>Ga0335085_10003806_pt1 | contig 25633 bp, 24 predicted proteins | sample Lox_Sample_45_FD_206712 | JGI IMG/M metagenome (GOLD analysis project Ga0335085, IMG submission 206712) | Soil microbial communities from Loxahatchee National Wildlife Refuge, Florida, United States - Lox_Sample_4.5 | ecosystem: Environmental > Terrestrial > Soil > Wetlands | place: USA...
ACTGCTGCAAGAGTCAGGCTTGCCGGCGGCCCTGTCGGCGTATTGCGAGGAGTTCAGCAAGGTGCGCGGCCTGCGGGTTTCGTGCGAGGCGGACGAAAGTGTGCAGGAGTTGTCGCCTGGAGCGGCATTGTGTCTCTATCGGATCGCGCAGGAAGCGCTGGGGAATGCCGCCAAATATTCGGAGGCGCAGAAGGTTGAGGTCCGGCTGACACGATCCAACGGTACCGTTTGCCTTTCTGTGTCCGATGATGGCATTGGCTGTACTCCTGACGTACTAAGAAGATCGCGAGGGCTGGGGGTGATCAATATGCGAGAACGCGTGCTGCAACTGCGCGGAACGTTTGAGTTCGATAGCGCACCAGGGCGAGGAACCAAGGTGAAGGCGGAAGTCCCATTTCGGCCGGCGCCGTGAGTTTTCTGCCGGAACGCCGGGTCAGCCTGCCGGTCTTAGTACGCATACGCCCTCAGGAACACGAACACCACCACTCCGGTAATCGAAACGTAGAGCCATATGGGATACGTCCAGCGTGCAATTCGGCGGTGCATCGCGAACCGGCCCGTCAGCGAGAAAAAGAACGTAGTGAGAACCATCGGCAGCGCGACGATAGAAAGAGTTATGTGGCTGGCTAAAACGGAGAGATACAGCACCCGCACCGGACCGTGGCCAGGAAAAATTGTGTCGCCATGCAGTGCATGGTTGACGATGTAGCTGATGAGAAAGGCGGAAGAGAAAGCGAAGGCCAGCAGCATACTCGTGCGATGGGCTTCCCTGTTGTGATGTTTGATGAAATACAAGCCCGCGCAGAGCGCAATTGCGCACAATCCGTTCAAAAGAGCGTTTAGCGCAGGCAAAAACATCCACCGGCCGGCGAAATTAGCGGACGCATGATGCACGTAGAGCAGCCAGAGCAGGAATGAGACAGCGAGGCCGCTCACCACGACGATCGCTCCTACCACCGGACGCGTCCGAATTTCAGCCTGTTCCATGCTAAGCATTAAATCACAATGATCCCTCGGCAGGTCACGTAACACCCTAGCCCGCGAGAAGTCTCCCCGCAGATTAATGATGCGAACGATGGCGAGTTGGTTACATCGGCTGGTTGCGAACAAAGCGCGAGGGGTGCGCTCGAACAACTGATTCTTGAATCAGCGGTTTGGTCATGGCTGCGACCCCAGAAGACGAATGACTGGGACGTCACCGCACTTCGGATCGGTAGAGATGGCGGCACTCGAATGAGGAGAGGGGCGGTTCAAAAAGACCGAGTCCCACTTCCATCAAATGAGAAAGCCCTCTCCCACTCCGGTACCGACAGGTGGTTCGGGACCTATCCTTATTATTACTGCCGTCGATCGTGATTCTGCCCTGACAACCCAAGGCGAGACTGGAACCATCGCCACCGTACCCACCTCTGACGGCAAACTCGTTCCAGGGTACCTGGTAGCAAGTCTTTCATCTCAATTGCGACCTGCGCGGCCACGAGCGCACCTTCGTTGTGACCGTGATCGGCCGCAAAAGACAGTCCTTCCGGAACTAGAATAGAGTCTCTGCCATGGTCAAGCGTGCCCCAGCCCGGAAGCGTCCTCGCAAAGCCAAACCCGGCACGAAGGGTTTGGGCCCGGCTGAATGCCGGGTGGATCAGCCTACGGGCGCTGCCGCGGAGGTGGCGGAGGCAATCGAGAAGTCCGGCGGCTACGTTGTGGGATCGTACAAGGACCCGCTCGGCGGACATCCGCTCTTGCTTTCGATTTTGCCGATTGATGCCGTCGAACCCACCCCTTTCCAAAGAGATCTTTCCGACGCTCATCACAAACGGCTCGCTGACGTTATCAACAAAACCGGGCGTTTTCTCGACCCGATCATCGCTGTGGTGGCACCGAAGGGTGGTTTCTGGACGCCGAATGGCCGGCATCGTCTCGAAGCCATGCGCCGCCTGGGGACGAAATCCATCACTGCGCTTGTCGTGGCTGACCGCGAAGTGGCCTGGCAGATCCTCGCGCTGAATACGGAGAAGGCTCACAACCTCAAGGAACGCTCGCTGGAGGTCATACGCATTTACCGGGGTCTGGTGGAGGAAGATGCCATGCGATCCGAGTCTCAGTTCGCGTTTTACCTCGACGAACCTGCCCTAGTCACTCTCGGGGTGTGCTATGAACGCTTCCCTCGCTTCGGCGGGGGCGCTTACCATTCAATCCTCCGACGACTGGAGGCCTTTACCGATGATCCGCTCCGCACTGCCATCAAGGATCACGAGAAACGGGCCACGATGGTGCTCGACCTCGAGGAGAAAGTTGCGGCAGCGGTGAAGAAGCTGAAAGAACGTGGCCTCGTTAGCCCGTACCTGCGCTCGTTCGTGGTGGCCCGCATCAACCCGCTACGTTGGATTAAGGGCGAACCACCTCCACTCGAAGATGTGCTGAAGACGATGCGGGAGCGCGCGGCAAAATTCAATGTTGAGAAGATCAGGCCACAGGATCTGGCTGGCGCCGCGGGGCCATCCGACGAAGAAAGTTAGGAGAGCAGACCACGAATGACAACCTCATCCGTCAGAAAACATGCGGGGCCGGGACCTGCGAGTGACCAGCCTCCGATCCCCGAGCCAACGTTCGCCGAACGTGCGCGCACGTTGGTGTATTTGGGCCGCATCGGCAGCCTCTCTACCCAGTCGCGTAAACAGCCAGGCTTCCCATTCGGGTCCGTAATGCCTTACGGGTTGGACGATCACGGCCGGCCTATCTTCCTGATCAGCACCATGGCTATGCATACGCAGAACTTGCAGGCCGACGCGCGCGCCAGCTTGCTGGTTACCCAGGCAGACACCGAGGGTGAACCGCTCGGCGCATCGAGGGTCACGCTGGTCGGAAATGTTCTTCCGGTACCGAACACCGAATTGGCTGAGGTGCGCAAGCTGTACCTGGAGCGCCACGCCAACAGCAAGCATTGGGTAGATTTTGAAGATTTTTCGTTCTACCGCATGGACGTCGTTGATGTTTACTACGTGGGCGGCTTCGGGGTGATGGGCTGGGTGTCTGCATCCGATTATGAGCGCAGCCAACCCGATCCCCTGGCCGATTCGGTGTCCGAAATCATTCAGCACATGAACGCCGATCACAAGGACGCGCTAGTCTTGCTCGCCCGGAAGTTTGCTCACATCGAGTCAACGGAAGCAACGATGACAGCTGTCGATCGCTTGGGTTTTCATGTCCGCTTGAAAACGCCCGATGGCATGCGCGGTGCTCGCATTGCATTCTTGAGGGAGGTAAGGAATCCGGTGGAAACTCGGAAAGTGCTTGTGGAAATGGTGCAACAGGCTCGCTCGCAGGCGGAATGAATTTTTGACCTGGGGCCGGCACGAAGATGTGCAAGAAGAACTTCGGTTAGCGATGGCGCCATCGCAGGAAGAGAAGTCACACACCAAAGGCACACCGGACATCACGAAGTCTGTGAATCGTTGGGATCTCTGCTTACCGACAGTAAGCCGCAATTCAAAGGGAGGATTTGCGGGGTCAGGGGATAGGAACCGGACATTTCGTTCCTACCGTCCGTTAGCAAACGCGACCGCGCAGCGAAGAAATAGCGAATATCCATGTATAATGAACCATGTGCGCAGCCGGACGCCGGGTTGGCCTATCGGAGGTGGTTCAGGAGCCTTCTTGATAACCACTCCCGACCCTGATCAGTTTCACTTAGTCAGCTACGTTGATACTATGAACCGAAACCCCCAATGAGTGAACATTCCAAGATTGAGTGGACCGATACTACTTGGAATCCACTGCGCGGCTGCACAAAAATAAGCCCCGGTTGCAAACACTGCTACGCAGAAACGTTCGCTGAACGATTTCGGGGCGTTCCCGGCCACCCCTATCAACAGGGTTTTGATCTTCGTCTAGTGCCTGAAAAACTGACGGAACCGTTTCTTTGGCCAGGGCCCAGAACAGTTTTCGTCAATAGCATGAGCGATTTGTTTCAGCCTGAAGTTCCCGACGGTTATATCGAACATGTAGTCAGGATCATGTTGGAGGCAAATTGGCATACCTATCAGGTTCTGACGAAGCGATCCGAGCGCTTGAGGCACATGCTTTCCGGAAAATTGAAGTTTGCGGCTGGCAAAAAGCATATTTGGTGGGGAGTCAGCGTGGAAGATCGAAAGTACGGCATTCCCCGCATCGGACATCTGCAAGCCACGCCCGCCGCCGTGAAGTTTCTTTCAATCGAGCCCCTGCTGGAAGACCTCCAAGACATCGACATTTCAGGGATTGACTGGGTTATCGTCGGCGGAGAAAGCGGTCACGGAGCCAGAGTGATGAGGCAAGAATGGGTGGAGAATATCCTCGATGCTTGCCGGATTGAGAAAGTCGACTTTTTCTTTAAGCAATGGGGTGGCGTCCACAAATCTATTGCTGGCCGCATGCTACACGGAAAGACCTACGATGAAATGCCTACTCGCGTCGCCGCGGCAATACCTGATAGAAGGAAACGAATGGCCATGGCGCAAACTCACAAAGCGAAGGCGGCTGCTTGGAATCCGCTAATCGCAATCAAATCCGCAACGTCTCGATCCGACAACCGAGCCGTGGACTCTTTAGCGTCAGCTTAACTGGTTCGCTTGAATGTTACGCGCGCGTCTGGCGGCAGTCTTTCTCCAGCGACGCGACTGGCACGTGGGGGATCGATGCTAACTGCACCCGTTTCCTCTAAATGCAGCAGTGCCTGCCTATAATTCCTCAAGATGTAGGGCTTCCCAGTATGGTGGTCGTGATAAATCTCTTCTGGACTTAGCACTTTTCCTGCAAACGTGATTAGCAGGTCCTCCTCCAGCGGTTCCAGTCCCGAGAACAATGTGGATTGATTGGGGTTCGCGCTGGGATCGTACTCAAGTGAAGGCACCACGCCTTCGAAACTTGTACTCTCTTTGGCGCTAATTTCTTTGAAGAGTGCCATTCCCTCTCTGTGCTTGGATACGCAAATAAGGTGATGCGTAGTTCGCGTACCAGATCTACTCCGGTACGTGAACTTCCCCACCCGAGCTCCTAAATCCTTGATCGCGGATTGCATTTCTTTCAATATCGCTTCTTCCCGTTGCGTCGGTCTTAAACTTGCAACAAGGGTTCTCAATCTCTCCGCACGAGAAGTGCTAAAAAACTCGTTTATGGGCCCGTTCATGGCCTCGCAGCCCAAATTCATATTGATCCGGTTGTAATTGAAGAAGAACAGAAAATCACTCCCCCAATGCCGAATGGCCGCCTCGATCAAATCCAGTGACACGCCGGCATAGCCCCATGGGTCTGCGAAGAAAAGCGTTGGCACTGTAATGCGCTCTATTCGCGGGATGATGTCATGACCAATCGATTCGGTTCGGAATGCTGGACAATATCTCAGCGTTTCAACTCCCGGCACGTTCGCAACTTCGTGTTTCAAGGCTTCGATAAACTCGGCATTCTCATCGTTAAAAAGAAGCTGCGTGACACTACGTAGCTTCGAAGAGTTGATAACGTGATCAAGAACCAGCAACGGCGTGGAGACAGTGCCATCCTTGTAACGGCCGGGGCCGCAGAAAAGATCGACATACATGATCTTCCCCTCCCGGGTAAGAGTTTGCGGGAGGATGATGTTCGCCCAGCCTCCAAAATACTTGCTTACAATCCGGTGTTTCTTTATCGAGGCTTCCGTCGGCTCATCGAAAAAACTCTCGTCTGCCATACGTGTTAATGCGGCTCTAAAGCGAATAATAGCAAAAATTCTTACGATATACGCTTTTCATTCGCTGGGATATGCAATCGCGTGCAGCACCAGTCGGAGCTGTCCACGTGTGTCAGCAGTGTGCGTTTTCCGGGTATTTCACTGGACTTGAACGCTCTAGGGAATGTGGTCTATCTCCACATCACCCCAGTGTCCCTTCAGATATTCGGCAACGAGCCGACGATGGCAGTGGAGGGGCTTTTCCTCGCTGCATAGCAAGCAACCGTCGGCGAGGATCTCTCGCGGTGTGTTTTCGACTTGGCGTGACCTCATCAAATCGAGAAATCGGCGCTCGTACAAATCCCAATCACCATTCTTCTGCTTCTTGTACGCGTCAAGGATTTCGGCGGTTGGGGCGAGTTCGGGCAAGTGGACATACTCGATATTGCAAATCGCTTTCAAGAAGTACCGTAAGTCATCCTTTTTTGTAAAACCTGCCAGTTGGGAAATGTTGTTGAGTCGGACATCAACCAGTCGCTTGACGCCAGCATTCTGCAATCGGGTGAAGAAGACTTCCGCCGACTTCTTAGTGAAACCGATTGTGAAAATCCTCATGCGGCTCCGTCTCTAGTCGCCATGGATTCCTCACCACTTCGGTCAAAGGCAATTCGTTCCTCCTGGAGACGGTATGCGTCGGCAATCAATTCCTCTTGTGAGGAGAACATGTGGTTGTGGTGCAAGTTGAAAAGACGCGCCAGCCGAAGCGACGCGGCATCGTGTGGTTCCAAGTGTCCATCGGCATGGATGTGCTGGACGGTAATACCAAGCGCTATCAATTGAGGAGCGATTAGAATGGTTCGGTGACAGTCGAGAGGCTCCTTCTCTGCACACATTAGTGCTATTCGAAAGCCTTCCTTGAGTCCACGCCGCACACGTTTCAGGCCATCTTTGAATAGTTGCGTGTTCGCCAATTTCGAATATCGAACTTTGTCGCCCTCGTAGCAGGATGGGTCCTCACTCCTCGCGCCTAGTTCCTTACCGAGAAAGCGATATTCCATGCCGTGTGATGCTAGAGCCTTGGTCAGGTTTTCCCGGTTGAACTGCGGGTTCATGCGACTGTAGGGTTTCGAGCGCACATCGCAGACGGCAGTGATCCTATGCCCTACCAGCAACTCGATGAAGTGGTCTTGTGTGTGTATCGAATGGCCGATGGTGAACACTGCGTTTTCCATTTTCTTTTTTGCTCAGAACGGCGGATTCTTAATGACCGCAGCGACCAATTTATAGCACCGGCCATCTTGCGGAGCAGGTTCGGTCAAGCTAACGCAAAGATACACATCCTGCAAAGGATTGTCGCCTGCTTTGGAAGAAAATGCGTCACGTACGATCGGGTCCGTCACACTGAAATTGTAATGCGTCCCCTTGTAATCGAACTTGCCGCGCCACGTCTTCTTCGTTTTGCCATCCCAGGTGCTAGTGCCGACTTCGATGGTAAAGTCTTTTCGCTTGATAAGGAATAGCGAACTATCGAGGGTCTTCGCTTCTGCCTCGCTCATGCAGTCATATGATCCGCCCCTTGTATGGTCACTGTTGATCCAGAGTGAAGTGGGTTGCTGACGAAGTTGTTCCAAATCATCCCATGGCAGGACGCCCCTCTTTACCCACCAAGCTTTCGCATCGATGACGTGATTTTCTGTTTGATGGTTGTGAGGAACCGCCTTCAATAGTGGCACATCAATGATGTCCAAGAGCCTGGGGCCTTGACCATTCTCATATTTGTATTCCGAGAAAGATATTTCTTGGCTGTCCCGCGCACTTACAGGTCGAATCCATAAGCCGTATTTGCCTTGTCCGAGAACTTCGATTCCGGCAATGCAGCGACCGTTCGGTGGTTTATACGAGTTCGCCAAGCAGACGATACGTTTAACGTACATATACTTCCCCCGTCTCGGTGAACGCGGGCCTCACGCTTGCGAGCGCAAGATCAGTCCGAAAATACGCAAAACGCGAAAATACGATAGAGTGGCTATGACGGCGAGAAATACCCACACTGTCATACCCACCCGAATGGCCCACCAGTTCACCTTGGTGAGATCAAAGAAAAGAGCCAATGTGCTTAGGCCGGCCGAAAGAAACGACCAATAAATGGCCCACATCAGGTAACCCACAAGAATGGTATAGCGGGCACTATCCTTGAAGTACTTAATGACTGTGCGATCCTGAATAGTGAACAAAATTGCTTTGGCGGTGGCGAGAAAACCTATGGCTATGGCGCTCACGCTGACAACGACGGCCATTAAGTCCCTCGGAGGAGGAGGAAGTTGGAGGCGCAGGTCGGCATAGTAGTAGATTGCCGCAGCGACAGCGGCAACCAGGACCGGGTATCGCTTCTCCCATGTGAGTGTCATTGAGCTGGCCTTCTAAGGATCGCTCGAATTCGATCTCGCTGCGCATCCCAGCCTGCACGCACAGCGTTCCGTCGGGCCGTATAAGTCACAACCCTGTTCCGATTGACTTCTACCGTCCGGTACTCAACGATTCGGGATTCGAGAAGATCGAGCACCTGAGTTTCATCACCTGATGCCGACCCGGACACTTCGATTCTCCGCACGTCAACTCCGCCATCCCGGGCTTGGCCTCTTAGCCAATCGACAACGTTCCTGACGCGATCTCTGACTAGCGATCCTTTGCGGTGACCCATCGAAACCTCGATGTTGACCACTGGTCCAGCATAGTCATCGGCAAACTCGGCGAGGTGGGCGAGGGAATACGGGCTATCGCGTAGAACTTGGCCCCCGGCGAGGCCGGCGACCTTGATTTCAAGCCGATTCACTCTATCGAACTCTCGCAGCCGTGCGATTGCATCACCGGATATGATCGGTTCAAGGGTGATCGTGGATTCAAAGGCTCCGATTTCCGTACAGTAGCCCGCGAAGGCGCTCGCAGAAACCGCGAAGCGGTTTCGTTGAATGGTCAAGCAACGGGTAGCGGGGTCATAAAGAAACGCTGTTTCCTCACCCAAGCCTTCGTCGTCGTCAAGATCAAGCAAGGCCAATTGACCGGTCTCGATGTTGGATTTCCTGGGCAGCGTGTCCATCCTTGTCCTGACCATATCACCTTCGAGCTGCCCGCCATGATGATGCAACTCTTGGAGGCGAACGGGGTCGCCTGTGATTTCTCGCGTACGTGCCTCATCGTGCATTGGGATTTCTCCAATGCGAGCCAGCAAGGCCTCGAACGTGGTTGTAGCATTCTCCGGCATGACGACCTTGTAGAAGTCGATGTTTACAGTCTTCGGCATATGGTTGTGGGAGTGTGGGGGGGAAGAACACAAAGAATACACCGAAACCATCCGATTTCGACGATAAACTATGCAGCGTTCGGTTTTCAGAACACCCTTCGCGCCGATCCTCTGTCAGTTACTTGCATTTGGTCGATGGGCAGTGGACTAGAGAGTGACACCCATCGAACGACGTCTAGTAAGATACGGATCAAAGCAGAGTGGCCTCCGACCAGTATGAGGGTGCAGAAATCATGGTTGCATGAGCACCCTGGTCTGCATGACCGACCATGGTTTCGCAATAACACTGCGAACGACTCGGAGCATTGAAGCCGACGTAATCGAATCCTGGAGCAAGGATATTGAATTCGAAATATCGATGGGGCGGTGCAAATTTGCCCGTCAACCAGCCGATAGCGTAGCTGGCCACGAGTGCGCCAGCCATTGAAGTAAAGTGACCCACAGTGGGGATTTCAGGAACGTCTTTCCAGTAAGCGCCGGCATTGTCGCCACGCAGCTCCGCTTCTTTGGCTTCGCGCCGGCGGCGATCCTTTTCTTCCTCTGACATCAGCTCGACCGTTGCGCGCCACGGATCGACAAGGCCAAGGCAGTGGGCGCAGGGGCTGCCCGGTGAATAAAAGGTAAGCCGGGCGATCTCTCCCGTTACGGAACCCTTCTTCGACTCAAATACGACTCCCACATCGATGGCCGGAACAAGGTAGCGATAGGCCAGCTCGCTGATAGCGGTCCGGCTGTGGTTTGTGTCTGTCCCGCAGATGATCAGATCTACGCCAACCACATAATCCCGCGCAAGTGGCTGAAGAATATTCCCGGCGATGCACGTAACATTTGCCTTGGGATTGACGGCCTTGATCAGATCCTTGAGGACCGCGATCTTGAGGGGTGCTTCCGCCTCGCCGTTCGCAAAGTGAGCGTCGTAACTGCCATGAAGCCGTTCCAGATTGGACTTGGACAACTGCTGGGGATCGATCAGGAGGAAGTTGTTCACACCCGCTCGCGCCAGCACGTGGGCCGCCGGGGAGCCGGTGCCGCTGGTGCCGACTATGGCGATGCGGGCCTGGCGTAAACGTGCGGCAGCGTCTGCACCATAGATCTCCTGCAAACGCTCACGATATTCGTCCTGATGTTGTATCGCGGCACCCCGGCGTGTGGCCATGTCTCGCCGAATCTCCTTCTGGCTCACGGTGACCATCTCTGTCACCTCATACTCCGTCCCCTCGTTCCAACCGCGTCCCGTGAAGTACAGTTGGCCATCAGAGTCTTTGGCGAAGATCAAGCTGAAATACTCCTTTTCGTTCCCGAACGCCGGGAAATACTCCCTGTAATAGCGGTCCATGTCGTCGTCGAGTGGGCTTGGGCGCACGCCGCAGTTCTCGGGATGGGAATGAATGACGCCGACGCAGAGGCCGCACCGTTGTTTTTCGAGCGCCGCCCGCAAAGAATATGGCTCCCTGAACCGCACGATTGAAATCGTGGAGTCAAGGTCACCGCCCCGAGGCTCCAAAACATCGACTACGGTGAGCACCATGCCCTGCGGCGACTCGTGCGTGCCGAACAGGAAAAACGTGCCCCATTCTTCCTCCGGATATCGCGAGAAGAGAAGGGTCTCCAGGCGCTGCCGGGCAGCGCTCGTGATCCGAATGACTGCCTCTTGCTTTACCTTCTGACCGATAACCATGACACCACTTCGTCCATGTAAGTGTGAAAACCGTGACGCGTCGGGTCCCATGCGGGAGCGCCGCCGCCGTTATGAGGGTGATAGCTGATGAGCACCCACGTCCTGCCGTCGGCCACGATGGCACATTGAGGCTGCGGCTGGCCCTTTACAACGCCGATGATCGGCGAGCCTTGGGGAAGATAGGCGCCATCAATCATCGATTGCGCGTAGCCACCCGGAACGAGCACGAGCACGTCAGAGGTTGCAACACCAAGCGTGCAGGGAAGGCCATAGTAGATGACGGCGTCAGGACTCTCGACCAGCTTCGTCTTCCAGCCGACCTTTTCGAGCTCGCGCGCGACGCGGACCCGGACCTCCGGCGTCACTGACAGCCTCCCTCGACATTCCGGCGCGTCACGACGAAGTGCTCGCCATTCTTGATGGGGACAGAACCTGAGAGCGGGTCCCCAACTGGTCCGTCTTCACCCTTGCGCTCACGAACGACAGCTGTGTCGCCTGTCAGCCCCGCGAGGCGCGCGATCGCGTCAACCGTCATGGGGTTGGTCACGCCGTCGTCCGCGCTAGTCTTCTTTTTCCCGTTCACGAAAATCACCAAGTGCTCCATTTTGTTCACCCTGCCTTGCCATGCAGGCCAAGAAAGAATTTGCCTTCTGGAACGGCCCTGCTGCTGGCTTTTTTAATTGCCGCTACTGATCTATGCTCGAAATATGGAACAGGACGCCAGACGAAAAAGTTCAGATCTTTTTTGTCGCCAAGGGCGAAAACCTGAGCAGTAGAAAGTGAGGCCCGGAAATCGACGGCCCGCGGAGCGAATGAAAACTAAGACGAAGGCTTCACCAGCTCCGCCCAAACCTGAGCCGGCCAAACTGGCTGATATCAGACACGCGGTCGAGGCTTTAACGCGCGAAGACACGGAGCGGATTCGTCAGAGCGCGCAGAATCGGATTTACTGGATAGGGCCGTACGCCGCCAATGGGCGTAACGCGGAGGAGCTTGTCAACGAAGCTTATGAGCGGATTCTCGACGGCAGACGGCGGTGGTATAAGGAGCGCGTCGACTTCACCCAATATCTGATCGGGGTGATCCGGAGCATTGCAAGCGAGTGGGCGGGGTATCACGAGCGAAATAAGGACGAAAACCTGCCGGAATTTGCGCAACTCGAGTCCCAATTATCCAAAATCGATGACGACGGTAAAGAGATCCCGCCGTTTGACTACGTTGCCGACACCCGCCCGAGCGCCGTCCAGGCGCTCATTCGCGCTGAGCGCGAGGCGGAGGACGATGCGATGGTCAAGGAGATCGAGGCCAGCTTCTCCAACGACGATAAGGCCACTATGGTCATTTTGGGAATTGAGGATGGCATGGACGGACCTGCCATCCGAGCGGAATTCCAAATATCCGAGTTGGACTACAAGGCGACAATACGCCGGATACGGTACGGCGTAAACAAAATCATGGAGAAACGCAATGGCGGGCAAGGAGCGTAGTCACGCAGAGCGGTTTGAGAAAATCCTAGATTTTCTCGGAGACCATATCCGGAGTGCCCCGGCAGATGAGCTAATGGAGACGGCACGCGAGGAAGGCCGGGATCCGGGAGAGGAGAATACCCGACTCAAGGGTCTTCTCCTTGACAAGCTCAAGGCCCATCAGCAAAAGAAACTAAAAGAGGCGAGAGCGGGCTTCGAGCACGAACTCGCCTCGATGTCAGAAGGAAACCTCAATTTGCCTTCCACGCCAGCAGAACGGAAAGCATTGTTCATCGCAACACTTGCTCGGGCCAGCCAACTACAAGCCCCCTTCACCATGCAGCACCGCGATTTGTCTGACTTCTCCGATGACGACATTGTTGCGAATCTCAAAAAGTTTTTCCAGCTAGGGCTTCTCCCGAAAACGCCTCGTCAGGAGCAAAAGTGATTCCAGCCGGAACACCGCCCGAGGAGATTCTCCGCACCCTCGGAATCACCGAGCCAGATGACATCGACATTGAAGCCATAGCCTGGGAGTGCGGCGCGACGATTCTCTATGAGCCCCTCACTGGGTGTGAGGCCAACATCATCGGGTCGGGCGACAAGGCCATCATCACGGTGAACAGCAAGGCTATTCCGGGACGCAAGCGCTTCTCTTCTGGCCATGAGCTCGGCCACTGGATGAAGGATCGTGGCCAAAGCGCCTTTGGGTGCTCCAAGAACCAGTTGTATTCCTCTTGGACTGGTAACAATCCTGAGACCCGTGCGAACGCTTTTGCCAGCGATCTTCTCTTGCCGCTCAGCATGTTTGTGCCGCTTGCAAAAAACCGGCCAATTACCCTTGAAACTGTCGCCTATCTTGCAGGTGTATTCAAGATGAGCCGCACCGCAACGGCCATGAGACTGGTGCATCACGGCTCGTTGCCCTGCATGCTGATTCACTACGAAACGGGACGACGGAAATGGTTTATTACATCGGGCAGCGAGATCCATCGGTCGCTCTTTCCAGCCGAAAGACTGCAACCGCATTCGCTCGCCGCAAGCCTTCTCGCGAACTCGTTTGAGAATGAGAAGAGCGGAGATGTGCGTGCGGATCATTGGTTTGATCGCGATAGAGCCGACAAGTACTACTTGCGCGAAAGCTGTTTCAAAACGGGTTCCGATTCAGTGACCGTCATCCTGTGGTGGGAAGATGAGCAACAGCTGATTGACATAGAAGAGGAGGAGGATCGCCGGGCTAGTCGGCGGTCGGACTACCGAGAGGAATACTGAGGATGTTAAGACTGTAGTCTTTCCGGGTTAGAAGCTGGGCTGGGCAGGTTGGAGTTCAAGTCGTCCCAGCTGTTAAATACCTCCGTGACATCAGAACGATACTGCATAATGAATTACTTTGCGCTACTCTGATTCGTCATGCCTCGATCTGTAAATGCCGCTACCCCGAAGGAAAGAAATGCCCTTAAGGCAAAGACACCGCCAGTTAATGGAAACGGTACCCTCCATGGACTGAAGGGACATTCACTGCCAACCGTTCCCGATGTTGCTACGAACGGACATCGCGCGCGAAAGAAAATAACCCTCTCGCAACTCGAAGACTTTCTTCTTAAGGCTGCCGACATTCTGCGGGGCAAGATGGACGCCTCCGAATTCAAGGAATTCATCTTCGGGATGCTGTTCCTAAAGCGTCTCTCCGACGAATTCGACCGGAAGCGTGAGCAGCTCCGAAAGAAGGATTTCGCGCACATCTCCGATCCAGCGCTTTTGAAGGAACTCCTCGAAGACAAGACCTCTTACGGGGAGACGTTCTTCGTTCCGGTCCGTGCGCGATGGCACGAATCCTGGATCGACGAAAACGGTGAGCAAGTCCCCGCGTTGAAGGACCTCAAGGAAGACATCGGCAATATGCTCAATAAGGCGCTTGCCGCTGTCGAAGACGACAACGACGCACTGGCGGGCGTCCTCAAGAACAACATCAACTTTAATGCAATCAAAGGCAAAACCAAGATTCCCGATCAGAAATGGAAGGATCTCCTCGACCATTTCAACCAGCCCGACTTCGCCCTCCTGAACGAGAACTTTGAGTTTCCCGATCTGCTCGGCGCCGCTTACGAATACCTAATCAAATACTTTGCCGACAGCGCCGGGAAGAAGGGCGGCGAATTTTACACGCCTGGCGAAGTCGTTCGCCTGCTCGTGCAGCTCGTCAAGCCTGCGGCGGGCCAGGAGATTTACGATCCCACGGTTGGGTCGGGCGGCTTCCTCATCCAGAGTCACCAGTACGTAGAAGAGCAGGGGCAGAACCCAAACGACCTTGCCCTTTACGGCCAGGACTCGAACGGCACCGTCTGGTCGATCTGCATCATGAACATGATCCTCCACAACATCACGCGTTTCACGATCGAAAATGCGGACACGCTGGAGGACCCGCAGATTCTGGATAAGGGGCAAATCAGGAAGTTCGACCGTGTCCTCGCCAATCCGCCGTTCTCGCAGAACTACAGCCGCGCTACCCTCAAGTTCCCGTCACGGTTTCGAGAGTTTTGTCCCGAGACTGGCAAGAAGGCAGATCTGATGTTCGTTCAGCACATGCTGGCGAGTCTCAAGCCCGACGGACACATGGCGACGATCATGCCGCACGGCGTCCTGTTCCGGGGAGGCAAGGAAAAGCTCATTCGGGAAATCTTCGTCAACGACGACGTGATTGAAGCCATTATCAGCCTGCCCGATGGACTCTTCTACGGAACCGGTATTCCTGCTTGCGTCCTTGTAATGAACAAGAACAAGCCCGATGCGTTACGCGATAAGGTGCTTTTCATCAATGCCGACCGGGAATATGCCGAAGGCAAAAATCAGAATAAGCTCCGCCCCGAGGACACCGAGAAAATCGATTTCGTCTTCACGAATAAGCGCGAATTGCCCAAGTACAGCCGCCTGGCGGACAAGAGTGAAATCGTGGAGAAGCACGACTACAACCTCAACATTCGGCGCTACGTGGACAATACGCCCGACCCTGAGCCCGAAGATGTGCAGGCTCATCTCGTCGGCGGAGTTCCGGAAGGCGAAGTTACGGCCAGACAGAGCGATTTTGCGAAATTCGGCGTGGCTGCGGAAACGATATTCCAGCCCCAGCGCTCGGGCTATCTGGCTTTTGATACTGAAATCGCCTCCAGGTCCGCCATTCGGCAAAAACTGGAGACGGATACAGCACTTCAAGGCACGATTGCCACCCACCATGCTGCGCTTGAGGACTGGTGGAATTTGGTGCGAGATGATCTCGCATCGCTTCGTGATGGCAAGACACTGCCCACGATTCGCCATGAACTGCTTGGTGCGATGAAGGCGAAGCTCGTCCCGCTCGGTGTACTCGACGAATTCAAGAGCGCTGGCGTTTTCGTTAATTGGTGGCAGCAAATCCGTTACGACCTCAAGACGATCGTGTCGAGCGGCTGGGACCAAGCACTGATTCCGGACGGCTACCTGATCACCGCTTTTTTCCAGCCCGACGCAGCCGCGATTGAAGCCGTAGAGGCCAAGATCAGTGAGGTTCAAAGCGAACTGGCGGAAGCTGTCGAGGCAGCGCAGGAAGTTGCTGCTTATGAACCGGAAGAAGACGAAACCGTTACTGCCGCAGTGATGAAGAAGGCCCTTAAGGAGCTGATTGACGATCTCAGGGGTAGCACGGGCAAGTCCGCAGAGAAGGAGCGGGAGGTACTTGAGGCGCAGCAGAACGCCATTGCCGCCATCGAAAAACGCCTTAAAGAGAGGAAAGTGGAACTCAAGAGATTGACGGCGGAATTAGAGCACAAGCTCCTTCTGAAGCGCCTTGGCGGCGAGGAATTCAAGGCAGAGACCCGGGTGCTGCTGTCGCAAGCCGAAGCCCGTCTCGCGACGCTCGACAGGGACAGCAAGACTGACAAGAAGGAGATCGCCGCGCTCCAAAAGGACAAGGTGGCGTTAGAAGCTCGACTTGCGAGAACCGACGCCACTCTCGCGAGCATCGGCGGCCAGCTCACGGAAGGCGAGGCGAAGACGCTGATCCTGAAGAAGCTCTACGAAATTACCAAGGAGGAACTCACGCGCTATCTGAATACAGAAAAACGTGCCCTTCTTCAGGCCGTGGAAAACCTTTGGGACAAATATGTTGTGTCGAATCGTGAACTGGAAGCAACGAGAACCGGGACGTTAAAGACACTGGACGGATATTTGACCGAGCTGGCCTACCTCCGATGAGCACGATTAACGGATGGCACACGAAGAGATTCGATGAGTTTGGTGAGTTATTCTCCGGCTCGACTCCTTCCACCGCAAACAGCATCTACTGGGGCGGCGACGTTGTCTGGATAACTCCCGCCGATTTGAGCAAACTCAAGTCTCGATACATTCATAATTCCGCCAAGCAGATCACAGAAAAGGGGCTGGCGGCCTGCTCGACACACTTGCTGCCGGTTGGCAGCATTGTCTTGTCTTCACGTGCTCCAATCGGTTACGTCGCTCTACCGACCGTGCCCTTCTGCACGAATCAGGGATGCAAGACGGTCAAATTAAGAGATGGATACGATTCCGAGTTTGCATATTTCAATATCCTCTTCAATATCAAGAAGGTTAAGGACCTCGGAGAAGGCACAACATTCGCAGAAATTTCGAAGACGGCGCTCGCAGATGTCGAACTCGATTTTCCGACCACACTTGATGAGCAGAAGAAGATTGCGGAGGTACTCTCGACGGTTGACCGGGCAATTGAGGACGCTGATGCCCTAATTGCGAAGCAGCGTCGCGTCAAGGCAGGTTTGATGCAAGACCTGTTGCGGTGCGGCATCGATGAACAAGGCCGCTTGCGCTCCGAAGCGAGACATAAGTTTAAGAATTCCCCCGTTGGCAGAATTCCAGTCGAGTGGGATCCCTCAACGCTTGAACACGTTGGGGACTGGCTGAGCGGAGGAACCCCGTCGAAGTCGAATCCCGCTTACTGGGGCGACGAAGTGCCTTGGATATGTCCGAAGGACATGAAGACGTTTGATTTGACGACTACGACGCATCGGTTGACTCGCGCCGGAGCTGATCATGGCAGCCGAGAAGTGCCGGCGAACTCGGTTTTCATCGTTGTTCGGGGAATGATACTGGCCCACACCTTTCCTGTAAGTATTTCCAACATTCCCATGGCTTTTAATCAGGACGTAAAGGCGATCGTCGCTTGTCCCGACATTGAACCGCGCTTCCTTGCGTACTGGTTCGTCTCGAACGGCTCCAAGTTGCTAAAGATCACGACAACTGCCACGCACGGGACAAAGCGGTTCGATATGAAGGAATTGTTTGAGGTAGCGATAGCCCTGCCGAAAAGGCCGGAGCAGGCCCGCATCGTCAAGCGTCTTGATGCCGCCGAGATGGAGGTAGCAGTCAATCGAAAGATAGCCGCCAAGCTGCGCTCACTTAAATCAGGGCTCATGCAAGACCTGCTCACCGGCCGAAAACGTGTGACACCGTTGCTCGAAGCCAGCCGCCGAATGGCCGCACAAGGTTCTTAATGCCTGCTAGTCCAAAACTCGCGAAAGAGATCAGCCTCGACGAACGTAATCACGTCGAGAAGCCGTTTCTTGACCAGCTCCATGGTCTCGGCTGGGAGATCATCGACCTTGATAGCAAGCAACAACCGGCCGACACGTTCCGCGAGACTTTTACTGAAGTTGTCATGCTGCCTATCCTCCGGGAGCAGCTAAAGGTCATCAATCTTTGGCTAGAGGACGATCAGGTCGAGGAGGTCGTCAAGCAGCTCACAGCGAGCTTCCCTGGCACCAGCCTTATTCAGAACAATCAACACGTTCTCCAGCTTCTATTGGAAAACACGAGCGTCAGCGAGAATCGCAAGACAGGCGAGAAAAACCCGACAGTACGTTTCATCGACTTCAAGCAGCGCGACAACAACCGCTTCATCGCCGTCTGCCAATTCAAGGTGCGGATTCTCGGTACCGAGCACCACATTTGTCCCGACATCGTATTGTTCCTGAACGGACTTCCGGTCGCTGTCGTCGAGTGCAAATCGCCCAAGATCAAAGAGCCGATTGCAGAAGCAATTGAGCAGATTTTGCGTTACAGCGAACAGCGAGGCGCCAAGGGCGAAGGCAGTCCTGCACTCTTCTACGACAACCAGATCGTCATTGTGACGTGCCGACAGGAAGCGAAGTTCGGAACGGTTAGCTCCCGAAACGAAAAGCATTTCTTCCGTTGGGCCGATCCGTACCCGCGCACGCTGAATGATCTTGAACACGGCAGCGGCAGCCCGAACGATCAGCAGCGCCTAATTGCGGGAATGCTCGACCGCGATAACCTGCTCGACCTTATCCGCACGTTCACGTTGTTTTCGACGAACGACAAGGGCGAAATCATTAAAGTCGTTGCTCGCTATCAGCAGTTCCGAGCCGTGAAACTCGCTGTGAAACGTCTCCTCGAAGGAAAGACACCACGCGAACGCAGCGGCATCATCTGGCACACCCAAGGGTCCGGAAAGTCGCTCACGATGATGTTCATGGTGCGGGAGATGTACCGGCACCCGTCGCTCTCGAAGTGGAAGGTGGTGTTCATCACCGACCGGACGCAGCTCGAAGACCAGCTCTCCGAAACGAGCCAGAGTATCGGGTTTTCGGTGAAAGTGGCCGACAGCATCAAGAGTCTCAAGGAGCTTCTGGCCACTGATTCATCCGACCTGGTAATGGGGATGATCCACAAGTTCCGCGAAGCGGATTTGAAAGAAGTGTTCCCCGAATTGAATCCGAGTCCGCACATCCTCGTCATGACCGACGAGGCACACCGTTCGCAATACTCGTTGCTGGGGGCGAATCTGGATCGGGGCATTCCCAATTCAGCTCGCATCGGGTACACCGGCACCCCGATCGACAAGACGGAGCGCGTCTTCGGCGATTACATCGACAAGTACACGATGCGCCAGTCCATCGAAGACGGCGTCACACTCGAAATTGTCTATGAGGGGCGCACACACAATGCCGAAGTGCCGGACAAGGCAGGCATGGACGCAGCGTTTCAGGACGTGTTCAGCGACTACAACTTACAGGAACGGCTGCAAATCCTGGGGTACGGGTCCCGAGACGCCTATCTTGAATCAAAGGTAACGATTGAAGCCAAGGCGAAGGACATAGTTGCGCACTACGTGACGCATGTCTTCCCCAACGGCTACAAGGCGCAGATTGTCGCCACGTCGCGTGAGGCTGCTGTGCGGTATAAGGGTTACGTCGACGCTGCGCTAGCTGAGAACATCGTGGCTCTCGAAAAGTCCAATCTGCAGAAAATCGATATCGAGTGCCTGAAACAACTAAAGACCGACGTTGTGATTTCGCACGCCCACAACGACGAAATGCACCTCAACCCATATACCGATCCGGCAAAGCACAAGACCACGATCAAGAGTTTCAAGCTGCCGTTTGATGCCGAGGAGGAGGGCGTCAAAGGCGACATCGGTATTGTCATCGTCAACAATATGCTGCTCACCGGGTTCGACGCCCCTGTCGAGCAGGTCATGTACTTGGACAAGATCATCGTTGAACACGGTCTTCTTCAGGCGATCGCTCGTGTTAATCGCGTCAGTGGAACGTCGAAGGAAAAGGGATTCGTCATCGACTACGTGGGCGTCGGCCATCACCTGAAGAAGGCTCTCGACAACTATGACGAACGCGAACAGAACGAAGTGCTCGATGTGCTGAGTTTTCCGGAAGAGGAGATGCGCGAATTGCGCGCTGCGGAAGCCGCGGTGATGCAGTTCCTCCAAAGCCACGGCGTCACCGACCTCACGGATCATGACGCATTTTTCGATCTCTTCTATGACGAGGACCTTCGTTTCGAGTTCATGAGCCTGTTTAGGAAATTCACGGATTGCCTGGATGTTGTGTTCCCGTCACGCGAGGCGCTTGCCTTCATTCGCAACTACCAGGCGCTTGCTGAAATTAACGCTCTCGCCAGTAAGCACTTTCGAGACGAACGCCTGAGCATGAGGGGAATCCCCCCGAAACTTCGCACTATTACAGACGCTTTTCTGGAGTCTCGCGGAATCACGGTCATGGTTGACCCGATTTCCATTCTTGATGAGGATTTCCAAAAGGAGGTGACGAGCCGGAGTCGGACGAAGACGAAGGCCGCTGAAATTGAACACGCCATCCGCCACCACCTCGAGGTGGAGCTGGATGACGACCCCGACCTGCAGGCTTCATTCGCCGAGGCCCTGAGCAAGATCCTTGAAGAGTTTCGGGACAACTGGAACAAGATCTATGCCGAACTGGAAAAGTTGCGGCAGCGCATCATCAGCGCCAGTCAAGAGCCGACATATGGATTGCATCGAAAGAAACAGATGCCGATATTCCGAATGCTAAAGAAGGAGCTTTTTGGTGATTCCGTGCTCGATGATGAGGCTATTTCGCTGTTGGTGTCGCTGACACAGCAGTTGTTCAACGAAGTTGAGCGCGAGCTGAAGTTGACTGGTTTCTGGGAGAGCATTCCCGCACGGAACAAATTGCGCGCAGACATCCAGAAAATGCTTCTTCAGCCGGAGTTCTCGGGCCTTCCCGGACTTGTCCAGAACCGTGCTCGCATTATTAGCCGCCTCATGGAGATAGCCGAGAAGAACAACGATGCCATCCTTTACGCTGCATGACTGAACTGAATTACAGCATCGTGCGCTCACCGAAGCGAAAGACGGTCACCATCACGGTCGAGCGTGACCGCTCCGTAATCATTCGTGCTCCGCAGGAGATGCCCGATGACGACGTGCGGCGGCTCGTTGACGCCAAGCGTCAATGGGTGCTGCAGAAGCTTCGCGAGCCTCAGAAATACAAGCATCGCATGCCGCCTGGGAAAGAAGTGGTCAATGGGGAGTCGGCGCCATATCTCGGGCGGGACTACCGCATAGAAATCACCGATACGGCGAGCGGTGAGGTTGAGTTCTCAGAAATGTTCTTTGTTCCGCCCGCCCGGCAGGCACGTCGGCGTGAGGTTCTGCGAGACTGGTACATCCGGCAGGCAAACGAAAGGATTATTGCCCGGGTGCATCAGCACGCCCGCGAACTGGGTGTTAATTTCAGCGGTGCTCGTATAGTCGAAAATCGGTATCGCTGGGGTTCTTGCACCGTTGCTGACAAAGTGAACTTCAATTGGCGTCTTATCAAGGCGCCGATGTTCGTCATTGACTACGTGATAGTTCATGAACTTGCTCACTTGATTGAACCCAACCACACCTCACATTTCTGGAGTATCGTCCGTGCTAAGACCCCTACGATGGACAAAGCGAAGTCGTGGCTCCGAGAGCATGGGCAGGTTCTTGAAGAGGAAATTTGAAAGATCAGAGCCCCCGGTTTTCCGTATGGAGTGACACATCGGACGCACACCCGGTCTTCATGAAGAGCAGGCCGGGAGCAGACTAGGCCCTCCCGCCGGCTGATCGGCCTTTTACCGGCCAATCTTTGGTAGCGTGGGAGTGAGAGTTATCCTTCTGGAGCTGATCGAGCGGGAAGGAGAAAGGCTCTCCTCTGAGCGCACATCCTCGCAAGATTTCGCTCGGTGAGAGAGCCTGTCAGAACAGTACGATCTACGTTATCCCACTTTTTACCAACCATTGCAAGTCAGGATTCGACTGGGCGGCCTGTGCGGGACTGATTGTTCGCTGGTGTCCGTTCTGCTCGCTCGATTCGATCATCGGCCATGGCTGGCGACAGAAACAAGCCCATGATGAGAGTCACGATTGGATTCGGTATCGACGTGGTCTGTGCCCGCTGTGCGGCGTAATCTTTAGTTTCCTACCTGCTTTCTCCTTGCCTTACACCCACTACAGTCTGGTGGCGCGCAGCACGGCGCTGCGGAGGCGCTTTGTGGAGCAACGCTCTTGGGAAGACGCCGCGCCGCCTCTCAAAAATCCTCATCGCGTTCCCGACCCCTCCACCCTGCGCCGCTGGTTTCACAGCCTGGATTCTTCTCGGCCCGCCTTCTCCTTTCTATATCCCATGCTGCAAGCTGTGGCGCAATGGATGGCCCGCGGCGAGGAGTACACTTTCGGTTCGTTGCGCCTGTCTTGGCCAACCGTCTATCCCTGCCTGCAAGTCTTCTGGCCCTGGCCACTGCGTCTCTGAAGATCAACTTTTTTCTCGCTCTCCTACCATCCTCGCCTGGGATCAGCGGCCCAAGGTTCATACCCTGACGTTGGTAGAACTGTGGGACACCATGCGCGAGAACCTCGAACGGCTCAAACAGCGCATTCCGCTGCTGGAGTATCTGCAACGGCACTACTGGAGAGGACATCGGGTCGGTGCCGGCCCCGAGTTCGCGGGACTCTGTCCGCTGCATGAGGACACTCATCCCTCCTTCTACGTCAACACCCGGAAAAACCTGTTCTACTGTCACGGCTGCGGGCGTGGTGGCGACTTGATTCGCTTTGTCGAACTGTCGTGCCATCTCACTTTTCGCGAGAGCGTCACCTATCTCCAAGAAGAACTCGCTCCCACCGCCCAACTGCTCGCGCACACGGCCGCCTTCTATCAACTGGAACTGCATCGCTATCCGGAAGGCGTTCAGTATCTCGCTGAGCGTGGAGTGCACGATGCCAGACTCATCGAGGAACTCGGCATCGGCTATGCCCGCGGCGGCAACCTGCGCCCTCACCTGCAGGCCCTCGGCTATTCCCTGGAACGGTTGCTCGAAGCCGGCTTGATGGGTCCGCAGGGCCTCGATACTTTTTGCCACCGCGTGATTTTCCCCTGCCGCCAGCAGGATCACATCGTCAACCTGTATGGCCGCAGTATTGGCAATGCCTTTCCGCATCGCCTCCTGCCACGTTCGAAAGGCGGTTTGTTTGCCTGGGAATCGGTCCGACAGTTCCGCGCCCTAATCTTGGTCGAGGGATTGTTCGATCTCGCCATGTTGTGGCAAGCAGGTTTCCGCAACACTACTTGTGCCATCGGCACTCACTTGACTCCTGCGCAACTGGCCCAGCTACGCGAAAATCTCGACCGCTGTGTCTACATCGCCTTTGATCAAGATCAAAACCAAGCCGGCCAAAATGCCGCCAACGATCTCCTTCAGTATCTCCACCAGGCGGGATTAAACGTACGTCTCCTCGAGTTGCCCGCTGGCCACGACCCGAACAGCTACTTCACCGCGGGCGCCACCGCCCAGGATTTTGCCCATCTTCTCGAGGAGGCAGCTTCGCGATGAGCGTTCGCCTGGTGGTGAAAAACTCCTCGCCGGCCAGCGTTTCCCCTTACCGTCTGCTGGATGAGCGCAACCGCGAACTCACTTGGGCCAATCAGTTTCTCGATGCCCAGAAAGTTCGCCAACTCTCACTGCGCTCCTTGCGCGCCTATGCCTACGACTTACTCCACCTGGCACGCTGGTTCGACCATACGCAACACTTGCTGCACAAGCTGAACCAATCTCTTCTGCTCGAGTATGTCCGTCACCAACTCGAGCAACAGCCCGCACCCACGCCGCAAACCATCAATCATCGCTTGTGTGTGCTGCGCTGCTTGTATCGCTTCCATTACGCACAGGAGATTCCCGGCAGGCCGCTCTTTCCGCGCAGGTATACCACGCGCTCCTCTCTCGGCTACGGCCGCCGGCAAACCAAGATTGCAACCAATCTACGATTGCGACAGCCGCGCCGCGTGATCGTACCCCTCTCCGCGGACCAGGTCGCCCGCTTCTGGAAAGGCTTTCGCACCTTCCGCGATCTCGCCATGGTCGCCCTCATGTTGCAAAACGGCTTGCGCTCTTGCGAGGTCCTTCAACTCCAGCTAGAAGATCTCCTGCTCTCCGAAGCGCGCCTTCACGTCTTGGGTAAGGGCCGCAAGCAGCGCTTCTTGCCCCTAACCGCTGACACGCTTCAAGTTCTCGAAAACTATCTCCACTTAGAGAGACCTCTGACTAATTCGTCCGCTCTGTTTGTCTCGCTCAAAGGTCGCCGGCGCGGTCACCCCATGACCGCTGCAGGACTGCGCTCTCTATTTCGCCATCATCGCCTGCTGAGCAAAGTCCCCCAAGCCAATCCACACCGCTTTCGCCACACCTTCGGAAGCGACATGGTGCGCGTCGGCATTTCCTTACCCGCCTTGATGCACTTAATGGGACACTCCGACATTCACACCACCATGCTCTACGTGCAACTCGCCCCGGAAGACGTTTGGCGCGAGTTTGCTCGCGCCGTCCAACAGCGCGTTCCTTTGTCCCCTCCGGAGAACATGTCATGAAACCATCGCGGCCGAGCATGCACGCAATCCTGGAAGCTCAGGTCCAGATGCTGGCCACTACCCGCCGGCCCAAAACTGTCAAGTGCTACCGCTACTGTGCCCATAATTTCCTGGCCTATCTCCACACTACCTTTCCCCACCTGCACAAACTTTCACAGCTCCGCCGCGATCCCCATCTCCTGGCCTGGTTCCGCTTCCTCTGCCAGCAATATCCCTCCCCTGGCAATAGGACCCGTCACCTGCACCTGCTCACCGTCCGCCGCCTATTGCGTGACTTAGTCAACCAAGGGCATCCTGTAACGCCCGACCTCATTCGTCATGAGGATTTTCCTCCCCCTGACCACTATCTCCCCAAACCGCTTTCTCTCGAGGAAGATCAGCGGCTGCAGCAACAGCTCCGCCTCATCGACACGCTCCAGGTCAATGCTCTCCGCCTCATGCGGGCCACCGGAATCCGCATCAGCGAATGCATCAATCTTCCCCTGGATTGCCTACAACAGATTAGTGAACTGCAAGTGGCGCTTCGTGTGCCTCTGGGTAAGCTCCATTCCGAACGCTTGGTGCCAGTCGATGAAGAGACACAGCGCGTGGTGGCGCGCATGGTGGAGTTGGACGCCCTCACCCCCGTTCCCGAATACGAGTCCCAAGCTTTCTTACTGCCTCGCTATTGGCAACCTGTGACTTGGTACAAGGTGCTGCACAACACCTTACGCGATATGGCCCGGACTGCAGGCTGCACGGGTCGGGTCAACCCGCACCGGCTTCGTCACTCCTTCGCCACAGAGATGGTGCGCCTGGGCGTCAGCCTGCCGGCACTTATGCAAATGATGGGACACCGAGACATCCGCATGACCTTGCGCTATGTGGAAGTGGTTCAGCTCGATCTTCAACGCGAATTTCACCGCGCACGCGAAAAAACCGCTTCCCTCTACTCCATCCCCCAACTCCCAGTTCTCTCTACTACAGTCCCCGCGCGGGTTGATCTGGCTACCATTCGTCAGGCCATTGTCGGCACCCACCGTGCCCTCCAACTACTCCAGCCCCAGCTGGAAGATAAGGCTCGCCGTAAACTTCGCCGACTCGCGCAGCGGCTCCTCAACATCGACCACGAACTCGATCACCTAACCCCAAAATGAGTGCACATTGGCCGGTCAATCGGCCGTCAGCCATCCATTCTTGTCGATCCTTTTTCGTCGTTACACCAGTAGTGTGTGGCTTGAATGTTGTCTGGATGGTCGTCGCGCCACGCTCCTCCCATCCCCTTTGGGTTCCTGTGGTCGG
>Ga0335085_10003808_pt1 | contig 25631 bp, 26 predicted proteins | sample Lox_Sample_45_FD_206712 | JGI IMG/M metagenome (GOLD analysis project Ga0335085, IMG submission 206712) | Soil microbial communities from Loxahatchee National Wildlife Refuge, Florida, United States - Lox_Sample_4.5 | ecosystem: Environmental > Terrestrial > Soil > Wetlands | place: USA...
GTTCGACATCCACGTGTCGGACACGTACTTCGTCGTCGCCCACATCCACTACGTGCTGTTCGGCGGCAGCGTGTTCACGATCTTCGCGGGCATCTACCACTGGTTCCCGAAGATGACCGGCCGGATGTACGACGAGCGCCTCGGCCGGATCCACTTCTGGCTCTCGTTTGTCTTCTTCAACCTGACCTTCGGGCCCATGCACCTCGTCGGCATCGACGGCATGCCCCGCCGGGTGGCCGACTACGCCCACCAGTACGCCGCCTGGAACGCCTTCATCTCGGTGTCGAGCTTCTTCTTCGGGGCCACCTTCTTCATCTTCCTGTTCAACGTCGTCACCAGCTGGCGGCACGGCCCCAAGGCGGCCGCCAACCCGTGGCGCGCGCACACGCTCGAGTGGCAGGTGTCGTCGCCGCCGCCGGTGTTCAACTTCGACGAGCTGCCCACCGTGGTGGGCGGCCCCTACGAGTACGGCGTCCCCGGTGCCAAGCACGGCATCCTCGCTCCCCCACCGGTTCCCGCCGAGGTCTCGACCAGGCAATCCGGCAACATGGCCGAGGTCGGAGGGGACTGATGGACCGCCGCGAAGCGCGACGAGGCCGATCGTCCCCGGCGTGCCGGGGACGGTGATGGGGAGCCAGGGAGCACAGGCAAAGGAGAACGAGATGGGCGAGATTCTGGTGATAGCGAACAGGACGGTCTGCGGCGAGAAGCTGCTGGAGTCGATGCGCGCCCACGCGGCCGCCGGCAGCGACGTCAGCTTTCGCTTCGTGGTGCCGGCGTCGAAGCCCTCGAGCGGCCTCGTGATCTACGACGACGCCGTGCGCGCCGCGGCACAGGCACGCGTGGACCTCGCGGCCGAGATGTTCGCCGACGCGGGCCTCAAGGCCACCGGCGAAGTCGGCGACGAAGACCCCTTCCTCGCCGCGATGGACGCGATAGCCGACTCGCGCCCCGAGCGGGTGATCATCTCCACCTACTCGACCACGCACTCCGGCTGGCTGCGGCGAGACCTCATCGGGCGCATCCGCAACGCCTCAGGACTGCCCGTGGAGCACGTGATCACCGACCTCGAGAAGGAAGGGCTGCCCTTCCACGCCACGCTCGTGATCGCCAACAAGACGGCGGGTGGCGAGGAGCTGATCGAGCACCTGCAGGCCAAGGCGGCCGCGGACTCCGAGCGCCACGTGTTCATCGCGGTGGTCCCGCTCGAGGACCGCTCCGGCGGCTCCACCGCCCGCGCCCACGAGCGCCTCGAGGCGCTGCTGGCGAGCCTGCGCGAGCGCGACCTGCTCGCCTCGGGGATGATCGGCGACCCCGACCCATACACGGCGGTCATGAACGCCCTCGACCTGTTCACCGTGGTCGACGACATCGTCATCTCGACGCTGCCGGACGAACGTTCCGGCTGGATGCGGGCGCGCCTCATCGAGCGCGTGAAGGCCAACGCGGTGAGACCGGTCGAACACGTGGTGGTCTCACCCCAAGCCCCCGAGGACGCCGAGCCGGCCGGGGCGGTGAGCTAGACCGATGGAGGCAGCCAGCGTCGCCCATCCGCTCGGCCACGAGGAGCACGCCCACCACGGCCCGCCGGCCGCCAACCAGAGCTCTCGCGTGGACGCCCGTCTGCTCGGGATGATGCTCTTCATCGTCTCCGAGGTGATGGTCTTCGGTGCCTTCTTCACGGCCTACTTCTTCATCCGGGTCGCCGAAGGCGACAAGTGGCCGGCCCCGGGGATGGAGATCCCGACGGTCCCGACGCTGGTCAACACGGTGATCCTCTTCTCCTCGTCCTTCACCATGCACTGGGCCCAGGAGGGGATCAAGAGGGGCAACCGCTTCGCGCTGAAGGCGGGCATCTTCACCACGTTCGTGCTCGGCCTGACCTTCCTGTTCCTGCAGGTCAACGAGTACATCCACCTCGGCTTCGCCCCGCAGGACGGCGCCCAGCAGACGGTCTTCTACTCGCTCACCGGCCTGCACGGAGCACACGTGATCGTGGGCCTGATCCTGTTGCTGACGGTCACCGTCCGCGCCTTCCGCGGCCACTACACCCCGGAGAAGCACCGCGGCGTCGAGGTGCCCGGCATCTACTGGCACTTCGTCGACGCGATGTGGCTGGTCGTGTACCTGACCGTCTACATCATCTAGCCCAGGTGCCCCACCGTCACCCGCCCGTCCGTCGCGCGTCCCACCGGCGCCCGTGCTGAACCCGCTGCGCTCGGAGGAGGAGGCCTTCCGGGTCTTCCTCTACGTGCTCGTCGTCGTGGTGGCGATCGGTGGGGTCATCGAGATAGTGCGCGCGCTCACCTGAACGGGGCCGCGCCGCCGCACCCTGCCCGCTCCGGGGGGCCTGAGCCGACCACCGACTCCAGCGGGCACCGCAACCGGCTTGGAGAGGCGACGGGCATGAGGGCACGGGCCGGCGAGCACCCGCAGGCCGCCGCGCCGCCGGTCCTCTGCTACTGCTTGCCCGAGGGCTCCGTGGCCCGTTCGAGGTAGGCCACGAGCGCCGCCAGCTGCTTGCCGGAGAGCTTTTCGCCAAAGTCGGGGGGCATCACCCCGGCGGTGTAGCCGGAGGGGATGAAGGCGTAGGGCTTGGTCACGGCTGTCTTGATGCAGTCCGTCAGGCTCGCCCCGCGGGCCGACTTCGAGGCCGCCAGTTCGCAGTCGCTGCGCAGGCGCTTGTTCAGGTCAGGCCCGACCGTGCCGGAGCTGGCGGCGTCCGCCAGCGTGTGGCACGAGCCGCAGCCGCTCGACCCGGTGAACACTTCCTTGCCTTCCTTGAGCAGCGGCGTGGTCGCCACGCCCGGGCCGGTCGGCTTGGTGGCTTCGGCGAGCAGGCCGGCATCGGTGCCGGGGGCGGCGGCCACCTGGGCGACGTAGGCGGCGATGTCCGCCGAGGCCTCGCCCTTCGTGAGGTTGGCTGGCATCGCGCCCTGCGGGTTCGGGTATGCGATCTGGTGTTCCACCACACCCCGGATCGTGTTACGGCCGGCGCCTTCGGCGATGCTCGCGCGGAACGCTTCGTCGAGGTCGGGGCCGATCGTGCCGGCGGTCCCGGCATGCGCGAGCGTGTGGCAGGCGCCGCACTTGGCGACGAACTGCTGCTTGCCCACGATCAGGTTGGGGGTCGGGCTGGGCGTGGCGGAGCAGGCGCTCGTGAGGAGCGCAAGCGCCCCGACGGACAGCAGCAACCGAGCCGCATGTCGACCGGACCCGAAACCGAACGAGCGATGCATGGGGGCGGACTCTATCCGACCGGCCGGGCAGCTTGCCCTTGACCATCCCCCGTGATCCCTGTCAGGGAGCCAGCAGCTCGTCGAGCTCGCCGCGGGCGGCGGCGATCACCGAGCGGGCCACCCCCTCCCACGAGAACCGCTCCCGCACGGTCCTCACCAGCGCGGCCCGCGTGGCGGCACGCAGCTCCTCCGGGGCATCGAGCCAGGCGAGCACCCTGGCGGCGATGGCGGGCACCGCCCGGTCGTCGAGCGCAAAGGAGAGCCACGGCCGCGCCGCCTCGGGCAGGGCGGCGGCGAGCACGTTGCTCACCTCGAGGAGGCCGGAGTGCCCGGCGCTGACCGGCAGGGCCGCGCAGGCGGACGCCTCGGCGGCGATCATGCCGAAGGACTCGGGGAAGGTGCTCGGCACCACCACGGCCTGGGATGCCGGCAGCAGCAGTGCGAGGTCGGCGTGGTCGAGCCGGCCGGTGAAGCTGACGCTCTGCTCGAGCCCTGTGGCGGCGCGGCGGTAGCGCTCCGCCTCCTCGCCGCTCAGCCCGTCCAAGAAGGCGAGCAGGTGGCGCAGCGGCTTCCCGTCCTCCCCTCCCTCGAGCCTCCTCCCGAGCCGTGCGATCTCGCGTGCGCGCTCGAGCCCCGCGGCCCCGAGCGCCCCCGCGAGCTCCTCGAGGCCGCGCCGGTAGGCACCGAAGCCGACGACCACCAGGTGCGCCTCGGGTCGTCGCTGGAGCACCAGCGGCCAGGCGGCGAGGAGCAGGTCCACCCCCTTGCTCACGATCAGCTTCCCGACGAAGCTCACCACGGGGCCGGCCGCCGGGTCCACGCGCTCGAGCGCCGCGGCGGCCGCCGCGGCGTCGCGTGCGAAGTCGTCGCCGCCGCGAGCGCCGCCGGCTCGGGCGCAGGCCTCGGCTCGCAGCCCGCCGCGCAGCCGCTCCAGGCAGCCGCCGGCATCGAGCCCGTCCTCCTCCTCGAGCGGCCGGAACAGCGCCACGTCGACGCCGGGCGGCCCGAGCCTCGTGATGCTCTGCACGCGCCGGTCTCCCAGCGCCTCCCAGAGGCTCCTGGCGGTGTGCGCGGAGCCGACCAGGACGGCGCTCGCGCCGGCGAGGCCCTCGCGCGCGAGCCCGAGGAAGCGATCCGGGGCGGGCTTGACCGTGTACTCGAGCGCGCTGCCATGGATCTTCACGGCATAGGGGACGCTCCCCTCGAGGCCGCGCGCAAGGATCACCGGGCCCATCACGAGATGGTTGGCGAGTGCCACATCGGGCTCCGCCAGCGCCCGCAGCTCCCGCACGGCGGCCACGTTGGCGGCGAGGTAGCGCTCGACCTCGGCGTCGCTCGTGTCGAGGAACGAGCGCGCCTCGAAGCCCTCGTAGCGGTCGAGCACATAGACGGGCAGCAGCGAGCCGATGTCCGGCCGGTAGACGGTCACGCGCACGGGCTCGCGGATGCGGCGCAGCTCGAGGCGCCCACCCTCCCATTCGCCGACGGCGTCCACGAACGGCTGCTCCCCGGCGCGCCTGTCCTGGCTCAGCAGGTGCACCTCGTGGCCGAGCCGCACGAGCGCTTCGCAGAGACGCGCCGTGTAGACGTTCGACCCGGTGCCCGACAGCAGGTAGCCGTGAAAGATGAGGATCCGCATCGGCGGGGCACACTAGCCTGCGGGCCCGTCGATCACGGGCTGCCGGGGAGGTCGGTCACGGCCCTGCGGTAGAGTCCCGGAGGTGAGCACCGCCCAGAGATACAGGCTTCGCAACCCGGCCAGCGGGCGCGAGGTGATCCTCAGGGCCGAGCCGGGCAAGACCTACGTGGACAGGGACACCGGAGAGCCGCTGGAAGTGGTGGGCAAGGTCCTGCCCGAGGCGCCCTCCCTGTCCTCGCTGCCCTGGTCGGTCGAGAACCTGCGCTTCTGCCCATGGTGCGGGCAGCATTCGCAGAAGGACCTCAACGACTGCCCCACCTGCGGGCGGCGCATGGGGCCGCTCGGGCAGTGAGAGCCCCCGGGCGGGCGCTGGCCGTACTCGCGGCCCTCGCCGCGGTGGCGCTGGGCGGCTGCGGCGGGTCGACCACCGTGTCTGACGTGGTTCCGCGCACCACGCCGGAAATCACGCCGCCGGAAAGCCACGCCGCTGAAAGCGCAGCCTCGAAGAGGACGCGGGTGACGACCGTGTCCGGCACGACCACGAGCTCGGCCTCGGCGGCCGGCGGCGGGGAACCGAGCTCGGAATCGTCCTCCGCCGAAGGCTCCGGGGGCACGAGCAGCGAATCCGGCAGCTCGGGCGAAGCCGCCCCGGAAGGGACCGGGGGCGGTACCTCGGCCGGAGCGGAAGCCGGCGGGGAAGCGCCGAAGACCGGCGCGGAAGCCGGCGGCGCGAGCGCGCCCTAGCGCCACCCTAGCCCTGGCCCAGGCGCCCGTAGCCCAACCGGGCGCGCCCTGGCCTGTTCACGGGGCAGACCGCCGTCAGGGGGTGGAGATCAGCGTCGCCGAGTACGCGAGCCGAGCTTCGTGGTACACGCAGGAGTACAGACGCGTGACCCCGACCTTGATGTGGGCGGTCTCGGCGCTCGTTTCCGAGCAGGCGCTCTTCGGGCGGCTCGCCCGCCAGGTCGTGGTCTTGCCGAAGCCGAGGGCCAGCGTGGGTGCCCAGGTGGGCACCGTGAGCGCCACGACGTCGCCCTTCTTGACCTTGATCGAGGTTTCCAGCGGGAACTCGGCGGTCTCACCGAAGTAGGGCTGCAACATCACCACGGGGCTCTCCGCGACCAGCGTGTAGCCGGTTTCCGGCGGCGGCTTCTTGTCGTGCGGGCCGCGCTTCGGCGCGGGCTTGGGCTCGAGGATGCCGATCTGCGCCGAGGCCGCACCGCCCTCGCGTTCGTTGAAGAACTTGATCTGGGTCGCCGTGGGCTTGCTGAGCGTGATCGTCCAGGCCACGATCGACCCTTCCTTCGCGATCGTCAGCGGGTTCACGGAGCTGCCCACCTGGGTCTGGAAGCCCGTGGTGCGGCTCACCGCGAGACACGGGTTGCCCGGGCAGCTCGGAACCGTCGGGGGCGTGGTCTTGGGCAGGAGCCCCACTTCGGTCAATGTTGCCGGGGCCACTGCCGGGAGGCTCAACGCCAGCGCCAGGGCCCCACCCAGCGCCACCGCGGATCTCTTGATTCTGGTCATCTTGGCCATCAACACCACAGCGCACGGAATGTAGCGGTGCCACCGGACCATCCCCCTGCCGGATGGCGCCTCATGTGGTGGTCTCCCCCTTCAGCAGAGCCGCCGCGGCGGCTATCTCCCCGCCGTCTCCGGGCTGCGGAGCCCAGGGCAGGCGCAGCGGGTCGCCGTCGTAGCGCGGTATCACGTGCATGTGGAAGTGGAACACGGTCTGCCAGGCGGCCGGGCCTCGCGAGTTCAGCAGGTTCACGCCGTCGGCACCCAGCTGCTCGGTGGCCCGCACGGCCAGACGCCGGGCGCTGTCGGCCACGGCGTGCAGGTCCTCCGCCCCGATCGCGAGCAGGTCGGGAACGTGGTCCCGCGTGATCACCAGCGCATGGCCGCGCGTGGCGGGGTTGATGTCCATGATCGTCACCGTGCGCTCGTCCTCGGCCACCACCGTGGCGGGCAGCTCGCCGGCGAGGATCTTGCAGAAGATGCAGTCTGGGTCACTGGCCATCGCCGGAAAGCCTACGCAGGCTCCGGGCGCGATGCCAGCTCGGCACGCGCGTGTGCGAGCGCCTGATCGCGGTCGAGGACCTCGCCGGCGAACTGGGCTGCGCGCAGCGACTCGAGCAGCCGGCCGAGCTCCGGGCCGGGCACGATGCCGAGCTGCCCGGCCAGCTCGTCCCCGCGCAGGAGCGGCGCCGGCGGTCCCTGCTCGCGCCAGCGCACGGCGTCGGCGAGCATCGCGCCGGCCAGAGCCACGTGCGCCGCGATCGCCTCCTGCGAGCGGTCACCGCGGGTGGAGAGCCGGTCGGCCACGGACAGCAGGGTGACGTCAACGCCGACCCCCTGGCAGGCGTGCAGGTAGTCGTAGACGGTCCGGCGTGCGAGCGGCTGCGGCTCGTGGATGAGGAAGCCGAGCCGTAGGTGGTTGCGCACGAGTCCCGCCACGTGGCCGCGCAGGCGCTCGCTTGCACGCATGCGCGCGAGCAGCGAGCGCGCCAGCTCGGCGCCCTCCACGTCGTGCCCCAGGAACGTGACCCGGCCATCGGCGCCAACGGCCCGGGTGCGCGGCTTTGCGGCGTCGTGCAGCAGTGCCCCCCAGCGCAGAGCGCCGCCGCGCGTGAGGCCGTCTGCGAGGGGCTCGGCGAGAAGCTCCGCCAGCGAGCCCCGCAGGGGCTCGACCGTCAGTGCCCCGTCCTCGAGCTCCCCCGGCCACGAGGCCGAGCCGGCGTATGCCCGCGACAGCTCAACCACACGCTCGAGCACCTCGAGCGTGTGCCCGTGGACGTCGCGATGGTGAAAGCGGCTCTGCTCGACCCCCCGCAGGGCCTCCAGCTCGGGCAGGACGACGGCGGTGGCGCCCACCTCGTCCAGCAGGCCGAGGCCGGCGATCGGGTCGGGGCCGTCCACGATCAGCTTCAGCTCCGCGAAGATCCGCTCCGCTGAGACGCTCGTGAGCGTCCCGGCGGCCGCACGGGCTCCGGCCATCGTGCCCTCCTCCGGGCGCAGCTCGAGATCGACGGCCTGGCGCACCAGGCGCAGCACGCGCAGCGGATCGTCGAGGAAGCTCGCCGGGCCGGCCATCCGCAGACGGCGCTCGGCCAGGTCCTGCAGGCCGCCCAGCGGATCGAAGGTGCGCGAGCCGTCGAGCGACTGGGCCACCGCGTTGACCGTGAAGTCGCGCAGCGCGAGGTCCTCCTCGATCCCGCCACCGCGCAGGCGCTCCACGTCGAACTGCCAGCGCCCGCCCCGCGCCACCACGCGCCAGGAGCCGAGCTCCTCGGAGAGCGGGAAGCTCGTCCCGGAGGCCGCCCGCGCGAGCGCCTGCGCGACCTCGCGCGGGTCATCGCAGACCACCAGGTCGACGTCCGCCACGCAGGGCCGCGACGACCCGGGCTCGCGTCGCAGCGCGCGGTCGCGCACCAGCCCGCCCACGAGCCACGCCTGGCGATCGCCGAGCACGCCGCGCACGATCTCGAGCGGCTCCTGGGGAGCCCGGCGCCCGGGTGTCCGGCTCAGCGGTCCCCCTCCTCGGCCTCGGCGGGGATGTAGAGGCGGGGGACGCGCGCCGTGACTCCGCAGGTGATCTCGTAGTTGATCGTCCCGATGCGGGTGGCCAGCTCCTCGGCCGTGACGAGCTCCTCGCCCTGCCCCCCGATCACGATCGCCTCGGCACCCCGCAGGCCCTCGGCGGCCGGGTCAGGCCCCAGGTCGATCGCCACGTTGTCCATGCTCACCGTGCCCACCTGGGGACGGCGCCGCCCGTCGACGAGCACCTCGGCGTTGTTGGACAGGGCGCGCCTGAAGCCGTCACCGTAGCCGAGGGGCAGCACGCCGAGCCAGGTGTCGTGCTCTGCCACGAAGCGGCGCCCGTAGCCGGTGCTCTGACCGGCCCGGCAGAGCTTGACCTCGGCCACGTAGGAGCGCAGCTCGAGCGCCGGCCTGAGGCGGCGGGCCAGGGGATCGCGGCCGAAGGGGTCCATGCCGTAGACGGCTATCCCGCAGCGCGCCATGTCGAGGTGCGCCTCCTTCGAGCGCAGCAGGGCGGCGCTGTTGGCCGCATGCGCGGTGACGCCGGGATGCGCGGCTCGCACCTCGGACACGAACTCGCGGAAGGCGTCCAGCTGGCGCTCGAAGAAGCCCCCGTCGTCCAACTCGTCGGCCGTGGCGAAATGCGTCATCACGCCGGCCAGCTCGAGACCCGGGGTGTCGGCAACCCGCTCCACCACCCGCAGGGCCTCGCCGGCGTCCCGCGTACCCAGGCGTCCCATGCCGGTGTCGAGCTTCACGTGGACCCGTCCCCCGCCGGCGCCCGCCACCCGCTCGACGGCGTCCTCGCGCCAGAGGACCACCTCGGCGCCGGCCCCGAGCGCGACCGCCATCTCCGCCCCGGTGAGCGCGCCCATCACGAGCAGGGGGATCTCGGTCAGACCGGCCTCGCGCAGCTCGCGCGCCTCCTCGGCGGCTGCCACCGCGAGCTGGACGGCACCGCCGGCCAGGGCGGCCCGGCCGGCCTCGACGGCGCCATGCCCGTAGCCGTCCGCCTTGACCACCGCGCAGAGGCTGCTGGAGGCCTCCAGGTCACCCCGCAGCCGCCGGCAGTTCTCTTCGATCGCCCCCAGGTCAACGCGGGCGACGGCCCGCATCGCGCCGGACTCGATGCTCACCCGCGACCGTCCCCGCCGTCGCCGGCGAGCGCGGCACCGCGTTGGCGCGCCGCCGGCAGCGCCGCGATCACGTCGCTCGCGATGACCCCCTGGCGGCGCGCCGCCTGGCGCCCGGCCTCGGCGTGCAGCCACACCCCGGCGGCGGCCGCGGTGAGCGGCTCGGCGCCGGCCGCCAGAAGCGCGGCGACAACGCCCGTCAGCACATCCCCGGTGCCGGCGCTGGCGAGCGCCGGCGTGGCCCCGCGACTGATCACCGCGACGCCGTCCGGCAGCGCCACGATCGTGTCGTCGCCCTTCAGCACGGTGACCGCGTCTGCGGCCCGCGCCGCGGCACGGGCGTGCCGCAGCCGCTCGCGCTCCACCTCCTCGCTGGGCAGGCCGAGCAGACGGCCGAGCTCGCCGGCGTGCGGCGTGATCACCAGCGGGGCGCGCCGCTCGGCGAGATCGTCGATGCGCTCGCTGTACGGCCACAGCCCATCGGCGTCGAGGACCACGGGCAGCTCGCACTCGCGCACCAGCGCGCGTGTCAGGGCACCGGTCCGCTCGCTGCGTCCGAGCCCCGGTCCCACGGCCAGGGCACCCCCCCGCGCCGCGGCCTCGAGCACCTGCCGGAGCCCGTCCTCGGTCAACCCACCGTCGTCGTCGGGAAGGCCCCGGCTCATCACCTCCGGCGTGAGCGCCCCGGCGAGGAGCGCCTGCAGCGAGGCGGGCACGCAGGCGATCACGTATCCGGCACCGGATCGCACGGCTGCGTGGGAGGTCATGCGCGGCGCGCCGCTGAGGCCGCGCGAGCCGCCGACCACGAGCACCTGGCCACTGACGAACTTCGTCGAGTCCGGGGCGCGCCGGGGAAGCTCGGCCACGACGCCGGCCTCGATCAGGCCGACCGGTGCGACGGCGTCCCCGGAAGCCGTGGCGGCGAGCGCGCCGCGCGGGATGCCGATATCGATCGTGCGCAGCTCCCCCGTACGCCATTTGCCCGGCGCGATCCAATGTCCGGGCTTGGCCATGTGGAAGGTGACCGTGAGCGTGGCCTTCACGGACGGGCCGTCCACCACGCCGCTCGAGGCGGCCACGCCGCTGGCGACGTCCACGCTCACCACGGGCACGCCGGCCCCCTCGATCGCCGCTATCGCCTCCCCCACGGCGCCCCGCGGGACGCCCTCGAAACCGGTCCCGAGGAGCGCGTCGACCACCACCCCGGCGCCCCCGAGCAGGGCATCCGCCTCGCGCCGGGCCTCGCCGTCGGCGAAGGCGTGCTCGCGCGGCGCCGGGCCGGGCAGGCGCTCCAGGTTCACCAGCGCGTCCCCCTGGTAGTCGCCGAGCGCCCCGGTGCAGAGCACCTCGACCTCCCGGCCGGACTCGCGCAGCAGGCGGGCGACCACGAGCCCGTCCCCGCCGTTGTTGCCCTTGCCACAGACCACCACCGCGGGCGCCCCGGGCGCCAGGTCGTCCACGGCGCGCGCCACCCCGGTCCCGGCGCGCTCCATCAGCTCGACACCGGGCACCCCCTTTTGATCGATCGCCCAACGATCGATCGCCTGCATCCGCCCGGCATCCACGAGCGGGGTGCACCAAGCCGGCAGCGCGCCCATGGCGGCGATCCTATTGACCGTGTCGGGGCCGGTGAACGGGACGGCGCTACTCCACCGTCACCGTCTTCGCCAGGTTGCGCGGCTGGTCCACGTTCAGCGAGCGCCGGCGGGCGATCTCGTAGGCGAGCAGCTGGAGCGGGATCACGGCCAGCACGGGCTGCAGCATGGGATCGACCGGCGGTATCCCGATCGCCACGTCGGCGTGCGGCAGGACGTCCGGGTCGCCGGCCGTGCAGAGCGCGATCACGTGCGCACCCCGCGCACGCACCTCCTGCATGTTGGAGATCATCTTCTCGAGCACAGGCGAGCGCGTGGCCAGCGAGATCACCGGCGTGGAGTCGTCCAACAGCGCGATCGGGCCGTGCTTCATCTCGCCGGCCGCGTAGGCGTCGGTGGCGATGTAGGAGATCTCCTTGAGCTTGAGCGCCCCCTCGAGCGCCACGGGCAGGCCGATGTTGCGCCCGATGTAGAGGAAGAACTCCTTCTCCCAGTAGGCGTCGGCCACGCTGCGCACCTGCCCGAGCGTGGTGTCCATGTCCTGGTCCTCGGGGGATCCGACCACCTCGGCGATCCTGTGGGGCAGGCGTCTCAGTTCGCCGGCGAGCTCTGTCACGCGCTCGGCCGGGAGGGCGCCGCGCAGCTCGGCGAGGCGCAGCGCGAGCAGGTAGATGACCGCCACCTGGCAGACGAACGTCTTCGTGGCTGCCACGCCGATCTCCGTGCCGGCGCGCGTGTATAGGACGCCGTCGGCGTCGCGCGTGGCCTGCGAGCCGACCACGTTGGTGATCGCCAGCACCCGCGCCCCGCGCTCGCGGGCGTTGCGCATCGCGGCGAGCGTGTCCGCGGTCTCGCCGGACTGCGAGATACCGATCACGAGATCGCGCGGGCCGATCACGGAGTCGCGGTAGCGGTACTCCGAGGCGATGTCGATCTCGACGGGCAGCCGCGCCCACTGTTCGATCACGTAGCGGCCCACCAGCCCGGCGTGATAGGAGGTCCCGCAGGCCACCAGCACGATCCGGTCGAGGTCGGCGAGCACGTCCTCTCCGAGCTCCCCCTCGATGCCGAGCATCACGCCATGCTCGCTCTGCAGGTGCCCGAGGATCGTCTCGGCCACGGCGTCGGCCTGTTCGTAGATCTCCTTCAGCATGAAGGTCTCGAAGCCGCCCTTCTCGACGGCCTCCTCGTCCCAGTCCACCGTCTGCTCCGGTCGCTCAACGGGCTCGCCGTCCGCGGTGGTGATGGTCACGCCGTCCGGGCGCACCACCACCATCTCGCCGTTCTCCAGGTACTGCACCGAGCGGGTCTCGCCGAGGAACGCGGGGATCGCGGAGGCCACGAACTGCTCTCCGTCGCCGCGGCCGATCACCAGCGGGCACTCGCGCCGGGCGGCCACCAGGGTGTCGGGCTCGTCGACGCTCATCGCCACGAACGCGTAGTGGCCGACCAGCTCCGCGTAGGCCTTGCGCACGGCTGCCGCCAGGTCGCCGTCGTAGTGGAAGGCCACGAGGTGGGCGATCACCTCGGCGTCGGTTTCCGAGCTGAAGGTGCTGCCCTGCTGGATCAGGCGCTCCTTGAGCGCGAGGTAGTTCTCCACGATGCCGTTGACCACAACGTAGATGCGCCCGTCGGAGTCGTCGTGGGGGTGGGCGTTCTCCTCGCTCACGCGCCCGTGCGTGGCCCAGCGGGTGTGCCCAATCCCGGTGGTGCCCGAGTGAAAGCCGTTCCTCTGCGCCTGCGCGGCGGGGTCGGGGCGCTCGGCCACCATCACGGGCGACCCGGCCGCGGAAGCCCGCTCGGCCGCCTGCCCTGCCCCATCGCCCGCCTCGTGCGGCTCGGCGCCATTCGCCAGCTTGGCCTGCAGCGCCTCGAGGTTGCCCACGGCGCGCTCGGTCACTATGCGACCGTCGGCCAGCACGGCGATGCCGGCGCTATCGTAGCCGCGGTACTCCAGCCTCTGCAGACCGGCCAGGAGCAGCGCCTGGGCCGGCCGGCGACCCACATAACCGACGATTCCACACATCGTGCGATCGAGTATGACAGCCACCGGTAGCCGCCAGCAAGCCGTTCCGGCCGCTCGGCGGCTTTCTCGAGGACTAGCCGAGCTCGCGCTCGACCAGCGCCACGAGCCGTTCGCAGACCGCCTCCGCCTCCTCGTCGCTCGGCGCCTCGACCATCACCCGCACGAGCGGCTCGGTGCCGCTCGGGCGCACGAGCACGCGCCCGCGTCCCTCGAGTGAGCGATCCTCGGCGCGCACGGCCTCCTGCACGGCCGCGGCCTGGGCCAGCGCCTCGCGGTCGCGCACGCGCACGTTGACGAGCCGCTGCGGGAGCTTCTCCATCGCGCCCCGATCGCTCAGCGGCCGGTCGCCGAGCGCCTCGAGGGCGAGCAGCGCGCAGGCCACGCCGTCTCCGGAGCTGTTGAAGCTGAGGTCGACGATGTGCCCGGACTGCTCGCCGCCCAGCAGCCAGCCGCGCGCGCGGAGCTCCTGCAGCACGTAGCGGTCGCCGACGCTCGTGGTGGCGACGGGCACCTCGGCCTCGCGCATCGCCGCGTGGAAGCCGTAGTTGGTCATGACAGTCACCGCCACCCCGCCGTCGCCGAGCCGGCCGCTGTGGCGCATGTGGAGCGCGATCAGGGCCATCAGCTCGTCCCCGTCCACGACCTGGCCGGCGCCGTCCACCGCCAGCACCCGGTCGCCGTCGCCGTCGAAGGCGAAGCCGACGTGGTGGCCGCCGTCCACGAGCCGCTCGGTCAGTGTCTGCAGGTGCGTCGATCCGCAGCCGGCGTTGATGTTGCGCCCGTCGGGGGTATCCGCCATGACCGTCACCTTGGCGCCCAGCCGGCGGAAGATCTCGGGCGCCACCCGATAGGTGGCACCGTTCGCGCAGTCGAGCGCCACGTCCAGGCCGCTCAGGTCTAGTCCCTTGAAGCGCGTCTCGAGCTCGCGCAGGTAGTCCTCCTCGGTCCCGTGCAGCACCCGCACGGCGCCGATCTCCGGGTGTCCGTCCGGGCCGGACCTGCCGCCTCCGGCGCCCGGGGCACCTCCCTCCTCGGCGAGGGCGCCCCCCTCCGCGCGCAGCGCGCTCTCGATCTCGTCCTCCAGCTCATCGCTCAGCTTGAAGCCGTCGGCACCGAAGAACTTGATGCCGTTGTCGTAGTAGGGGTTGTGCGAGGCCGAGATCACGACCCCGAGGTCGAGGCCGTAGCGGCGCATCAGCAGCGGGGCCGCCGGCGTGGGCAGCACCCCGCCGAGCAGGGCGTCGGCACCGGCCTCGCTGATCCCGGCGGCGGCGGCGGCCTGGAGCATCTCGCCGGATTCCCGCGTGTCCCGTATCACGAGCACCTGCGGGCGTCCACCTGGTCGCTGGCCGCCAGCCCGTTCGGCCTCGGCCCCCACGCGCCCGCTCGCTGCCGCGGCGGCGGCCTCGCGGCAGAGACCCAGCGCGAGCTCGGCACTCAGGAACTCGCCCGCCACACCCCGGACGCCGTCGGTCCCGAACAGCCTGGCCGGGCGGCTCGAAGCGCTCAACGCTTGGAGAACTGCGGGCGCTTGCGCGCCTTCTTCAAGCCGGCCTTCTTGCGCTCCTTGACGCGCGAGTCGCGCGTCAGGAAGCCGCGGCGCTTGAGCTCGCCGCGCAGATTCGGATCAGCCTCCAGCAGCGCCCGCGAGATGCCGTGGCGCAGCGCGCCGGCCTGCGCCGCCACACCGCCCCCGTGCAACCGCGCCTGAACGTCCATGCGCTCCTCGAAGCCCACGGCCTCGAGCGGCTGGCGGATGTTGCGCTGTAGCGTGGCACGCGGGAAGTAGGTCTCGAGCGAGCGGCCGTTGATGGTGTAGGCGCCGGCCCCCGGGCGCAGGATCACGCGCGCCACCGCCGTCTTGCGCTTGCCGGTCGCCCGATAGCGGGCGCTCGCGGCGAGATCGATGGCGGCGCTCACGATCGGCTGGGCAAGCTCCTGGTCCTCCCCCTCCTCGGCCACCGCCTCGGCCTCGGCCTCACCCTCCTCCTCGAGCTCCAGCGCGTAGGGGTCCTCGCTCTCCTCGCGACCGAGCGGATCGACGCCCTCGGGCACGATGTCGACTTCGAGGTGCGCGCCGGGGACCTCGGGCTTCGCGCGCGGCTCCTGAGGCTCCTTCCGCTCGGCCAGCGGCTCGGCCTCGGCCTCCGCGGCGGGCGGCTGCGCCTCGGCCTGCGGTGCCTCGGCCTCGGCCTCCTCGGCGGCGGGGCTCACCTCCTCGGCGGCTCCCTGCGCGCTCTCGGCCTCAGCGGCCGGCTCCTCGACGGAGCCCTGCGGCTCCTCGGCGTCCTGCGGGGTCTGCGGCTCGAGCTCGTCGGCCATCGTCAGCTTGCCTCCTTCGCCTTCGCGTCGGCGGCCTCTATCGGCTGCGGCTTCTGCGCGGCGTGCGGGTGGTCCGGACCGGCGTAGATCTTCAGCTTGGTGAGCTGCTTGCGTGCCAGCCTGTTGCGGGGCATCATGCCCTTGACCGCCAGGCGGATCACCTCCTCCGGACGACGCTCGATCATGTCGTTGAAGGTGCGGGAGCGCAGGCCACCGGGGTAGCCGGAGTGGCGGTAGTACATCTTGGCAGCGCGCTTGTTGCCCGTCACCTCGATCTGCTCCGCGTTCACCACCACCACGAAATCGCCGGTATCGATGTGCGGCGTGTACTCAGGCTTGAGCTTGCCGCGCAGCAGGTCGGCGAGGTGGGTGGCCAGACGCCCGAGCGTCTTGCCGCTGGCGTCCACCAGCAGCCAGTTGCGCTCGCGATCGGTTGGCTTGGCTACGTAGGTCTTCATTCGCGTCGGTCCTCGGGGCGTGAAAAAGGCCACGCAAGAGCGTACGCGGCCGCAGACATCATAGGCGAAGGAGGCGGGATGCGAGGTGTGCCCGGCACACGGGCGACCGAGGACGCCGCGAGGCGCCGCCCCCGTGCCGGCGGGGCTACTCCCACTCGATGGTGCCGGGAGGCTTCGAGGTGATGTCCAGCACAACGCGCCCCACCTCGCGAATCTCGCCCATCATGCGCGAGGCGATGCGCTCGAGCAGGTCGTAGGGCAGGCGCGCCCAGTCCGCGGTCATCGCGTCGTCGCTCGTGACCGCCCGGATCACCACCACGTAGGCGTAGGTGCGCTCGTCCCCCTGCACCCCCACGCTGCGCACGTCGGGCAGCACACAGAAGGACTGCCACAGCTCGCGGTACAGGCCGGCGCCGCGGATCTCCTCCTGGAGTATGTGATCGGCCTCGCGCAGGATGTCCAGGCGCTCCTTCGTGGCTTCGCCTCCGACCACGCGGATCGCGAGGCCCGGCCCGGGGAACGGCTGACGCCACACGAGGCGCTCGGGCAGCCCCAGCTCGGCGCCGACCGCCCGCACCTCGTCCTTGAAGAGCATGCGCAGCGGCTCCACGAGCTCGAACTCGAGGTCCTCGGGCAGCCCGCCCACGTTGTGATGCGACTTGATCGTGGCCGCCCCGGCGCCGGCGCCGGACTCGATCACGTCCGAGTAGAGAGTTCCCTGCACGAGGAAGCGCACGGGGTCCTCCTCGGTGGAGATCCGCGCCGCCTCCTCCTCGAACACCTTGATGAACTCGGCGCCGATCGTCTTGCGCTTCACCTCAGGGTCCGTGACGCCACGCAGACGCTCCAGGAAGCGCTCCGAGGCATCCACCGCCACGAGCGGCACGTTGAAGGTGTCGCGGAACGCGCCCACCACCTGCTCGCCCTCTTCCTTGCGCATCAGCCCGTGATCGACGAACACGCAGGTCAGCTGGTCGCCCACGGCGCGATGCACCAGCAGCGCGGCCACCGAGGAGTCGACTCCACCGGAGAGCCCGCAAATGACCTTGCCCTCGCCCACCTGGGCCCGGATGCGCGCGATCTGGTCATCGACGATGGAGGCCGGCGACCAGCTGCGCTCGCAGCCGCAGATCTCGGTGAGGAAGCGCAGCAGGATCTCCCTGCCGTAAGGGGTGTGCACCACCTCGGGGTGAAACTGGATGCCGTAGATGCCCCGCTCGGCGTCCTCGATGGCGGCCACCGGCGAGGCGCTCGAGCTGGCCAGCGCAGAGAAGCCGGGGGGCGCCTCGTAGACGGTGTCGCGATGCGACATCCAGCAGGTCTGCTCGGCGGGCATGCCCGCCAGCAGCGTCCCCGGCTCACCGACCGTGAGGTCGGAGCGGCCGAACTCGCCCACCTCGGCCTGCTCGACGCGCCCGCCGAGCTCGTGGACCAGGAGCTGCATGCCGTAGCAGATGCCCAACACGGGGACCGACAGCTCGAGCAGCCGGTGCTCCAGGCCGGGAGCGCCGTCCGCGTAGACCGAGGACGGGCCGCCGGACAGGATCACGCCCTTGGGGCGCCTGCGCAGGATCTCCTCGACGGGCGCCTGGTGCGGGATCAGCTCGGAGAACACGCCGCAGTCGCGCACGCGGCGGGCGATCAGCTGCGAGTACTGGCCGCCGTAGTCGACGACCACGATCTCCTCGGTGGCGGCCTGCGCGCCGGCCTCGGTTCCGGCCTCGCCCTGCGCCAGCACGCTCGCCTCGGCCTCCGAGCTGGCAACCGCCGTGCTCATGCGCGCTCCGCGGCAGCGGTCGCCGGCCGAAGGTGTGCAGCCACTCGGTCAGTCATCCACCAGGACGGCCACCTTGCCGCCGGAGCCCATGCCCACGGCCTGCTCACGTTGGAGCTGCTTGCCCTCGGTCTGCAGCGCCGGAGCGATCACCACCTCGGCCCGGTTGAACTCCGCGAGATCCTTGTAGCCGCAGGTGGCCATCGAGGTCCGCAGCCCGCCGAACAGGTTGAAGGTCCCGTCGTTCTCGTGTGCCGGCCCGGTGAGGATCTCTTCCAGGGTTGCGTTCTGGGTTACCGCAACACGCGCCCCGCGGGGCAGGCTGGGATGGAAGGTGGCCATGCCCCAGTGGAAGCCATGCCCGGGCGCTTCGTAGGCGCGCGCCAGGGGAGAGCCGATCATCACGGCGTCGGCCCCGAGCGCGATGGCCTTTGACACGTCGCCACCTGTCCTCATCCCGCCATCGGCGATCACCTGGCAGTACTCGCCGGTCTCGAGCATGTGGGTCGAGCGCGCCTCGGCCACGTCCGCGATCGCTGTCGCCTGGGGCACGCCGATGCCGAGCACCCCGCGCGTGGTGCAGGCGGCGCCCGGACCCACCCCCACGAGCACGGCGGTGGCGCCGGTACGCATCAGATGCAGGCCCGTGTGATAGGAGGCGCACCCGCCGACCACCACGGGAACCTCGAGCGTGGGGATGAACTCCTTCAGGTTGAGGGGCTCGGAGATGGTCGACACGTGTTCGCCGGAGACCACGGTCCCCTGGATCACGAGGACGTCGAGCCCGGCCTCGAGCGCCAGCTCGTGGTACTTGCGCACGCGTTGGGGGGTCAGCGACCCGGCCACCACCACCTTGTGCTCCTTGATCTCGGCGATGCGCTGTGCGATCAGCTCCGGCTTGATCGGCTCCTGATAGATCTCCTGCATCTCGCGCGTGGCGATCTCACGGGGCAGCGAGGCGATCCGCTCGAGCTGCTCCTCGGCGTCCTCGTAGCGGGTGAAGATCCCCTCGAGGTTCAGCACCGCCAGCCCGCCCAGCCGGCCCATGATGCCGGCGGTCTCCGGTGAGACCACGCCGTCCATCGCCGCCGCCAGGAGGGGCAGTTCAAACTTGTACGGGCCGAGCTTCCAGGAGATGTCGACGTCGTCGGGGTCGCGCGTGCGCCGCGAGGGCACGATCGCGATGTCGTCGAAGCCATAGGCCCGACGCGCCTGCTTGCCACGACCGATTTCGACTTCCATCAGCGCATCCTACAGCCGCGGCGCGCGGAACCCGGCCGTTCCCGGGGGCTCTGGCGGCCGAGCCTGCGGCGCCCTCCGGCAGCCACAGCCGCGACCGTCCAGGCACTCCTCGCAGAGGCCCTGCAAACGAGCGCAATCGCTCTCGAGAGGTCGCTGTCAGCGCAGCTCGGCGGCGGGCTCGAGCTCCGCGATCTCGACCTCCGCCGCGAGGCGCTCCACCTCGCGCGGGTCGACCATCCCGGCTCCCAGCCGCCCGGCCGAGTCAGCCCCGCAGGCCACGCCGAGCCGCAGGCACTCCTCGACCGAGGCGCCCTCGTAGCGTGCCGCCACGTAGCCGGCGAGGAACGCATCGCCGGAGCCCACGGGCGCCACCGGCTCGCGCTGGGCGATGCGCGCCCGTTGCAGGCGCTGCTGCCCGTCCACCATGACCAGTGCCATGCAGCCGTCCGGCAGCGTCATGATCGCTTCCCGCGCGCCCAGCTGGACGATCTCGCGCACGCCGACGGCGCAGTCCTGGTCGTCATTGAACTCGTGTCCCACCAGCTCCTCGGCCTCCGTGGCGTTCGGGGACACAACGCTCGGCTCGGCGCGCACAGCCTGATTGAGGGGGTCGCCGTCGGTGTCCACGATCGTGGTGAGCCCCATGCGCCCGAGCTCACGCACGAGCGTGGCATAGATGTCCGTCTCCACGCCGCGGGGCAGGGAGCCGGCGAACACCACGATTGCGGCGCCCCGCGCCAGGTAGAGCAGCTTGTCGCGGAAGGTCTCGATCTCGCGCTCAGACACGCGGGGCCCGCGCTCGTTGATCTCGGTCTGCTCTCCCGTGGTCGGGTCGAGCACCGAGGTGTTGGTGCGGGACTCTTCGCCGATGCGGACGAAGTCGTTGAGGATCGATTCCCCGGTCAGCGCCTCCACGATGCGGGTCCCCGTGGCACCACCGGCCATGCCCGTCGCGATCACAGGCTGGCCGAGGCTCTTCAGCGTGCGGGCGATGTTGATCCCCTTGCCCCCGGCCATGGTCTGCTGGTCGACCGTGCGATGCCGGCGGCCGACGCGAAAGCTCGGGACCGACAGCGTCTTGTCGATCGCAGCGTTGAGTGTCACAGTCACAATCACGACGACACGCTTCCTAGCACAGTTGTCCTACCCGGTAGTCCGGTCGGGACGCATCCGTGATCCCGACGCCGTTCTTATCATCGGTAAGCGCGGCATTTCACTGAAGCGCCCAGGTGGCGGCGCGCAGGCGCTCGGCCTCGACCCGCGCAGCCTGCGCCGGGGGCTCACCACCGGACGCGAAGGCCGTGACGATGCTGCGGGCGGCGGTCACCAGCACGGAGGCGCGGCGTCCAGGTCCCTCGAGCGCGGCGAGGGCGGAGGTGAGCTCCTCCACACGGCCTCCCTGCGCGCCGACACCGGGGAGCAGGAACACGGCGTTCGGCATCAGCTCACGGGCGCGCGCCAGGTGCCCGGGCACCGTGGCCCCCATCACCGCCCCCACGTCGCTGAGGCCGCTCGCGGCGACCCCGGCGGCGCCCAGCTCGTCGACGATCTCGGCCAGACGCTCCCACAGCGCCCTGCCGTCGGCCAGCTCCGCGTCCTCGATGTCCGCGGCGCCGGGATTGGAGGTGCGCACGAGCGCGAGCACGCCGGCGCCCCGTTCGCGCGCGCCGGTCAGGAAGGGTGCGAGGGCGTCCCTGCCGAGCAGCGGGTTGACCGTGGCGAGGTCCGCCTCCAGGCCGGCCACGACCCCACCCGGCGTGGATACGCCGCCGAACAGGCCCTGGGCGTAGGCGGAGGCGCTCACGGGTACGTCCCCGCGCTTGCCGTCCGCGATGACCAGCAGGCCGTGCCCGCGAGCGTGCTCCACGAGCTCCGCCAGGGCGGTCCAGCCGGGAGCCTGCAGGCGCTCGAAGCAGGCGAGCTGGAACTTGACGCCCAGGCTGGCCGGCGCCACCGCGTCGATCAGTGCTCGGCAGTGGGCGGCGACGGCCGCGGCTGCCCGCTCAGCCGCCGCCCCACCCTCCTGCGCGCGCCGCTCGGCAGCGTTCTGCGTACCGGGCCAGAGCGCCGCGGGGTCGGGGTCGATCCCGACCACCAGCTGCGACTCGCGCTCCGCCACGCGCACGGCGAGCCGGTCGCCGAACTGCTGCCTCTCGGGTACTGACATCGCTGGCTCCTCCAACCGCGATCGACCCAAGGCCGGCTGCACGGCGCCAGCCGCGCCTGTCTGAACCGGTGCCGTGGGCCCCTTCCCCTGCACCGGTCGGTCAGGCTCCGCCCACTCAGGCCACGGCCTTCTTCAGCCCGCTCCCTGCGCTGAAGCGCGGTACGCGGGAGGCCTTGATCTGAATACGCTCGCCAGTGCGGGGGTTGACGCCCTGGCGCGCACTGCGCTGCCCGACGTGAAACTTGCCGAAGCCCGACAGCGTGACGTCGCTGCCGCGCCGCAGGGCGTCCTCGACGGTGTCAAGCACCGCCTCGACTGCGCGTGACGCGTCGTTCTTGGTCAGGGTGGCGCGGTCCGCCACCTGGTCCACCAGCTCCGACTTGGTCATCACTACCTCCTAGTTTCGTACAAACCGTAATGGCGACGCTAACACCATTGGCGGACACGCACGGGCCTCAGAGGCCGGAAAATGGCGCTGGGACGAGGGTTCCCGGCCATGGCCGGGCGCGGTGGCCTGGAATCCGGCCTGCGAAGGTGCGAGCATTGGCCCGTGCAGATGCCCCTACCCCGCCTGGCCTGGATGATCACTGTCGGGATCGCGCTGCTGACGGCGCTCCTCGTGCTGCTGGCCGGCTACACCGGCTACGCGGTGCTGAGCGTGGCCATCGCCGCCTCGGCGGCGATCAACCTCACCTAGCCGGGGTGCTCGCCCGGCCGGCTGCCGGATGCGCCTCGAGCCAGCGGCGCATCCCGCGCACCGCGTGCCCGCGGTGGCTGATCTCGTCCTTCTGCGCGTCGCTCAGCTCGGCCATCGTCAGGCCGTCAGGACCGGCGTCGGGCAGGAACACGGGGTCATAGCCGAAGCCGCCGGCCCCCCGCGGCTCGGGCGCCATGGTGCCCTGGCAGGTGCCCTCGAAGACCTCCTCAGCTCCGCTCTCGGGGTCCAGGTATACCAGCGCGCACACATAGCGCAGGGCGCTCCCCACGGGCGCCTCGCGGCGCAGCTTGGCGAGGTTCTCCACGTCGGAGGCGTTCGCCTCGCCGATCGCCGCGTAGCGCGCCGAGCGCACTCCCGGCGCCCCGCCCAGCGCCGCGGCCTCCAGGCCGGAGTCCTCGGCGATCGTGGCGCGTCCCGTGGCTGCGGCCACGGCCCGCGCCTTCAGCAGTGCGTTGGCGGCGAACGTGTCGCCGTCCTCGGCGGGCAGCACCACCTCCGCGCCCGGGGTGTCCAGCTCCCAGCCGGGAAGCAGCCGCAGGAACTCCCGCCGCTTGTGCTCGTTGCGAGTGCCCAGCATCAGCCGCACGTCTGGCCCGTGCCCTGCCCGGCCGCCCGCTCGAGCGCCCCATCCTGCTGCTCGCGAAGGCGCTCGATGCCGCTCGCCGCGAGCGCCAGCAGCTCGTCCAGGTGGGCGCGCGAGATCGGCGTGCGCTCGGCGGTGGCCTGCACCTCGACGAGCCCGCCATCGCCTGTCATCACCACGTTGGCATCCACTTCGGCGGTGGAGTCCTCGGAGTAATCCAGATCGAGCAGAGGGGCACCCGCGACCATCCCACAGGAGACCGCCGCCACCGCCCCGGTCAACGGCGTGCGCTCGATCGCCCCTTCCTTCAGGAGTCGCGCCACGGCCAGGGACAGCGCCACGTAGGCGCCGGTGATCGACAGGCAGCGCGTGCCGCCATCCGCCTGCAGGACGTCGCAGTCGAGATAGATGGTGCGTTCTCCGAGCGGCTCCAGGTCGACCACGGCCCGCAGCGAGCGGCCGATCAGCCGCTGGATCTCGACCGAGCGCCCGTCGAGGCGCCCTCGCGTGACGTCGCGTGCCTTGCGCTGTCCCGTGGAGGCCGGGAGCATCCCGTACTCGGCGGTCATCCAGCCGCGGCCCTTGCCCGTCAGCCAGCGGGGCACGCCGTTCTCGCAGGAGGCGGTGCAGATCACGCGTGTCTCCCCCGCCGAGACCAGCGCCGAGCCGGTTGCCGTGCGAACGAATCCGGCCTCGATCGTCACCGGCCTCAGGTCGCCGGCCCGGCGGCCGTAGCTGCGCTCGATCTGCTGCACCGCGCTCACCTCGCGACCCGCTCTGCCACTGTGGCCGGCGCCTGCACGGGCTGCGCGCCCAGGGGCACGGCGGCGGCCGGGTCCTCGACGCGCACGTGCTCGACGGGGCCGAGCGGCATCTGCAGGAAGCGCGTCCCGAGCGCCTGGAAGGACTCCACGTCGCCGGTGCAGAGGAAGCGGTACTCGCCCTCGCCCTGCCTCGGGTTGCGCAGCCGGCGTGTGCTCAGCGCGTGCTCGACCTGGCGGGCGAGCGCCGTCCCCGAGCTGACCAATGTGACTTCCGGTCCCAGCATGCGCTGCAGCATCTTCCCGATCAGCGGGTAGTGCGTGCAGCCGAGGATCACCGTGTCCACGCCAGCCTCGCGCAGCGGCGCGCAGGAGGCGCGCACGATCTCAACCGTGTCCGCGTCGAACTCCCTGCCGTCCTGGATCGTCTTCGCGAGCCCAGGGCAGGCAACCTGGTGGAGAGTCACGTGCGGGTCGATCGCGCTGACCGCCCGCTGATAGGCGCCGCTGGCCACGGTGGTCGGCGTGGCGAGCAGGCCGAGGCGCCCGGAGCGCGTGGCCGCCACCGCCCTGAGGGCCTCCGGCGTGACCACGCCGAGCACGTCCACGCCGAGCGTGGTCTCCAGCATGCGCGCGCGCAGCGCCGGAAGCGCGGCGGAGGTGGCGGCGTTGCAGGCCACCACGAGCAGCTTGCAGCGCCGCCCGAGGAGCTCCTCGGCCAGCTCCACCGAGAAGCGCTCGAGCTCAGCGGCCTCGCGTTCGCCGTAGGGGAAGCGCGCGGTGTCCCCGAGGTACACGAAGTCCTCGCCGGGCAGCAGCACCAGCAGCTCGTGGAGAACCGTGAGGCCGCCGACGCCGGAGTCGAAGACCCCTATCGGCCTGCCCCGGGGGTCGCTGCCGACGGCTGGTCTGGCCGCCGCGCCCGGATCTGCGCGCACACTCATCCCACTCATCATCCCAGAGCGCGAGGCGCACGCGATACCGTCCGGCCGGTGCTGCGCGCCCTGGTGGTCTCCAACATGCTCGCCTCCGAGGGTCATCCCGAGCGCGGCTCGTTCGTGCGCGACCAGGTGGGCGCGTTGCGCGAGCTCCGGGAGCTGGAGGTGGAGCTGTTCGAGTTCCCACCCGGACCCCCGGCCCTCGCCGGAGCGGCCCGCGAGCTGCGGCGCCGCTATGCCCGCCAGCGCCTCGACGTGGTTCATGCCCACTTCGGGCTCTCCGCCTGGCCGGCACTGGCAGTGCCGGCACGCGTGCGGGCGCTAACCGTTCACGGCACCGACGTGCGGCATCCCCTCACCCGCCAGGCCACCCGTGCGGTACTACCCCTGGTCGACCTGCTCGGCGCCGCCTCACCCGCCCTGGCGCGCGAACTGCCCGGACGCGCCGCGCGGGCCCGCGCGCAGGTTCTGCCCTGCGGCGTCGACGTGTCGCGTTTTCGCGAGCTGCCCCGGGAGCGGGCACGACACCGGCTGGGGCTCGACCCGGCGCGCCCGCACCTGCTGTTCGCGGCCGACCCGGGCCGGCCGGAGAAGCGCTACGACCGCGCGCGGGCCGTCGCCGGCGAGGCCAGGCTCCTCACGCTGGGCGGCGTGCCACCCAGTGAGGTACCCACCTGGATCAACGCCTCCAACGCGGTTCTCGTCCCCTCCGCGCGCGAGGGATTCGGCCTTGCGGTGCTGGAGGCGCTCGCGTGCAACGTCCCGGTCCTCGCCACCCCTGTGGGCATCCACCGCGAGGTCCTCCAGGACCTGCCGGGCGCGCTCTGCGCGGACTTCGAGGAGGGACGCTGGCGCGAGGCGCTCGCCCCGCTGCTGGCGCAGCCGGATCCCCGTGTCGCCGGCCGCCCGCGGGCCGAGCGGTACTCCACGCGGCGCATGGCCGAGCGGGTCGCGGAGAGCTGGCACGCAGCCCTCGCCCGCGCCCGCTGAGCGCCACGCCACGCCTCGCGTGGACGACGTTGAGATTCCTTGGCCGCTCACCGCGGGGATGATGGGGACGGACGCGGACAGGCTCACACGCACGCTGCTCCGAGTGACGGCCGGCGACAGGCCGAGCGAGGTGGACCCCCGCCGCAACCGACGCCGCGACCGCGGCAGTCTAGGACCATTTAGGACGACAACCGGCCGGACAGCGCGAAAGCCCAGCAACGACGGGTTCGCAACCTGCGGTACAGGTAGCATGAATCACAAGTGGCAGAGAACAGGCCCCCATCCCCCGCAGGCCCCACGCCCGGCGCGTCGATCGCGGCGAAGGACCCCGGCACTCCGGCCCAGCCGGGCGCGGCACCGACAGCCGGCTCCGGTGCCCCCAGTCCGCGGCCTGCCACTCCGGCGCAGCCCGGGGCACCGGCATCGGGCCCCCCGGCCCCTCGGACCGGCGCCCCGCAGACGGGCGCCCAACAAACAGGTGCCCCCGCGCCGGCGCAGGCCGG
>Ga0335085_10003809_pt1 | contig 25628 bp, 15 predicted proteins | sample Lox_Sample_45_FD_206712 | JGI IMG/M metagenome (GOLD analysis project Ga0335085, IMG submission 206712) | Soil microbial communities from Loxahatchee National Wildlife Refuge, Florida, United States - Lox_Sample_4.5 | ecosystem: Environmental > Terrestrial > Soil > Wetlands | place: USA...
GCACATACCAGCCCTTCGCTCAGATACTGCCTGGGGAAATTGCGAGTGATCCCGATGGGGGTTGATGCAAAGAAGTATGAAAGAATCCACGAAGTGGCGGGGGAAGGCGTGATTGATGAAGAGAGTAGCAACATCCTCTTCGTTGGTCAGTTGAAGGACTACAAGGGCGTGGAAGTCCTCCTGGAGGCGCTGTATCTGTTGAGGTCTGAAGGACACCTCGTCAAGGCGAACATTGTTGGAACCGGACCGCAACTAGAGAATCTTAAGAAGCAGACCGTTCTCCTTGGAATGAATAACGCAGTCACTTTCTGGGGAAATATTCACGAAGACCAGCTCCTGAGACTATACGCGAAATGTGATACTTTTGTACTGCCAAGTCTGAATAGGAGGGAGGCCTTTGGCATAGTACTTTTGGAAGCTATGGCCGCTGGGAGGACTGTGGTTGCCAGCGACATCCCGGGTGTAAACGAAGTTGCTCTGAAAGGAAATGGCTATCTGGCCCCGCCGAACGACGCTGAATCTCTGGCAAGGTCAATCTTAGAATCAATAAGAAACAAGCGCCACCCAGATTTGATGCGCAAAGTCGCACAAGATCACACGTGGGATAAACTCGCATTTCGGTACGAATCGATTTTTGAATCGCTGCTAGAACGGCGTGGAAGAAGAAACTCCAAGAACTAGCCGCTGATTCGCTATTTAGAATTCGTTCGGCCGAAAAGTGGAAAAAAGATCTATAATCACTTAGCATTGTCGTTTCGAAAAGAGAATAATCTACAAAAAAAGTGGAGGACTCCGAAGTTCTGAGTCCAGCTGAGCGCCGGGAAAAGTTCCCGGCTGATCCGTTCAGCCGGTCAGTGTGAACGAAGATCCAGACCCCGAGAGGGCGCCTGTCGAGACGAGTGTCGACCCGTGCGAGTTTACCATATTGGACTCGACTATCGGATAGGTTGACTGGAAGGACGAGAGCGAGCCCTTTGTTCCGCTTACTGTAAGCATGTTGTTGCTAGTCTTGAACGTACCAAACCTTGGAACCTGAGACGTTGACCCTGGTCTGGTCAGTGACCAAGCTGCCGCCCTCTGCGAGTTCGATGAGTCGGATCCGGACTTTGAGAAGGTCCACCCCTTAGAGCTGTCGCTCATCTTGATGGTGACCTTGTGCGTTGACGACACGGTCACCGTGAAGTGCAAACTGTCGCCGCTGGAAACGGTGTCACTGGTAGGGAGAATGGATCTAACGCCAGCTATTGTGTAAGCCGGGATGAATGCGGCCGTTCCGGCAGCGCAACCAAAGCCAAGTGCAGCTCCGTCTGCGACGATTGAAATGGCATAGACAACAGCATCAGTCTCACCCGAGGAGCAAGTAACTTTTGGAGCGACGAAGCTACCCTGTACCTGTGTTATCGAACCGGCATTCGGGTCGGCAAGCGCATACCCTGCAGTTAACATAGATGTAGTTTTAGTTAATCCGCCGGCAGCAAAGGCTGGCGGAAGAATACCCGGAAGCACAAGTAGCGCGAGCGCGCCCAAAACGACCAATGACACCGCGCTTATTCGGAATCCCGAAAATATTGACAATTTGTTTTTACCCATGAAAAATACACACTCTGTGTGCTACGTCGAACAGCTGGGGTTGTTACTTAAGATTTCCTAAGTACGAACAACTTTGGAAAGCTCGGCAGCCCTTGGAGTCGGAAGAGAATTTCATCGTAGGAGGAAGTGTCCAAGGACTCGGTCGTGATTGCAACTGATTGCTAAAGCCATAGAGTTTGCCTATCTAATAGCGGAAACCGATATAATACATTTCATCATAATAGAGACTTCGGACAATCAATTATTGTGAACTAGCTGATGAGATTCCATATTTGACAAGAAGATCGTACATGACTAAACGAAAAGTAATTCATTTTGGTAATCGCATTTCCTTGCCGGGTCACGTCGAAAAACCGATTTAGAGAAGACTTATGAAGACTGTCCGCAATGGCAAAGCGACATAATACAGTAGCGTAGGGCCTGAAAAGAATTTGATGGATGAACAGAGGTTGATTAGGTACTGAATTCAAGCAAGGTCGTAATTCTCGCAAACTCGATGTCATCGAACCGCACTCTGGATCTTCCAAACCCGATGGGAGATGTCGCCGAGGAAGATACATACCCAAGAGTACTTCACGATCTGACAGGAATGGAAGTGGAAACTCTTTCAGTCCCGTGGTTGACAGCCAAAGACGCAAGATCCCAGATAAAGAAGATCACTGACTGCAATGCGTCGTTTTTCATTCTCAATGTTGGTATGGCAGAGTCTCTTCCACACATCTATCCAATTTGGATCAGGAAAATGATAAACAAGTTTCCAATTTTACCTGTGCGTCGCAGGTTGAATAATCTTGAATCGCAGTTGATAATTCTCACCAACCGGAGAAAACCTTGGATTAGCAGGGACGACTACGGCAGGTGCGTGAAGAAAACTATCGAAAGAGCGCAACAGAAATTCCAGAATCCACGAGTGATACTGATCAATACATGCCATAGCGGAGATTTCGTCGAACGAAAGAGACCGGGGACAAATAACAATATCGAAGTTTTGAACGACGAACTGAAAAAAGTTGCAGAGGAAACCGGTGCAGAATATCTAGACATAGACTCTGTATCCGACGACAGCAAGTTCATTTACGATAGAGTGCACTTCAACGCTCAGGGGCATAGACAGACGGCCGAGGTACTCCGTCAAATTATGGAAAATAATTCTAGGGAAATCCAACCGCTGTCCAAACTTCAGGAAGCAGCCGAGTAATGTGAAGACGATCTATCCAATAGTTCGTTCACTTAGTAAGTCTATTTGGACTGTGTTGGCTTCGATAATCTCATGGGCATGCCATGTTTAGGACGTAGAGTAATACCGGGCCAGAGCTCGACATCTTTTCGCTTGGATTCATACAGAAGATCCCACTTGCGCGCGATTGTCGAGATTAGAACAGTCCCTTCAAGTTTCGCAAAGGCTTCGCCGACGCAACCGCGAGGCCCGCCCCCGAAAGGAAAATAGGCAAAGTCTGGCAGGTTTGCTTCCATCTCGGGAGTCCAACGATCCGGATCGAACTCCTCTGCTCTCTCGTAGAACCGAGAATCATGCTGGATGAGATAAGGACTGAATATAATTCTGGAGCCTGCAGGAATAAGATATTCACCAACTCTGTAGTCAACGAGCGCGATCCTGGCGAGGCGCCACGCGGGCGGGTAAAGTCGAAGGGCTTCCTTGAAAACCTTCGTTGTGTAATCGAGCTTCATGTAGTCGTCGGCTTTCGGCGAATTCTTGATGGAGAAGAGAGTGTCTACCTCGCGGTGTAATTTAACCATAACTGAGGGATTCTGCGACAAAAGATACCAAGTCCATGTCAAACCGTTGGCCGTTGTCTCGTATCCGGCAAGGAAAAGGGTCATCATTTCGTCTCTCAACTGCTTGTCAGTCATTTGTTTTCCAGCTTCGTCTCGAGCTTTGAGGAGTATGGAGAGAAGGTCGCCAGCATCTTCCCCACTCTTCCTTCTCTCTTCGATGATTGAATACACAATTTTGTCGAGCCGCATCAGAGCTTCGTGATAGCGTCTGTTGCTGGGTGAGGGGATCCTATCTCTGAGAGCGCCTAGTGGACGAGACAACCGGTCCATGTAGTTGTTAATGTCCGAGAAAGCGCCCGATACGTCCTTCCACTCGGATTCGGTATCGGCATTGAAGAGGCACTTGGCAACGATTCCCATCGCAAGTCGCATCATTTCACCGTGGATATCAATCACCTCGCCCTCTTTCCAGGTACTAATGGCGCGTTCCGTGAAACTCGTCATGATATCTGCGTAAGTCGAAATTATTTTCTGATGGAAGGCGGGCTGTATGAGTCTCTTCTGTTTATGGTGGAACTCTCCATTGCTTGTGAGGAGTCCATCACCCAGAATGCGTGATAGCAAGTTTCCCTTTGTAAAATTCTTGTGTTTGGTTAGGAGGATCTCATTTATGATGGCCGGATTGTTTACCAGATACATCTTGAACCTGCCGCTAGTGATGTAGCTTACGTCGCCGTGTTTTTTCACGGCTTTCTGCCAGATCTCAAGCGGGTCACTCCCGGGGTTGAGGACTGCGTCGCCGGGGATTTGCTTGAAACTCTGTAAAGTCATAATGCTCCTCAGCTCAAGACGTTACCACTTCGACCTCGGCATTTATTATTTCGTCGCGGAGCTGTCTTCTAGCCCTATTCTCCAAAATCGGAAAAAATTTCGGACATTCGAATGATTTTCTAATGGATCTTTAGATGATGACTTTGCTGATGGGAAAAACTGACGAATTTAGAACACATCTTGCATTTTTGGGGAAAAAGTGACTATTACTTTAAGACCCAAATTATTGCAAAAAGTATATTCTGAGCCCTCCCCAATTTTTGGTTTTTGTTTTCAAACGATCTCAAGGAATACGTCCTTACGATTCTGTCAGAGGATCTCACAAACATGTAATCTGGGACCTTTCGGAAAGAGTTATTCCAGCAATCAAATAGAGGTCAGATGCCATGGTGTCAGTGGAAGAAGAGCGGGTGCTAAGCGATCTTCTACAAGTCATTAGCGAGGACGGAGTGGTCAATAGAAAACTAGAACCTAAGCTGTCAAGCAAGGAGCTTCTCGATATCTATGAAAAGATGCTTCTCTCCAGGCTGGTTGATGAGAAAGCTATCAACCTGCAGAGGGCGGGCAGGCTAGGGACATACACATCTTGTTTGGGTCATGAGGCCACGCAGGTCGGAAGCACCTTTGCCCTAAATGAAAGTGACTGGATCTTCCCACTCTACAGGGACGTTGGCGTGGTTATTGCACGCGGGGTCACTCCACTTGAACTTTTCAACAGATTCCTCGGAAATTCTATGGACCCGATGAAGGGTCGTGACCTGCCCATCTTCGGCGCATGGCGCGCTCACCATATAGTCAGCAATGCCGGACCAATTGCAAGCAATCTTTCCCCCGCCGTGGGACTCGCTATGGCAGCAAGATATAGGAAAGATCCACTCGTGTCGATTGTCTTCTTCGGGGATGGAGCTACTTCATCCGGAGAGTTCCACGTTGCAATGAACTTCGCGGGAGTTTTTAGAGCTCCGACCTTGTTCGTGTGCGAAAATAACCAATACGCAATTTCTCTGCCTGTAGAAAGGCAGACCGCTTCGAAGACGATAGCCATGAAGGCATATGCGTACGGCTTTGACGGGGTGCGGGTCGACGGAAACGACGCCCTCGCGGTCTACAAAGCTGTTTCAGAGGCCAGAGAGAATGCGCTCCGCGGAAATGGGCCGACCCTGATCGAATGCCTGACCTACAGGCTGAGCGAACATTCAACGGCAGATGACTCACGAAGGTATCGGAAAGAGGAGGAAATATCCCGTTGGAAAAGAAGGGAGCCACTTGTTAGGTTCAAACTGTATCTGGAGAAGAAAGGAATCTGGGACGATGATGAGGATTCGTTTCTTCGACACAAGCTTGAGACAAAAGTGAATTCCGCACTTCGGGAAGCGGAGAGAAATCCGCCCACATCAGAAGATACACTTCTCACTGATGTCTTTGGAGAAACCATCCAATAAGAAACACGAAATGGGATGACGAAAAATGAGTTAAATCCGGTTTGTCCTGTTCGCTCATTTGATATCGATTCTATATCACAAGAATCCTAGTGTCAATGGACGGCAGTAGGTTTCTAGGATACGTCATGGCCGAACAGTCTTATGAAACACTCTGAACATATGTAACCGCTCTGTCCATCAAGAGTCAAGAACCGTTTTCCTAGCTTTCCACAATCGCAAATGCTTTCAGTAGGGGCCACTTCATGAGCTGCAATGGAGCGCGACTTCGATTTTTCCATGGCTCAATATATTGTGTCTTTGACTGCCGTATAATGGGTTATGAAACTTATGTATAGATCTGAATGTCATGTTCAGATTCCGGTGCATCCACTTTCGAGATATCGTTGCTTCTGGGAAAGCAATTGTGTTGAGATCGTATGGTTATCGTTATTAGACAAAAAAATGTGAAGTCCCCTTTTGGTGAGAAGGGAAGCTGAATAGAACACGCCGTTATTCATTGTTAAAGGGGCTGTGGATCTATTCACTCATTCTCTGGGCGTATATAGTTGTGGACACTTTTATCTTTCCGCAGTATCAGTTCGAAGGAATTGCTCGATACATTCCAATTCCGCAAGATATTATCGCGATTGTTGCATTCCCTGTTTCATTCATCACCTTTGTCATGTGGGAAGAGATGAGGAACGAAGCGAATTTGATGGATCGACGATAGGAAATCACATACTTTTTCATAAATTGGGCACTCTAACCCCACAGCCAAAAGACATGAAAGAGGATGGGGCGAGCGGTTGTTTTGAACGACAAGAGATTTAGTGTAAAGTCAAAGCAACCATCTCACTATATAGCGGAAGACGTTACAAGACCCCTCAACTTAAAATGCTGCTGTCCCGGGTGGAGCTCTAAGTTTTTCCACGGGAATCCAAATATGAACGAGAACACGCGCCGGGGGGTTGTGAAATCCACGGCCATTTCTATATTGCTAGTAGTTGCCCTAATAGCAACAGTGCTGGTGTCTGTTGGTGCAATAGAAACGAGGGGGATTTCTACGGTGACAGCAACCGTTCCGTCTGTGGAGACAGTCCAGACCGTTACGACTGTTCAACACGTAGAGACGTCTACTGTGGAGGTTAACGGCTCCACGATGACCAGGGTCCAGACAGTATTTTCAGTGGTAAAAACCCTAGTCGAAACGATAAACGGTTCGATCGTAAAGGTCACAACGACAAGAGTGGAGACGACAACTTCGACTCAGCCGACCGGAGAGATAACGATATCAACAACGCTTCAGAGATACTCAACTACAGTAACAACTGCTTATCTGGTTGGGCCTGGATATACAGTAACTCAAGAGAACACCGTGACAATGGGTAATTCCACTGCATCACTAACAACTACATCAACGGTGACACAGACAACCTCGATCACTTTTCGAACGGCCTCTAATGTGACGCAAACCTCCACGGTGACGACTACTCGTCCGACGGGAACCACGACAGACTTTACAACGACGACAAAGACAGTGAGTGTTCCGGATACGACTACTTCGACGGAGACTTCACTTGTGACCTCTACGATATCTGAAACACAGACTCAAACCCAAACGATTTCTACCACGCACACTCAAACCGCGACTGAGACTGCAACGCAAACTCAGACTCAACAAACAACTGTTACGAAGACTAGTGTAGTTCCGTCTACAAGTGTTTTAATGTCGACCACTTTTACGACTGAGACAGATACCATACCCGTAACGCAGACTCAAAATACGACGATTACAATTACTTCGACAATCTATCAAACAACAAATTCCAGCACTACTTCATAGAGTCACAAAAAGAGGTTCCAGTGTACAACCAAGAACAAAGTTGAAAGACTTTGTGAACAGAGCAGAGAATTGCAAAAGAGGAAACATGTCTAGAAAAGGCCTCTTAGCATAAGGGAATTCGATGGGAGTCATTCTCAGTTAACTAACTAGATTTGATCGAGTCTTGAAATAACTAAGAGCGACATATCCGGTTCTGTCATGACCTAAGCATTCAATACTTTAGAACTTTTGAATATCGGATGAAAAAAGGATCCTTGGCTTTAGGGGTTATCTCTTAGTCCGTTTCTTACCTGTTCCCGATCCATCCAGGGAATCGAAATCAAGAATGTAAGAAAGTCGCTATAATAGCATGAATTCGTTGAAGGAATTCGTCGAGGATAAGAACTCGCTTGGGTTAGTTGAGAATTCCAAGATCTATTCTCATGTCTGGAACTTTGCATTCGAACCTTGGGAAGACGATATTATCACTAGTTGCCGTGATGCTCATGTTTTTCTCATCATCTGTAATCGATGTATCAGCTAACTCCAGTTTAGCACTTCCAGGCCCCATCAATCAGAGCTGGGTCAATCAGGAGCTCGTGAACTGGCAACCAACTACGATTGCCCCTATTGGTTTCGGCGCGGTATTGCAAACCGCCTCTTATGCAAATATTTACGAAAACTCGATTTCCGTAATAAACTCAGATCTTGCAATGCTTGTTTCCTCGGGAGTAAGATCAGTTCGCATTGATGTTGATTTCGATCCTTGGCTACAAAATAACGCACAAATGATTGCAAAGATGAATACTGTAGTTCAATTGATTAGGGGAGACGGCTTGAAACTGATTATCGCGGACGCAAGCGCTGAAAGTTATCGCGATGGGGGACAAGTAACTTGGACAAAGTTCCAAAGCGCATGGGTGCAGAGAGTTCAGACTCTTGCTTCCGCTTATCATCCTGACTATTACATTGTCATTAAAGAACCAGCGTGGTACCTTCCAATGATATCAGACTCTTCGTCGAATCCTCAAGTGCAAAACTCTAGTTCCTGGCTGAATCTGACGCGTCAGCTAACATCCGCAGCTCACGCGGTTTCTCCTCAAACACTCGTGGGAATCTCTGTTGGAGCAGATGGTGTGGGAACAAAGCCTTCGTTTTATTATCCGTATCTGTCAGGAGTTGAAAGCCAAACCGGGGTCACATTTCTTGGTTTCGATATCTACGATTCTTTTGGGTTCAAGTCCACCCAGAATTTTCTAGGTAGGATCGGAAACGGTGGAAAGAGTGTATGGATCGCAGAAGCGTGGAGCTCGGGCAACATCAGCACAGCGTTCAATCCGGCGAACAGTCAATTGGACGCGGGTTGGATAAAGGTCCTTTATTACTTTGCAGAATCCCAGGTGCACGCCCAAATGATTGTGCCCTTCTACACTAACAACTTTGCACAGTACAATTCGGAGAACTCTGTCCCCTCATCGAGTTTCTTCGCCTCAAGACAGCCAGTTTTCTACTCCTACCAATCGCTAATCACGACAAGTAAGCAGTAATTCTTTGTATTTTTTTGTGGAGGATTTTCATCTCCTTGACAGACCGCAGTTCAAGTGCAAGTAATTTTTTGACCGAGCAGATCGAAAAAGACTTTGCGAGATTATGCGCCGGAATGCAAATAATGATCACAGAGCAACACCGCGAGTGATCCGACTCCAAAGCACTTAGGGGAAGAATCAGACAATCCTAAGGGGGTTATGGGGATTTTCGAATTTCGAGTATACTAAGATTACTCGGATTTCTATGATCTCAAAAAAAGCGGGGTGGACAAAAAAGAGGGGCCCCGACGCAATTATGTCGTGCTAGCTCTTGAGCTAGAGCAGACGCGATATTTGGATTGGCAGTTTTGCGAGGACTGTGGTGAAGATTCGGAAATCTGCTACTGCACGGATCACAAAAAGTTTCTCTGTCTGACCTGTGACTGGGACTTGCACTCGCAGCAAATCAAGAAACAATATGAGCTCTACCAATAAAGTACTATCAAAAGAAAAAACTTCCGACTTTGCCCTTCATCTAAAGTACTTTGTGACAGGTGTAGGAAGAAATAAAGCATGAAAACGATTTCGGGGAAAGGTCGGGTCTGTAGTCGATCCGCAAGCGAACATCATTGCGAAAATTACGTTATAGGATCTCTCCGAAACGGGATTGAAGCAGTACAAATTTCTAGCCCGCATGGCTCTTTCAATTCTCGAGACATTAGGCCCAGAACAGGTTAGAATTTCTTACAGTCGCAAAGTCGGGATGCATGTGTATCGACGGTCAGAACATTCTATTAAGCACTTTGTAAAATTTCCAAACCCGAGATTTTGAAACACGCTATATCCAATTTTGATACTTTCTTGGCAGTGGCAAATGTGTTCTTCCTTGCTTTTTAATGAAATGTCCAAATTCCAAGAGATCTCGGCTAGATCATGATTGAAACAGGACACGTCTAGGAAAGGAAGCTTGGAAGATATGTGACGTTACAAATGCTGTGTTCCAATGAATTGATCGAGCATCCTCCTCTCTGCCAGTTTTGATGCTTATAATTTGGAAGCTCGCCCAAGTTTCTGATTTGAGTAAAGAAAATGAGGGGCAGAGTCCCTCCTTAGACGTCATCTTCCAACATATTTGAAGATGATTGGGACGTCTACATCTACTCTCTGCTCACTTTAGATCCACGTATTTTGTTCCTGAAGCCTGCTCGCTTTGGTAGTTAGGACCGGTTTGACCGGATAGTATCTGTTCGACGCTGAAAGTCGACTTCATCGGTCCATAAACTTGCTCGATTGTTGTCTGCCAAACTTTGGCTGATTGCTCTACTCGCTGCATCAAAGTCTGATGCGTCACTGGATTCACGGAGTTTCGATTCCAAACACCCGTCGGCATTGATGATTGATCTGCACTGGATGAGGCCAAGACTAGCGAATTAGATAGGACGACGAAGAGGAAAGTCAATGTCATAAGGGCGAGTGTTCTTGGGAACTGAGTTCTGTTGTAAAAAGATTCCAAATTTTATTGTTTCACCTCACTTGAAATAGGGTAAAGAAGGAAAACTACATGGTTATTTTTCTCCAGGACATCAGCAAAGTTCGAGGCTCATCTTGAGGGATGGGGTTTAATTTGAAGATTTAGACCGAAGCAAGTGGAAATTCGGATTTGGGAGTAATTTCGAGAATTTATCTAAACGTGTTTTATCAAATCACGGTAAAGTGTTCCCTGATCAAGTGTCTAAGTCACTTTTCTGCCGACCTTATCCTCTTCAAGTTGAATTTGTGCTCGTTCGAGGACAATTGCAGAGGACGACTTCTCCGCAACCTAAGCTGCCATAGGTACTATTCTGGCTCGATGAGATGAGCATAGTGTTCGTTCTCCCTAGCAAAACGGAATAGCGACCTAGACAGAACGCTGTCTAAGAAGTTCGCTTCATGGATCTTTCTTTGCAAGAGAAGTCGGGAAGTCGATTTCCTCTCTTTTTGTGGGAGAGCGGTGAACTAGCTGTAGACTATTTGCGATCGAAGATTTCCATGTACTTCGTTGTTTGTTGGAGGATTACGATGTCTTGATGCAAGGAGCTCGGCTGAAGGATTTAATATCTCAAATCGTAGCGTTGCCTACTTAGCTGCTGGCACTTGTCTAATGCTGATCGCGAGCAGAAGGTCCCCGATTCTACTTCTGGGTCGTTCGAATTCAAAACGAACAATTCTCGCGTTATTTTTGATTATCTGGCAAGATCTTTTGCGCAGGACTATATGACAAATAGACTAGCCCGTGATGATTCTGGATGGAGAAGCCTCGGCAACATTGTGAAGGATGCTGGTCTATCGACCTCGATTGTTTATGGAAATAAAAGCAACCAGCTGAGTCCAGCTGTGAAGGAGCTACTGCAGCGCGGTTTTGTAGAGCAGAGGTTTTTCCGCCGTGAGCGAGGTCGTGGAGGCGAGGTGATGAGATTGCGCGTAGCCTACGAGAAAGATCCGATCAGAGATTATGTAGAGCAAAAGATCAGGAGAGGGAAGCTTGGGAAGATGACAATGGGTAGTGGTGGGAGTGTTACACCAACGGTGTACAACATTGACCACAAAGCACCTAGCGTATCAGGACAGCACGAGGTAAACGCTCGAAGGCTCGCTGCGATAATGTTCATTGACATGGCTGGATACACAGCTTTAGGGCAGAGGAACGAATCACTCGCGCTGGCGCTCTTGAGTGAGGGGAGGAAGCTGATCAGACCCGTCCTCGAAAAGCACAATGGAAGAGAGATAAAGACAATGGGAGACGGCTTTCTTGTGGAATATCCAAACGCGTTGGACTCCGTTAGATGCGCTTACGATATTCAGAGAAAGTCAAGAGAGCTTAATCTTTCATTGCCGATGGAAAAAAGAATCGCACTGCGAATCGGTATCCACGTCGGAGATGTGGTAGGTGACGACCTTGGGGACATTCTGGGTGACGCTGTAAATGTAGCTTCAAGAATCCAATCGCGCGCTGAGGAAGGAGGCGTCTGTCTAACCCAGCAGGTATTTGATCATGTTCGTAACAAGTTCGAACTTCCTCTGAAGAGCATGGGAAGACAATTGCTCAAGAACGTTAGCTACCCAATCGAGGTTTACAAGATGTTGATGCCTTGGGATGAAGCGAGAGAAATTACAATTACCAAGATGTCAGAGCCGGACAGGAGGAGGATTGCTGTTCTTCCTTTTACGAATATTAGCCCTGATCCACGAGATGAATACTTTGCCGATGGAATGACGGAGGAGCTCATTTCTAACCTCTCAAGAATTCGAGAACTCAAAGTCATATCTCGGACTTCGGTGATGCGATACAAAGGAGTGGGCAAAAGTGCAGCTGAAATCGCAGCAGAACTCAATGTTGGAAGCATACTCGAGGGCAGTGTAAGAAAGACTTCAGATGACTTGCGAATCACTGCTCAGCTCATCGATGGCAGGAATGATGAATATCTCTGGACGCAGGTCTACGATAAGAAGTTGAAAAATGTCTTCTCGATACAAAGGGAAATTGCAGAAAGTGTTGTAGATGCTCTGAAGATTGAACTCGTTCAAGCGGAGAGAAAAGACATTGAAAAGTCTGCGACCGCAAATACGGAGGCTTACACGCTTTATCTCAAAGGCCGGTACTATTGGAACGAGAGAACCAGGGAGTCCAATGAAAAGGCTGTGGCATACTTCAACAAGGCGATCTCGCTAGATTCGAGATATGCTCTCGCTTACGCCGGACTAGCAGATTGTTATCTGATTGCAGGCGATTATGATTGGATGAGACCCAAAGACTCCTTCCCTGTGGTCAAGAAGTATATTTCGAAAGCGATCGAAATCGATCCTAGGCTCGCCGAGCCGCACGCTTCACTCGGTGTTGTTTGCAACGAATACGAGCAGAGATGGCAGGAATCAGAGGAAGAGTTCAAGCAAGCAATTTCTCTCAAACCGAGCTACTTGCCGGCTCACATGTGGTACGGACTACTTCTAACTTTCCTTCGCAGGTACAATGAAGCTTACCAGCAGTTCGAGATAGCTAGGGATCTTGACCCACTTTCCCGTATCGTCAAAATCAATCTAGTTTACGAAAACTTGTATCGGGGTGAAACGAAAAAAGCGCTTGAGCAGGTTGACAATTTACGGGAATTAGAGCCAAACTATCCCGATACACATACTTGCGCGGGACTGGCGCATTTCCTTGATTCGGATTCGGATACAGCGATCGATGAATTGAGGCAGGCTGTGAGTTTGTCGGGAGGTGACATTACTCTCAAGGCTGAACTGGCCTGCATCCTCGGTTTTGCCGGTTTGCAAAACGAAGCGCTCAAACTACTTGGCGAACTCTTGGAATTTGCCAATAGTAACTATGTCTCAAAGTTGAAAATTGCCCTAGTTCTTTTTGGAGTGGGGAGAATTGAGGAAGGGTTTGACTATTTGGATAAAGCCTACGACGAGGGGTCATTGACGACCCATCATGGAATTTCTTTAACGGACTTTCTCGTCTTGCCATGGTTCGAGGAAGCAAGAAAAGATCCTAGGTGGACCATTCTCAAAGAAAAACTTCAGCTCCCAGAAGCCAGGTCATCCGGACCGTAGAATGAACGGATTGAGACCCTTCGACACGGAAAGGAGCCAACAGCAGATGAGGCTTTGGTAAGCAATGAAGGAAGCTAGACTCTACCATAAAAGTTCTCAAATCTTTGATCGTTTGTCACTTTTACAAAAAAAGAAATCAGGAGGAAGATACCATGCGATTGAAACTAGAGATCTCTGCGCGCTAAACCTCTACGAAGAGATTCTCACGCACGCGTTGCTGATCGGTATCTCCATCCAGATCCCAAAAAGATCAGCGAACCTTGGACAAGCAACATTGTGCCCAAGCCAGAACCTCTGAAAGGGGCCCGAGGCAATTATCCATCCCCCAATAATCGCGAAAATCGCTCCGAGCACGCCTGCGAGTATCGTGTACGTTTTGCTTCGTCCCACGATCGCTGTCGTTGTTTCTGCACTTCATTGAGTCAATTCTCGAACGCCTCCCAATCTTTTCATGTCATGGTCAAAGATAGGAACATGGAAGACAATTATCATTGTTGACAATCATACGCAATCTCCAACGATGAACAAGGAACTAACTGACCATTGAGCGCGCGCGCCCACTCTCTAATTGATTCTTCATTGGAGGCCCTCGCGCTTGGAATTGAATCCGGTCTAGTCCTAACTTATTTGTTCGTGTCTCCGCCCCTGGCTGGTCTTCGACAATCAATTATTTTCAATAATTGACCCCAACTCTAGGTTATTGATTGTGAAAAGGTATAGTATTGTCTACACATTTGTTTTCGTCGCTGTCATTATCATCAACTTAGTCACAAGAACAACTTTCTCGAGCTTGAATTTACGTTCAGCGCTAGTGTTCTGCACATAGAGGCGCACAAGCTCTCGCTCGCAAATACTAAATAATGCAATTGTAATGACAATTTTCGTGTCTAAATCAAGACCTGAGAAAAAAAATCCGTTTAATGCACTAGCTATCAGCAGAATCGTAATCGCCGTTATTATTGTAGTGATTATTGTGATCGCGGCCGCGGCGGCATTGCTCCTTGCCTCCTCGACTACAACCACCACCAGTAGCTCTTCTTCAAGTACCTCGTCAACTACCGCAACCACATCGGCGGGTTCAACGACTTCTTCCCCATCTCAAACAAGTACTACCACGTCGGCCTCTGGCTCTTCAACGAGTTCTTCTGCGGGTTCCACTTCAAGCGCGACTACGTCTTCGGCAAGCTCTACCGCTGCGGCCTCGGGAACGTTAACCGTGGACGAAGCATTTTTACCGATTGTCGGAGCGAGTCCGTTTGCTGCAGCTTTCTCAATTACCGGAAGTAATTGGTGGTTAGAGTCTGTTTACCAAACCTTAGTGACTGAGAATGGCAATGCGTTGTATCAGAGCGGGACTGTACAAGCTGAACCTAGTCTGGCACAGAATTGGACTGCTGCTGCGGACGGCCAAACCTTTACTTTCCATTTGAGACAAGGTGTCACATTTTCAAATGGTGATCCAATCAACTGTTACCAAGTCTGGTCCCAGTGGTACAACGTCTACTGGATCGAAGGTAATGCCTCCAACTTTATGAGTGGTTACAATATTTACAATTTCACGGGCGTAAACTTTGGCGCCTCAACAGTTGCGATGATGAATGGGTCAACAGGAATTGTAAACCCTTCCTCGCAATTGCTATCGGTGATGCAAAATTCGACGTGGCCGATCTACTGCGCTGATGCAAACACCCTCGTCATACATGCAAAATCACCATTTCAATATGTGCCTCTAGTGTTGGTCCAGTTCTCGGGCGTAATTGTTGATTCGCAATTCATAATGAACAATGGAGGGTTCGGCACTCCGTCCACCGGCTACAATCCTGCGTTCAACGACCAGATAATTCCGGGGACAGGGCCATACATCATGACGAAATACGTTCCAAACAGTTACGAAGAATTCCAGCAAAATCCTAACTATTGGGGTCGAAATCTTACTTCCGACCAGATACAAAATAATCCGTACATCGATCCAGGACATTACAAGACAATTTTTGTGTATGGAAAGACTGACGACCTAGTCAGATACACGGACCTGTCTACTGGACAAGCCCAGATAGCCAGTATATTTGCTCAGGACTGGCCACTCGTGCAACAAAATCCCTCCAAGTACATGGCCGCGAGCATTCCAAATTCATCAATGATCATCGAAGGGATTGGAATAAACACGCTGCGCTATCCCACGAATATCACTCTCGTTAGACAAGCCATCGTGCACGCAATAAATTACACTGACTTTGCAAACAAAGTCTTCTTTGGACAGTGGTCGCCTCTAGTCGGACCGGAGTACGGAGCGTTCAAGCAGTTCTATGATCTCGGGAACCTGCCGCCATACGAATACAATCTGTCTCTGGCAATGGCTGACATGAAGGCTTCCGGCGTGAATACTGCAAGTTTACAGCCACTTGACTTTAGGATCGTCGCAGGATGTGGTGTCTGTATAGCCGGGGCGCAGGTTATTCAATCCGATCTGGGTGCCATCGGCATCCCAGTTAACGTTGAAGTAATACCAGCTACGGAACTGACATTCCCCTATGTCGCAGGATATGGTCCGTACAAGATCTCAGTTGCGAACTATTCTCAGCAGGAAGCTCACTTTACCTGGATGGGATATCCGAGCTATGCTCCAAATCAACCAACACCAGCAGATGCCTGGCTATCGTTTGTTAACGTCAATGGTCTCGGAGGCGACTATGCGAACTACGGCAACCCCACTGTTCAGGCATGCATCGATGGATTCTTCAGCATTACCAATCAGACGCAGCTCATAAATCTCTGCACTGCTGCTAACCAAAAAATCTACAACGATGTTCCGTACATCTGGTTGGCTCAGCCAAAACTAGCATTCGCTTCGGGATCAGTTGTGGCTGACAAGAGCGCCATCAAGAGCTTCCTCTTGGATCCCTCATTCACTGGAGCATCCACGACTGCAATTCTAAACACAGTCGTTCCGGTGAGTTAGAGCCCACATTTTTTTAGGGCTTTTTTCTTTCCGAAACTCCAACGTGAGTTAGGGAATAACTGTCATTGTCGAATCCTAATCAGATTTGTTTGACAAGTTTTAGAATGTAAAGTCGCGACAAGACAACCTCTTGGGGGGTCAATGGTCTGCCTGTCAGGCTATGGGATGGGAAACAGATCCTAGTGCATCGAGAGAATCGCATCCTCCGGGTAAAATAGTAAATATCGGCCACTCAATTTTTACCTCAGAAAAAATCGTCTTGCCAAAAATTTGCTTAGGGTTAGATGGCTTTGTGACAGAAAATAGGAGGATGCAGTACTCTCGCGATTCGATATTAAAATTCGCTCAATATCAAGGGTTTCAAGGGATAGAGATACACCCAGATTTTGAAATCTACGCGCGTGGAACGGAGGACTTGATGAAAAGACACTATTCGAAGTTTGAGCAATCGATACCGGGTCTTCAAACGGTTCAAATTACATCTACGTATTCTCCGATCAGTGACGACAAAGATGTACGGAAACAATATGTCGGTGCAATGTGTGACGCAATCGAGTTTGCTTCTAAACTGGGCGCAAAGCACTCCACCATTACCCCTCCTAGTTTCATCCCTGGTTGGTCTCATACTCAATATGATCAAAGTGTTGCAACTTTCATTGAAACTGTAAGTGACGTCGTCTCTTTTGCAGAAAAATCGGGCGTTATTATGGCAGTCGAGCCTGAGCCGGATCTTGTGCTTAACGGTGGAACATACCGGGATTCGATAGAGGATGTAAAACAACTTCTGGACTCGATTAGTTCAAAGAATCTTCAAGTCCTCTACGATGTCGCTCATGCGCATATTATTTCGGGTGGAGATCCGATAGGATTTGCAAAGCAATTGAAAGGCAGAATTAGCTGGGTCCACGTCGCTGACAACGATCTTACCTTCACTCCACAGGGAACCTCAAAACACTTGGAGTTTGGTCAAGGCAATGTTCCTATGAAAGAACTCATTCACACGTTGAAGGACGAATGCGGCTCATCTCTTGAGTGGTTACAGATTGACACTTGGGAAAATCCCAACCCGTATCACACAGCAGCCAAGAACAAGAGAGGACTCGAGAACATTTTGAAAGAGATTGGATGGGCATGAATTCGATTTTTCTAGGGTCATGATAAGGAGAATTGGGTTGGAATTGGAAAACAATTGGAAGTTCGGCTTCATTCCGAATGGATTTGACTCAAAAGAAAAAGCTATGAAAACGCTTGCTAGGCTCGGCTACAAGGGGATTGAATTTCTGTGGGGTTTTGGGGAACGAAGCGATATTCTATCCGCCGAGGACTTGATGCTCGCCTCAAAGCGCTGCTCGACGCATGGCCTGAAAATAACGGATATTCACTGCGGAGAGGACTTTGTGACACTTGATGACAATATTCGGAAAGAAAGGACAAAGCTAGTCCAAGCAAAGATCGAGGTGGTGAAAGAGGCGGGGATTGATATGATAAATCAGTTCACCGGACCAGCATACTGGAACGAAACCCCGCTAAAGCTTGGGCGGGAAATCAAGGAAGGCAGAGCTTGGTCTGGTGTAATAGAATCGTTCAACGAAATCATTTCCACTGCGGAGAAGAATTCTGTTTACGTGTCTGTCGAAGCTTGTTCGGGTATGTTATGTTCTGATTACTATTCAATTAAGGAACTACTCGACCGCATTTCGTCGAAGTACTTGGTCGTAACCATGGACCCCTCGTGGTACGAGCTCGCTCAAAACGATGTGGGCTGGGTCATTCATCGATTGGGTGATAAAATCAGACATGTACACTTGAAGGACTCAATTGGAGTGCCTGGCGTTGAACTGAGGGACTACATGTTTCCAATGCTAGGGGAGGGAATGGTTGACTGGAGAGAGTTCTTTAGGGCACTTAAAGACATTGGATATGACAAGTTCTTAAGCGTGGAATTTGAAACGACGAATTACTTCACTAACGTTTTGTCTAGAAACGGTTCGCAGGCGGCTGAGATTTCGATGGCACAACTCGAAAAGTTAACCACTATGTGACGAGGTTTCAAATGGCAATTCTTTGTCTGCTATCGGAAGATACGTACGACGCCTATTTGTCTGATTGATAGGCATGAGGAGCTATGACTAGAGTAAAAATAGGATCTTGTTTTCGGATTTAGAGCATCCTCGCCAATTTTGCGAGCTCAAGTGTTGCTTGCCGCCCCTCATCAAAAAAACTGGGAAGATGGAAAAACCCGTGCACCATTCCCGGGTATTCTCGCTGCCAAACCTTCACCCCTGATTGTTCCAATTTCCTAGCATACGCGATGTCTTGTTCCCTCAGGGGGTCGAACTCTGCCGTGACGATGAACGCTGGTGGCAGGGAAAGTCCGTCAATATCGGCTAGCAGAGGAGAGACAGCGGGATTTGTTACGTCATTGGGGTTGCTAAGATAGTGCTTCAACATCCAGTCAATTTCCTCCTTTGAAGGCCCGTACTCCACGCCTGAAAATTTGCTCATGTCCCATGACAAATCCACTCCGGGATAAACTAAGAATTGTAGTGCGATCGCGGGCAAAGATCTCTGAATCCTTTGATTTTTTGCGAGCATGAGACATACTTCAGTAGCCAAGTTTCCACCCGCGCTGTCTCCTGAAATTATGACCTTGCCAGGGTCACCGCCTAAAGCTTCTGCGTTACCCAAAACCCAGATCGCGGCGCCGTAACAATCATCGAGTCCCTGCGGGAATTTGTGCTCCGGTGCGAGACGGTAATCGACGGAGACTACTATCGAGTCTGCCGTCTTTGCAATTAGACAACAACATTCCTCGACGGTCCGCAACTCCCCTGCGATGAATCCTCCCCCATGAATGAACAAGATAATTGGCCTTTTTGCACTTGATCGGGTCGTGGTACCTTCCTTTTCAGGAAAGTACACTCGTATTGGCACCTCCAGCGTTCTGTCCTGGACGACTTGCCGAATTCTCTTGTTCTCGATTCTTGCCATTTTTTCTGGCTTTCCCATGAAGAGCAGTGCAGCCTTTAGCTCCTGACTTCTTTCCTCCTCGGGGCTAAGATCGCTGATCGGTTTGAGCAGATCTGCCTCCCGCAACTGCTTGTACATTTGTAGTACTTTGGAGCTAACAGGCAACGAATTTACCTGGCAAGGATCCTCTATTTCATGAATTCGCCGCTCTTTCAGAATCTTTCAAAGAACTCTGAAGCGCGCACTTTTCACGTAATTTTAGAGGCTTGCCCATACTTGATGAATCTCATCTCTTTCTTTTCTTATTGGAATGATTTCCCATTCTTCGTCACGACTGGTTCGATCAAGACTTTGGAGTGGAGTTTGAAAATGCTCTACGTTTCAAGATAGGGATTAGTAAATACGTTCGAAGAGAAATTAAGAACTGGATAAAGAAGGGAGATAAGAAATCGTAAACCCCGGGGTCTTTTTCGTGAAACACTAAGCTTTTGTTGTGTGAACCGTTCTGTACTGCCCCGGAGCCCAACCTGTCAGTTGCTATCTAGACTGCTCTCGCCTGCCGGATGTTGATATTCGTAGTTAAAGTTCTTGGGAGTGTTTTGCAATTTGATTCCCGACCAGGAAATTCCGGTTACTGACTTGCTACCCGATTTGTGGACCAAGATCGCATCGGAAACGAAGCTGAAGCTGGGAGACTTTTCAGATTTGCTTTTCAAAATTCATTTCGACAAAGTACTTGATACATATTTTTGTGGTCTAGTTCTAGTTTTGCAATCTCGACTTTTCACTTCATGAATGCAATCTTCTCGTTAGATCCTACCAGAGGAATGCAGAATTCGGACCTCATTGACTGATTTTGCTTTAGACGAATCACAAGGAAAAGCTATGCGTCAGAACTCTCCAGCCCTTGCGAGAGACAATTCACTTCGGGATAAAGTCTACATTGTGATCGTGAGCAGCTCTAGAATTCACTCACCATAGAACAAAGTATTTCTTCGCTTCAATAACTGCCAATTATTAAGGAAGGCAGAGTTCTAGACTCTTACTTAGAAGATAATTTGGAAAGGGTCGTTACCCCAAGGAAGGCCAACTACATATTCTTGAGTGGTCTAGCACTCTTGGTTCTCGTAGTTACTTTCTATTTAATAGGATGATTTTAGCCCCTTTATCCTAACAGCGTCTGTCACTTTACAAGAATCTCCAAACTAATTCTTTGATAATGCGCGTGGAAAAGATCCGTTTAAGAAACGTCAGCTTCACTTATCTTGGTAGGTTCTGAAGGTTTTTCTTGATGAGAACCGGACATAAGAAGATCTGAAATTCGATACTTACTGCTGATGTACTAGTGCAAAGTAACTGGAAACGGAAAGTGCGCAATAGTCTAGTAGGACTTAGCTTTCTTTTGATCGGTTTCTTGATTTGTGTTCTTCCAAGTTGATTCCCCTCCCTGAAAGTTTACACGAAGAGGAACTGAAAGTGCCTGCCAGACTTCTAGTGAATGAGAGAGTCCCAGAAAGAAGGGATTCTGTCCTAAGAGACGAGTGTTGAAAGCTTAAATTCCCAGAGTCGAGACGCCAAAATCTCTTGAGGATTCAAATCCGTTTGTCGAGAATGATGAGTCTTTCAATCCTGTTCCGTGGTTCTTCTGCCAGGTCAGTCACTACAGCAATCTTGAAGATCTGGAGGGACTTTTTCACGTTGAGACCCGTCAAAAATCTCCTCTATTAGAGTTTATGCGAAGGAAAGCCGCTGATCCTTTGGAACTACGATAAGCTTTCTAAGAAGGAGATGATATAACAGATCTCGCTATAGTTTTCATCCGCCCTTTGCTTGATATGGGAACATATCAGTGTATGAAGTCCCAAGAATTGCTTTATGAAGTTGACAGAAACTCCATAACAATCCCAGTCCTGGGGCAACAATGTGAATCACTTTTATGGGAATTCACAAATTTTGGAAAACTCCAGCCCTTGATTGAAGAGGTATTCAAGCCCAATTCCCAAAAAATACTCGTTGCGCTTTCTACTAGTGAGAAGACAGTTAACTCTCAAGAATTACAGCGCAACGCGAGCGTGAGCCGCTCCACGTTTTTTCGTGAAGTATCCGTTCTGGTCGATTTGCAATTGGTCGAAAAAAAAGAGCTCAGAGGGATGTTCGATAATCGAATAAGACGCACGGTAGGCTACAAACTCACCCCAAAGGGTAGAACGGTTGCTGAGAAATTGCAACAGGTTTCGAAGAATCTCTCACTGGGAAAGATGGAGGGTAGTCTGAATGAGCAGGTCATGGATTGCATAGTAGCTGCCCTAAATAGTTTCGGCGAGCACTTTGGTCATTCTGTCTATGTTTCGTACGAAAGATTGTCAAAGAAACCCAGGGAAACGATTCCAGACAATATTGACGATTTCCTGATGTCTACAAGCTTGTTATTCGGGGCGCAAGGTGCAAACTCTATTGAACGTACGATAGCTGGCAACCTCACAGCGAACTTTCGAGTGGAACTCGAGGGACACGGGGGAGAAGGGCTTTCAGCTTTGATTTCGCTGTTAAGGAAAAAGGGCGGTGAATCATCGTCTCGACTCGTCGCAAGTACGTCTTCTGAATCATCTTGATAGAGTGAGAAAATGTCGATTCCCGTTCTACTCATCTTACTCGATATAGCAAGCATTGCCGCCGCATTGGGACTGGCTTACTATTCAATAAGGATGATCGTCATGATGAGGTGGGGCCGATTTGAGACGAGCTGGAGATCAATTACGGTAGGCGCGATCCTACTTTGCGTCGGATATGCTATTTTGACTCTCGAGGATTTCTCCCAGGCTTATAGTGCCGGTTACGTACTGAAAGATTATCTCGGCACCGCCGTTTCAACAGCCGGTCTTTTGTTTATCCTGGCTGGCATGCGCCAGAGCTATCGCGTATGGCAGCTGAAAGATCTCAAGCAGAGAGATCTTTCGGTTTCAAAACAACAATAGGATTCCGATTAATCTAGTTTCCCGACCGCCTAGAACTATCTTCTCATAGACTTAACTAATCGGCCTTCTCGATGCTTTTGGACTTGCATTGAGAGCTATGATCGCCACCTGAATTATTTGCAATGAATCAATATTTGACGATGAAGAAAATAAGAGCGGTGAGCGATATGGACTGCTTGATCATATTTCTTAGGCGATGGTCTCCACAATCGCTATGAGCTTTCATCGACAAATATTTTTCCGTTTCTAAATCGGTCTATCTTTTTTTTCAAAAGAATTGTCTGTAACTATGAATCTTATCTCCGTATTAGTCTGCAAGTTCCTTATGGACGTCCGGTGAAGAGAAACGTCAGAAAAAGAAATCGAAGGCGAAGCGGACAAGATCAAGGGCAAGGCAACTGAGACGAAAGGAAAAATCACCGGTAGTGTAACTGATCAAGTGAAAGGCAAAGCCGAACAAGTCGAAGGCGAAGCGAAAAAGCAGGTCGGCAAGGCAGAAGAAAAAATGTAATTCTTTAGATAAGAAAATCGTGATGGGGCCCCGGCGTTGCTGCTACGTCGCGGGTCCCTCAGCACTGGGTCAGACGCTGCAGTCGCTTCCGTTCTGGGGAATAATCAAGTGGAATGTAACCTCACTCCAGAGTTAACATAATGGGTATCTCAATGGGAGGTTGTATCGCAATAGCTCTTACGTTGAAGCATACTGAGCTTGTCAAGATTCTGATCCTTGTTTCGACTAACTCAAAGGCTCCAAACACTCTAGGTCGTCGTTTAATCTTTCTCTTGTTGGAAATTCCAAGGCGACTTCAAGCTTTGCGGAATAAGTATCCGCAGCCAAACTACGATTATCAGCATCAACTCAAAGCGTCGCAGAATTACAACGCCTGTTCAAAAGTAGCTCTAGTTCCGAATATATTCGCTGAACCTTAGAGCGTACCAGAATACGTAACAAACTGGGATACGTTATACACTCAACGCTCGCTATTTTGGATGAGCGAGCGTTATATTGCTCTTCTTGCCTTCCGCTTTACTTGAAGTACAGGGAAGATCAAGGATGGAGTTGATATCATCAAAATATCGAAGGGCGATATTGCTCGGCGCTATAATGGCCGTCATAATAACAGCAGCTGTAGTGTCATCTACATTCTTGATTTCCCCGAGAATCTCGGCGCAAACTCCTTTGAGTGGTTCGGGAACGCAATCACAGCTGATCGTAGAGTTGACCGATCCACCAAACGTTCCGTTGGGAACTACCTCACTGAATCTTACATACTCACTAATGGATCTCTTAGTGACTGGACCGGATGGCGCAACGAAAGCTGTCACCATAATCCCGGGACGCGACGCGATGACCGTGGATCTTTTGAAACTTGATAATGTTTCGAAGACGCTTGCTCTTTCAACTGTCCCTAGAGGTTCCACGGTAACGCTAGTAACGTTCGTCGTCTCCAAGATCGCAATTGAGATCAACGGGACAAACTTCCCAGTTACTCTTGCGACAGGTGGAAATGAGCTTCAACTTTCTCTGTCGAATGCTTCGGCTATTCAAAATAACAGAACTGTGCTCCTTCTTGAATTGGATCCGACAGTGATATCCACTTCAGGAAACTATGAGCTCGTTTCGTCGTCCGCAGGAATAATTAAACCGGAATCGGAAGTGGGGCCGCAGGAAGCAAGCGTCGGTCAATTGCAACAGCTCAGCTACTATGATCAGGGCGAGCTTCGTCTTACGCATGGAAAAATATCTGCTGTTCTCTCCTCGCTTGTGGTTAACGGAAACGTAACTAAAATGAATATCGAGGTAACCAACACTGGAAGTATCCCTGAAAGGTTGATTTTGTTTGGAATTCATGGCGATTTCGAGTGGACAGCGTGTCCATCCGCGGGGCAAGAGAGCTCTCGATATTTCACGAATGTGTGCAATGGCGGTCCAAATGAAGTACTCTTGATTCCAGGCGAGCCGCACGTTGCCAGCAATGCAACTATTGTTTCAGACTGTGCTCCTAGGCATATGAGCCTAGTAAATCCTCCGGACATTCAAAACGACTTGAATAATCCAATAGTGATGAATCCCGGGCAGTGCCTCGCCTTCAGTTTCTCGGGAACGATTCACTTAGGAAGCCACGCCATTGTACCTTCAACGGGTGAGGGGCAAGAGTTTACCGTGCGTGTCTTCGCGTCAAACGGAGTGGAAGTGAAATTTGGCTGCGTTCTCCAAGATCGTGATTTCTCCTCTCCAAAGTGTACTGTTGAAAGTTAGGAGGAGTAAACAAGAATTGGGCGAGTAGGTGAAAACTGATCATTAGCACATTCTGTTGGTTGTCCGGAGAGAACACTTCTTTTCTAAGACCCATGACAGAGTACTTGATCTGACCCTGTCGTCGAAGAAAAGGAATGATGGCGCAAATAACGAAACGTTTTGCTCTAATCTAGGTTCATCCTAAAATCATAGAGCTCTCTCTTTTGCTAATTCGGCAAAGATCATTATGTTTCATAGACTTATGAATCTGTATTGGGACTAGATCTTGGATGTGCAACAGGTGCAAAACTTTCCCAATTGCTGCAGGAACAAGGACAGATTGTACTTGCAAATGCCCTGCGGACGAAATAGTCGTCATGCAATTATGGGGACTCGTATGTCGAGAGTGTCAGCACAACATGAGTAAACAGAGTCCCTGAAAGACCTCCAGATTCATGAAAGAAGAAGGCTGATGACTAATTAGGCATCGATATCTCGAGGTACAATATATTCGGTTTATTAGCCACAGGATAGTACTAACCTACGAATAATTCTGAAGCATCTCAAAAAGAGACTATCGGCGGGAGGCAGAGCTTTGCTGCTATCAATGCCCGCAATGGTTGCGGATCCACTTTCAGGGTTGAGTCTCTTTGTGGAACAAGTTCGCAATTATCTCTGAAAAAAACGACTCACAACCGCAGTGTAGCTCGCTGGTACTGGAATCTCAAGCGAAGATCAGAGCACACGAAGAGATCGCCTCTATTGGGAGCTAGACTAGATTACTCCGAGTCATTAGGGAATATCCACGGAACGGAGTTCTCTTCTGGCTTAATGGCAGCTCATTTACCGACCTCACTTCGGAGATCGCCAGCGCCATTCCAACCTTTCACTCTGTCACGAGTGTTGCCTGGAATGGGAATTACTGGCTTGTTGGCGGGGTCGGATTTCTCGCGAAGTACAATGGG
>Ga0335085_10003810_pt1 | contig 25627 bp, 18 predicted proteins | sample Lox_Sample_45_FD_206712 | JGI IMG/M metagenome (GOLD analysis project Ga0335085, IMG submission 206712) | Soil microbial communities from Loxahatchee National Wildlife Refuge, Florida, United States - Lox_Sample_4.5 | ecosystem: Environmental > Terrestrial > Soil > Wetlands | place: USA...
CGTCTCCGCCGAGATTAACCTCTCGCTCGTTTTTTGACCTTAAAAGCTTGATCAAGCGCCCAGAAATCGGTGAAATACCGATAACTGGGGTCGGCGCACATAAAGACGCCCAAAAGGGAAGCGGAGAGATGGCAGAGACGCTCGCGGAGCGCGTCTGGACGTGGCTACACGAGACATTTCCCGAGCGCCAAGTTTACATCCGTAGCGATGGGCGCGTTCAGTTCTTCACGTTCGCTCCCGTCTTCCAGGCCACGATCGCCGGACTCGCCCTGATTTTTCTTGGCTGGGTCGCTTTTGCCACGGTCAACGTGATCTTCAAGGACCGCATCATCGCGGCGAAAGACCATCGCTATCAGCAAACGGTTCAGACTTACGAGAACCGTGTCGCCGATCTGCAGATGTCCTACGACGAAGTGAACGGCGCACTGGTTTCAGCCGAAGATAAGTTCAAGGCGACGGCGGACGAGCTGCAGACCAAACAAAACACCATCATCAACTTTCTCAATCGCAAGCAGCAGGTTGATGCCACGCTGACCAAGGGCCAGGCCAATCCGGTCGCCGAAGGCGCCGCGACGGCAATCGATGCCGGCGCGCCAAGCGATGCGCTCGAGGCGCCACTTGCTCCCTCCAGCTTAGGTGGCGAGACCGGCGGTTCTTCCGAGCTTACGGTCAGCCCGCAGCCGGCGAAGCCGCAGCCTCGGGCCGCCAAGCCGACACGCGCCAGCCTGCTGGATTTCGGCGGCACCGTGGGCCGCATCGCGGGCGCACTGTTCGGCAGCCGCCAGCCGGCGGATATCGATCCGGAAACGATTGCACGTCATCCCGTGCTCAAGGCGCTGGCGGCGCAGACCGATCGCGTCCGCCGTCTCGGCCTGATCGAGACCGCCCTGATGACGCGCACGCAGGATCAGGTCGAGGAGGGCGTGCGCGAAATCCGCTCCGTCCTGCATCATGCCGGCATCAACCCGGACGAATTTGAGCAACGCATCGCGCAGGCCGAAGGCGGCGTCGGCGGTCCGGAAATTCCGCTGAGCTCGGTTCACATCGAAGGCATCGCCGATGCGGCGTTTCAGAATGCCTATCTGCGCGCCTCCGCAGTGCTGGGGCAGATGACCCAGTTGCTTTCCGGCATGCGGCACGTCCCGCTGGTCACGCCCGTCTCGGGACCGTCGTTCGAGCGCACCAGCGGCTTCGGCGCTCGCATCGATCCGTTTACCGGTCGTTATGCTTTTCACCCGGGCATTGATTTTGCTGGTCCTACCGGCGCGATCGTGCATGCCACGGCCCCCGGCAGGGTCGTGTGGGCCGACGTTCGCGGCTCATACGGTAAGATGGTGGAAATCAATCACGGCTACGGTATTCACACGAGATACGCTCATCTTTCATCGATCCTTGTGCAAGTCGGCGCTACGGTCGGTGAAGGGACGCCTGTCGGGAAACTCGGTTCGACGGGGCGTAGTACCGGACCGCATGTCCACTACGAAGTTTGGTACGATGATGTCGTGAGGAACCCGAGAAACTTCATCGAGGCAGGGCGACATGTTCTCCAGTAAGGGCAAAGACGAAAAGACAGTCTCGGTTCCCCCGATGGTCCCGCAACCCTCGGGAGCTCCAAGACGCACGCGCACCAACGCTGCTCCGTCCATCATCAGCTCCGATCTCGTGATCGCGGGAACGCTAACCTCCACGGGCGACGTTCAGATCGACGGACGCATCGAAGGCGACGTGAACAGCGCGGGTCTTGTGATCGGCGACAAGGCGTTCATCCACGGCGACGTCACGGCGGAAGAAGTGACGGTGCGCGGCCGCGTGCAGGGCTCGATCCGCGCGCGCAAGGTGCTGCTCGCCTCGACCTGTCATGTGGAGGGCAACATCCTGCACGAGGCGTTCGCGGTCGAGACCGGGGCTTATTTCGAGGGCAATTGCCGCCACGCCGACAACCCCTTGGGCGAGGAAGTCCCCAAGACCGCCAAGCAGGATTTCCGCCCCGCGGCCGCTCCTGCGCAGCAGGTTCCCGCTCAGTCGCGCCCGGCGCCGTCCGCGACCGCGGCAACATTCACGCCGCTGAAAGCGAACTGAACAGTTGGGGCATGAGAAACGGAAAGCCGGGGGCGCCAGCCTCCGGCTCTTTCGTTTTTCATTTCCTGTCATCCCGGACGCGCCCGAGGCGATCCCGAAAACTCTCTGATGGGCGCGATCCCGGATCCAATCGGAAATGCGCTCTGGCGTAGAAGTGGGTCCAGGCTCTGCGCTCCGCATCGCTGCGCTTGGCCAGGATGATAATCTCCCCCTACTCCAAATCCTCGATTTTGTCGGCCTTCTTCCCTCCGATGGCCTGGGCCAGCGCCGCCGCCATGAAGGGGTCGAGGTCGCCGTCCAGCACGTCCTGGGGCAGGCGGCTTTCCACCCCCGTGCGCAGGTCCTTCACAAGCTGGTAGGGCTGCAGCACGTAGGAACGGATCTGGTGGCCCCAGCCGATGTCGGTTTTCTCGCCCACGAAAGCGCCGGTTTCTTCCTGCTTCTTCTTGAGCTCGATCTCGTAGAGGCGCGAGCGCAGCATGTCCCAGCAGTTGGCGCGGTTCTGGTGCTGGCTGCGCTCGGTCTGGCAGGAGACTGCGATGCCGGTCGGCAGGTGCGTGATGCGCACCGCGCTTTCGGTCTTGTTGACGTGCTGGCCGCCGGCGCCGGAAGAGCGGTAGACGTCGATGCGCACCTCCTTCTCCGGGATATCGATGGCGATGGTCTGGTCGATCACCGGATAAACCGTCACCGACGAAAAGCTCGTGTGCCGCCGCGCGTTGGCGTCGAACGGCGAGATGCGCACCAGGCGATGCACGCCCGCTTCGGTCTTGAGCCAGCCATAGGCGTTGAGGCCCTTCACCAGGATGGTTGCGGACTTTATGCCGGCGCCCTCGCCTTCGCTTTCCTCAAGCCACTCGAGTTTGTAGCCCTTCTTCTCGGCCCAGCGCGTATACATGCGCAGCAGCATCTCGGCCCAGTCCTGGCTTTCCGTGCCGCCAGCGCCGGCGTGGATTTCGAGATAGGTGTCGTTGCCGTCGGCCTCGCCCGACAGCATGGAGTCCAGCCGCATCGTCTCGGCCCGCTTGGCCAGCGTTGCGACGGATTTCTCGCCGTCGGCCACCATGGCGGCGTCGTTCTCGGCCTCGGCCATTTCGATCAGGCCGCGCGCATCGGAAAGATCGTTCTCCAGCTTGCGGACGCCGGCAAGTGCTTCGTCGAGCCGCTGGCGCTCGCGCATCAGCTTCTGGGCTTCCTGCGGATTGTTCCAGATCGAGGCGTTTTCGGCCTTGGCGTTCAGTTCATCGAGGCGACGGATGGCTTTGTCCCAGTCAAAGATGCCTCCTCAGCAGGGCGATGGCCTGCTCGATGTCGTCGACGCTGCGTTGGGTCTCGGGGCGCATGGCAAACCGGTTTGCGGACGGCAGACGGATATAGTGATTCAGGTGGCGGAGTGCAAACCCGTCACTTATGCGCCGTCTGGCCCAAGGAATAGAGGTCGCTGCCGGTTTCGTTGGCCCGCACCGCCTCCAACTCCTGGCTGTAGCGCTTTAGCGCATAGGCTTCCGTCAGGTATCCGATCGGACGCCGGTCGCTGGTCGAAGCCAGCACCGGCAGAGTCTCGCGCTCCGTCTTGTCGAAGCGCCGGAACGCGACGCGCAAGTCGTCGGAAGGCAACAGGAACAGATCGGCGTCCCGCGCCATGTCGCCCGCCACCAACCCGGGCAGCGCGTCGTCGATTTCCGCCGAGTGCGCCTCTAGGATATCGATGCCGCCGACGTAGCTGCCGCCGCGGTCGACGACAAAAAGCTGCTTGGCGCTGCCCGGCGGATAGAGACTGCGCAGGGCCTTGAGCGGCATGTCGTTGGTGACGATCTTGGGATCGGATCGCATCAGCCGGCCGACCGTCAGTTCGGAGATCCAGCCCACGTCCGTCGCGCCGCGGATGGATAGGCCCCTCAAGTGGAAGCGCCAAGTGGCGAAGGAGTAGCCGAAGGTGAGGCGCGTGATGGTGGAGGCGATGATGACGGCCACCAGCACCCCCAGCGTCACAGCAAAATCGCCGGTTGCTTCGAGCGTAAGGAACACCATGGTGAGCGGGGCGCCGATGATCGCCGCCGCGACCGACCCCATGCCAGCGAGCATGAAGGTGGAACGCTCCGCCGCCATGGCGGGAAGCACCAGCGCGGCAAGCTGCACGAACACGGCGCCGAACAGCGCGCCCAGGAACAGCGACGAACTGAACAGGCCGCCGCGGAATCCCGATCCGACAGACACCGCCGAAGCGAAGATCTTGGCGAACAACAGCAGCGTCAGAATCATCCAGGGCAACTGATGGTCGAAGTGGAACTGGATGGCACCGTGCCCGCTTCCCAGCACCTGCGGAAACCACAGCGCGATGGCCGACAACAGCACCCCACCCGCCGCCGGGCGCAGCCAGTCAGGCACGCCTGCGGTGCGCAGAAGCCGCTCCGTCCAGGTGACGCAGCGCATGGTGAAGATGGCGATGCCTGCGGCGACCACACCCATGATCGCGAAGATGTAGTAGCTCGCCGGCTGCATCGGCATGTTGCCTTCCACGGCGAACAGGGCGTGCATGTGGGTCATGCCGCGCTGCACCAGCGCGGCGCACACGCATGCCACCGTCACCGGCGCCAGCGCGCGCGTGGTGTAGCCGCCCTGGATCAGCTCGAACCCGTAGAACGCGCCCGCCAGCGGCGCATTGAACGCGGCGGCGATCGCCGCTCCCGCCCCGGCCGTCGTGAATACGCGCAAGTCGTTGCGCCTCAACCGGAAGTACTGGCCGATGATAGAGAAGAAGCCCGAGCCGGCCTGCGTGTATCCGGCTTCCATGCCCAGCGAAGCCCCGGCGCCGTTGGAAACCAGCGTGGTGAACGTGACCCGCGCGGAGTCACGGAACGACATGCGCCCGCCGAACAGCGCGTTCGCCTCGATCGGATCGACCAGTTCGGCGGAGCGGCGTCGTGCCGCATGCCGGAACAGACCGAGCAGAAGCCCGCCCGCGATCGGCACCAGGATGATGCGCAAGGGCGACACGCCGATGCCGGTGGACAGGTATTCGCGCAGCGGAAGAGCGAAGCTCTGCCGGTGCAGCCACACCACTAGCTCGCGCAAGATGTCGATGCCCGCGCCGGTAATTGCACCCAGAACGGCGCAGACGACGATTTGGCCGAACTCGGTGGCGCGCAGGTTCCGCCGGAACGTGGCAAGCGCGATCCTGGCGCGCCGGACAACGGGCTCTTCGCTCAGCCTGGCGAACCGGCCGAGGTCGCTGCGGACGGACATGCAAAACTCTGACGGCGTACGGGCGCAGCATGGCGCAAACCCTGCGCCGTTGTCATGTAAAAAGAGGCACTTGGTTGACTAGTAAAGCCCGCCTGTGCCTTCTTCGACACCGGTTTGCGAGGTTGGAGTGGCGCTGGTCGCTACGTCGCCGCCGATCACGATTGGGGGTGGCGCGCCCGGATCGCCGGGGGCGGTGCCGACCTTGAACGCCTCCTGGATCGAGTCCGGCGTGCCGTCGGGCACCGGCGCCCCGGTGATGCGGTCCACGCTGACGAACTCGATGCCGGGCGGCACGCGGAACGGGGTCGGCGGCACGTCGGCAAGCGCGCCCTTCATGAAATCGCGGAAGATTGGCGCGGCCACTGTGGCGCCCTGCTCCAGCTTGCCCAACGTGCGCGGGTTGTCGAAGCCGACATAGACGCCGCAAGCCAGATCGGGCGAGAAGCCGACGAACCAGACGTCGCGGGAGTCGTTGGAAGTTCCGGTCTTGCCCGCCAGCGGCTTGCCGACGGCGAGAACCGATTGGCCGGTGCCGTATTGCACGACCCCCTGCAGCATCGACACGATCTGGTAGGCTGTGCGCGGGTCGATGATCTGCTCGCGCGTGTCGGGCAAGAGCGGTTCTTGCTGGTTGTTGAAATCAGGGCTGTTGCAGCCGTCGCAGTTGCGCGGGTCGTGGCGCCAGATGGTCCTACCGTTGCGATCCTGGATCTGGTCGACCAGCGACGGCGTGATCTTCTTTCCACCGTTGACGAACTCGGAATAGCCGGTGGTCATGCGCAACAGCGTCGTGGCGGTGGACCCCAGCGCGTTGGCGAGCAGCGGGTCGAGGTGGTTGTAGACCCCGAAACGCTCCGGATAGGGCACGATCTTGTCCATGCCCACGGCCTGCGCCAGCCGCACGGTCATCAGGTTCTTCGAAAGCTCGATACCGCGGCGCAGCGTGGCCAGCCCGATGAAGTGATGTTCGAAGTTCTCCGGGCACCACATCGGCAGGCCCGGCCCCTGCTCCATGCAGAACGGCGCATCCAGCACCTTGGCCACCGGCGTGAAACCGTTGTCGAGGGCGGCGGCATAGACGAACGGCTTGAAGGCCGATCCCGGCTGGCGCATCGCCTGCATGGCGCGGTCGTACTGGCTGGATGCATAGGAGAAGCCGCCGGACAGCGCCAGCACGCGTCCTGTATGCGGATCGATCGCGACGATGCCGCCGTTCACTTCGGGCACCTGCCGCAGTCCGAAATTGTGCTTGTTGTCGACCGCCTCTACGTAGATCACGTCACCGGGCTTGACCACCTCCTGGGGCTTGACGGGCTGCGCCCCCACATTGGCGTCATTCAGCTCCTTGCGCGCCCACAGCATTTCCTTGAAGGGGATGTTGGCTTGCGTGCCGTCGGAAAGCCCGATGCGCGTGGCGTTGCCCGCACCGAAGCCGAGTACCACGGCGACGCGCCAACTATCGATGCCAGAGTGGTTGCCGATCTGGACGAGCTTTGTCTTCCAGTCGCCGGTGATATCGATGCTCTGGGTGGCGCCGCGCCAGCCGTGGCGGCGGTCGTAGCGCACCAGGCCCATGCGCAGCGCGTTCACCGCGTAGTTCTGCAGGCGCGTATCGAGCGAAGAGCGGACCTGCAGGCCGCCGTCGTAGAGCTGCGCAGCACCGTATTTGGCGTAAAGCTGCCGGCGCACCTCTTCGACGAAGTACTGCGCATCCTCGGTCTGGCTTCCGAGCGGGCGGGTATTGGCGTTGAGCGGTTCGGCGATGGCGGCCTCGGCCTGCTCTCTCGTGATGTAGCCGTTCTCCTCCATCTGGCCGATGACCCAGTTCCGTCGATCGACCGCGGCCTGATAGTGGTAGCGCGGGTCATAATGGCTGGGCGCCTTGGGCAGCGAGGCGAGGAAGGCCACTTCGGCGATATCCAGCTCGTCGAGCGACTTGCCGAAGTAATTGAGCGCCGCGGCCGCTACACCGTAGGAGTTCTGCCCGAGGTTGATCTGGTTCAGGTACAGCTCGAGGATTTTCTCCTTCGAGTAGGTCGACTCCAGACGCAGCGCCAGGAACGCTTCCTGGATCTTGCGCTTGAGCCTCACGCTGGAGCGGTCGAGCTTGAAGCCGCCCGCCACTTGCTGGGTGATGGTCGAGGCGCCTTCGGGCCGCCGTCCCATGATCACCTTGCCGATGTCCTTCAGCGCGGCACGAAGGATGCCACTGGGATCGATGCCGGGGTGGTTGAAGAAGTTGCGGTCTTCGGCCGAGGTAAAGGCCTCGACCACCAGCTTCGGCACGAACGCGATGGGCACGAACACGCGCCGTTCGCGGGCATACTCGCCCAGCAGCGTTCCGTCGCCGGCATAGACGCGGGTCGTCACCGGCGGCGCGTAATTCTTCAGGTCCTGCACGCTGGGCAGATCGCGCGTGATCCACCAGACGTAGCCCACGCCCGTCAGCACGACGAGGCCGAGCAGCACTAGCGCCGCAAGGCTGGCGTATACGATGATGCGCGCCCCGCTGAGCCGGGCCCACATCGCGTGGAAATCGACCCGCCGCGAGTGCGGTTCAAGCGGTTCGTAGCTTCCGTCGGCGGGCGGCATTCCGTCTTCGCTCGTGTCGCGCCGTCCAAAGCCCTGCGGAGGCACGTCGAGGCCCCATGAGCGCACCTCGTCCAGCCCGTATCCCCCCGGGCCGGCTTGGTCTTGCGCGCTCGGCAGGGTGCTCTCCGGAAGCGTGTCGTCGGGCGTGACCGATCCTTCGGTTTGCGGATAATCGTCGTGATCGTCGTTCATGGAGCGCCCGGTTACTGGGAACTGCGAGCCGTCGGCGGCGCCGCTTCCGCAGCGGTCATGAACTGGCGGTCTACGGCCGCAGCGATGGCGTTGGCGACCTTAGCGCGCCAGGCCTCCCTTTGCATCTGGCTCGCATCCCCGGGGTTCGAAAGATAACCGAGCTCGATCAACACGGAGGGCACATCCGGAGCCTTCAGCACGACAAAAGCCGCGGACCGGTGCGGCTGGCGTGGCAAAATGTCCGTTGCGTCCTTCAGATCGGCCAGCGCCTGCTCGGCAAAATGTGAAGATTTGTTCATGGTGTCGCGCTGAGCGAGATCGATCAAGATCGGCGCCACGGCGGCATTCTCGCCGGAAATGTCGACACCCGCGATTTCGTCCGATTTGTTTTCGCGTCTGGCCAAGTCGGCAGCTTCCTTGTCCGAGCCCCTTTCCGACAGCGTATAGATCGACAGGCCCGACACGTCCGGGTCGTGGATCGAATCCGCGTGGATCGAAATGAACAGGTCGGCGTGATAGGACCGGCCGATGCGCACACGCTGCGTCAGGTCGATGTATTCGTCGCTGTCGCGGGTCATGTAGACCGTGTAGCCGCGTCTCTCGAGCACGTTGCGCAGCTTCAGCGCCACCGCGAGCACGATGTCCTTTTCCAGCGTGCCGTCGGTGCCGATGGTGCCCGAATCGACGCCGCCGTGTCCCGGATCGATCACGATCACCCGCTTGATCGGGCTTCTCGGCGCAGGGGGCTTGGCGGGAAGCGAAGCCATTTCGGCCGCCCTTTCCTTCGCCCTCAAATCGGCGGGCCAGCCTGCGGTCCGGTCGAAGGCCGCCTGGGTGGTGGGAAAAAGGTCCAGCACGACGCGGTAGCCGTAGCCGTTCTCCGGCGGCAACACGAGCAGATCGCTCAACGAAACCGGGCGGCTGAGGTCGATGACGAAGCGCGCGTTGCCCGGCCGGAACAGGCCATAGCGGTAGCCCTTGATCGCGCCCGAGCCGCTCGGCAGCGGTGGCCCCTCCAGGTGCCAGCGCACCGCCGGCATGTCGATGACCACCCTGTTGGGGTTGTTGAGGGTAAACGTGCGCAATTCGACCGGATCGGAAAGCTCGATCACAAAGCGGGTGCGGTCCGGATGTTCGCCGATGCGAGCGCTCAGGACGACGGCTTCCTTCGGCGCCGTTGGTGCAGCGGCCGGTTTTGGGGCGTTGTTCAGGATGTTGTCGATAAGCCGATCGAGATTCTGGTCCCCCTCCGCCGGCTGGGCGTTCGCGGCGCCGCAGATCAAGCACAAGACCGCCGCCAGCAAGCTATCCCTTAGCACCCACATGGAATTGGGACGCCCTCAGCCCTCCACATCCAGGCTGGGACATAAACCATTTACGCCTCGTTAGCACCTGAGGAATTTGCTTGGGACGGCCAGCCCGCTCTTGCTGTTGGGCAGAAGGCCACCTATTACTGCTGCACGCTGCGTCGGCCGCGCTCCCAGCGCCGGACGCGGGTTTCCAGGAGGAAATCCATCGGCTTTGGCCGTCTTCTGGCCAGCCGGCAGCAATGGATGCGGCAGTCATGAGGGCTGCCACAACGGTAACAATGAACGATCTAGCGCCCTTGAATTCCTCCCATTTCGCGGTTCTGCCGCGGGAGCAGCGGCGCTTGTCCCAAACAAGGTGGCCCATACCGAGCCTTGACCCGATGCGGTCGGCCGGCCGTGGCGTGCCGCCTGGAGATTTCAATGCCCAAACGTATGTTGATCGATGCAAGCCACCCGGAAGAGACCAGAGTCGTCGTTCTGGACGGCCAGCGGGTTGAAGAGTTCGATTTCGAAGCCGCATCCAAGCGGCCTCTCAAAGGCAACATCTACCTCGCCAAGGTCACGCGCGTAGAGCCGTCGCTGCAGGCTGCCTTTGTGGAATATGGCGGTAATCGCCAGGGATTCCTGGCCTTTTCCGAAATCCACCCCGACTACTATCAAGTCCCGGTTGCCGACCGCATGGCGCTGTTGGCCGAACAGGAAGCCGAAGCCCGCCAACGCCAGGAAGACGACATCGAGTCCTTCGACATTTCGCCGTCCGCCAAGCGCGGTTCCAAGAGGCGCAAGGACAAGGAGAGCGAAGAGGCGCCCTCCCCTGAGGAAGCCCCAGTGAATGATGCCGCCGCCGAGGAAGCGGCGCTCGAACCGGGAGCCTCGTCGGAAGAAATCAACGGCTTCGAGGAGCCGGTCGGTGAGCCCCAGAACGGCGAGGAACCGGTCGGTGAGCCGGAGAACGGCGAGGAACCGGCCGAACCCGGAACCGCCCCGGACTCCGAACCTCCGGGCGACCAAGCCGAAGCGGCCTACGTCGATTCCGAAGCCCCTGCCGCGGAGTTGCCGGACGGGAATGGCGAGCCCGCCGCCGAGGTCGAGGAGCGCCGCGAGCCCGCGCAGGCGCTGGAGGCCAAGCGGCCGTCGCAGCGCTGGATGCGCCGCCGGCATTACAAGATCCAGGAGGTCATCAAGCGCCGCCAGATCATCCTGGTGCAGGTCGTCAAGGAAGAGCGTGGTAACAAGGGCGCGGCGCTGACCACTTATCTCTCGCTCGCCGGGCGCTATTGCGTGCTGATGCCCAACACGCCGCGCGGCGGCGGCATCTCGCGCAAGATCACCAACGCCACCGATCGCAAGCGGCTGAAGAGCGCCGCCCAGGCACTCGACCTGCCCGATGGCATGGGTCTCATCATCCGCACCGCGGGCGAGAACCGCACCAAGCTGGAGATCAAGCGCGACTACGAATACCTGCTCAGGTTGTGGGACACGATCCGCGAGTTGACGCTGAAATCCACCGCGCCCGCCTGTGTGCACGAGGAAGGCGACCTCATCAAACGCGCCATCCGCGACCTCTACAACAAGGACGTCACCGAAGTCGTGGTGGAAGGCGAAGAGGGCTATCGCAACGCCAAGGACTTCATGCGCATGCTGATGCCGTCGCATGCCAAGAACGTGAAGCCCTACAAGGAACCCGTTCCCCTCTTCCAGCGCCAGCATATCGAGGCGCAGCTCGACGCGATGTTCTCGCCCACCGTGACGCTGAAGTCCGGCGGCTACATCGTGATCAACCAGACCGAGGCGCTGGTATCCATCGACGTGAACTCCGGCCGCGCCACACGCGAGCACTCGATCGAGGAAACCGCCACCAAGACCAACCTTGAGGCCGCCGACGAGATCGGCCGCCAGTTGCGCTTGCGCGACCTGGCCGGGCTCATCGTCATCGACTTCATCGACATGGAGGACAGCCGTAACGACCGCGCGGTCGAGAAGCGCCTCCACAATGCGGTGAAGAACGACCGCGCCCGCATCCAGATCGGCAAGATCAGCCAATTCGGCCTGCTCGAAATGTCGCGCCAGCGACTGCGCGCGGGCGTGATCGCCGGCTCGACTATCCCCTGCCCGCATTGCGGCGGCCAGGGAATCGTGCGCAGCGTGGAATCCACCTCGCTGCGCGTGCTGCGCAGCCTGGAGGAAGAGGCCCAGAAACAGCGCTGCGAGGGCATGGTCGTACGCGTCGCCGCCGACGTCGAGGTGTACATCAACAACCAGAAGCGCCGCGAACTGGTGCGCATCGAAACCGACTACGAGGTCACCATCACCTTCGAGCCCAAGGAAGGGCTCAAGGCCGGCGATTTCGAGATCGACCGCGTGGGTACGCGCGATCCGTCCAGCCGTCCAAAGCTCGCCGCCGTCGAAGCGCCTGCCGAGCCCGAAGTCGAGGCTGAGCCGGAGGTCGAAGAGGAAACTGCGATCGAAGAGCCCGTTGCGGCCTCCGAGGAATCCGCGCCCGAAGGCCAGCAGCAGCAGAGCGAAGGCGGCGGCAGGCGGCGGCGTCGCCGCCGCCGTCGCGGCGGGCGCGACCGTGATCGCGGCTTCGATCAGCCCCGCGAGCAGGCCGCCCAGCCGATGCGCAGCGCACCGTCTCCAGCGTCCGATCTGTCGATGCCGAATGGCGAGCCGGTGTCTGCCGGCGAGGCGCCTGCCGAGGCCCAGGAACGCCCGCCGCAGGGCGGCGAGCAAGGCCAGCCGGGCGAAGGCGGCGGAAGGCGTCGCCGCCGCCGGCGCCGGCGCGGCCGGCGCGGCGGACGGGACCGCGATCTGATTGGCGGCGAGCAGCGCTCGGATGCGACCGCACCGGCGCCGGCCTACTACGAGGATCGCTTTGGCACTGTCGATGAGGTCGACACTACGCCGCAGGAAGAGCCTTGCCAGGAGGCTCCGGACGAGCCCGTTGAGGCATCATCGCCGAACGCCGCATCGACGCCCGTGTGGTCGCTGGAGAACGAAGCCGCCGCGCCCGACGGACAGGTTTCGCTGCGCCAAGAGCCCGACCGCGATTCGGCGAAGGGCGAAGCCGCAGACGAACCTGAGGTTGCCGAAACGGCGCCCGAACCTGCCCGTCGCGATCAACCGACGCAGCCCGCCAAGAAGGGCTGGTGGCAGCGCGCCTTCCGATCGGACTGATCCTGGTGGGATCAAGGTAAGCCGGCCTGCCGGCCCCGGCTTGCGGCGGTCTGCCCGGCTTGCCATCGGGGTCCGGCTTGGCGACAGTGCGCGCGCCTCAGCACAGGAGCGCCCTCGTGTCGACGCCGGCCGCCTCCCCTTCCAGTACAAAACCCAAGAACACCTTCCTCGGCCATCCTTGGGGGCTTGCGTGGCTCTCGGCGTCCGAATTCTGGGAACGCTTCTGTTATTACGGCGTGCAGTCGCTCCTGGTGCTCTATCTCATCCACTACTTGCTGCAGCCTGGCCATGTCGAACAGGTTTGGGGCTTCGAGGCGTTCAGAGGTTTCCTGACTGCCGTCTACCGCTCGGTCTACACCGCGTTCCATGGCGCGCAATACGCCGCGGCCCACACCACGTCGTCGGCGATGCAGATGGCGCTGGCGTCCAACACTGCGCAGCTTTATGCAGCCTTCGTGTACACGACGCCATTGATCGGCGGTTACCTCGCCGACCGCGTCATCGGACGCACGTTCACCGTGGCACTGGGTTCCGCCATCATGGTCGTGGGCACGTTCCTGCTGGCGTTCAACCAGACCTTCCTCGTGGCGCTGGTGCTGCTTCTCATCGGCACGGGCTGCTTCAAGGCGAACATCGCGGCGCAAGTGGGCGACCTTTACAAGATCGATGATCCGCGCCGCGCCGACGGCTTCTACATCTATTACCTCGGCATCCAGCTCGCGGTGATCCCCTCGCCGCTGATCTGCGGCTGGCTCGGGCAGTCCGTCGACTGGCATCTGGGCTTTGTGGCGGCGGGCGTCGGCATGGTGTGTGCGCTGGCAATCTATCTGGCGGGCCGCAAGACCTTTCCGCCCGAGCCCAGGAGCCGAGCCGAGAAGCGGGAGGCGCGCCCACCGCTCACGCGGCGCGACTGGGGCGTGGTCGCGCTGCTGGTGGCGCTGCTCGTGCCGTTTGCCGTTTCGATCACCACCAACCAGGAGATCTTCGACGCTTATCTCACCTGGGGCGAGAAGAACTACCAGCTCACTTTCTTCGGCGTGACGTTTCCCACGACGACCCTGGTGTCGTTTGACGCCTTCATCAGCACTGGAACTATGATCGGCGTGATATTCTTCTGGCGCTGGTACGCCAAGCATTGGCGCGAGCCCAGCGAGATCGCCAAGATCGTCGTCGGCGTCATGATCTCGACGCTGGCCCCGCTGGTGCTGGTGGGCGCCTCGGCCTATGTGGCCGCCACCGGCGAGAAGGCAACGCTCGCCTGGGCGTTGGCGTTTCATCTGTTGAACGACATCGGCTTCGGCATGACGCTGCCGATGGGCCTGTCACTCTATTCGCGGGCGGCGCCCAAGGGTTGGGGCGGCACGATGATCGCCGTGTACTACATCCAGCTGTTCATGGGGAACTTGATCGTGGGCCCGCTTGGCGGGTTGTACGGCTCGATGTCCGACACCAGCTTCTGGATGCTGCACGTCTACCTGATGGCCGGCTCCGCCGTCGTGCTCCTGATCGCCAAACTGCTGTTCGGCCGCGTGCTGGCACCGACCAACGACAAGCCCGCTACGACGTAGGCGGACGGTTGAAATTACCTGCAGACAAATCCGCCAGGTGGTGGGATAATGCGCGTTCGACTTCCGTCAGAGGAGGCGAACATGTCGATACTCGGCGGTCTGGTTGACGAGCACCACGAGATGGAGCTCAGCCCCTCCACACGGCTCATCCGCTCGAACTGGTTCGCGCGGCACCTGTGGGCGATCCTAGTGCTCGCCTGCGCTGCGATCGCGGCGTTCGTTCTGATATGACGAGAGCCTGCCGCACAGCCTGAATGGTCGCGCTGCACCGGTTTGCCGCCGTGCGGATGCTTGGGTGCCCGGCGGCGCTTCGATCTCGGTACAGGTGTGATCGTTGAGGTTACATCTCAATTGCGCGACCACATCGCTGTGCCAGTACGCGATCACTCTCGCCGCCTGCTGGAATCGTGGATTAGAGTCTCCGCTCTCGGCTCTGCACACTTCATGTTGCCTTTGTGCGCGACGCATCTTTGGGGGAACTTCCGATGAAATGCGGCCTCGCTTCGGCGGCTTGCGTTCTGGCGCTTCTGTCGTGCGGTTCGGCCCATGCCTGGGGATCGCTCAAGACGACCGGCTCGAACACCCATGGCTGTCTCGACCGATCCGCCTATGCGGTCCTGGCCCAGCGTCCGGGATTCAACGCCGAGGTGTTTCCGAAGCTGGACGCCCTCTTGGATCATGAAGGCGTGAGTTGGACCGGCTTGTGGGGCCTGCAGGGCAACGGGCCCGATGCAGACGGCGCCACGTTTTTTTCGCAGCATTACTTCAATCCGTATCTCAAGCCGGGCCAGCAGGACCGCGCGCCGGAAGCCGCCAAAACTTGGTTTGTCAAGCTCGCCCAGCGGCAGGACACCGCCAAGGCCGCGGCGTGGAGCGCGCACTTCATCGCCGACATGACCGTGCCCTTTCATGTCAACGGCATGTTCGGTGCCGGTTTGCGGAGGGCCTTCGAAGGTCACACGATGCCCCTTCCCATAGTCATTAAGGGAACGGTGACCGGCAACTACGGCCCGGAAGACGACTGGGCGCGCGAGGCCGACCGATACCTGGCGGCGTCGAAAGGCGCGCCTTATCTCGATTGGTTCGATCCCTGGTATTGGGACGGGCCGAAGGACGGTTTCGCCTCCTACGTCGACTCAAGTCACCTGATGTGGGAGTTCAAGATCAGAAGCTGCCCGACGACGGCGCGCTATGATGAGCTGTGGCCCGGTAATCCCAAGCCGGGTTGGGAGCACGTCAGCAACGCCATGGGCGATGTTGTGGCCGAGTTCATCCGGCGCGTCACCAAGCGGACCCGCGACAATCAGAGCGATTATGTCAGCAGTCCCGACCATGCGCTGGCCGCCGGCGTGAACGTGATCCTGACGCTGTGGCGGGCGTCGTTTTCCGGACTGCGCGTGTCGCTGACCGAGGATCCTGACCCGGCACCGACCAGGCCGGGAGATTTGGCGGGCATCGTCGTGCGCGGCAGGCTGCAGAATCTTTCGGGCGAAACTCCCGAGGGCGTCGAGATGAAACTCGCCATCCGCCAAGGCAGCAGCTGCAAGCGGAAGGAGCCGGAACTGGTGAAGATCGGGACCGTGGCGCCGGGCGGACCCAGGTACTACGGCTACTGGCATGTTAGCGTGCCGGACCCGAAGAACTGCCAGCTGCGCATCGGCGTTATCGGCAAGCTCAAGAAGACGCCGGATTTGCAGCTCGACTGGTATGACCAGCCCATTACGGTCAAACTGCAGCCCGCCGCCGTGGTGCCCGTGCCGCCCAAGCCGCAGGCGTCGAAGCCGTCGCTCGACCCGTGCGCCTGCAGCTTTTATATCGGGAAGCACCCGGCAGAGTGTTCCGACTGGATGCATCGTCGCGCGAGCGGGACCTACGAAGAACACGAGCGGGCCTGTCAGGCGCTGGAGCAGGCCTCTGCCAAACCAAGCGCACCTGCCGACTGTCTCGGCGCCGATTTCGGCAGCGAGAAGTGCACGGCCCATTAGAGACGCCATGGGCGCGGCCTACCCCGGAGCCGGCGCTGCGTTCCCCGCCCGTGTGGGCGTCAATCGCTCTACAAAACTGCTCAGTCTGTCATGCCTTTTTGATACGTTCGCTTTTTGTTCTGAGAATAGTCCTCGCCTTTGGTCGGGAGCAGGCAGGGCGAAGAAAGAAGCTAGGGCTGCTCTTGACCGCCTAGGGCCCCAGCGTTCCTGTCGCGCCGAGTCCGGCGGCAGCCGGATCGGGCAGAGCCACGCAGATTCCGCCCGAACACACGATGGCATTGACGGTGTCATATGGCGCCACGCCGGTGGATCGCAGGTCTTTGCGGGTACGCACCTCCTCGCCGCCCGCAACGCGCGCCAGCGCATAGGCGATGGCGGCCGTGCCGTTCGGTCCGCCGGCCCCTGCCCCCGCCAGCACCGGTGGCGCATCGCCCGAAGGCGAAGCGATGACAGGCGTGAGGAACGCCGACGCAAGTCCGGCAACGCCCGACGACGGTGCGCGGGCGAGCGTCACTCCCGTGCCGAGCGCGGTATGGCCTGAGCCGAACGGGCCGTTCATCGTCACGGCGCAGGCCGCCGCCTGTCCGCGCGCATCGGTGGCGGCAAAGCCCGTGGCGCCGAGGTCCTTCGGCAGCGCCGTCACCTTGAAATCGCGCAACGTCTGCTGCACGGCATAAACCACCGCCGCCTCCAGGTCTTTTGCGCCGATCTCGGTGCTCTGCGCGCGCGCCAAGTTTTCGAGCAGCGCCCCGGCGAAAGCGCCCGCGCCAGTGTGCTGCGCTGGCAGGAAGATGTAGTCGGAGCCCATCTGCATCACCCGCGGCATGGTCTGCGTGGCCTTGTAGCCCGCAAGCTCGCCGGGCTGGATGGCGCCGCCTTCCGCGCTCGAATAGGCAACGATCTTGACCGCGACCGTGCCGTCGTAGAGCGCATCGGCGCCCTGCTGACGGATCAGCGACAGCGTATCCGCCAGCTCAGGGCTCTTCACCACCGTGCCGATCGCTTTGACGTGGCCGGATTCGTCCATGAACTCGCTGGCAAGGCCGGCATCCAAACGAATGACGTCGCCCGCCTCGTCCAGCCGGTCCGCCAGTGCGCGCGAGATTGGAAATCCCGTGCGGGCGTAGACTTCGGCCGGCGACACCACCTTCTGCCAGGGCAGATTGCCGTACACGCCTTGCATCAGCGCGAAACCACGCACGTTGCCCGGTACTGCGTAGGCGCCGCCTCCGGCGGAATCACGCGCCAGGAAATCGAATTCCGTATTTTCGTTGCGGACGGGATCGTGCACCACGCAGATGCCGCCGCCACCCAGGCCAGCGGCAACGGGATAGGTGACCGACATAGCGAAGTACATTGCGGCGGCGGCGTCCGCCGCGCTGCCGCCTTGCGCCAGTGTCGCTGCGCCGATCCGGACGGCGTAAGGCTCGTCGCCCACCGCCATCGCTTGCGGCTTTGGGGCGCCGCCCAGCCCCAGCGAGCTGCCTACATCAAGGGCGCAGCCGGCGAGTAAAGTCAAACCGGCAATTCCGGCTAAGATGCGTGATACAAACATGAATTGGCCGTAATCCTTGGCTGCTATTGGTCGGGCGGTGCCGTTGACGCGAGCACGTCGCGCACCTACCGTCACGGGGGGAGAGGAGAGTTCAAGCCTTGGCGTTTTGCAACCCTCTGCGTCGGTGTCAAGGACGCAGGCTCGTTTCGCCGGCCCGGGCGCGCGTGATCGCGTTCGCGGTTGGCTTTTTCGGCTCGCTGTGGCTGATGATCGGTCCGGCGGCGGCGCAAGGTATTTCGCTGCTCCAGGATACCGAAACCGAGCGGCTGCTGCGCTCCTACGAGGATCCCATCCTGAAGGTCGCGGGCATCGATCCGCTGGCCGTCAAGATGTACCTCGTGAACGACGCCAATCTGAACGCCTTTGTTGCCGAAGGCCAAAACATCTTCTGCAACGCCGGGTTGTTCATCGAACTGAAGAGTCCCAACGAGATCACCGGCGTGCTGGCGCATGAGACCGGCCACATGGCGGGTGGCCACCTCACCCGCGGCAGTGAAGCCATCGCCAAGGCCGAGATTCCGATGCTGCTGTCGATGCTCGCCGGAATCGGCGCCGCCATCGCCGGCGCCGGCGAGGCCGGCATGATTCTGATGGGGGTGGGCCAAAGCGCCGCAGAGGCGCAGTACCTCTCCTTCAGCCGGGTGCAGGAAGCCACCGCGGACCAGATGGGCCAGAAGTACCTGCGCCTCACGCACCAGTCCGGCGAGGGCATGGTGCACGTCTTCGAACGCATGGCGAACGAAATGGCCATGCGGGTGAGGAATCCGGAGCAGTACGCCACCGACCACCCCGCCGACCGCGACCGCGTGGCCAACCTGCAGGAGCTCGCCGACGCCTCGCCGTATCGCGACGTGCCCGACTCGCCGCAGGCGATCCACGCCTTCGAAATGGTCAAGGCCAAGGTGATCGGCTATCTGCTGCCGGTGAAGGACGTCCTGTACCGCTACCCCATCACCGACAAAAGCGCACCGGCCCGATATGCGCGCGCCATGGTCTATATGCGCCAGCCGAACCTGCCCATGGCGCTGGCCGAGATCAACAGCCTGATCAAGGACGAGCCGAACAACCCCTATTTCTACGAGGTGTTGGGCCAGATCTACGTCTCGATGAGCCAACCCATGAAGGGCATCGAGCCCTATCAGAAGAGCGTCAATTTGTTGCCCGACGCGCCAGAGCTGCGCGTGTCGTTGGCCGTCGCCCAGATCGCCGCCGCACAAAACGAGCGGATCGCCCCGCTGATCCGCCACAACATGGACGAACAGGCGCTTTCCAATCTCAGGATCGCCATGCAGCAGGACAGCGACAACCCGTTCGGCTGGTACCAGATGGCCCAGGCCTACAGCGATCTCGGCAACGAGCCGTTGGCCAACCTCGCCACCGCGGAGCAGTACTATACGGTGGGGGCGTTGCCACAATCTGCCGTGTTCGCGCGCCGCGCGCGCCTCAAGCTCACGCAAGGTTCGCCCGACTGGGAACGGGCCAACGACATCATTGCGATTGCGCAGGCCCAGATGCCGCAACGCGGTTCACGAGAATAAGCTGATGAACGAACCTTGGAAGGTGGCCGCGCTTGGCGGCGTGATCGGAGCAGTCATGTCGGCACTCGTGGCCTATTGCGCCATCGCCCTGGGCTTTGTGCCGCTGGCGAGCGACACGCGGATTCACAACTACCTCGTGGCGCATCCGAAGCTCGTCTATGAAATGCAGGCGCTGTCGGATCAGCAGGACGCCGAGGACACCGATCGGGCGCAGCAGGCGGTGATCAAGAAGTTCGGCCTCAAGCACTTTCTCGACCCTGCGGTGGCCTACGTGACGGGGCCGGCCAACGCCAAGAACACGCTGATCGAGTTCTACGACTACAACTGCGGCCATTGCCGCAACACCGCCGGCGTGGTGAAGGCGTACTACGACAAGCACAAGGCCGATACCCGCTTTGCCTTCATCGAGTTTCCCATTTTCGGCAACGCCTCGGTGATGGCCGCACAGGCCTCGGCGGCCGCCCGTCTCCAGGGCGATAAGTTCCTGACGTTCCATTTCCATCTTATGGACACGGGCGCGGAAGACTCCAGCTCCGTGTTCGGCGCGGCCCAAGCGGCCTCACTCAACGAGCAGAAGCTGACCGCCGACATGAGCAGCCCGTCGCTGGAGAAGGGCCTTTTGGCCGGATATCGCTTGGCGCGCGAAATGAAGTTCAACGGCACGCCGGTCTTCATCGTCAATGGCAAGGTGCACAACGGCGAGATCAGCGAAGCCGAAATCCGCGAGCTGATGAAGAAGGGCTGACGCTCAGATCAGTCCTGCCAGCGGGCTCGAGGGATCGGCGTAGCGCTTCTTCGCCATGCGCCCGGCGAGATAGGCGAGCCTGCCCGATTCCACCGCATGGCGCATCGCCGTCGCCATCATGACGGGGTCTTTGGCCTCGGCGATGGCCGTGTTCATCAGCACCGCGTCGCAGCCGAGCTCCATTGCAACGGTGGCGTCCGAGGCGGTGCCTACGCCCGCATCGACGATGACGGGGACCTTCGCCTCTTCCACGATCATGCGGATGCCGACCGGGTTCTGCACGCCGAGACCGGAGCCGATAGGCGCCGCCAACGGCATGATGGCGCAGGCGCCGATCTCCTCGAGCCGCTTGGCCATTAGGGGATCGTCGCTGCAATAGACCATCACCTGGAAGCCTTCTTTGAGCAGCAGCTCGGTCGCCCTCAGCGTCTCGATCATGTTCGGATAGAGGGTCTTCTTGTCGCCCAGCACTTCCAGCTTGACCAGGTTCCAGCCGCCCGCCTCGCGCGCCAGCCGCAAGGTGCGGATCGCATCTTCGGCCGTGAAGCAGCCCGCCGTGTTGGGCAGATAGGTGTATTTCCTGGGATCGATGAAATCGACCAGCCGTTCCTGCGTCTTGTCGGTCAGGTTCACGCGGCGCACCGCCACGGTCACGATCTCAGCCCCGCTCGCCTCGAGGGCGGCGGCGTTGAGCGCATAGGTCTTGTACTTGCCGGTGCCTATGATGAGCCGCGACGTGTAGGTTTTGCCGGCGATGGTGAGCGGCTTGTTCGCCGGGCGGTCCGAATCGCCGCCGCCGATGAACTGGACGATTTCCAGCTCGTCGCCCTCGCCGACCTTGGTCTGGCCGTATTGGGACTTGGGCACAACCTCTCGATTGCGCTCTACCGCGATCTTGGCCGGGTCCAGGCCCATGCCCGTCAGCAGGTCGGTGAGGCTCACTTGCCCTTCAAGATGGCGGGTCTCCCCATTAATCGTCACTGTCACAGCCATGAACCCTATTCCCGATTGATGTTTGCGCCGTCCCAATTGACCATTATAAGGCGACTTGGAACCCGCCATGGAGCCTTTCTTGCCCAAGAGGACCCTGCCGATATATGTCCTCAACGGTCCCAACCTCAACCTCCTTGGGACCAGGGAACCGGACATTTATGGCCGCACGACGCTTGCCGGAATCGCCAAGCTGGTGGCCGGGCGGGCCAAGGGCCATGGCCTGAAGACGATTTTCCGCCAGTCGAACCACGAGGGCGAGTTGGTGGAGTGGATCCAGGAGGCGCGCACCAAGGCGGCGGGCGTCGTCATCAACGCCGGTGCGTACACCCACACTTCAATCGCGCTGCACGACGCCCTGCGCGCGCTTAAATGCCCGATCGTGGAGGTGCATCTCTCCAATACCTTCGCCCGAGAGGAATTCCGTCACCTTTCCCGCATCAGCCCCGTCGCGAGCGGCCTGATCATGGGCTTCGGGGCAAACAGCTATCTCCTCGCCATCGACGCGATCGCGTCCCTGACCCAAGAGACCGCCGCATGAACATGAAGGATGTGAAATCCATCGGTGCCCGCATCGCCGTCGGCGGCAAGCCCAAGACGATGCCCAGCATCGACGCCTCGGTGATCCGCGAGCTTGCCGATCTGCTGGCCGAGACCGGCCTGTCCGAAATCGAGATCGAACAGAGCGGCTCGCGATTGCGCGTCGCGCGCCAGATCGTCGGTTCCTACGCCGCCGCCGAGGCCCCGGTTCGTGCCGCAGCGGCTGCCGCTCCCGCCGCCGAAACGCCGGCCGCGCCAAAGGGACCGCAGCCCGGTGCCGTGACCTCGCCGATGGTCGGCACCGTCTATGTCGCGCCCGAACCGGGCAAACCGCCGTTCGTGAAAGTGGGCGACAAGGTCTCCGAGGGCGACACGCTCCTGATCGTTGAAGCCATGAAGACCATGAATCCGATCGCCGCGCCCAAGAGCGGAACGATCTCCGAAATCTGCATCCACGATGCCGAGCCGGTCGAGTTCGGCCAGACGCTGCTGATCATCTCCTGATGTTCGAGAAGATCCTCATCGCGAACCGTGGCGAGATCGCCCTTCGCATCAACCGCGCCTGCAAGGAGATGGGTATCGCCACCGTGGCGGTGCATTCCACCGCCGATTCCGACGCCATGCATGTTCGGCTGGCCGACGAGAGCGTGTGCATCGGGCCGCCGCCGACCGCGCAGTCCTACCTCAACATCCCGGCGATTATCGCCGCGGCCGAAATTACCGGCGCGCAGGCCATCCACCCCGGCTACGGCTTCCTGTCGGAGAACGCGCGCTTCGCCGAAATCGTCGAGGAGCACAAGATCACCTTCATTGGGCCGACGCCCGAGCATATCCGTCTGATGGGCGACAAGATCGCGGCCAAGCAGGCGGTGAAGGACGTGGGCATCCCGACCGTGCCCGGTTCCGACGGTGCGGTGGGCTCCGACGAAGAAGCCAGGCGCACGGCCGAACAGATCGGCTATCCCGTGCTGATCAAGGCGACGGCAGGCGGCGGCGGGCGCGGCATGAAGGTGGCGCAGAAGCCTTCCGACCTGCCGCTGGCGCTGACGACGGCGCGCGCCGAAGCCAAGACCGCCTTCGCCAACGACGCGGTATACATGGAGAAGTACCTCCAGACGCCGCGGCACATCGAAGTGCAGGTGCTGGCCGACAGCCAGCAGCACGTGATCCACCTCGGCGTGCGCGACTGCTCGCTGCAGCGGCGGCACCAGAAGGTGTGGGAGGAGGCCGGCTCCCCCGCGCTCAACGACCAGCAGCGCGACGAGATCGGCGGCATTGTCACGCGCGCACTGGAAAAGCTTGGCTATCTGGGCGCAGGAACCGTGGAGTTTCTCTACGAAAATGGGCGCTTCTACTTCATCGAGATGAACACGCGCCTGCAGGTCGAGCATCCGGTGAGCGAGGCGATCACCGGCATCGACATCGTGCGCGAGCAGATCCGCGAGGCGAGCGGCGCGCCGCTGTCGTTCCAGCAGAAGGACATCGTGTTCTCCGGGCATTCCATCGAGTGCCGCATCAATGCCGAAAACCCGTTCACCTTTCAGCCCTCGCCGGGACTGATCAAGCAGTTCCACACGCCCGGCGGGCTCGGCGTGCGCTTTGATTCCCACATCTATTCCGGCTATCGCATCCCTCCCTATTACGACAGCCTGGCGGGCAAGCTGATCGTGCACGGCAAAACGCGCAACGAATGCCTGATGCGCCTCAGGCGCGCACTCGACGAGTTGGTGGTCGACGGCATCGAAACCACCATTCCGCTGTTCCAGGCGCTGATCCGCGAGCCGGACATCATCAACGGCGACTACAACATCCACTGGCTCGAGCACTACCTCGCCAAAAAGGGGGCGTGAGGCGGCGCATTCGGCGGGCTGAGGAGTCCGTTAAACCAGAGCGGCGTCCCGGGGAGCGTCGCTTGCCAGGCACAGGTGCGCGGCCTTGGCGTCGCGCCGTCCGCAGAAGCACGCAAAGCCGAAGATCGCCGTGAAGCACACGGCCGGAATGATCATTCCGAGCTGCGCCGTCACCGTCGGCCACGCCGTCATCAGCAGCGGAAAGCCCTCGCCGGCGAGCGCGCCGCCGATGCAGACCAGCGCCGTCGCCGGCCGTATCAGCGACCCCTTGCCGCGGATGGCAATGCCGAGGATCGTCGGCCACATGATCGAGGCGAAGAACTGGTTGGCCATGACGGTGATGCCCGACAACATGGTCCAACCCACGGCGGCGACGAGCGAGCACACGCAGCCGCCGATCGCGAATGCCGCCAGCAGACGCCGCGGCGCGATGAAGCGCATCAGGGTGCTGCCGACAAGCCGGCCGACGGCAAACACCACCGCGGTCCAGACATAGACGTCGTTCAGCGGCGCGGGAAGCTGCAGGTGAAAGGCGGCGTTGAGATAGCGCCCGCCGATCATTTCTGCCGAGCTGGTGACGAGGATGATGATGCCGATGCCCTGCGCCGCCATGGCGAAGAGGACGAGCCGGTCCGACAACAGCGTCCGCAATGCGGCGCCTTCGCCGCCCGACGTGCGTTCGATCGCGACCGGCGGAAAGCGCTTCTCCTCGAACAGATAGGCGATCAGCAGCACGCCGCCGCCGAGCAGTATGTAGGGATTGGAGAGCAAAAAGGTGAGCTTTTCACCCAGCACCGCCGTATGCTCCCGCGGCAGCCACTGTGCAAAGAAGACGGCCGCCATCGTGCCCAGGGGATATATCGTCTGGGCGAAGTTGAGGCGCCACACGAACGTTTCATCGGGGCCAAGGCTTGCCGCCAGCGGATTGGCGGACACCTCGAGAAAAATCCACCCCAACGCCATGGCGGCGACCGCGATGAAGAAATAGGCGTGGGCGTGGATCGTGACGGCGGGGTAAAAGGTGAAGCATCCGACGCTGAGGCAACCCAGTCCAAACATGATCGCGGCCTTGTAGCCGAAGCGCCGGCCGTAGAACGCCGCCGGCAGCGCAAAGATCAGGTAGACGATGCCGCTGATGCGCCAGAACAGCTCGGCCTCGAGACCCTTGAGGTGAAGCGGACCGGTGATCTGCGGCAGCAGGTCGAAGTACAGGCACTGACCCATTCCCCAAAGAGCGAACAGGCTGAGCGTCAGAACGAAAGCCGCAGTTGCGCCGACGCTGGCAGGCTTCGAAGCCGACACGGTCGATCTCGCGAAAATGACAGGGCAACCTTACCGGCCGGGGGTTAAGAAACGGCAACCTGAAGCCAGGACGATCGACGCACGTTCGCCCCAGAAATCCCTGAAAATCTCAGGAAACGCCCGCCATGAATTCGGCGACAGACAGGCCCACCCGGCCAGATGTTACCCGAATTACCGCGCTCGATGCGACCCTTTGGTAGGCCAAGATGCTCCACACCTTCCCGGGAGGGTGTGGACAATCCGCTTCGGCTAGGCGTTCTTGTTCGATCTGCGGCGGCGCAACGCGGCTGCCCCAAAAAGTCCGGCACCAAACAGCGCCAACGTCATCGGCTCCGGGGCCGTTGCCGAAATGCCGTCGAAACGGTAGTCGAGCACGTTGGTGTCCTGAGATACGCCAACGCCGTAGGTGAGCGCGCCGCCCGGACCCTCGTTGCCGTCACCCCAGAAATTGACCGTGTATCCTCCGGTGATCGTGAAGGCGGTACCGAAGACGTCCAGAAACGTCCCGAAGAACGGGTAGTCGCAGTCGATCGGGTTGCCGCCCGGGAAAAAAAGATTGTTGTAGCTAAGACCGGAATCGAGAAAGCTCAGACTAGACGGAACGAGCGGGTCGAAGGTCGGGTCCCGTTCGTCCGTGGGACTGGTCGGCACCAAGCCGTCAATTGCTGCATCGAAGATGCCGAGGCCGACGTCGGAAACCTCGCCATTGATGGCGGTGATCCGCCAAGCGCCAGGCGGGTCGGCGCGGCAAGGATTCTGCCCAGCCGTGCCGCACAGCGGATTGGGATCGGGTGGTGACACGTTGGGCACAACCGTGAAGTGGCCGCTGCCGCTGATGCCCGGCCCGCTGAATTGGAACGGCACGTAGCCCGCCAAAGCGCCGCTCGGCGGGGCCAAGCAGAACGCCAGGCTAAGCATCGCACACCAAACGACCGTCGCCCTCAGTGTTCGAGTTTTC
>Ga0335085_10003811_pt1 | contig 25625 bp, 25 predicted proteins | sample Lox_Sample_45_FD_206712 | JGI IMG/M metagenome (GOLD analysis project Ga0335085, IMG submission 206712) | Soil microbial communities from Loxahatchee National Wildlife Refuge, Florida, United States - Lox_Sample_4.5 | ecosystem: Environmental > Terrestrial > Soil > Wetlands | place: USA...
GAGCCCTTGAGCAGGATGACCGCGAAGTAGAGCAGCGGCGGCACGAGCCCGACCACCTCGACGGCATGCTCCGTGGCCAGACGAATCGCGGGAAAGCGGCCCCCGGAGCGATGTCGCCCGAAGTAGGCGAACACGAAGTAGATCATCGGCCAGCCGAGCCCCAGCAGCAGCCGGATCGCGCCCGTCAAGTTGGCGATGGCGAGATGGGCGCGTTCGGGGTCGCGCCCCGCCTCCCAGGCGATTACGGCCTCCACGGCGAATTCGGGGAGAGTCTGCAGCCAGGCGAGGATCGCGAGGGCCAGGCCCTGCGACATCAGGAACTGGGCCGCCTCCGCCCCCCAGGCGACGAGGAAAGCGGAGAGGAGCATTGCGGGGAAGGTCCATAGGGCCGAGACGGCCGAGGCTCCCCCCTGCACGGCGGCGGCGAGTAGCTTTAGCAATCGCAAGGTGTCGCAAGTGTACTCTGCCCCCGGAGCGCCTACAAGCCATGCCGCGCTGCGCCGTGACCCGACGGCTGCACTTCAACGCCGCCCACCGGCTTCATACCCCGCGCCTCAGCGACGCCGAGAACGCGCGCGTCTTCGGCGTCTGCAACAATCCGAACTTTCACGGCCATAACTACAACCTCGACGTGACCGTGGAGGGGGAAATCGATCCGGTGACGGGCTATGTCCTGGACATCAACGAGCTGAAACACAGAGTAGAAACCGTCTTGGTGCGGTACCTGGACCACAAGAACCTGAATCTCGACGTCCCCTGGTTCCGGGACGTGAATCCGACGGCGGAGAACATCGCGGTGGTGTGCTGGCGTGTGCTGGCGCCCGCCGTCGCCCCCGCCCGCCTCACGCGCATCCGGTTGTGGGAGACGGAGCGTAATTACGTGGACTACCACGGGAGCGACGATGGGTCGTGACGAGATCAAATCGGCGGGCCTCCACAGCTTTCACGAGGCGCACACGGAGGCGGTGCCGGACGGCGCGCCGGACGCGTCCTTCGAAAGCCTCGTGCGGGGCATCCTCGAGCGGATCGGTGAGGACCCCACGCGGAACGGATTGCTCGAAACGCCGGCGCGCGTGGCGGCGTCCCTGAAATGGCTGACCCGCGGATACGGCATGTCGGTGGAAGACGTCATCGGCAACGCCGTGTTCGATGAGAAACACGAAAACATGGTGCTGGTGCGGGACATCGAGATCTACTCGATGTGCGAGCACCACCTCCTGCCGTTCTTCGGGCGGGCGCACGTGGCCTACCTGCCGGCCGGCCGGATCGTGGGACTGTCCAAGATCCCGCGGGTCGTGGAGGTCTTCGCGCGTCGCCTGCAGGTCCAGGAGCGACTCACCGACCAGGTGGCCGACGCCCTCTGCCGGGTGCTGCAACCCCTCGGCGTCGGAGTCGTGATCGAAGCCTTCCATCTGTGCATGATGATGCGCGGAGTCGAGAAGCAGAACTCCAAGACCGTCACGTCCGCGCTGCGCGGCGCCTTCCGCGACGACGCCAAGACGCGCGACGAATTCCTGCGCCTGGTGCACGGCGGGTTGAGCCGGCTGTGAGCGGGACGGCGGACGGCGCCTATCCCCTCGCGGGGAAGGTGGCGCTCGTTACCGGGGCCTCGCGGGGGATCGGACTCGCGGTGGCCGCCGCGCTGCGGGGAGCCGGCGCGCACGTCGTGCGGCTCGCGCGCAGCCTCCCCGACGCCGCGGCGGATCGTCAGACCGACCTGCGCTGCGACGTCTCGCGGCCGGATCAGGTGGAACGGGCCACCGCCGCGGTCCTCGCCTCCGTCGGCGCGCCGCACATCGTGGTCAACAACGCCGGTACCTTTTTCGTGAAGCACCTCGCGGAAACCACCCCCACGGAGTTCGCGGAAGCGGTGGCGGTGAATCTCGCGGGCCCCTTTCTCGTGGCCCGGGCGTGGCTGCCGCACCTCGTGCACCGCGGCAGCGGTCACCTCGTCACCCTCGGTTCCGTGGCCGATCATGTCCCGCTTCCGGGGTCCTCGGCCTACGCCGCAACCAAGTACGGCGTGCGCGGCCTGCACGAGGTGATCCGGGCGGAGCTGGCGGGAACGGGGGTGCGGACGACGCTCGTCTCCCCCGGGCCGACCGATACGGAAATGTGGACGCCGGTGGCTCCGGACAGCCGGCCGGGGTTCACCCGGCGGGCGGACATGCTGGCGCCCGGAGACGTGGCGGAAGCGGTGCTGTTCGCGGTCACGCGGGCCGAGCGGGTGGATGTGACGGAAATCCGCCTCATGCCGAGCGCCCGGAGCTAGGGGGCGAGTGCGAAGTTCGCCATCCGGCGTATCTTCTCTCCGGTCCGATGCACATCGAACTGACCGAGATGTTGCGCTGCCCGGAATCGCACCGGGACGCCATGCTGGTGCTCGCGACGAGCGAAATGAACGGGCGCATGGTCTGGCTCGGCGTTATCGGCTGTCCCGTCTGCGACCGGCAGTACGAGATCATCGACGGGATCGTGGATTTCACCGAGGTCGCCGGGAGCGAAACCGGACGCCGCAGCGTCCGTCGCACGCCGGCGCCGCCGTCGCCGGCGCCCCCCGACGCGCAGACGCTGCAGGCGCTTCTCGACCTGTCCGGGCCCGGCGGCTTCGTGGTGCTGGTCGGCTCCGCGGCGCGGTACGCGGCCGGGCTCGCGTCGCTGATGGGCGGGGTGCACTTCGTGGGGATCAATGCGCCGGAAGATGTCGGTGAGCTGCCGGTGCTGAGCCTGCTCCAGAGCGACCACGTCATTCCCTTGCGCGCCGCCATGGCCCGGGGCGTGGTGCTCGGCGCCGAGGTGGCGACCGACCCCTGGATCGCGGAAGGCACACGCGTGCTGCTCCGCGGCCGCCGCCTCGTGGTCGAAAACGAGCGCGCGCGCCCGGCGGGTGCGACCCAGCTCGCCGTGGCCGACGGGCTGTGGGTGGGAGAGAAGCGCTAGACGACGATCAGCGGGCGGCGGTGATGGGGTGGTGGGCTTCCGCGTCGATGTAGGCCGCCTCGATCTGCGCCGCGTACCGCTTCTCCACGGCGCGGCGTTTCACCTTCAACGTCGGCGTCAGCTCCCCGTTCTCGATCGTGAAATCCTGCTCCAGGAGCACGATCTTCTTCGGGCTCTCGAAGCGGGCTAGGTCGCGCAGCATTCCCATCACTTCCATCTCGATCTTCGTTTTCACGTCGGGGAGTGCCAGCAGCTCGGCACGCGTCGTGTAGGGCAGGCCGCGCTCGCGCGCCCACGGCTCCAGCTGCTCGTAATTGGGCACGATCAGGAGGATCGGGAACTTGCGCTGATCCCCGAGCAGGACGGCGTTCGCCACGAACTTGTTCAATTTGACCTTGTTCTCGATCGGCTGGGGGGCGACGTACTTCCCTCCGGCCGTCTTGATCAGGTCTTTCTTGCGGTCCGTGATCTTGAGGAAGCCGTCGCCGTCCAGCTCGCCGATGTCGCCGGTGTGGAACCAGCCGTCGGCGTCGATCGCCTCGCGGGTGGCGTCGGGCTTTTGGTAGTAGCCCTGCATGACGTTCGGACCCTTGGCGAGAATCTCGCCGTCCGGGGCGATCTTGATCCGGACGTCGGGAACGGGCAGGCCGACGGAGCCCAGCTTCGGCCGGTCGAACGGATTGAGGGTCAGCACCGGAGACGTTTCCGTGAGCCCGTAGCCCTCGATCACCGGGAGGCGCGCCGCGAAGAAGAATTTGGCGATCTCGGCCGACATCGGGGCGCTGCCGGTGACGAAGAACTTGATGCGGCCGCCGGTGCGGGCGCGCAGCTTGGAGAACACGAGCCGGTCCGCGACGGCCCGCTGGAAGCGGAGCCCGGCCGGCACCGGGAGTCCGGCCAGCTCATACGTCGCCGCGGCCTCGCCGATGCGCTTGGCCCAGAAAAAGATCTTCCGCTTGAGCGGACTGCCCGACAACGCGCTCTCCAGGACCCGGGCGTAAACCTTTTCGAGAATCCGGGGGACGGCGACGGCGATCGTGGGACGGACTTCCTGCAGATTGGGCCCGATCTTGTCGATCGACTCGGCGTAGCTGATCACGACGCCCGCCGTGAAGAGCGTGTAATCCACCATCCGCTCGAAAATGTGGGAGAGCGGCAGCATGGCGAGCGCCTCGTCGCCCTCGACGAGCGGGAAGACCTTGATGGCCGAGGCGACGTTGGAACAGAGGTTCCGGTGGGTCAGAATCACGCCCTTGGGCTCGCCCGTGGTGCCGGACGTGTAGATCAGCGTCGCCAGCGCTTCGGGTGGGACGGCGAGGGCTTCCTCGCGCCAGCGGGGGTATTGCGGGGCGGCGGCGGTTCCACACGCCTCGAGCTCGGCCAGCGACATCACGCCGTCGCGCTTCCCGGCCGGCTCGAATACCACAACGTGCCGCAGCGCCGGCAAGTCCGCCTTCACCTCGAATAGTTTCGCCACCTGCTCGGCCGTCGAGCAGCACACGACGCAGGCGCCGGAGTCGCGCAGGATATAGGCCGTTTGCTGCGCCGTCAGGGTGGGGTAGACCGGCACATTGGCGGCCTGGGCGCAGAGGCAGGCGAAGTCGGTCAGCGCCCATTCCACCCGCGTTTCGGAAAGCAGGGCCACGCGGTCACCGGGTTGCACGCCGATCTCACGGAGACCCAGGCTGATGGCCCGCACCCGCCGCTCGATCTCGCGGTGAGTGACCGGTTGCCAGGTGTCGCCGATCTTGGTCCGGCAGGCCGCCGGGTGGACATCGCCGTACCGGGTGATGCCGTCGAAGAAGAGGTGGGTCAGAGTCGGGCTGCTCACGGCCCGTACACCACCACGAAACGGACCGAGTCCGGAGCCACGAGCGATCCGTCCACGTGATATGAGCGCGCCAGTACGACGACCGAGTCCGGCAACGGACCTCCCTGATAGCGCACCTGGAACACGGCAAGGCCGGACCCATCGGTGCGGAGCGTGTCGCCAGGAAGTAATGTGAACGATCCCACGCCCGCGGGGAAGGTGGAATCGCTGAGAATGATCGGTCGCGAGCTGAGACTGCGGGGCCCGATCAGGGCGAAGGCGCGAACGCTGAAGGAATCCGAAAGACTGTCTGAAGCCGAAGCGCTGATCGTGTCCACCGTGACCCCGGAGGCGGCGATCGAGTCGAGTGGCGGCAGCACGGTGAGCGTGACCGGCGACGAGATGAGATTGCCGACTCTTGCCTGAATGCGACCGGTCGTGCCACCGATCAACCCGACGGTCTTGCCGCTGGCGCTGTCGACGACGAGCACGGTGGTGTCGAGGCGCTGCCAGTAGATGGTAGCGGCGACCGTATCGCCGCCGGCGGACAGGGCCCGGGCCGAGGGCTGGATCGTGTCACCCTGCTCGACGACGCCGCTGTCGGGGACGGAGGTGACGAGCGCCACGACCTGCCCCGTATCGATGGTGATCGACTTGCAGGCCGCGAGGGCGGCGCCCGCGAGCACCGCGAGACGGGTGACGCCCCGGAGGGACGGGATCAGGGAGCTTCGGCGGACAGCGGGGGTGGTGGTGCGCTCGCCGGCGGAGCGGCCCCCAGTTCCTGCAGCGCGCGGGTCGCGTGCTCGATCCACTTTTGGGCGTCTGGGCCTTTGGGGGGTTGCGCGAGGAACAGTTTCAGATGCTGGGCGGCGCCGTCGGGATCGCCGCGCTTCAGCAACAGGAACGCCAGGCCGTAGTGCGCCCCGGCCAGCCCTTGCTCCAGCTCCAGCGCGCGGCGGTAGTGCCGGATCGCGTCGTCCAGACGTCCTGTCTTGGTGAACGCGATCGCCATGTTCTGGAGGATGCGCGCGTCGTTGGGGTGATCGCGCAGCGCGAGGCGATACGACGTCAGCGCGGCGTCGAAGTCACCTTGCCGCTCGAGGGCCAACGCCTCGTTCAGGTAGTCGAGGCGCTGCGGCCCCAGCTCCGAAGACGAGCCCCCGAACAGCCGGCGCCAGAAACTCATGCGCCGAAAATAGCTTGCGGCCTGTCGCGTTCGCAATGTAGCTTCCGCCCGATGCCGGCCTCCCCGCAGTTTCCCGTCCCGCGCAAGACCAGAAACACCGGGCGCCAATCGCCGAGCGGCGTGCTCGAGGTGGACTGGCCGTTCTTCGGCGAGCTGTGCCGGGCCCTCGCCCTCAAGATCTTCCGCGAGTACGATCCCGACGTCGTGATCGGGATCGCCAGGGCGGGCGTGATCCCCGGGGCGGTGGTGGCGTCGATTCTGCAACGGGACTTCGCGTCGATCCAGATCACGCGCACGGAGCAGGGCACCCGGCCCGTCGTCATCGCGGGCCCGCCCCGGTTGCTCTCCGGCAAACGCGTCCTCCTGGTCGACGAGACCTGCGACACCGGCGACACCATGAAACTCGCTCTGGCCGCCGTGCGCGAGCTCAAGCCCGCCGCGGTGAAGACGGCCGTCTCATTCCGCACCGGCCCGTACGCCACCGATTTCTACGCCCTCGAAACCGACAGCTTCATCATCCTCCCGTGGGATCGGGAAATCATCGTGGACGGCGAGATCGTGGTGCGCCCCGACTACGCCGAGAAGCTCCGGGACGCCGGGCTTTGAAGGATCGGCTGCTCGCGGCACTCCATTCCTCCCGCGCCGATTACACCGAAATCCGCATCGAACACACCTGGAGCTCCGCGGTCACCTTCCGGGGGGCGCGACTCGAATCCGCCACGGTCGCCGAGGACCAGGGCGGCTTCGTCCGGGCCCTGAATCGCGGCTGTGGGTGGGGGATCGCGTCGTTCACCTCGCTCGAGGCGCTCCCCGCCATGGTAACGCGCGCCGACGAGTTATCCCGGGCGGTGCGACTCGACGCCCCGATCCGGCTGGCCGAGGTCGCGCCGTCCCAGGCCGACCTGATCCTCGATCTGGACGGCGACGTCCGCGGCGTCGCTCTGGGCGAGAAGCGGCGGTTGCTCGAGGGCTACAACGCGGAAATGCTGGGCACCCCCGGGGTGGTCGACACGATCGCGAGCTATCACGACGAGGTCACCGAATACTGGTATGCCAACTCCGAGGGCACCCTGCTGCACGAGCGGCGGCCCGAAATCGTGCTCTCGGGAACGGCGATCGCGCGGCGGAACGGGTCGATCGAAAAGGGTCTGGAATCGGTCGGATTGCGGCGCGGGTGGGGTTCGGCGCAGCACCATGCCCAGGGGTTTCGCGAGGCGGGCCGCCGCGCCGCGGCCCTGCTCGACGCCCCCATGGTCAAAGGCGGGACGTACCCGGTCGTGCTTGACCCGGAGCTGGCCGGCGTGTTCGTGCATGAGGCCTTCGGCCATCTGTCCGAGGCGGATTTCGTGTACGAGAACGCCGAGGCGCGCGAAATGATGACGCTGGGACGCCGCTTTGGCCGGCCGGTGCTGAACGTCGGGGACAACAGCGCCGCCCCGGGGTTGCGCGGGACGCTGGGATTCGACGACGAGGGCACGCCCACCCAGGACACGCCGCTGATCCGGGAGGGCATCCTCGTCGGTCGCCTGCACTCGCGGGAGACCGCCGCGGCGATGGGCGAGCGCCCCACCGGGAACGCCCGCGCGCTGTCGTTCCGTCACCCGCCGATCGTTCGCATGACCAACACCTACATCGGCAACGGCCGCGGCACCTTCGCCGACCTGATCGGGGACGTCAAGCTCGGCGTCTACGCGTGTTCGGCGTTCGGCGGGCAGACCCTGCTCGAGAACTTCTCCTTCACGGCGGCCTACGGGCACATGATCCGGGACGGTCAGGTCGCCGAGCTCGTGAAGGACGTCGTACTGGCCGGCAACCTCTTCCAGACCCTCGACCGGATCGAGCGCGTCGCGGGCGACTTCCAGTGGAACCAGATGGGCGGCGGGTGCGGGAAGGGCGGACAGTCGCCGCTCCCCGTGACGGAAGGCGCGCCGCACGTGCGGATCGAGGCGGCGCTCATCGGAGGCGACGTCCCCGCGTGATCGGCCGGGTGCTGGCGGCCGTCCGCGGACGCGTCGAAGCCGCGGACGTCATGTGGCAGCGCGGCGATCGGACCAGCGTCGCGTTCGACGCCGGGCGCCTGAAGACCTGCGGCAGCGCCGAAGAAGCCGGGATCAACCTCCGCGTGCTTTGCAACGGCCGCGTTGGCATCGCCGGCACCACGACCACCGACTTGGACGACCTCGTCCGCCGCGCCGTCGCGTCGGCGGAGCTCGGCGAGCCGGTCGCGCTCGCATTCCCGGGGCGCGCGCCCCTCCCGACGATCGAGACCAGCGCCGGCGCCGTCGCCGAGGCGCCGCTCGAGCGGCTGATCGCGCTGGGGCGGTCGCTCGTGGAGCGGGTGACCCGCGCGGGATGCCAGGTCAACGTGTCGATCGAGCGGAGCGTCGCCGAGACGAGCGTCGGCAATACGGCGGGCGCGGAGGGCCGGTACGCCTCGACCGGTCTGGCCATCGGCGTGGACGTGATGCGCGTCGCAGGCAACGACGTGCTGATGGTCTACGACTACTACGTCGGCGCCGGGTGGCCGACCGACGCGGAGCTGGACCGGCTGGTGCGGTCGGTCGCCACGCGACTGGACGCCGCGCTGCGGATCGTGGAGCCGCCCGAGGGCGCGCTCCCGGTCGTGTTCACACCGGCCGGACTATCGCCGATCCTGCTGCCGCTCGAGCAGGGGCTCTCCGGGAAAGCCGTGCTGCAGGGCGTGTCCCCGCTCGCCGGCCGGCTGGGGGAGCGCGTTTTCGACGAGCGTTTGTCCGTGACCGACGATCCGCTCGCCCCCGGTCGCACCTCCTCGCGGCCGTTCGACGATGAGGGCGTCGCTTCGCAGGTGACCCCGCTCGTGGAGCGCGGCGTGGTCCGCCAGTTCGTCTACGATCTCGAAACCGCCGCCCGCGCGGGGGCGCGGAGCACCGGGAACGGCAGCCGCGGGATCTTCTCGAAACCGAAAATCGCCTACTCGAACTTCGTCGTCGGGTCGCCGGCCGTGCCGGGCGACGCGGAACTGGGCGGCGGACTCCTCGGCGGGATCGCCGACGGCCTCGTCATCGACGACCTCATCGGCGTCGGGCAGGGCAACGTGATCAGCGGGGCCTTCAGCCATCCCGTGGCGCTCGCCTACCGGGTTCAGGGGGGCGAAATCACCGGCCGGGTCAAGGACGCGGCGGTGGCCGGCAACGTCTACGATCTGTTGAAACGCGTCGGGGGTTTCGGGAAGGACGGGCGGTGGCTCGGTGCCCGGTGGACGCCGTCGCTGCTGCTCGAGGGGGTCTCGGTCGCTCGGCGCTAGGCGCCGGTCAGCGCGTCCGCGTAGGTGCGGCCCTGCGTCATCGCTTCGTAGACCTGCTGCAGCGTTTCCTGCGACGCCGAGAGAAACCGACAGTGCGCGTCGCCCCGGCTGCGGCATTCCACTTCCATCACTGCGACCGGCTCGGCGGAGACCCGCCCGAGGAAGTCGGCCAGCATTCCTGTCGAGAAAAAGCACATCGGCATGGCGGCCGTCCCGGGCTCGGCCTCGGCCCAATCGGTCGAGTCCAGCGCCAGTGCGGCCCCGCCGATCGGCGTGACCGTCACGGCGCCCCAACCACTCGACTGCAGAAACGCCGACAGGGCGCCGGAGAAGTGCGCGGCGTCGAGATCCCCGGGGACGCCCACGCCGGTATGGCCCGGCAGCCAGGCGCAGAAGCTCTCGTAGAATTCCTGGCCCGAGGCGTACCCGGCCTCCTGCAGAATGGCGATGGCTTGGTCGGGGGTGTGCTGGAGCAGGCTCTGGTGAAGCTGGCGGAGGCCGCCGCGGCCCACTGCGAGGACGCTCATGCGAGCGCCAACTTAAGGCGTCCGGTGCGCGCGGCGCAACAGTTCGGCCTCGTCGAGCACCGGAATCCCCAGCGCCCGGGCGCGGTCCAGCTTGGAGCCCGGATCGGCGCCGGCGACCAGCGCGGTGGTCTTCTTGGAGACGCTGTCGGTCACGTGACCCCCGGCGGCCTCGATCAGCCGCCCCGCGGCGGCCCGCGACAGGGAGGGGAGGGTGCCGGTGATGACGTAGGTCTGGCCCGCGAGCGGTCCGCTCCCCCCCCGGTCCGCGGCCGGCTCATCCAGGCGAAGCCCCAGGTCCTTGAGACGGGCGATGAGCTTACGGTTCCTCGCGTCCGCGAAGAAGCCGGCGACCGCCTCAGCGATGGCGGGCCCGATGCCGCGGACCTCGCCGATCGCCTCCACCGGCGCCTTGGCGAGCGCCGCCATCGTGCCGAAGTGGCGGGCGAGGAGCCGGGCCCCCTGTACACCGACGTGGCGGATCCCCAGCGCGTAGAGCAGGGTCGACAGCGGCCGCCCCTTGGCGGCGTCGATCGCCGCGAGCAGCTGTTCCGCCGACTTCTCGGCGAACCCTTCGAGCGTCAGCAGGGCGGGCAGGTTCAGCTTCCGGCGGTCGTAGAGGTCGGCGGCGTCCTGGATCAGCTTCGCCTGGAGCAGCGCACCGACCCGCTCGTAGCCGAGGCCGCGGATGTCCATCGCGTCCCGCCCGGCGAAGTGGAAGATCCCCTCGTGGATTCTCGCCGGGCACGACACGTTCGGGCAGTAGCTCATCACCTCGTCTTGCGGATGCTCCACCTGGGAGCGGCACACGGGACAGCGCTCGGGCATGCGGAAGCGTTTTTCCTTCCCGGTGCGCTGCTCGCGCACGGGGCCGAGCACTTGGGGAATGACCTCGCCCGCGCGCGTGACCTCCACGAGGTCGCCGACCCGGATGTCCTTGGCTGCGATCAGATCGGCGTTGTGCAGCGTCGCGTTGGAGACCGTCACGCCGCCGATCTCCACCGGATCGAGCACCGCGTAGGGGTTCAAGGCGCCCGTCCGGCCGACGTTGATCCCGATCTCCCGCAGCCGCGTGACCTGGACCTCGGGCGCGAACTTGCGGGCGATCGCCCAGCGCGGCTCCCGGTCGCCGACGGTGCCCAGCTCCGCGTGCAGCGCGAGCGGGTTCACCTTCACGACGATGCCGTCCGCGCCGTAATCGAGATCGGGAAGGCGTCGTTCCAGCGTGGCGATGGCGGCGTGGGCGGCGGCCAGGTCGCGCACCAGCCGGTGATGCGGCTCGACCGGAAACCCCCAGGCGGCGAGCCGGGCCAGCAGCTCGTCCTGCGTCGCGAAGGGGAGGGCGGCGTCGGGCGACTCGACGTGAAAGCAGAACAGGCGCAGCCGGCGGGTGCGGGTAACGCGGGAGTCGAGCTGCCGCAGCGACCCGGCGGCGGCGTTGCGCGGGTTGGCGAAGGGCGGCTCCCCGTCGCGCTCGCGCTCGCGGTTCAGCTTCTCGAAGCGGGACTTGGAGAGGTAGACCTCGCCGCGCACCTCCATGCGCTTGGGCCACCGCGTGGCGGCCTCCCCCTTCCCGGGGCGCAGCTCCAGCGGGAGGTCGAGCACGGTGCGCAGGTTGGGCGTGACGTCTTCGCCCACGACCCCGTTGCCGCGCGTCGCCCCCGTGACGAACGTGCCGTTCTCGTAGGTGAGGCTGATGGCGGCGCCGTCGATCTTGACCTCGAGGGTGTAGCCCGCCGTGCGGACCTCGGGGACGAGCCGGGCGTTGCGTTCCTCCCAGGCCGCGAGCTCTTCTGGGGTGAACGCGTTGTCGAGGGACAGCATCGGGACCAGGTGCTCATGCTTGCGGAAGGCGGTGGAGGGCTCCGCCCCGATCCGCTGCGTGGGGGAGGAGGGTGAGCGGAGGGCGGGGTGCGCGGCTTCGAGCGCCTGGAGCTCGCGGAACAACCGGTCGTACAGGGCGTCCGAGATCTCCGGCTGGTCCAGGACGTAATAGGCGTAATTGGCCCGCTCGAGCTGCCGCCGCAGCTCGGCAGTCCGGGCCGCCGGATCCTTCACCGCCCCTTGGCTTCTTCCTGGATGACCGCGAGCGCGACGCCCACCAGCCGGTCCAGCTCCTCCGCGCTGGCGCGCGGGAGCAGCCCCTCGCCCCAGGCCCCTTCCTGTTTGCCGAACGCCTCGAGCAGCCGCCGCAGGAACGACAGCAGCGCCACCCGCTCCAGCTCCATCTGCGAGACGCGCTCGTCGCCCTCGCGCTGCCGCCGGGCCAGGCGCTCGTAGCGGTGGGCGTTCCGCAACGCCTGTGCGGTGAGGGACGCGACGACCTGCACGAACCGCACGTCGGCGTCGGAGAACGTGGGACCTTCGCGGAAGGTGCGCAGGAAAATCGCGCCGATGGCGACCCCCCGCCAGCTGACCGGGACGACGGTGATCGACTTGACCCGGCGGGTCTGCAACTCGCCTTTCACGTGCCGCAGCGTGGGATCGTTGAGGGCGTCGGGGATGAAGACCGTCTCGGAGCCGTGCAGCGCCCGCTTGAGCTCGGGATAACGCTCCAGGTCCACGACGTAATTGCGGATCGTCGGATCTTCGTAGGAGGCGACAAGACGGACCGATTTGCCGCCGCGCTCGGCCAGAAAAATGGAGCAGCGGTCCAGTCCGAACGCTTCCCCCAGCTTGCGGGCGATGGATTGCAGGATGTCGATGAAGTGCAGGGATCCGGAGATTTCCTTCAGGATCTCGATGACGGCGAGCAGGTGTTTGCGCTCGTGCTCGAGCTCGGCGACGCGCGCCGCCAGCCGCTCCGATTCCGCCTGCGAAAGAGCCGACGAGATGGTCATGCGGAACAATATTCACTCCGCGGCGCGCGGCACGTCAATCCTGTTGCCGCGCGCGAGGGCGGGCGGTAGCTTCGACCCCGTTTTCGCGCGCTGGCGGTCAGCCCTTGCGGAGCAGGTCCTTCGCGTCGTCGGTCTTCTTGGCCTGCAGTTCGGCCAGCGCCTTGGCGGCGACCTCGCGGTAATAGTGATCCATCGGATCGGTGGTGGGGAGGTGCGGGATCTCCTGCAGCTGCGCCGCGGCCTGGTCGAACTGCTCCAGGTCGACGTAGACCCCCGCCAGCTCGAGGTGGTGGTAGATGTAGTTGGGGTTCAGCTCCACCGCCCGCTGCATGTACGCGAGCGAGCTGTCCCAGCTGGCGCGATCCATGAACCCGGCGCCGAACAGCGTTTTGGCGAAGAATTTGGTAAAGCCGGACAGGCGTTTCACCTCCGCGTGCCACATCCCGAGAATGTGCGCGGCGGCGTCATGCCGGGGATTGCGCTGCAGCGCCAGGGCGGCCTCGTCGTAGATGATTTTGGCGAACCGCACCCGTTCCTTCCCCCCGCGGGTGCGGGAGAGACGGCCGAGCACCAGGGCGAGCGAGAAGTGGGCATCGGCGTTGGTCGAGTCGGCGCGAACGGCCGCCTCGGCCCAGACCCGGCCCTGCGCGTAGAGGCTGTCGCGGCGATCCTTGAGCGAGTCGCCGAGCAGCTGCTTGGCGACGTCGGAGATCTCGCGGGCGGCCTTCCAGAGCGCCTCGCAGAATTCCGGGTTGGGGAGGCGCACGGCCGCCAGCCCGGCGCTGTCCGTGCCCGCGGTGCCGCTGATGGCCTTTACCGCGGCCTGGTAGTGCGCGAGCGCCACGTCCGATTGCAGCGCCGCGCGCGCGCTGTCGCCCAGGGCGAGGTCCTGGGCGGCACTGCTCTGGGCGGCGAGCAGGGCGGGATGGGCGAGCAGGGTGAGTGCGGCGAGTGCCGTGACGGTCCGCATGGCGTGAATCCGCGGGGAGGTGTGTCCTAATGTTGGTCGTGCCGTTGATCGAGCGCAAGCGCGACGGAGGTGCGCTTACCGCGGAGGAATGGTCGGCGCTCATCGCTGCCTACACCGCCGGCCAGATTCCCGATTACCAGGTCGCGGCGCTGCTCATGGCCGTCGTGTTCCGCGGCCTCGAGCGCACCGAGCTCGCCGCCCTGACCGACGCCATGATCGCCTCCGGCGACCGTCTCACCTTCGACGGCTGGAGCGTCCCGCGCATCGACAAGCACTCGACGGGGGGGGTCGGTGACAAGGTGTCGCTGGTGCTCGCCCCGCTCGTCGCGTCCTGCGGCGTCGCGGTCCCGATGATGTCCGGACGGGGGCTGGGGCACACCGGCGGCACCCTCGACAAACTGGAGGCGATCCCCGGATTCCGGACCGCGCTCACCCTCGCCCAGGCCAAAGCCCAGGTGCAGAAGATCGGGTGCGTCCTGATCGGCCAGACCCCCGAGATCGCCCCGGCCGACCGGCGGCTCTACGCCCTGCGGGACGTCACCGGCACCGTGGAGGCGATCCCCCTCATCGCAGCGTCGATCATGTCCAAGAAGCTGGCCGAAGGACTCACGGGACTCGTGCTCGACGTGAAGCACGGGAGCGGGGCCTTCCTTCCTGCGACCGACACCGCCCTGGAGCTGGCGAAGACGATGATCGCCCTGGGCGAGGACCGCGGCTGCCCCACCGTGGCCCTGCTCACGGCGATGGACCGTCCGTTGGGGCGAGCCTGCGGCAACGCGCTGGAGACCGAAGAGGCGATCCTGTCGCTGCGCGGGGAGGGTCCGGAGGATCTGATGGAGGTCACCTACGCCCTGGGCGTCGAAATGCTGCTCGCCGCCCGGGTCGAAAAGTCGCCCGTCAAGGCCCGCCAGCGGCTCGAGAGCGCGCTCAGCTCGGGACTCGCCGCGGAGAAGCTGGAGCAGGTGATCGAGGCCCAGGGCGGCAACCCCAAGGTGGTCGAAGACGCCTCGGTCATGCCGCAGGCGCAAGCGGTCGAGGTCTACGCCGCCCCCGAAACCGGCGTAGTGCTGCGCGTCGAGGCGCGGGTGATCGGCCGGGCCGTTGTGGCGATGGGCGGTGGCCGCACGACCGTCGAAGACGCGGTGGACCCGAGCGTGGGGTTCGTGATCACCGTCAAGCCGGGGGACAAGGTGCTGCAGGGGGAGCCGATCGCCTCGGTGTTCGCGAAGGACGCCACGGGGGTCAAACTGGCCTTCGACGCGCTGGCGCGGGCCATCGAGATCGGCGGGCGCCTGGAGGAGCGGCCGTTACCGCTCGTGTCCCACCGGGTCACGCGGGAGGGCGTGGAAGTGCTGACGAAGCCGGCGGCGAAGCCGAAGAAGCGCTAGACGTCCAGGTTGCGCACGAACTTCGCGTTTGACTCGATGAACTTCCGGCGCGGCTCGACTTCGTCGCCCATCAGCGTTTCGAACAGGTCGGACGCCTCCACCGCGTCCTCCATGGTGACCTTGAGCAGCGTTCGCTTGGGCGGATCCATGGTGGTGTTGCGCAGCTGGTCGGGGTTCATCTCCCCCAGGCCCTTGTAGCGCTGGATGCTGAGGTTGCCCCTGCCCTCGCCGCCGTTCGTCAGCCGCTTCACGAATTCGTCGCGCTGCCGCTCGTCGTAGGCGTAGTACTCCTCCTTACCTTTGGCGACGCGGTAGAGCGGCGGCTGGGCGATGTAGACGTAGCCGACGTCGATCAGCTGCTTCATCTCCTTATAGAAGAAGGTGAGCAGCAGCGTGCGGATGTGCGCGCCGTCGACGTCGGCGTCGGTCATGATGATGATCTTCTGGTAGCGGGCGTCCTCGACCGTGAAATCCTCGCCCACCCCCGTGCCGATCGCCGTGATGATCGTGCGGATCTCTTCGTTGCCTAGAATCCGGTCGATGCGCGCCTTCTGCACGTTCAGGATCTTGCCGCGGAGCGGGAGGATCGCCTGAAAGGAGCGGTCGCGTCCCTGCTTGGCGGAGCCGCCGGCGGAGTCGCCCTCGACTAGGTACAGCTCGCACAGCTTCGGATCGGACAGGGTACAGTCGGCCAGTTTGCCCGGGAGCAATCCGCCCTCCAGGGAGCTCTTCTTGCGGACCAACTCGCGCGCCTTGCGGGCCGCCTCGCGGGCCCGGGCGGCGCTCACTGCCTTGCCGATGATGGCGCGGGCCACGCTCGGGTTCTTGTCGAGGAACTCGCCCAGCGCGTCGTTGACGACCGTCTTGACGATCCCCTCGACCTCGGAGTTGCCGAGCTTGGTCTTGGTCTGCCCCTCGAACTGCGGATCCTTCACCTTCACGTGAATCACGGCGGTGAGGCCTTCGCGGATGTCGTCGCCGGTGAGGGTGAATTCCTCCTTCTTCAGCAGGCCGTCCTTCTTCGCCCACTCGTTGATGGTGCGGGTCAGCGCGGCCTTGAAGCCCGTGAGGTGGGTCCCGCCTTCGTGGGTGTTGATGTTGTTCACGAAGGAGAACGTGTTCTCGTTGTAGCCCTCGTCGTACTGCAGGGCGCCTTCGACCTCCACGCCCTCACGCGTCGCCTCGAAGGTGACGACCTTCTGGTGCAGCGCCTTGCGGTTGCCGACCAGCCACCGCACGAACTCCACCAGGCCGCCCTTGTAGAGGAAGCGCTCTTCCTTGGTCTGCCCCTTGCGCTCGTCCCGGAGCGTGATCTCGAGTCCCTTGTTGAGGAACGCGAGCTCACGCAGACGGGTGGCGAGAGTCGCGAAATCGAACCGCGTCTCGGTGAAGATGTCGTCGTCGGGAAGGAACCAGACGGTCGTGCCGGTGCCCTTCGCCTTCCCGGTCACTTCGAGCTTCTGGGTGGTGTCGCCCTTGGCGAACGCCATGTGATAGCGTTTCCCGTCGCGATCGACCCAGACCTCCAGCTTCTTGGACAGGGCGTTCACGACCGAGACGCCGACGCCGTGCAGGCCGCCCGAGACCTTGTACGTGCTCTTGTCGAACTTGCCGCCGGCGTGCAGCACGGTCAGCGCGATTTCGACACCGGGTTTCTTTTCGGTCTTGTGGACATCGACCGGGATCCCTCGGCCGTTGTCGACCACCGTGATGGCGTTGTTCGCGTGGATGGTGACGTCGATCCGGGTGCAGTACCCCGCCAGCGCCTCGTCGACGGAGTTGTCGACCACCTCGTAGACCAGGTGATGCAGGCCGCGGCCCGAAACCGAGCCGATGTACATGGCCGGGCGCCGCCGCACCGCCTCCAGTCCCTTCAGGACCTGGATCGAGTCGGCTTGGTAGCCGCCGTTACCCTTCGGTTTCACCGCTGCTTCGGATTTGGCCATCGCCCTACCGTGCCAGAAGCCAGCGGATCGTCTTGATCCGGCCGGCGCCGCGGCCCGCGTTGATGCGGGCCATGATGTCGGGAGTCATGAGCTGCAGCTCGTTCATCCAGGCGCTCGTCGTCACCCGGACGAAGAGCGTGCCGTCGGGAGTCACGCTCTCCGGGGCCGTCACCGCCGCGACCGGCGCCCCGACGAGCGCCGGCCACTGCATCACCACCTGCGCCTGGGCAATTCGACCGCCTACCCCGGAGCGGGACAGATAGCCCTGGAGGGCCTCGCCCACCGCCATGGGAGCGCGTTTTCGCCGTGGTTTGCCGGTCATGGAAAGGCTGCCGAGCCCCTCGGAAAGCCCTAAAAAACTACCCGGAAATGATTGTCAGGTCAAGACTTAGTTGCTGCTCACGGACCTTTGGCGACGACGAACGTGTCGAGGGTTCCAATCCACCCGTTGGTGTCGCGCGCGGAGTAATGCACCATGATGCGCTGGCCCCGGACATGGCCGGGGCGGACCTGGACCAGGACGCGCCCGACCCAGTTCGTCTGGAGGAATCCGTCGGCGCCGATCGTGGGCTCCGAGTCCACGACGACGAACACGGAGTCGATGCCGTCGGGGTCGGTGGCGCCCATGGTGATCTGGAGGGTATCCTGATCGCTCACCGAGTCCTTGTCGAACGCGATCGACAGCTGCGGTGGGGCGGGACGGTCGCGGTCAGCGCCACAGCCCAGCGCGAGCCCCAGTCCGGCGACCACCCAGAACTTCGGCCGCCTCACTTCCCGGTGAACCTCGGCGGTCGCTTCTCGAGGAACGCGGCCGTGCCTTCCTTCATGTCCTGCGTGGCCGCGAGCAGGCCGAAGTGATTGGATTCGAGCAACAGCCCTTCCTCGAGCGTCATTTCCAGCCCCTGGTCCACGGCTTCCATCGACAGGCGCACCGCCAGCAACCCCATCGACAGAATACCCCGGAGCAGCTTCTCCGATTCGGCGAGGAGATCGGCTGGCGGGACGACCTTGTTCACGAGGCCGATGCGGTGGGCTTCCGTGGCGTCGATCATTTCGGCGGAGAGGATGAGCTGCAGCGCCACCCCCTTGCCCACGAGCCTCGGGAGCCGCTGCGTGCCGCCGTACCCCGGGGCGAGGCCGAGCTTGACTTCGGGCTGGCCGAACTTGGCCGCTTCGCTCGCCACCCGCAGCGTGCACGCCATGGCCAGCTCGCAGCCGCCGCCGAGCGCGAATCCGTTCACCGCCGCGACCGAAGGCTTGCCGCAGGTCTCGAGCCGGCGCAGGATCGTTTGCCCGCGCATCGAGTGCGCTTTGGCCTCGAATGGACCTTGCTTCGACAGATCGCCGATATCCGCCCCGGCGACGAAGGCTTTGGGACCGCTCCCGGTCAGGATCACGCCCTTGATGCCCGAATCGGTGGCGATCCGCTCCACGGCGTCGGCCAGCTCGTCCATCACCTGGTCGTTCAGCGCATTGAGCTTGTCGGGTCGATTGATGGTGACGACGGCGATGCCGTCGCGAAGCTCGAACAGCAGGGTGGAGTAGGTCATGGCCGGAATCCTATCCTCCAAGCGCGGAGTGTGGAATGCGGAGTGCGGAATGTAAATGGCGGGTCGATCGCCTGCTCGGCCTTCCACCAACGTTCCGCGCTCCACATGCCGCACTCCGCATTAGGTTTTGGCATGCCCATCCAGGCCATTTCCTGGTCTCCCACCGGGGCCGTGCGCATCCTGGATCAGCGTGCCCTCCCCGAAGCGCCGTTGCAGCGTGACCTCGAAAGTGTGGCCGCCATGGCGGACGCGATCCGGACCCTGCAGGTGCGCGGGGCCCCGCTCATCGGGATCGCGGCGGCGATGGGGCTCGTCGCGGGGACGCGCGAGCAGCGGGGAGGCACGCGCGAGGCCTTCCTGGCGGCGCTCGCGGCCGCCGGCGCCACGCTGGTCGCGACGCGCCCGACGGCCGCGAACCTGCGCTGGGCGGTCGGGCGGATGCAGCAGGTCGCCCAGGCTACTCCGGGAGACGCCGGGACGGTGTGGGACCGCCTGCACGCCGAAGCGACCGCGATCTGGGGAGAGGACCGGGCGATGTGCCGGCGCATCGGCGAGGCGGGGCTTCCCCTGCTCCCCGCGGGCGCCAACGTCCTCACCCATTGCAACGCGGGCGCCTTGGCCACGGGCGGGATCGGCACGGCGCTGGCCCCCGTGTACCTGGCCCACGAGGCGGGCCGACGGGTTCACGTCTTCGTGTGCGAGACGCGGCCGTTGCTGCAGGGCGCGCGGCTCACGGCCTGGGAGCTGACGCATGATGGTGTGCCGGCGACCCTCATCGCCGACGGCGCGGCAGGGGCGCTGTTCCGGGCGGCGCGAGTGGACCTCGTGCTCGTGGGAGCGGACTGCATCGCCAGGAACGGAGACTTCGCGAACAAGATCGGCACCTACGCCCTCGCCGTCCTGGCGCGTCATCACGGCGTCCCCTTCTACTGCGCGGCTCCGGCGTCCACGATCGACGCGACGATCGCGGACGGCGAGGAGATCGGCATCGAAGAACGGGATGGCGGAGAACTGAAATCGCTGGGCGGTCGCGCGGTCGCGCCGGCCGACATCGCGGCGTATAACCCGGCCTTCGACGTCACCCCCGCCCGCTACGTCACCGGGTTCGTAACCGATCGCGGCATCCTGCATCCGCCGTTCGGCGCGGAGCCATGAAAGCGGTCCTCACGCTCGATCAGGGCACCACCGGGTCCACGGCCCTGGTCGTGGCGGCGGACGGCCGGTTGCTGGGGCGCGGGTACCGCGAGCTGCCGCAACACTTCCCCGAGCCGGGGCAGGTCGAGCACGACCCCGAAGACATCTTCCAGGTGACCCTGGCCGCGGCGCGCGACGCGCTGCGGCAGGCCGCGGTCACACCGGCCGCTATCGGAATCACGAACCAGCGCGAGACGGTCTGCGTCTGGGAGCGGGGAACGGCAAGGCCTCTGTCCCGCGCCATCGTGTGGCAGGACCGCCGCACCGCCGCGCGTTGCACCGAGCTCGTGCGCGCCGGCCGCCGCCCGCTCGTGCGCGAACGCACCGGCCTCGTCATCGATCCGTACTTTTCCGCGACAAAGATGGAGTGGCTGCTCGAGCACGTCCCCGGGCTCGCCCCTCGCGTCGCGGCGGGCGACGCCGTGTTCGGCACGGTGGACGCGTGGCTGCTGTATCGACTGACCAACGGCCGCAGCTTCGCCACGGATCCGACCAACGCCTCGCGCACCATGCTCTACGACATCGGCGCGGCGCGGTGGGACGACGAGTTGCTCGGTCTGTTCGGCGTGCCGCGCCACGCGCTTCCCGAGGTGCGCCGCTCGAGCGGCGAGTTCGGCCTCGCCGACGCCCGCCACTTGGGCGTCGCCGCGCCGATCACCGGCATCGCCGGCGATCAGCAGGCCGCCCTCTTCGGACAGGGATGCTGGCATCCCGGCCTCGCCAAGAACACCTACGGCACCGGGGCGTTTCTGCTGCTGCAGACCGGGGCGCGCCGTGCCGATTCCACGCGGGGCCTGCTCACCACCGTCGCGTGCGGTCCGTCGGGCGAGGCGGCCTTCGCCCTCGAAGGCAGCGTGTTCATCGCCGGCGCGGCGGTGCAGTGGCTGCGCGACGGGTTGGAGATCATCGCCCATGCGGCGGAGACCGAGCGTCTCGCCCGCGAAGTCCCCGATACGGGTGGCGTCTACTTCGTGCCCGCCTTCGTGGGCCTCGGCGCCCCGCACTGGCAGGCCGGGGCCCGGGGCACCATCGTGGGTCTTACCCGGGGCACGCGCCGGGCCCACCTGGTGCGCGCCACGCTCGAAGCCATGGCCTTCTCCACCGAAGAAGTCCTCGACGCGATGACCGCGGATGCCCGCGTGTCGCTCACCGCGCTGCAGGTGGACGGCGGCGCGGCGGCGAACGACTGGCTGATGCAGTTTCAGGCGGATCTCGTGGGCGTGCCGGTGGCGCGGCCGGACCTGATCGAGACCACGGCGCTCGGCGCCGCCGGACTCGCCGGTCTCGCCGCCGGCGTGTGGCGGTCGGGAGAGGAGTTTCTGGCGCAGCGGCGGTTCACCCGGTTTCTCCCGGGTCCCGGGGCGGCGGTGGTCCGGGAACGGCGGGCCGAGTGGCAGCGTGCCGTGGCCACCGTGCTGCATTGGGCCACGCAGGGGAGGGAACCATGAGACCGCGGAGGCCGTAACCCAAGCCCTGGCCTAGGCCAAGGGGCGCTGAGGCTTCATGTTAAGGACCGATCCCGCACTCTTCATTTCACCTTCACATTGGCTTAGCATCTTGTCGTGGGCACGGAGAAAGCCCGAATCCGGAAAGGCGGTATAAACCCGACAATGAACGCCGGCATGAAGTTCGCCCTGGGGGCGGTCCTGATCGTGGGCTCGGTGGGGTACCTGATGGCCTCCGGGATCAAGGAGACCGGTCAGTACTTCTTCACGCCGAGCGAGCTGTCCCAAAAGATCGCGGGTGACCCCAACTTCTACGACGTCGGGATGAAGGTGGGCGCGCACGTGGTCCCGGGGAGCGTGAAGCGGGACGTAGCGACGCAGACCCTGTCGTTCCGGATCACCGACGGCAGCGCCACCTATCCGGTCGTGTACAAGGGGCTGCCTCCCGACACGTTCACCGACTCCGTCGAGGTCGTGGTGGAGGGACGCCTGCAGCGCGACGGCGTGATCCACGCGACCGACGTGCTGGCCAAGTGCGGCTCGCGCTACGAGTCGGTTCCCAAGGCCTGACGCCGTGACGCTGCTCGGCAGTCTCGCCCTCTGGCTCGCGTTCCTGCTCGGGCACTGGGCGGTGGTCACCGGGGTCGTCGGTGGCTGGAAGCAGCGGGCGGACCTGATCCAGAGCAGCCGGCACGCCGTGTTCGCGATGTGCGGCGCGCTGCTCGCCGCGGTCGTCTCGCTTGAAGTCGCGCTGTTCCAGCACGACTTCAACGTCGAGTATGTCGCGGCCTACACCAGCCGCAACCTGCCCATCTTCTACACGTGGTCGGCGCTGTACGCGGGCCAGAAGGGGAGTCTGCTCTTCTGGGCGAGCGTCCTCTCGGTCTTCGCGTCGCTGGCCCAGGTCCTGACCGCCCGCCGCCATCGCGCGTATCTGCCCTATGTCGGCGCGATCACGAGCCTCGTCATCACGTTCTTCGTAAGCGTGATGATCTTCACCGCCAACCCGTTCGAGCGCCTGCCCTACACGCCGCTCGACGGTCGTGGGTTGAACCCGCAGCTCCAGAATCCGGGGATGGTGTTCCATCCTCCGATGCTGTACTTGGGTTACATCTCGATCACGATCCCCTTCGCCTTCGCCATGGCGGCGCTCATCACCAAGCGCCTCGACAACGATTGGCTGATGGCGATCCGGAAATGGACGCTGCTGTCGTGGCTGTTCCTCTCGGTGGGCATCGTGCTCGGGATGTGGTGGGCGTACGTGGAGCTCGGCTGGGGCGGCTACTGGGCGTGGGACCCGGTGGAGAACGCCTCGTTCCTGCCGTGGCTGACCATGACCGCGTTCCTGCATTCGGTCATGATCCAGGAAAAGCGGGGAATGCTGCGCAAGTGGAACCTGGCGCTCATCATCGGCTCCTGGCTGCTCTCCATTCTCGGAACCTTCATCACCCGGTCCGGCGTCATCTCGTCGGTCCATTCCTTCACCCAGTCGGGGGTCGGTCCCTTCTTCATGGGATTCCTGCTGATCGCCGCGACGGCGAGCTTCGGCCTCTATTTCACCCGGTTGCACCTGTTGGAGGCGGAGACCCGGCTGGAATCGATGGTGAGCCGCGAAGCGAGCTTCCTGTTCAACAACCTGTTGCTCGTCGGCATCGCGTTCTCGGTGTTGTGGGGCACGCTGTTCCCGATACTGTCCGAAGCGGTGCGGGGGACCAAGGTGACCGTGGGGCCGCCGTTCTTCAATCAGGTGAACATCCCCCTGGGCGTCGCGTTGCTCTTGCTCACCGGCATCGGACCACTGATCGCGTGGCGGCGCGCGTCGCCCGCCAATCTGAAGCGTCAGTTCGCGCTGCCGCTGACGGCCGGGGGACTCACCCTCCTCGTGCTACTCGTGAGCGGGATGCGGGATGGCTGGGCGATCACGGCAATCGCGATCGGGATCTTCGTGCTCGCCACGATCGTGCAGGAGTTCTGGCGCGGCGCCTCCGCCCGGCATCGCCAGTACGGCGAGGCGTATGCGGTCGCGGTCGGCCGGCTGATCGGCCGCAACCGCCGCCGCTACGGCGGATACATCGTCCACCTTGGCATCGTGACGCTGTTCATCGCCTTCACGGGGATGGCGTTCAAGCGGGAGACGCAGGCGACCCTGCGGCCGGGAGAGTCGGTGACGCTGCAGAGTCCCTACGGCTACACCTACCGCTTCACCCACCTCGGTATCTCCCAGTACGACGCGCTGAACCGGGAAGTCACCGCCGGGACGGTGGAGATCGCACGCGACGGCAAGCGGATCGGACTGCTCACCACGGAAAAGCGGCAGCACGTCGACGCGTTCAAGCGGCCTACGTTCGAGCCGTCCACCGAAGTCGGCATCCGCAGCGACCTGCGCGAGGACATCTACATCGTGTTGGGCGGCGTGGTGAACGGCACCGAGCAGGCCGTGTACCGCTTCACGATCAATCCGCTCGTATGGTGGGTATGGTACGGCGGGATGATCGTGGCGCTGGGCGGGGTCATCGTCATGTGGCCCGGCGGCGCGCCGGCGGTGCGTCGCGCTCAGGCCGGATATGCCGTGAAGCTCGTGGGGAAGGCACAATGAAGGCGGTCAGGGGGGGAGTGTCTCGGAGAGAGTTTCTCGCGTTGGGCTCCATGGTTTTTCTCATGCGACCACCCCAACAACAGGATTCTCTGCCCGGCGCCGGACCCTCGGGCCGGCTGTGGGATCCGGAGCGTGCGGGACGGCCGCTGCCGCCCACCACGGCGCGGGATAACGACGCCTATCTCCAGACGATCGAGAAGCGGCTGCGCTGCACTTGCGGCTGCGGACTCGATGTCTACACCTGCCGCACGACGGATTTCACCTGCACTACGAGCCCCGCGATGCACCGCCGGGTGATGGCGCTCCAGGACGCGGGGATGAACGCCGATCAGATCATCGCCGCGTTCGTCAAGGAAAACGGTGAGGCGATCCTGATGGCGCCCCCCAAGCGCGGCTTCAACTTGGCGGGATACTTCGTGCCGTCCGTCCTGATTCTCATCGCCGGCGCGCTGCTCGTGCTGGCACTGCGGCGCTGGACCCGGACCCCGGCCGTTGCGCCGGCGGGCCAGGGGGCGGGGGCCCCCGGGGTGTCCGCCACCCCCGAAGAGCTCGCGCGGCTGCAGCACGAGCTCGATCAGATCGACGCATGAGCGCCACCCTCGAGCTCGTGATCGGGGCGTGCCTGGCCGCGGCGACGCTGTACTTCGTGCTGCGCCCGATTCTCAATCCGGCTTCGATCACCGCCGCCGACACCGACGCGGCGTTCGGGCAGGAAGGGGAGGAGCCGGGGGAGGATCTGTCGCCGCGGGCGGTCGCGCTGCGCGCCTTGAAGGAGATCGAATTCGACCGGGCGACGGGCAAACTCTCCGATAGCGATTACCAGAATCTCAAGGGGCAGTACACGGCGGAGGCGCTGGCGGCGTTGCGCGCGGAGGAACGGGCGCCCACGTCCGAGAAGCGCGAGGAGACGAGACGTGCGGCGTCGCGCACCAGTGCTCCAGCGGGGCGCCGGCCGTCCATCTGCCCCACGCATGGCCCGCGCCCCGAAGCGGAGGCGCAGTTCTGCTCCGAGTGCGGACGCCGGCTCGAGACCGCGTCCGCCGGGTTCTGCTCCCGCTGCGGGAAACCCCTGGAGCGCGGCGCACAGTTCTGCTCGAGCTGCGGTGGAGCGGTCGCCGCCTGACGACCGCGGTCGGCGTGACCGGCATCACACCAGGCCCGCATTAACACTTCCCGTCCGACCCTCGTCACAACTCGCGACGTTTCGAAGGGCGCGCCGACATCGCGCCGAACGCCGGCAACACTCTCCAGAGGAGTCGGATTCCATGCGGACGAAATTCTTCACGCGTGCCGTGGCTGTGCTCGGCGCGCTGGCGGTCGCGGCGTGCAGCGAGGCGGGGACGGGCGCGTCCAGCGATCAAACGAACGTGGCGACAGCGCTGCAGGATCAGATCGGGGCGATGGGCGACGCGGACTTCGGGGCGAGCGGGGCCGTGGCAACGACCGTGCTCGCAGGAGGTCCCGCCGATCTGCTCACCGATACGGCGATCGTGCCCCGGTTCTGGGGGCGCGAGCGTATCGTGCCCGGCGGCCCCAAGCCGGTCTACACGAGGGACATCACGGTGCAGGGCGACACCGCGTGGGTGACCCGCGGGGCGCAGTTCCAGGGCATCTTCCTGACCGATACGAGCGAGGACAGCGTGTTCAACCCGACCAGCAAGCCGCTCGCCGATGAGGCGAGCCAGCTGGCGGTGCTCGTGCGACGCAGCAATGAACGCCATGGCTGGCGGCTCGTGCGCCTGTCGCCGGTCGACTGGGTCACGACGGACGCCGGGCGGCGCAGCGTGAACATCGAGCAGGTGCAGGTCTACCGGAACGGCCAGCTGTTGCTCGATGTGGACCGCCCCGATTCTCTGATCGACGTGGATTCCAACTGCCCGCATTTTCAAATGGGCGATACCGTGACGGTCGTGACCCGAGTGACGAATACGACGGGGAGCGGCCTTTCCC
>Ga0335085_10003812_pt1 | contig 25621 bp, 21 predicted proteins | sample Lox_Sample_45_FD_206712 | JGI IMG/M metagenome (GOLD analysis project Ga0335085, IMG submission 206712) | Soil microbial communities from Loxahatchee National Wildlife Refuge, Florida, United States - Lox_Sample_4.5 | ecosystem: Environmental > Terrestrial > Soil > Wetlands | place: USA...
TGTCTTCAGCATCGGAGCGGTGATGAGCCTGGGGATGGTGGCGTGCCAGGTGGCTTTCATCGTCGTCCTGCCGGCAGTGCTGGCGCTCTGGGGAAAGCGCTGAAACAGGGACCCGACAGCGGACGAACAGCGGCGACAGGTGATAGCGGCTTGCATAAAGGGAAGGGGCGTCTATACTGAAAGTCACAATTCTTGTAGCCGAAAGGGGCAGGGGGATGAAGAGAACGATCATTGCGTTGGCGATGGTGTCGCTGGTTTTCGCCTGGGCCGCTTTCGGGGAAGAGAAGACCATCGTCCTGCCGGCCAAGCCCGGCAACGTTACCTTCGAACACAGCAAGCACAAGGATGTGAAGAATGCCTGCCTCGCCTGTCATACGTCAGAGCAGGGCGGGAAGATCGAGGGGTTCGGCAAGGAAAAGGCCCACGACATCTGCAGGGGATGCCACGAGCAGAGCCATGCCGGTCCCACCAAGTGTGCCGACTGCCACAAGAAGTAGGGTAACGGCCGGGCGGCGGAGATCGCCTTCCGACCGCCGGCAGCAGGAACGTCAAACGGCCCGAAAATTCGGGCCGTTTGACGTTGCGGCAGCACTTTTCGCAGTGTATCGCGCCGAGAGGAGGAGTGCGTCATGGCGGAGCCAGCGAATGGCGGGGAGATCTACGGGGCGGTCCCCCTTGCCCACCATTTCCTCCGGGTGAAGGTTTGCCCGGGGGACCGGGTGGTGGACGCCACCTGCGGCAACGGCAATGATACCCTTCTCCTGGCACGGCTGGTGGGGCCGCGGGGAAAGGTGTACGCTTTCGACCTCCAGGCGGAGGCGATTGGCGCGACGCGGGAACTCCTCGCCGGCGAGGACCTGGCCGGGAGGGTCGAGCTTGTGTGGGCAGGGCACGAGCAGCTGGGAAAGCGGATCCGGGAGCCGCTCCGGGCGGCGGTCTTCAACCTCGGCTACCTTCCCGGCGGCGACAAGGAGCTGGTCACCCGGCCCGGCACGACGGTGGCGGCCCTCGACGCCGCCCTCCACCTGCTTCTCCCCGGGGGACTGCTTCTCGTGGTGGTTTACACCGATCACGCCGGGGCGTCCGACGAGGAGGCTGCGGTGCTCGCCTGGGGGGCGGGCCTCGAGCCCCGGTCGTGCAACGTCTGGTCCAGCCGCCAGCTCAACCGTTCGGCTGCGGCACCTTACCTGGTGCTCGTCGAGAAAAGGTCATAGCGGAAGGGGCCCGTTCCCGGCAGGCGAAGGTCGCAGCCGCAGGACCGGCCCTCAGTGCATTCCCGTACCCCCTTCGTGGCGCGGTTTCTTCAGCAGGAGGAGAAAGGGGGTGATCGCCAGGAAGCCGAGGCCGACGATCCAGAAGAGGCGGTTGTAGGAGAGCATCCCCGCCTGGCGCCTGACCATGTTGTAGAGGAGGGCGAGGGAGAAGCGGTCGGCGGTCACCGCGTCCATCCCCCGGGCGATGGCGGTCTGCTTGAGGGCGGCCAGTCTCTCCCGGGTGGCGTGGTCCGTCAGGCTGGTGCGGGCCACGAGGGTATTCTGGTAGAACTGGTTGAGGCGGGCGAGCTGAGTGGCGGAGACGGCGATCCCCACGCTGCCGCCGATGTTCCGCAGAAGGTTGAAGAGGCCGGTGGCGTTTCCCATCTCTTCCCGGGGAATCGTCCCGAGGGTGACCGTGGTGAGCGGGACGAAGGTCATGGCGAGTCCCACCCCCAGCACCACCCGGGGCCAGACGAAATCCCAGTAGGAGGCTTCCAGGGTGAAGCCGTGCATCAGGTACATGGAGAGGGCGCCGACCAGGAGCCCGGCCAGGACCACCTTCCGGCCGTCGTAGTGGGTGATGACGGCGCCGACGAAAGGCATGGTGAAGAGGGTGGCTACACCTCCCGGGGCGAGGACCATCCCCGCCAGGGTGGCGTCGTACCCCATGAGGGTCTGGAGGAAGAGGGGGATGAGCATGATGGAGCTGTAGAGGCAGAACCCCACCATGAACATGGTGAGGTTTCCGGCGGCAAAGGAGATGTCCCGGAAGAGGCGCAGGTTGACCACGGGGCTTTCGTGCCGCAGTTCCACGTAGATGAGCATCGCGAGCGCCACGCAGGAGACGAGGGAGAAGGCCACGATGAGCGAGGAGTTGAACCAGTCCTCCTGCTGCCCCTTGTCGAGGACCACCTGGAGGGAGCCGAGGCCGACGATGAGAAGCCCCAGGCCCCAGTAGTCGATGGCCATCCGTCCCCGTTTCAGGTAGGGGGGATCGAAGATGAAGTAGGTCGCCATGATCACCGCGACGATGCCGATGGGGATGTTGATGTAGAAGATCCAGCGCCAGTTGAAGTTATCGGTGATCCAGCCGCCGAGGGCCGGGCCGACGATGGGACCGAACATGGCGCCGATTCCGAAGATGGCATTGGCCATCCCCCGTTCCCGGGGGGGGAATGTCTCCAGGAGTATCGCCTGGCTGTTGGGGATGAGCGCTCCACCGGCCGCTCCCTGGAGCACCCGGAAGAAGACCAGCATCCCCAGGTTCGGCGCGGCGCCGCAGAGAAACGATGCCAGGGTGAAGAGGACGATGCAGGTGATGAGGAAGCGCTTGCGGCCGAAGAGGCGCGACAGCCAGCCGGTCATGGGGAGGACCACGGCGTTGGACACCAGGTAGGAGGTGAGCACCCAGGTGATCTCGTCGGTGCCGGCGTTGAGGGCCCCCTGCATGTGGGGAAGCGCCACGTTGGCCACGGAGGTGTCGACGATCTCCATGATGGTGGGGAGCATCACCGTGATGGTGATGAGCCACTTATTGATCGGTTTGTCGTGGGTTGTCGCCATAGAGGGGGTGGCAGGGGCGTCGCACGCTGCGCCCCCTTGATTTAGTAGAACGGGTTCAGTCCCTTCAGGATGTCCCGCAGTTTCTGCTCCGTGAGGATCACCGGCACGACGCTCATTCCCACCCGCAGGAGATGGTCGGGGTCACTCTCCCGGTCGATGGCGATCTTCACCGGGATCCGCTGTACCACCTTCACGTAGTTGCCGGTGGCGTTCTCCGGCGGCAGGAGGGAGAAGGCTGCGCCGGTGCCGGCCATGATGCTGTCGACCCTGCCCCGGAAGGTCTTCCCCGGGTAGGCGTCCACTTCGAACTCCACCTTCTGGCCCGGTCGGACGTTGGTCAGTTGGCGCTCCTTGTAGTTCGCCGTCACCCACGCGTCGTCCAGTGCCACGAGCGCCATGAGGGACTGCCCTGCCTGGATGGTGTTCCCCGGTTCCGCGGCCTTGCGGGTGATGTAGCCGTCGGCAGGGGCATGGAGCATGGTATAGGAGAGATTCAGTTCGGCCTCTTTTAATTGGGCCTGACGCTGGGCCACCCGGGCGTCCCTTCCCCCTTTCCCGGCGAGACCCACCTCCGCCTCGGCCCGCCGAACCCCTTCCTCCGCTTCCCGCAATTGGGCCGCTGCCACCTTCCGCGCCGTTTCCAGCCTGTCCAGCTGCTCCTTCGGGATCACCTCCCGGGTGAAGAGAGTGCGTCCCCGCTGCAGGTCGAGGTCGGCCTGGGTGAGGCGGGCACCGGCGTTCACCGCGGAAGCCTTCCGTTCTTCCACCTTGGCGTAATCCCCCGACGTCTCGTTCCGGGCCATGGCCAGACCCGCCGCCGCATTCCGTTCCCGCACGTCGTAGTCCGCCCGGTCCAGTTCCACCAGCAGGTCCCCCTTCCTCACGAACTGGTTGTCGTTCACCAGGACCCGGGAGATCGTTCCGGGGACCCGGGCCGAGATCCCGTAGACGTGGGAGTCGACGAAGGCGTTGTCGGTGGTGACGTGGGTGTGGCTTCTCACCCAGAGACGGAAGCCCAGGAGGGCGCCGGCCACGAGGAGCACGAGGAGGATGACGCCGGCCTTCTTCCGCGTGCCGTTGCCCCCCTCCTTCCTGGGCGTTTCGGGGGGCGGGTCGGGCCGGGATGCGGGGCGAGGGTTCTGTTCTTCTTTCACGTCGTGCATGGTGGTAGCTCCTGCGTCCTGGGTGCTTTTCCTACAGTTCGCCGCGGGCCCGCTTCACCCGGGCCAGGGCCACCTCGAAGTCGAAGACCGCCTGGTAGTAGTCGGTCCTGATCTGGGTGAGGAGGGTCTGGGCGTCCAGCACCTCGGTGGCGGTCCCCACCTGCTCCTGGTACCGGTCGCGGTTGATGCGGAGGTTTTCCTCCCCCTGGCGGATGGAGGTCTCGGTGACGGCGATCCGCTCCTTCGCGACTCGTGCGTCGTTGGCGGCGGTCCGGTATTCCAGGAGGAGGTCGGATTTCATCTGCATGAGCTGCTCTTCGGCGCGGGCCCGGTTCTGCACCGCCTGGCGGTAGCGGGAGGTGGTGGCGTAGCCGTCGAAGAGGTTGAGCTTGAGGCCGACCGTGGCGGCCATGATTGCCTGCTCCTTCACCCTGTCGTTCTCCACGTAATCAACGCCCACCTTGGCAAAGATCTCGGGGTAGTACCCGCTGCGGGATTCCCGGACCTCCGCTTCCCCCGCGTCGAGGAGCTTCCGTTGCGCCTTGAGCTCCGACCGCGTGGCCACCGCCTTTTCCGCCGGCATCTCCAGGGCGGACAGGTCGATTTTCGTCTCCTCCTGGAGCTCACGACGGTACTCCGGGGGCTCGCCCAGCTGGTCGTTCAGGTCGAGCCAGGCGTTCTCCAGCCGGTTGGCTGTCTCCAGGCGGCGCTGCCTGCTGCTGGCGAGCCGCACCTCCGCCTGGAGGAGGTCGTTGCGGGTGACCACCCCCTGCTCGAAGAGGTCCCTGGCGATGCGGAGGTGATCGCTCATCTGCGTCACTTCTTCGTCGGCGGCCGTAAGGAGCTTCTGCCCCTGGAGGATGCGGAAATAGGAGGCCACCGTCCGGAGGAAGAGGTCCTGCTCCTTGCTCTGGTAATCGAACCGGCTCGCGTCCCGCAGGGCCCGGGCCCGCTCGTACCGGGCGTCGGTGTGGCCGAAGTCGTAGAGGGTCTGGTAGAGAGATGAGCTGAAAAAGCCGTAATCCGCCTGCTGGGTCTCGAAGGAGCCCTGCTGCACCTGGATCGACTGGGGGGCCTGCTGGGCGGTATACCCCCCCTGGAAGTCGACTTTGGGAAGGTAGCCGCTCCGGTTGAGCCGGACCCCCTCCTCGGCGACCTGCTCGTCCAGCGCAGCAATCTTCAGGGTCCTGCTCGTCGCCGCCCGCTTCGCCAGGGCGTCCGCCAGGGTGAGAGTCTGGGCGTGGAGCGGGGCAGAGGCGAGAAGGAGCAGGGCGGTGCCGATCATGATGGTTCTGGACATCCGTACCTCCACGTCAGTGTCGAAGCTTTTCCAGCAGCCGGACGAGGGTTGCCTGCTCCTCCTGCGAGAGGCGGGCGTTCAGCCTGCCCTGGACGGTGTGGGCGAGCGCACAGAGCTCGTCTTCCAGAGACTTCCCCCGGGGAGTGAGAAAAACCTGGTAGGCGCGGCGGTCCTCCGGGTTATCGCGCCGTTCGATCAGCCCTTCCTTCTCCAGCCGGTCGATGATCCCCCCTACGGTGGTGCGGTCGATCTGGCTCCGGGCCGATAGCTCCGCCTGGGAAAGGCCGTCCTCGATCCAGAGGAAGCCGAGGAGCCCGAACTGCTGGGGGGTCAGGTCGTGGCGGTCGAACTCCTCCTTGAAGAGGGCGCAGGCACGCTGGTAGGCCTTGGCCAGGAGGAAGCCGACGCTCTTTTCGATGTCGATCATGGGGTCGCTCCGGTCGTAAATATTTCGTCATTATACAGATAATCAGTATACTTGCAAAGTGGTATTTGAGAAAGATGCACAGAGGATGTGAAAGACACATAATTTGGAAGGAACAACTTTCGGTGAGAATTTACATGATTTGATGAGACATGACTCTGGACGAGTGTTTTTGGGGGACTTGGGGGGGAACTACTTGAAAATGCTGTCTTGCCACGTATTCGACATCTACTAGCCATTCTGGAGAGACCGGCGGAGGCGCAGCGCTCAATTCATTGCTGCGCATATCCAGGCGGCAGGTGATACCGATGACGAGCAGGGTATAGGCATGACAGATGTCCGTCTTATTACTACCATTCTGTCATAAATTTGACATTATGCTGAAAATTCCATATTACGTTTTAGCGCATGTCGCTCAGCCAGCACTATCGACAATAGAGGTACCGCCTCCGACGATGTCCCCAGTTAGTTGCTTGTTACTCGTTTTTCGATCACGGTGAGTGATGGCATGCGGTCAGATGGAGTACAAAATGAAGGGACAATTGCATCTCAGGGAAGCGTAAAGTAAAGCGTCGCTCCTTTCCCCTTCGCCCCTTCGGCCCAGATCCTCCCGCCGTGCCGGTGGATGATGCGCTGCGCCGTGACGAGGCCGATGCCCGACCCTTTGAATTCGTCGTCGCCGTGGAGCCGCTGAAAAGGCTGGAACAGTTTGTCGGCCTTCTCCATGGAGAAGCCGGCGCCGTTGTCGCGCACGAAGTAGACCCGCTCTCCGTCCAGGGTCGTCACCTTGAACTCGATCCGCGCCTCGGGGACCTTGGCGGTATATTTCCAGGCGTTGCCCAGGAGGTTTTCCAGCACCACCTTGAGGAGCACCGGGTCTCCCCGGGCGGGGAGCTTCCTCTCCAGCACGAACTCGACCCGGCGTTCCGGTTCCAGCATCCGAAGCTCCAGGGAGATCATCTGGGCGATCTCTGCCAGATCGACCTCCGTGCGGGTGATTTCCCTGCGGGCCAGGCGGGAGAGGTCGAGCATCGCCTCGATCAGTCTCTCCATCGTCTCGCTCGCCTCGGTGATGGTGTCGACGAACATCATTCCCTTGGCGTCGAGCTGCCCCGCGTAGTCGTTCTGCAGTTCCTGGGCGCTGAGGAAGATCCGGGTCAGAGGATTCTTGAGATCGTGGGAAAGGGAATATCCGAAGGCCTCCAGCTCCCGGTTGGCAGATTCCAGCTCCATAGCCCGTGCCGCAAGACTCGTGTTCAGCGCCTCGATCTCCTCCTCGGCCCGTTTGCGCTCGGTGATGTCGATCGCCAGGGTGAGGATGCATTCTTCACCGTGCAGGTCGATCATGCAGCACGACAAAAGAACCACCCGTGCCTGGCCTGCCTTGTTCCTGATGGTGAGCTCGAAATTGTGCACCTCTCCCTTTTCCCTGATCATGTCCACCATGCGGTCCCGTGCGGCAGGGTCCTGCCAGATGCCGACCTCGACGGAAGTCCTGCCGATGGTCTCTTCCCGCGAATAGCCGGTCACCTGTTCGAAGCTGTGGTTGATCTCCAGGAATGCGCCGTCGGCGGCCCTGGTGATGGCGAGGGGGCTGGGCGCGGTGCTGAACGCCCGGGAGAACTTTTCCTCCGACTTCTTCAGGGCCTCTTCCGCCTCCTTCAGCTCGGTGATTTCGTTGTTCAGCAAGAGCACGCACTTCTCGCCGTTCAGCTCTACAATGCAGGCCGAAAGGAGCCCCGTGCGGCGGCGCCCCCACCTCTGCAGGGCAACGAATTCGAAGTTGTGCACTTCCCCCCGTTCCTTGAGAAGCGCCAGGAGCCGGTCCCGTTCCGCGGCATCCTGCCAGAGGGGAAGCTCCGTCGGTACTCTGCCGATCACCTCCTCCCGCCGGTACCCGGTCACCCGCTCGAATGCCTGGTTGATCTCGATGTACCTGCCGTCGGAGAGGGCGGAAATACTGATGGGAATCGGTGCGGTGTTGAATATCCGGGAAAACATTTCCCGGGATTTTTTCAGGGCCGCCTCGGCCGCGTGGCGCTCGCTCACGTCGCGGATGTTGAAGAGAAACCCCTCGATTGCCCGGTCATGGAGGAGGTTGCGCCCCACTGTCTCGCAGATGCGCCATGTTCCGTCCAGGGCCTTCAGCCTGGTGACGACCCTCCGGTTTCCGCCGGCATCGCCCAGGAGGGCGGAAAAAGCCGTGGTGGCCACAGCTATGTCGTCCGGGTGGACCAGCTCGAAGATGTTCATCCCCTCCAGATCGGTAGGGGGATAGCCGAGGAGTTGCCTGATGGAGGGGGATACGAAGCGGGCAGTCCCGTCGAGATTGATGATGGCGATGGCGTCCGAGGAGTTTTCGAAGAGGGTCCGGAAACGCTCTTCACCGCGGCGTAGTGACTGTTCCGCCTCCGTCGCCCTCAGGCGGGCGAGACCCGTGTCGGTGAGGAAGCCGACAAAGTTCGAATAGTACTCCATGATGTCGGCAACCGCTGCCCTGCTCATGACGGGGACCCGGGAGAGGGTGGACAGGTAGTCGTCCAGGTCGAAGCCGCACTCTACGCCGAGGCGGCGGAAGAATTCTTTGTCGACGGTCTCGTCGTCGTAGAAGAACTGGCCCATGAAGAGGGTGGCAATGTGTTCGCCGGCGATGAGGATCGGCACGGCAATGTCCCAGAGGCCGTTGCGGCACTTGTACTGGACGTAGGAGCCTTCATGGAGGCGGGACTTGATGTAGTTGTCGCTCTCCCGGCACCGGGCGGCGGTGTAGGGATGGACCCGGTGGAAACGGGTGCAGATGTCCTTCCATCCGGTGGCGACGAGGATGTTCCCGTCGGTGTCGAGGATGCCGACGGGAATAGACGTGGCCGCATGGAAAAGATCCATCAGCCGTTGCAGGCGGGGTATGTCGATGAGCTCTTCCATTATGTACGCCATGCCTGTGCTTCCCTCCGGCAAACGGGACAGAGAACGACCGGGTTCACAACGCCATGCGTTACGCTGGTTTATAAAAATGCTTTAATTATATCATTGTTTATGTCCGCGACACAATGATTTCCGCGAATTTTTTTCCGTGATGACGCGGATGTCCCTATGTTGCAGGCATGGTGCTGAGCGAATTCTCTGCTACACTTTTCTTCAGGCATGTTTCATTCGGGATGAAAGGTGACGGAAAGATACGGAGGAGATCATGGACCTGAAGCTGCAGGATAAACTCGCACTCGTCTCCGGCTCCACCAAAGGGATCGGTTTCGCGGTGGCCCTGGCCCTGGCCGCGGAAGGAGCCCGTGTGATCGTCACCGGCCGCACCGAGGCGTCGGTAGCCGAGGCGATCGGGATGATCCGGAGTGCCCATCCAAAGGCGAAGGTAGAGGGCCACGCCGGCGACCTTGCTGCCGCTTCCGGCGCGGAAGAGGTAGCAGGACGCTTCCCCGGCGTGGAGATCCTCGTGAACAGCCTCGGGATCTATGAGCCGAAGCCCTTCGAGGAGATTGGCGACGCTGAGTGGCTGCGGATGTTCGAGGTGAATGTCCTCTCCTCCGTCCGTCTCTCCCGGGCCTACCTCCCCGCCATGAAGAGGCGCAACTGGGGGAGGATCGTCTTCATCAGCAGCGAGAGCGGGATACAGATACCGGTCGAGATGGTCCACTACGGGATGACCAAGACGGCGCTCCTCGCCGTATCGCGTGGCATTGCGGAGGGGTGCGCCGGCACGGGGGTGACCGCCAACGCGGTGCTTCCGGGGCCGACCCGCTCCGCCGGGGTCGAGGAGTTCGTTGCCAAACTGAGCGCCGGGAGGGACTTTGCAGAATTCGAGCGGGTGTTCTTCGAGAAGGTGCGCCCCACCTCTCTTCTCCGGCGATTTGCCACTCCCGACGAGGTGGCTCCCTTGGTGGCCTACCTCTGCAGCCCCCTCTCCGCGGCGACCAACGGCGCGGCGCTCAGGGTAGACGGCGGGGTGGTCAAGTCGTGCTTCTGACGGTGGCCCTTCCGCTGCCGGGGCACCTGATCGGTTGCCGAAGCCTCAATCGATGCTCTGGTGTGTGCAGATGCAGAATCATTTCACTGACGGACAGGGAACAATCATGACCGATGAACAGAAGATGACCTATACCGCCCTGGAACAGGAACTCGCCGACTGCCGGAAGGCGGACCGGGATATCCAGCGGAAGATTGCGCTCCTCACCGCGATCATCCGGCTGTTCCGGGAGACCATGGGGTGCGGGAGCGAGGAGGAGGTGGCGCAGGTGAGCCTCAAGGTGGCCGAGGAGTTGACGGGAAGCGCCTTCGGCTTCATCGGCGAGCTGAACCCCCAGGGGCTCTTCGACACCACCACCCTCAGCGAGGCGGGATGGACCGCCTGCAACTACCCACGGCAGGAGGCCGAGGCGCTCCTGAAGAGCATGCCGAACCGCGGCATCAACCGGATCGGCCTCCGTGACCATACCTCCTGGATCATCAACGATCCCGCCGCCCACCCGGATGCGGTGGAAAAGCCGCCAGGACACCCGCCGCTCACGGCATTCCTCGGAGTGCCGCTCCGCTACGTGGGGGGGATTACCGGCATGATCGCCCTGGCCAACAAGGAAGGGGGGTATGCCGATGACGACCTGCGGGACGTGGAGGCCCTGTCGGTCGCCTTTGTCGAGGCGCTCAACCGACGCCGCGCCGAGAAGGTCATAGCGGAGCTGAACGAGGACCTGAAACGCCATGTCCTCCAGGTGGAAGGGGCCAACCGGGAGCTGGAGGCCTTCAGCTACTCGGTTTCCCATGACCTGCGGGCGCCGTTGCGACACATTACAGGTTTCGTGGAGCTCTTGCGCGAGAGGGATCTCTCCTCCCTCGACGAGAAGAGCCGGCACTACCTGGAGGTGATTTCCGAGGCGGCCCGGAAAATGGGGATACTCATCGACGACCTCCTCGCCTTTTCCCGCATGGGGCGTGCCGAGCTGATGAAGGGGCAGGTCGATGTGGGCCAGCTGGTGCGGGAGGTCGTTGACGGCCTCGCCGACGAGACGCAGGGGAGGGAGATAGCCTGGGAGGTCGCTCCCCTCCCGGTGGTGGAGGGTGACGCCGCCATGCTCCGGCAGGTACTGGCGAACCTCGTTGCCAACGCCCTGAAATTCACGAGGCCGCGGCCACGGGCGCATATCGAGATCGGCGCGGTGACCGGGGAGCCCCACGAAATCAGCTTCTATGTGCGGGACAACGGGGTCGGATTCGACATGAAGTACGCGCAGAAGCTCTTCACCCTGTTCCAGCGCCTCCACGACCCGGAAGCGTTCGAGGGGACAGGGGTCGGGCTGGCCAATGTGCAGCGGATCGTTCACCGGCACGGCGGGAGGGTGTGGGCCGAAGGGACGCCGGACGGTGGCGCCACCTTCTGGTTCGCCCTCCCCGACAGGGGGGGGGAATGACGATGGGCTCTCTGAAGCGGATCCTCCTGGTGGAGGACAGCCCCAACGATGCGGAACTCACCATGGAGGCGCTTTCCAGGCACAGCCTCGCCAACGACGTCACCTGGGTGAAGGACGGGGAGGAGGCCCTCGACTTCCTTTACTGTCGCGGGAAGTACGAGGGGCAGGTGTGCAGCGAGCTGGTGCTGATCCTGCTGGACCTGAAGCTTCCCAAGGTGGACGGGCTCGAAGTGCTCCACACCATCAAGTCCGACGAGCGCCTGCGGTTCGTCCCGGTGGTGGTCCTCACTTCTTCCCGCGAGGAGCGGGACCTGGTGGAGAGCTACCGGCTCGGCGTCAACGCCTACGTGGTGAAGCCGGTCGACTTCACCGAGTTCATGGAGGCGGTGCGGAAGCTGGGGGTCTTCTGGGCGCTCGTCAACGAACCTCCCCCCGCACGCGGCGTGCCTGAGGGGCGGAAATGAGCCGGCGGCTGCGGATTCTTCATCTGGAGGACGACCCGGCGGATGCGGAGCTCGTCCAGGCGACCCTCGTCCGGGAGGGGATCGACTGCGACGTGCAGGTCGTCGACCGCCGCGATGATTTCGTCGCCTTCCTGGAAGGGGGGGGCTTCGATATGGTCCTCGCCGATTTCTCGCTCCCCGCCTTCGACGGCATGAGCGCCCTCGCCATCGTCCGGGAGCGGGACCCCGACCTCCCCTTCGTCTTCGTCTCCGGCAAGCTGGGGGAAGAATCGGCGATCGAATCCCTCAAGAACGGCGCAACCGATTACGTTCTGAAGAACCGTCTTTCCCGGCTGGCGCCGGCGGTCACGCGCTCCCTTGCCGAGGCCCAGGAGCGGGCCGGGCTGAAAAAGGCGGAAGAGGCGCTGGCCGTGGCCAATGCCGAGATTCGGGAGCGGGCGGAGAGCTACCAGAACCTGTTCAACAGTATCCGCGACGTGATCGTCGTGACGGACCACGACCGGCTGATCCTCCACGTGAACCAGCCCGCACTGCGGGAGGCGTTCGGCTACGAGCTGGACGAAGTGAGGGGAAAGAGCGTCCGGCTTCTCTATGCCGACGAGGAGGAGTACCGTCTGACGGGGAGGGAGATCTTCGACCTCAGGATGCCGGTCAAGGGGAAGCTCCTGGAGATCAGTTTCCGCCGGAAGAGTGGCGACCTCTTCACCGGCGAGCTTTACGCGCTGAAGCGCCTCGACAGCTCCGGGGTCCCCACCGGCAATATCGGGATCATCCGGGACATCAGCGAACGGAAGAAGGCGGAAGAGGCACTCCACGAAAGCGAGCTGCGCCGCTACCAGCTTCAGTTGGAACTGGTCTACGCGGCGGAGATACAGGCGAAGCTCCTGCCGCGCAGCTACCCCCATATTGCCGGTTTCGACGTCGCGGCCCAGTGTCTTCCTGCCAAGCAGGTCGGCGGCGATTTCTTCGACTGGCAGGAGGTCTGTCCCGGCGTATGGAGCTTCACCCTGGGGGACGTGATGGGGAAGGGGATGGCGGCGGCGATGCTCATGGCGACCGTCCGGGCGTCGCTCCGTTCCGTGGCGCACAACCGGGCGGGGGAGGCCCTGCGCATGGCGGAGCAGGCAATCCTCCCGGACCTGGAAAACTCCGAAAGCTTCGTGACCCTTTTCCATGCCCAGCTCCATGCCGAGGCGCGCCGGCTCACTTTCGTCGATTGCGGCCACGGCTATGTCTTTCTCCGGCGCGGCGACGGCGAGGTTGTCATGCTCTCGCCCCGTGACCTCCCGCTGGGTGCTCCGGGAGAAAAGTCCTTCCAGGAAGGTGCAGTTGTCCTCGCCCCGGGTGACATCCTGGTCCTCTACAGCGACGGGCTGATCGATGCCAGGCCGGAGCTGGAGCTGGATAACCGGGCGCTGGCGGCGCAGCTGGAGGGGGCGGCGAGCGCCCAGGAGATGGTGGTGCGGCTCATCGGGCTGACGGAGCAGCAGGAGCCGCTTCCCGACGATGTAACCGTGCTCGTGGTGCGCTGTACGGAGTAAGGGGTTGTGCGGCACGTTTTTGGCCGTATAGTAATCAACTGCACGTTGCTGCCCACGTGAGGCGACCATGTCCAGACCCGACACATTTGGTGCTCCCTACCGGGTATTGAAAGGCCGGACGCGTACCAGCGGCACGGTCTACGGTGTTGACCGATGGCTGTTGCGCACTTTTCTCCATGTCATGGGGGACCCTACGATACGCGCGGCGCTCTGGGACGGGAAGGATGTCGCCGGACCCTTTCCGGAAGCTGCCGTGCGGATGACGATCCGTGACCGCCGCGCCCTCTGGAGGCTCGTGACCAATCCCCTCCTCAACTTCGGTGACGATTACAGCGCCGGCCGGATCGAGATAGAAGGGGGACTGGTGGCGTTCATGAAAGCCATTTACGGGGCCATGGGGAGGGGCTCCCGGCGTTTTCCCCAATCCGCCTACCACCGGAAGCAGACGGACACGAACTCCCCTGCCGGGTCCCGTGGTAATATCCATCACCATTACGACATCGGCAACGACTTCTACCAGCTGTGGCTCGACAGGGAAATGCTCTATACCTGCGCCTACTTTCCGCACCCCGGAGCGTCACTGGAAGAGGCCCAGATCGCCAAGATGGACCTCGTCTGCCGCAAGCTTCGACTGAGGGCCGGCCAGTCCGTGGTGGAAGCAGGGTGTGGCTGGGGTGCGCTGGCACGGTATATGGCGAGGCACTACGGCGTTAGCGTCAGGGCGTACAACATCTCCCGCGAACAGATAGCCTATGCCCGCGAGATGGCCGTGGCCGAAGGTATTGTCGGGCAGGTGGAGTATGTGGAGGACGACTACCGCACCATCACGGGCCGCTTCGACGCCTTCGTCTCCGTCGGGATGCTGGAGCACGTGGGACCCGACCATTACCGGGAGCTCGGCAGGATCATCGACCGTTCCCTCACGGACGAGGGGCTCGGGCTGATACACACCATCGGGCAGAACGTGGCGGAACCCATGAGCCCCTGGCTGGCGAAACGGATATTCCCCGGCAGTTATCCCCCCACCCTGCGGGAAATGATGGCGGTGTTCGAACCGTGGGGCCTCTCCGTTCTTGACGTGGAAAACCTCCGCCTTCACTATGCGAAGACCCTGGAGCACTGGCTCGAGCGTTTCGAAAACAACCGGGAGCGGGTCGCGGCCATGTTCGACGACTGTTTTGTCCGGGCCTGGCGGCTCTATCTCTCCGCGGCCATCGCCAATTTCACCCTTGGCAGGCTGCAACTCTTCCAGGTGGTTTTCGCCCGCTCAGCCAACAACCTGATACCCTGGACCAGGTCTCACCTCAGCGACACGCGGGCCTCCGGCTGATGGAAAGCTGCGAGGTCCTTGTCGTCGGCGGCGGGCCGGCTGGTTCCACCTGTGCCGGGCAGCTGCGGCAGGCGGGGCTCGATGTGCTGCTGCTGGATTCGCGGGTCTTCCCGCGGGAGAAGCCATGCGCGGGGTGGATCACACCGGCGGTGCTGGAAACGCTGGCGATCGACAGGGACGAATACCGCTGCGGGCGCGTGTTCCAGGAAATCCGGGGCTTTGTGACCTGTGCGCTGCACGGCGCCGGGGTGGAGACCCGGTACGACAGGATCGTCAGTTACGGCATCCGGCGCGGCGAGTTCGATCACTACCTCCTTCGACGCAGCTCTGCCCGCCAAGTTCTGGGAGAGCCTGTAACGTCCCTGGAGAGGAAAGGCGGCGGCTGGATCGTCAACAGCCGCATACGGGCACGGCTCCTGGTGGGCGCCGGCGGACATTCTTGCCCGGTGGCGCGCCTTCTGGGGGCAAAGGTCGGTGCCGAGGAGGCGGTCATCGCCCAGTCGGCCGAGTTCGCATCGCCGGGTGACCGGCAGGAAACCCCTCCTGTCCGGGGGGATACGCCGGAACTCTATTTCAGCCGGGACCTGAAGGGCTACGGCTGGGTCTTCCGGAAGGGGGAGTTTCTCAATGTGGGATTCGGCCGGCTGGGCCGGGCCGATTTCGGCCGGCACATGGCCGGGTTCCGGGAGGTTCTCGAACGGCGGGGGGTGGTGGTGCCGGGCTCCCCTGACGGGTTCCGGGGGCATGCCTATCTCGTCTGCCAGGGACAAAAGGGGCGCAGGCGGGTCGACGACGGCGCACTGCTGGTCGGGGATTCGGCCGGGCTGGCCCTTCCCCTGAGCGGCGAAGGGGTCCTGCCGGCGGTGGAATCGGCCATTCTGGCTGCGCAGACCATCGTGGCGGCCAACGGAGATTACTGCCGCGACAAACTGGAACCGTATGTGACACGGCTGGACGACCGCTTTGGCCGGGAGAGTCCGGAGATCCCGCTTCCGTCCGGACTTCTCGGCTTAATCGGGACCGGCCTGCTATCCATCCCCCCCTTTGTCCGCCATATCGTCCTGGACAGATGGTTTCTCCATCGCAGCCGGAAGGGGCTTTTTGCATCGCCGTGACCGGTCGTGGTCAGCAAAGTCACCGGGTGCCCGATGCGCGGCAGCGTCAACGGGGTCTCACCATCCCGACCGGGGCAAGATACACGGTGAATTCCTCGTCGCCGTCCGCCCCCACCAGTTCATCCGCCAGCATCTGGTTGTAGGCCGCGATTGCACAAGCCCCCGCGCCGATCGCCTCGCAGGCGAGATACAGGTTCTGGCAGACGTGACCGGCATCGAGGGCGATCACCTTGTAGGATGCCTCGGCGTAGCGCCACTCGGTGCGGCCGGGGATGGCGGTCCAGATGAAGGTGACAGCCGCTTCACCGGCAAAGCGCTGTCCCCTCGCGGCGGCAGCGAGGCGGTCCGTGAGGCGGTCGGTAACCTGGTGGAGCACGAGGGAGTGGTCGAGGGGGAGGTAGCGGTAGATGCCGGGAGAAAGGGTTTCAACGCGCATGACGGCCAGGTAGGTCTCAAAGGGGTGGCGACAGCCGGCCGAGGGGACGGTCCGCAGGACCGCCGCCTCGTGGAGGCGGGCCCGGACCCCCTGGGTGCTCCAGAGGAGGAAGGCCACCTCGTCGAGGGAGAGTTCTGCGGGAAGAAACCTGCGCCTGCTCTCGCGCCGTGCGATGGCGTCCGCAAGGTCGCAGGCAGGAATGCGCCAATCCCCCCGGCCGGGGAGGGGGATGCGCTTCGCGCCGGCCGGCACCGGCTTCTGGAGGGGAGGGGGCGCGAGTCCCCGGGACTGGCGGGTGTGCCACCAGTCCACCTCGTCCCTGATCCGGTCGGTGAGGAAATTGCGGCCCGATTCTCTCGTGATGGAAGGCTTGGACATGGCTGCTTTCACCCTTTGAGGGTCAGCCACGGCTCCTGCTGGAGGAAGCTCCCCGGAACGTTCGCCTCCATCTCCACGAATCGCCGGTACGGCATGGTAAAGGTGAGTGTGTCCCGTCCCGTTTGTGCCCTCAGGTATTTCCGCGCCGAGAGGTCGACGAGCCCTGCGATGCACCGCGGCTGAGAAGATTTTGCCTCCCGGTACGAGAGGATGCCGATTGCCTGGCACCCCGCCACGAAGGGGGTGGAGACGTTTTCCAGGCCGGGCCGGTCATAACAGGCAAGCACCACGAGGGCCGAGAACTGATCGGGGTTGACGACAAAGGTGACGGACTCCGGCTCACTCTTTGCCGGGTCAACGTCGCGGAGGGGCACAAACGCGGCGTACCTGGTGGGGATTTCCGTTATCGGGAGGGCTTCGACAAACGCCTTGACCATTTCCGGGTTCTTCTTGTACCGCTCCCCATGGAGGAAGTGGTGGACGAACTCCGGCTGCGCCCCGCCTGCCCTCATTCCCTCGGCGATCTTTTCTCCTGTCGCCCAACCCTCGTTGCCGTCCGAGAGGAAATTGCAGAAACCCGCAATACCCCCCGGAAAGCTCTGGTACGTAGTGCCGAAGCCGAGCCCGATGCCGCCGCCGAAGCATCCATAGGTTTCCCGGTCGAAGACGGCCGTCTTTCCCTTTGTCGCCGCCGCGCCGAACATGCTCATGACGCACCCCCACTTCCCCGGTTCGAACTGAACCGCCCTCTCGGGCTTTTCATCCGTGAGAAGGAGGGCCACCGGTTCCGTCTGCAGGTTGATGGCCTGGGCAATGGCGCTGTTCATCTTTTCTCCTCCGCGATGTGATGGATAGTGCAGAAGAATGCCGAGACGAGTCAGTTGCCCCCTGCGGCGTCGCTTCCCGCAAGGGGCGGAGCTTCGGCCGGTGTCGCCGGTGCGGTACCATTCTCCGCCCCGGCGGTGGGCGTCTGCCCGGAGGCCGGCGGGGATGTGTAGAGCCTCTCGTAGACGCCGGCCCCCGCCAGGACCTTTTTCACGTAGTCCCGGGTCTCCCCGAAGGGGATCCCCTCGATGAACTCGTCGTCGCGGAGATTCCCCGCAGTCTTTTTCCAGCGGGAGACGTTGCCGGACCCGGCGTTGTAGGCGGCAACCGCCGCCATTACATCGCCGTGGTAGAGGTTCAGGAGGTTCCGAAGGTGCCGGGCCCCGAGGGCGATGTTTACCTCGGGGTCATTGAGATTGGCGGGCTTCTGCGTAGCCCCGCGCTTCCCCTTGATGGCATCGGCCGTGGCCGGCATGATCTGCATGAGACCCATGGCCCCTACCGGCGAGAGTGCGGTGGGGAGGAAGCTGCTCTCGGCGCTGATCACGGAATAGATCAGCCACTGGGGGAGGCCGTTGTCCCTGGCGGCCCGGCCGACCGTGTCCCGGAATGCGAGGGGGTAAGAAATCTCCCAGAGGGTGAGGGTTTCCCGGTCGAGACGGCGGGGGCGTTCCTGGCGGAACAGGGCCTGCGCGCCGTGGTAATCCCCCATCTCCAGGTAGAGTCGGGCGAGCCCGAGGAGGTTCTTCTGCTGGCCGGCGCCTTTTCCCTTGACGGCGGCGAGCTCCTTTCTCGCCTCGTCATAGAAACCCATGGCAACAAGGGCTTTGATCCTGTCGTAGCCCACCGGAAGGGGAAGGGTGGCGGTCAGGTCGGCGGGTGCCGCGAGGGGAGGGAGTTCCGGGGCCTTCGTCTCCTTCCGGTAGGTCTGGGCATAGAAACCGGCGGGATATTCGTCGAGGAGCATGGCGAAGGACGCCTGGGCGGTGGCCGCTTCCCCTGCGGCGAGGAGGGAACGGCCGTACCAGTAGAGGGCCTTTTCCCGCATCCCCGCGTCGGTGGTCAGCTGGCGGAAAGTGGTCGCCGCCGTGGAGAGGTCTCCGGCCAGGTAGGAGGCCCAGGCCATTTCCCACCGCGCCTCCCGACGCAGGTTCGACTCCGGATACTCCGACAGGAGCCTCTTCAGCAGGGTGAGTTGCTCGTCCCTCCGCCGCTGGAATTTTCTGACAGAGGCGGCTCCGAGGAGGGCATCATCGGCCAGGTCGGAGGAGGGGTTCTTGTCCGTCACGACGAGATACGCGGCAACGGCCTCGTCATCCTTCCCCCGCTTGCCCATTGCCTTGGCCATCAGGTAGCGCGCCTCGACGGCGATCTCCCTCTTGGGGGACAATGCGATGAGGTCGCGGAAGGTTTCCTCGGCCTCTTTGTAGCGGCGGGCCTTGAGAAGCGCCTGGCCGGTCTTGAGGGAAAGCCGCCAGGCAAAGGGGGTGGTGCCGGGCTGCGGGGGTATGGAGGTGAGGGTTGTGACGGCCCGGTCGTATTTGCCCAGGTCATAGAGGGTGACGCCCATGGCATAGAGCTCGTCCGCCGTGTAGGGGGCGACGCTGAACCCAAGGGCAGCGAGCCGCTGCAGGTCGGCTTCGGCCTTGGCGGCGACATCTGCTGCCGGGTATTTCAGGCGGATGGAACGGAGCGCTGCCACCGCGGCCGTCGTCTCCCCCAGCTTTTCCCGGCAGAGGGCGGCGGAGTACAGGGCGTTCAGGGCGTCGGCACCGGCCGGGTACTTGCCGATGAAATCCTGGTAGGCCTTGCCGGCCCCGGCAAAATCGCCGCCGTCGTTGAGGAGATCGGCCCGGAGGAGTTCGGCGGCCCGGAGAAGCGGGGTTTCCGGATAGCTCTTGAGGAGCCGCTGCAGGGGAACGGTGGCATCGGCCGGGCGCTTGAGGTTCCGCAGGGCCTGGGCCTGGTGGTAGAGGGCATAATCTGCCAAGAGCGGGAAGGAGTCGGCGGCCCGCCCAAGGTAGCTGGCAGCTTCTTCCCACAACCCCAGCTTGTACGCATCGATGCCGACGAGGAAATCCCGCTTCCCTCCCTCGGGGGCGCGCAGGGCGGCCTCCCGGGCCTCCCGGTACTCCTTGTCCCGGTTTTTACCGGCGGCGACATTCAGGGCCTCATCCGGGAGCGGAGAGAGGTTCCCTCCGGAAACCGATCCGGCGAGGAGGAGGAAGCTGCAGGCAACGAGAAGGCTACGGCAGAGCACGTTGTTTGTTCTCCGATTTCAATGGCAATCCGTGGTATTCATCCATAGTAAACGGACCGCTGCAAAAAAATCAAAGGATTTTTCCCCGGAAGCGGTGTACACTGGAACCGGATGGCGCGCAAGGCTCTGAGGTCTGGCTGCGGGAAGGGACGGAATGATGAAATTCAGGATAGAGGCGGTCCTCGAGGTACTGCGAGCCCGGGGGAGCGAACCGGTGGCGTTCCGGGAGCTGGTTTCCCGTTGCGGCGTCGCCAAGGGTGACCGGCTGGGTTTCCGGGAGCGCCTTGACCGGCAGGTGGCCGCCGGGGTCCTGCGCAAGGTGAAGGGGAACCGCTACGCCCTGCCGGAGGCTGGCGGCGCCATTACCGGGAGGCTCTCCGTCCATCCCGACGGGTACGGCTTCGTACTTCCCGACGAGGGAGGGGATGACATCTTCATCCCGGCCCGCTATCTGCGGGAGAACCTGCACGGCGACCGGGTCGAGGTACGTGTCTCCCCTCCCGGCCGCCTCGGGAAACGGGAGGGGCGTATCCTCCGGACCCTGGAAAGGGGCGTGCGCCGGATCGTGGGGCGGTTCCACGCCGACCCGGACGGCAATTACCTGGTGCCAGAGGAACTGCGACTCCCCCGGCTCGTCGCTATTCCACCCGGGGGGAAAAGCGGGGCTATCGACGGCCAGGTAGTTCTGGCGGAGGTCACCGCCTATCCCGCCCCACGGCAGAGCGCCGCGGCGAAGGTCGTCGAGGTGCTCGGCTGGCCCGATGAACCGGAAACCGAGGCACTGGCCATTATCCGGCAGTTCGACCTCCCCGACCGGTTTCCCGAGGAGGTCGTCGCCGCCGCCCGTGCCGTTCCCCAGGCCGTACCGGCCGAAGCCTTGGCGGGACGCACCGACCTGCGGGATCTCCTCACGGTGACCATCGACGGCGAGACAGCCAGGGATTTCGATGATGCCGTGTCGGTCATGAAGGAGCGGGGGGACAAGATCAGGCTCCGGGTCTCCATCGCCGACGTCTCCCACTACGTGCAGCCGGGATCGGCCCTGGACGCCGAGGCCTACCGGCGCGGCACTTCGGTCTATTTTCCCGACCGCTGCCTTCCCATGCTGCCGGAAGAGCTTTCCAACGGCATCTGTTCCCTGAATCCCCTGGTCGACCGGCTGGCGTTCACGGCGGAGATCCTCTTCGACCGGTCGGGGGGCGTGCTGGAGAGTAAATTCTACCCCAGCGTCATCCGCAGCGATGCCCGCCTTACCTATACCGCCGTCAGGAAGATCCTCGTGGACCGGGACCCGGCGGAGATCGCCGCACACGAGCCCCTTCTCGAAGACCTCGGTCTCATGGAGGAGCTTGCCCGCCGCCTGATGGCGCGGCGGCGGCAACGGGGGAGCATCGACTTCGACCTGCCCGAGCCGGAGATCATCGTCGACCTGCAGGGGCAGACGGAGGCAATCGTCAAGGCGGAGCGCAACCTAGCCCACCGCATCATCGAAGAGTTCATGCTGGCCGCCAACGAAGCGGTGGCAGCGTTCCTGGATGCGAGCGACGTTCCCTCCCTCTACCGCATCCACGAGCCCCCCGACCCGGTGAAGCTCAATGACTTCAGCGAGCTCATCCACGGCTTCGGGTACAGCCTCGGCTCCCAGGAGGAGGGGATAGCTCCGGGCGAGCTGCAGCGGCTCCTGGAGGAGGTGGAGGGGAAACCGGAGGAACGGATGATCAATGAGGTGCTGCTGCGCTGCATGAAGCAGGCGCGCTACAGCGCTGAGAACCTCGGCCATTACGGTCTCGCCTCCCCGTGCTACACCCACTTCACCTCCCCGATCCGCCGCTATCCCGACCTGGTGGTCCACCGCATCCTCCGGCACTCCCTCGCCGGCAGGATGGGTGAGAAGGAGAAGGAGAGGTCCGCTGCCACCCTTCCGGATGTCGCCAGCCATACCAGCAGCCGGGAAAGAGTCGCCATGGAGGCGGAGCGGGAGATCGTCGCCCTGAAAAAGGTCCAATTCATGGCGGACAAGATCGGGGAGGAATTCGACGGCTTCATCTCGGGGGTCTCTTCCTACGGGTTCTTCGTGGAACTCGTCGACCTGTTCGTGGAGGGGATGGTGCATGTCTCGACCCTTGGCAGGGATTACTACCGGTACGTGGAGAAGCAGCATGCGCTGGTGGGGGAGAGGCTGGGGAGGATCTTCCGGATCGGTGACCGCCTGAGGGTTAAACTGGCGGCGGTCAGCACCGAGCGGAAACAGCTGGATTTCGTCCTGGCGGCGGAAGAGGGGGGAGTGGCTCCCGGGGAGGTCGAGCCGGACGGGGAATTCTACCCCCGCATTCCGGTTCGCGGCAAGCGGCCCCCCGGCGGGGCGAAGAGGGGGAAGGGGAAGCAAAGCCCCGCCGGAGGCGGCGGTAAGCGGCACCAGCGGCCGCGGAAAAGGCGGTAGCGGGAGCCGTCCCCTTTTACTTGACCGGACCGCGAAAAAATGGTAGTGGTAGCTTAATGAATTGATGGGGCTTCGGCCCCATCACCCGTTTGTGCCGTTCATGCTGCAAAGGAACAGGGAATGCTGCGGAAGATAGCGCTAATCCTTGCCGTCATATCGTTCGCGGCCATTGTCGTGTACAAGCCTGACGCCACGTCGGAGCCGGCGGCCAACCCCAATGACCCCGCCCATGAAGACCTTTCCCGGATCGACTACCCGAGCATCAGGGCCATCCCCTGGAAACCACGCTTCATAAGGCCGCAGGATACCCTCGAATCGCTGTACGGCGAGTACTGGGTCGATGTGGCGCGCTTCAACCGGATCGACCGGCGCCATGTCTATCCCGGCATGACCATCAAGGAGCCGCTGCGCCTGGCGGACATCCGGGACTATACCCCCATGCCCGCCGAGTACGAACCGGCCCTGCACCATGAAAAGTACATCCTCGTCAACATGACCGAGCAGTGGCTCGGCGCCTACGAGTACGGCAAACTGAAGTTCTCCATGCCGGCGGCAACGGGCAAGGATTCCACCAAGAGTCCGACCGGCATCTTCCAGGTGGACGCCCGGGACAGGAACCACACCTCTTCCCTCTACAAGACCGAAGACCAGGAGGAGCAGTATCCCATGGACAACGCCATCCGTTTCCATGTGGAGAACAACATTTCCTACTGGATCCACTCCCGGGACCTGCCGGGGCGGCCCGCATCCCACGGCTGCATCGGCTTGTTCGACGAAGAGATGCAGAACCGGGTCTACGGAGTTCCGGGACAACCGGTGCTTCTCGATGCGGAAAAGCTTTACGCCTGGGCCGTCGGCGAAGAGGAGTACGAAGACGACACCGGTGAGCAGGAACTCCTCGAGGACGGTCCGGTGGTGGAGGTCATCGGGGACAATCCCCACAACTTCAAGAGGTCTATTTTCTCATTTCTCGACAAAAGCTCATAGCACGGAGGTTTCAATGAAGGTACTCGGAAAGACATCCGCACTCCTGGCGCTCGCCGCCGCTCTGCTACTTTTCCCGCTCATCGACTGTTTTGCCTCTTCTGCCGCGGTAAAACCCGATGCCGCCCTGCGCCAGGCATTCCCCGACATCCCCTTCGACAGCGTGGAGCCGACGGACATCACCGGATTGTATGAAGTGACCTCGGGCGCCACCGTCTTTTACTACTATCCGGAGAAGGATTATCTCATCATCGGGAGTATCTACACGAAGGATAAGAAGGACCTGACGGCGCAGAAGAAACGGGATATTTCCTCCCGGCTGGTGGGCACCCTTCCCCTCGACAAGGCAGTCAAGGTCGGCAACGGCAAGACCAAGGTCATCGAGATTACCGATCCCGATTGTCCGTTCTGCAAAAAGGCGTCGGAGTATTTCAAGAACAGAACCGACGTGACCCGGTATGTGTTCTTTGCCCCGCTCGCCCATCCTGCGGCCATCGAGAAGATCAAGTACATCCTCAATTCCCAGGACAAGGAAAAGGCATACCTGGAGATGATGGAAGGAAAGGTAACGCCTCCCGCCAAAGCCACCTACAGCGACGCCGTCACGAAGCTTGCCCAGGAGCACCTCGCCCTGGCCAAGATGGTCGGCGTCCAGGGGACCCCGACCTTCTTCATCAACGGCACCATGGTGGTTGGGGCAGATATCCCCCAGATCGAGAAATTGCTCAAGGAGCCGGCGCCGCAAAAATAGCGGGTGTCGGAAGTATCTCGGGGAGAAGGAACGCGGATGGTGTTTCCGGAAGGGCCACCATCTGCCGTGCCTGAGAGGCCTGGCGACCGCAGCCCGCTACAGCCGGGGGCCAGTCCGGCGGATTCCTCCAATGCCGGACGATTCAGCCGCTCACAGGCCTTGTGTCTGCAGATTGCCGACTCTTCGTTGTTTCCGACAGGGCGTTGACTTAATTGATCGTTTCTGGTACGAAGGACTATCACCTGTCGGAACTGTGGTCATCGGTTGCCGGAACATGAAGACCAAGGAGAATGCCATTGTTTGATTCGTCGTGGAACAGAAGGTCCTTTCTCAAGGGGGCGGTGCTGGGCACCCTGATACTTTTCGGCTACCATCCTGCGTCCGCCGTGGAATATACTGCCGATGACGGCCCCGAGGGGAGGCTGTCGTTGTTCAACATCCATTCCAAGGAGAGAGTCCGGGTTACCTACCGGGACCGGGCGGGCAATTACGATCTGGATGCCCTCAACCGGCTCAACTGGGTCCTTCGCTGCCACTATACCGGCGAGGTTGCCAACATGGATGTCCACACCCTCGAATTCCTCAATACCGTGGACAAAAAGCTCGGCGGGGATCACGAGATCCACATCATTTCCGGGTACCGCTCCCCCACGTACAACAAGCTGCTGCGCAATGAAGGCCACAAGGTCGCCCGGCACAGCCTGCACATGGAGGGGAAGGCCATCGACATCCATATCCCCGGGATCGGGCTGGATACGGTGCGGAAGGTCGCCCTCGCCACCCGGTTCGGAGGGGTCGGCTACTACCCGGGTCCGGGATTTGTACATATCGATTCGGGGAAGTTCAGGGTCTGGCAGCAATGACATGACGAGGCTTCTCCTGCTGCTTGCCGCCATGGTTTCACTGTGCTGTGCGCCGGTCTTCGCTTCCCAGTCCAAACCGTCCAATTACTGCAAAATATCCCATCCGAGCGATGACGAGATAGAGTGGGATTGCCACCGCCTGAAGCGGAAGGAAACCCTCGAAGGCCTTTTCGGAGACAGGTGGCAGGACGTGGCCCGGTTCAACAGAATGGACCGGCGCCATGCCTATCCGGGCATCTCCATCAAGGTGCCGAAAAATCTGGACGATATCAGCGACTATTCACCTCTTCCCGACTTCCTGCCCTCCCGGGAAAACGAGGCAAAATTCATCCTGATCGACCTTTCCGAGCAGTTTCTCGGCGCCTACGAGTTCGGCCGCCTCTTTCTGTCGTTTCCCATCGCCTCCGGCGACCGCAAGAACCGGACCCCCACCGGTGAATTCCGCGTCATGGCATTCAACCGCAACCATAAATCCTCGCTCTACAAAATCGAGAAAACCGTCACTCCCTACCCGATGCACTATGGCCTGATGTTCTACATCAATCCAGCAGGGGTCGCATTCTGGCTGCATGGCCGGGATGTGCCGGGATACGCTGCCTCCCACGGCTGTATCGGCCTCTATGACGAAGCCATGCAGAAGGAGTTCTACCGCACCCCGCGCCGGCCGGTCCTCGATGACGCCAAGACCCTCTTCGAATGGGCCACCGAACTCCACAACGATGACGGTGAATTGCATTACATCGACGACGGACCGAAGGTGCTGATCGTCGGGAAACCGTCGTACTGAGGCAGCCCCTAACGGCTGCTCTTTCTCCCGCCCCCGCCTCTGTCCCCCAGTTCCGTGCTTCCCTTCTCCTGGTGACCGTCTATCTACCCGGCTGTTTCCCTCTCAGAAGACCACTGCAGGCCAACCTGAGGAGCATAAATACATACGTACCGGTATGCCTGTGACTGGGACAAAAAAATGCCGGGGCGTCCCCCGGCGGTGGAAAGGAGCACACATGGCGATGTGCTGTTCGCGTGGTGATATTTGTTTGCCTACAGAAAAAGTACTTACAAATAAATATGTTACGCGGTGAAGCCTGAATGGTGGGTTTAGCTATGATGTGTC
>Ga0335085_10003813_pt1 | contig 25619 bp, 15 predicted proteins | sample Lox_Sample_45_FD_206712 | JGI IMG/M metagenome (GOLD analysis project Ga0335085, IMG submission 206712) | Soil microbial communities from Loxahatchee National Wildlife Refuge, Florida, United States - Lox_Sample_4.5 | ecosystem: Environmental > Terrestrial > Soil > Wetlands | place: USA...
TTCGATCTCCTTGAGGACCTCGCGCGGGGCGCCGCCGGCCACGGACAGGTGGGCGAGCGTTCCCGTGCGCCGGAAGGCCCCCGCCAGGGAACGGTTCAGCGACACGGCCATCTCGCCCGATTTCGAGATCGCGAGGACCTCGGCGCCGCCGAGGCCAAACGGGCGCGACTCGGGGCTCTCGGGCCGGCCGACGAAGATCTCCATCGGCTTGCCGTCCCAGGCCGCCGAGTACATGACGGTCTGCCCGTCCGGCGCAAAGCGAGCCGCGAGGATCTGCCCGCGCCGGAAGGTCAGCTGACGGAAGGACGGAGGCGGCCGGTCGCCCGCCTTTTTCACTTCCCGAAACGCCCACCCTCCGATGGCGAGCGCCGTGGCCGCGACGGCGCCGGCGAAGAGAGCCCAGGATGGGCGCTTCCGGCTGCCCGGCAGCGTCGACGTCGCCGTCCCCGGGCCCGACAGTCCCGACAGTGCCTTGAGATCGAAGGCGACGTCGCGCGCCGAGTAGAACCGCTCCTCCGGATTCTTCTCCAGGCAGTGACGGACGATCCGCTCGAGCCCGGGCTGGATGTTCCGGTTCGTGGCGGAGAGATCCGGCGGTTCCTCCCGCAGGATCGCCGACATCGTCTCGGCGGCGGAGTCGCGATGGAAGGCGCGGCGACCCGACAGCATCTCGTAGACGATCGCGCCGAAGGAGAAGAGGTCCGAGCGCTGGTCCGCGGGCTTGCCCTTCACCTGCTCGGGCGACATGTAGCCGAGCGTGCCCAGCACGACACCCGGCTCGGTGCCGGCGGTCGGCAGATTCGTCTCCCGGCCAGAGCCCGCTTCGCTCTGCGTCAGCTTGGCCAGGCCGAAGTCGAGGATCTTGACCCTGCCGTCGTTCGTCAGAAAGAGGTTCTCGGGCTTCAGGTCCCGATGCACGATCCCCTTCTCGTGCGCCGCGGCCAGGCCCTTGGCGATCTGCACCGCGTAGTCAGTCGCCTTGCGCGGGGCGAGCGCGCCCCCCGCGAGCCGAGCCCGCAGCGTCTCTCCCTCGAGCAGTTCCGTGACGATGTACGGCGCGCCGTCGTGCGACCCCAGGTCATAGACCGCCGTGATGTTGGGATGGTTGAGCCCGCCCGCCGACTGCGCCTCCTGCTCGAAACGCCGCAGGCGGTCAGCATCTTGCGAATAGGAGGCCGGCAGCACCTTGATCGCGACCTCGCGTTTGAGCCGTTCATCCTTCGCCCGGTACACCTCCCCCATCCCTCCGGCACCCAGAGGGGCGACGATCTCGTAGGGGCCGAGACGCGTCCCGGAGGAGAGGGTCATTTCAGTCCCTCGACGAGATAGAGATCCGAGAGCGTACGCAGGCAGGAGTAGGCGTAGAAGCTCCCATCGGGAGTGAAATGCGGCGGAGCGACGCCGGTGACCCCCGCCGAGTCGGAGGGCATCAATTCCCTGAAGAGCTGCTTTCGGCCGGTGGTGATGTCCAACAGATAAACCTTCGCCGGCAACTCTCTGCGTCTGTAGACGTACAGAGCGCGACCATCGGCGCTCCAACCGCTCGGCGTGTCCTCCGGGGTGGCGCCGGGTACCGCCGTTGGCTCTCCACCGGAGGTTGGATACAGGTAGACCTTCTCATCGGGCCCCCGTACGGCGATCAACTTCCCGTCGGGCGAAACGCCCTGCGCGAAGGACCGATATCCCTCGGGCGTCAGGGCACGAGGTTTTCCCCCGGCGAGGTCCCAAACGTAGATTCGCGCGCCGTGTCCGGGCTCGTTCGCCGTCACCGCCAGGCGTTTTCCGTCCGGGAACCAGACGGCCCGCTGAAGTCGCAGCCCTTCGCGCGGCAGGAAGCGCGCTTCCCCCGCCCCGGTCGGATAGAGGACGAGCTGGGGGTCGGTGGCGAACTTGACCGCGGCGATCGCCCATTTTCCGTCGGGCGATAGGCCGTACCCGTTTCCTTCACCGAGCCGGACCGCCGGCGAACCGTCTGTACTGCGAAGGTAAATGGAATAACCGGGGCCGCCTCCCTCCCCGGACTCGGCGAAGAGAAGGGCCTTTCCATCGGGAGAGATGTCTATCGCCTGCGACCAGTCGAGCCACGAGAGGTCGCGTTCCTTCTCGAAACCGGGGCCACGCGCGAAAATCTCCTGACGGTTCGTGTCGTGCGTCATCAAGACTCTTCCGTCCCGCCCCACGTCCTGCAGCGTCAGGATGCCCGTCACTCGAGCGAGAAGTCTCAGCTTCCCGGAGACCGATGAGGCGTAGAGCGCGCGGTTGGCCCCGCTCTTGGCACCCGTGAACCAGATTTCTCCGCGGGGCGACCAGGCTAGTCCGATCAACGTCTCGAAGACTCCCGGCAAATTCCGCTTCTTGCCCGTACGGTCCACGAGCGCGAGCGACCCCCCGTCGTCTCCGCGCACCGGATGATCGAGGAAGGCGACGAGGTCACCCTCCGGCGAGACGCGCGGATTCGTGATCCAGCCGGCCGTCTCGTAGAGAACTTTCCCGATCGGGAACTCGAGACGGTTGCGGCCGTTGACGTCGCGGACGACGGCGAGGCTCTTGCCGTCGGGAGACCAGTCCGCCCACTCGATGTTTTCGAGCACGGCGCGGGGCGCACCGCCGCCGGCAACACCCATTCGCGCGAGCGTGCCGGTCGACTCGAATGGTCCGACGATGTGTCGGCCGAGGGAGAGGGCCATCTCGCCCGAGCGGGAAATCGCGAGGATATCGGCGCCGGGAAGCCCGAACGGACGCGATTCCGGGCTCTCCGAGCGGCTGACGAAAATCTCGACCGGCTGTCCCTCCCACGCGGAGCCGTACAGGATCGTCTGACCGTCGGGCGCGAAGCGCGCGAAGGAAATCGTGCCACGTCGAAAAGTGAGTTGGCGAAAGGAGGGAGGCTCGACGTATCCGGCCTTCGTGCCTGCCAGATAAACCGCCCCGAGCACCAGAAGAAGCAACACGGCTCCTGACAGGAGCGGAAGAAGAGGGCGACGGCCCATGCGGGGGAGAACCTCGACCGACGTGGCGCGTGGACTCGACACGCCGGACAGAGACTCCAGATCGAACGCCACGTCGCGCGCCGACTCGAATCTCTCCTCGGGGTTCTTCTCCAAGCAATGCCGCACGATCCGCTCGAGGCCCGGATGGACCTCCTGGTTGGTTTGTGTCAGGTCCGGCGGTTCTTTCGACAAAATCGCCGTGATCGTGTCGGCCGCCGTGTCCCCACGAAACGCCCTCTGCCCCGACAACATCTCGTAGAGAATCGCCCCAAAGGAAAAGAGGTCGCTGCGCCGGTCGGCCGGCTTCCCACGCACCTGCTCGGGCGACATGTACCCCATCGTGCCCAGCACGACACCGGGCTCCGTTCCCGACACCGTCCTCAGGTCGGTCTGTTGCTCCCCGTCTTTCTCTGTCTTCAGCTTCGCCAGACCGAAGTCCAGGATCTTCACCCGCCCGTCTCTCGTGACGAACACGTTTTCCGGCTTCAGATCCCGGTGGACGATCCCCTTCTCGTGCGCCGCCGCCAGGCCTCGAGCCATCTGCACCGCGTAGTCGATCGCTTTCCGAACCGGCAGCGCTCCCGAGGACAGCCGTGACCGCAGCGTCTCCCCTTCCAGCAGCTCCGTCACGATGTACGGCGAGCCCTCGTGCGTCCCGAAGTCGTGCACCGCAGTGATGTTCGGGTGGTTCAGAACGCCCGCAGCCCGCGCCTCCTGCTCGAAGCGCTTCAGCCGGTCGGCATCCTGCGAGAACGACGCAGGCAGCACCTTGATCGCGACCTCCCGTCCCAGGCGAGGATCCCTTGCCCGGTACACCTCTCCCATGCCGCCGGCGCCCAGAGGCGCGACAATCTCGTACGGGCCGAGCCGGGTTCCAGATGAAAGTGTCATCGAATGCGAGAGCGGATTCTAACGGAGACGAGGACTATTCCAGCCCCTCGACGACGTAGAGGTCGGCGAGATTGCGCGTGTAGGAGTAGGCGTAAGCCTTGCCGTCCGGCGTGACTCGAATCGAGCCGATGCTCGTCACTCCGGCCGAGTCGCCGGGCATGAGAGACCGCCACGGCGACAGGGACCCGGTCTTCAGCTCGATGCGTTGGACCTGTGCGGGAACCTGTCCCCTCAGTCGAACCAGCAGCGACCCTCCATCTTCGGTCCAACCAATCAGGCTCCACTTCTGGTCCATCGCGAGCGCGGTGGGCTCCCCGCCTTCGAGGGGGTAGACATAGGCCCTTCGGTCCGGTCCAACGACGGCGACGACCCGGCCGTCGGGAGAAACTCCGGCGCCGGTTGTCGCGAAACGGTAGCCCTCGGGAGTCAGAGCACGGCTCTTTTGGGAGGCGAGCTCGTACACGTAGATCCGAACTCCGCGACCCGTTTCGTTGGCGGCGAGCAGGATTCGGTTCCCGTCCGGCAGCCACGTCGCTGCCTGAACCGTCAGGCCCGGCGTCTCCAGGAACCTCGGGTCTCCCGAGCCGATCGGATAGATCACAACCCTCGGGTTCGAGGACGGATGGACGATCGCGAGCGCGAGTTTGCCGTCGGGCGAGAGCGACTGCGCCGAGCCCTCGCCCAGACGGATCGCCGGAGAACCGTCCATCTTCCGCGCGTAGGTGGAGTACCCCGGGCCGCCTCCCTCGCCGCTCTCGTCGAAGAGGATCGTGCTCCCATCTCTCGAGACGCTGGCCGCCAGGGACCAGTCGAGCCACGACAAGTCCCGCTCCTTTTCGAGGCCGGGCCCGAAGGCGACGAAACCCTGCCGCGCCTTGTCCTGCGAGAGCAGCACCTTGCCCGTCCGGGAAACGTCCTCGATCGTCATGCCGCCGGTGGCGACGGCCAGGACGCGGATCCTCCCGGCGAGGGTCGCGGCGTGCACGAAACGGTTGAACCCGACCCGCGAGCCGGTGAACCAGACTTCGTCACCCTTGCGGGACCAGCAGAGGCCGAGGATGCTCGCGAAGTCGTCGGAGATCTTCTTCGACCGGCCCGAACGATCGACGAGCAGGATGTAGCCCCCGTCGTCGTCGACCGTCGGATGCTCGATGACGGCGACCTCGTTCCCCGATGGGGAAATTCGCGGGTGGCTCAGCCAGCCTGCCGAGGCGTGGAGGATCTTGCCGATCGGAAACTCCAGCTGACTCTTTCCCCCGGCTTCGCGAACGATCGCGAGATCCTTGCCGTCGGGCGACCAGTCGGCGTACAGCACGTCGTCCCGAATGTCCTTCGGCGCGCCGCCTCCGGTCATGCCGAGGCGGGAAAGCGTTCCGATCCGCGAGAAGCCGCTGTGCGAGCGGCGCGAAAGAGAAACCGCCATCTCGCCCGTGGAGGCGATGGAGAGGACCTCGGCGCCCGTCAGGCCGAAGGGCCGCGACTCCGGGCTGTCGAGGCGCGTCGTGAAGAGCTCCATGGGCCGTCCATCCCAGGCCGCCGTGTAGATGATGGTCTCCCCGTCCGGTGCGAATCTCGCGGAGAAGATCGGACCGCGACGGAAGGTAAGCTGGCGGAACGAGATCGGCGGGCGCTCGGTGAAACGCCGGCCGGCGAGGAGACCCCCCGCAACGCCCACGGCGAGCGCGGCGACGATCGCGGCGAGGACGGCTCCCGTCCAGCGGGTTCGCACGCGTTCTTCCACCGGAGCCGCCTGAACGGCGCTGGTCGTCGTGCCCGAGACTCCCGACAGCGCCTCGAGGTCGAAGGCCAGGTCGCGGGCGGACTCGAACCGCTCCTCAGGGTTCTTTTCCAGGCAGTGGCGCACGATCCGTTCGAGCCCGGGATGAACCTCTTTGTTGCTCGCACTGAGGTCGGGCGGTTCTTTGGTCAGGATCGCCGTGATCGTGTCCGCCGCCGTCTCGCCGCGAAAAGCGCGCTGCCCCGACAACATCTCGTGCAGAATCGCCCCGAAGGAAAAGAGGTCGCTGCGCCGGTCCGCTGCTTTCCCACGGACCTGCTCGGGGGACATGTAGCCGATCGTCCCCAGAACTACCCCGGGCTCCGTCCCGGAAACCGTTCGGAGGTCTGTCTGCTGCTCGCCGTCCTTTTCCGTCTTCAGCTTCGCCAGGCCGAAGTCCAGGATCTTGATCCGCCCGTCGTTGGTCACAAACAGGTTCTCGGGCTTCAAATCCCGGTGCACGATCCCTTTCTCGTGCGCCGCCGAGAGCCCCCGGGCGATCTGGTTGCCGTAATCCAGAGCCTTGCGCACCGGCAACGCTCCGGACGAAAGACGCGACCGAAGCGTCTCGCCTTCCAGAAGCTCCGTCACGATGTACGGCGCCCCGTCGTGAGATCCGAGGTCGTACACCGCTGTGATGTTCGGGTGGTTCAGGACTCCGGCCGCCCGCGCCTCCTGCTCGAAACGCTTCAGGCGGTCCGCGTCTTGCGAGAAGGAGGCCGGCAAGACCTTGATCGCCACCTCGCGCCCAAGACGCGGATCCTTCGCCCGGTACACCTCCCCCATCCCCCCGGCGCCCAGGGGCGCGACGATCTCATAGGGTCCCAGCCGGGTGCCCCCAGGAAGGCCCACGTCAGCCGGGCTCCGCCGCGAAACGACGCGTCATCGACACTCTCTCTCTTCTGCTCGCGATGCGAAGAGCCTCCCGAGCGGGAGCGAGGGAGCAGCCTCGCGCCGCGGGAGCCGCAGCGCAGCGAGGGGCTAGGCTCGTGGTCGAGGCCCTTTGGCCGAGCCACGAGCCGATGCGCCGCCAGGCGCAGGCTCCGAGCAAGCGAAGGCGACGGTGCACCTCCCCCATACCGCCCGCGCCAAGAGGTGAAACGATCTCGTAGGGTCCGAGCCTCGTTCCGGCAGAGAGTGTCATCGGGTCGGGGGCGGATTGTATCGAAATCGGGAAGAGCGCCAGCGAGTCAGGGCCAGGTCATCGGAGACCGTCGACGATGTACAGGTCCGACAGCGTGCGGCTGTAGGAGTAGGCGTACGAATCGCCGCTCGGTGTCAGCAGCGGGCCGATCTCGGACACACCCCCGGCGTCCTGGGGCATCAGCGTCAGCGCGAGCTCCCGCCGCCCACTGGAGACGTCGACGCGATAGACCTTCGTCGGGGCCTCTCCCTGGCGATAGACGAAGAGGGAACGGCCGTCCACGGCGAACTGAGCGACGCGATCATTCTCATCGAGCCCTGGAATCGCCGTCGGTTCGCCTCCCTCGAGAGGATAGAGGTATGTCCTCCGGTCGGGCCCCGTGACGACGGCCGAGGTACCGTCCGGGGAAACGACACGGGAGCCTCGGTACCCCTCCGGCGTCAGGGCGCGGGGCTTGCCGTTGGCGAAATCGCGCTCGTAGAGCCGCAGCCCATGTCCGGGTTCGCTGGCCGTAAAGAGGATCCGCTTACCGCCGGGCAGGAAGCTCGCATTGAGCACGGAGAGTCCGTCCTTGGGAAAGAGCTTCGCCTCGCCCGCCCCGGTCGGGTACGCCACGAGCTGCGGGTCCGACGTCGAGTGCAGGATCACGACGGCCCACTTTCCATCCGGCGAGAGGGCCTGGCCGAACCCTTCGCCCAGGCGCACCGCCGGCGAGCCGTCGGTCTTGCGCACGTAGACGGAGTAGCCCGGCCCGCCGCCCTCGCCCCCCTCGGTGAAGAGGACCGTGCGGCCGTCCGGCGACAGGGCGGTCGGCAGAGAGTAATCGAGCCAGGTGAGGTCGCGCTCCTTCGACTCTCCGGCCGGACGGGCCAGGATCTCCTCCCGAAACGTGTCGCGCGTCATCAGCAGGCGCCCGTCGCGAGAGATGTCGCGCAGCGTCAAGTTGCCGGCGATTCGCGAGCGCAGCCGCACGCGGCCCGAAAGCGAAGTCGTATAAAGAGCCCGAAGCGACACTTCCGCGGCGGTGAACCAGACCTCCCGGCCGTCCGGCCTCCAGGCCAGACCCTGCGCCGAGGAGAACGGCTGGGAGAGAACCTTCTTGCGCCCCGAACGCTCGACGACCGCAACCGAGCCGCCGTCGTCGGTCACGGAGGGGTGGTCGATGAAGGCGACGAGGTCCCCATCCGGGGAGACGCGGGGATTGCTGATCCAGCCGTTCGTCTGATACAGCGTCTTGCCGATCGGGTACTCGAGCCGATTCTGTCCCCGCGCCGTCCTCACGACGGCGAGCGCGCGCCCATCGGGCGCCCAGTCAGCCCACTCGACGTCCTCGAGAATGTCGCGCGGCGCCGCCCCGCCGGCCACCGAGAGCTGCGCCAGCGTTCCGGCGCGCCGGAAGCCTCCCGCGGAGACCCGGTTCAATGACACGGCCATCTCTCCGGACTTCGAGAGCGCGAGGACCTCGGCGCCGATGAGGCCAAAGGGCCTCGACTCGGGGCTTTCCAGCCGGCCGACGAAAACCTCGATGGGCTTGCCGTCCCAGGCTGCCGCGTACACGACGGTCTGGCCATCGGGGGCAAATCGCGCCGACAGGATCTCGCCGCGCCGGAAGGTGAGCTGGAAGAAGGAAGGAGGCGGCTGGTCACCGGCTCTCTTGCCGGCGAAATAGGCGAGGCTGCCGGAGAGGAGGGCCGTCGCCGCGACCGCGCCCGTCAGGAGAGGCCAGAGGCGGCCTCGCTTGCCCTCCGCCCGGGGAGCCGCGGCTGCCCCCGAGACCTGCGAGAGCGACTCGAGATCGAAGGCGAGGTCCCGCGCCGAGTAGAAGCGCTCCTCCGGGTTCTTCTCCAGGCAGTGCCGCACGATCCGCTCGAGCCCGGGCTGCACGCTCTGATTGGTTGCGGAAAGGTCCGGCGGCTCCTCCTTCAGGATCGCCGACATGGTCTCCGCCGCCGAATCACGGTGGAACGCGCGCCTGCCCGACAGCATCTCGTAGAGGATTGCGCCCACCGAGAAGAGATCCGAGCGCTGGTCGGCGGCCTTTCCCTTCACCTGCTCGGGCGACATGTAACCGAGAGTGCCCAACACGACGCCCGGCTCGGTACCCGCCGTCGCGGTCGGCAGGTTCGTCTGCTGCCCGCTCTTGCCCTCGACCTGCGTCAGTTTGGCGAGACCGAAGTCCAGGATCTTCACCCGGCCGTCGGACGTCAGGAAGAGGTTCTCCGGCTTCAGATCCCGGTGGACGATCCCCTTCTCGTGCGCCGCGGCGAGCCCTCGGGCCAGCTGGATGGCCATCTCCGTGGCCTTGCGCACCGCGAGCGCGCCGCCAGCCAGGCGCGCCCGCAGGGTTTCTCCCTCGAGCAGCTCCGTGACGATGTACGGTGATCCCTCGTGCTCGCCGAGCTCGAAGACCGACGTGATGTTGGGATGGTTGAGTCCTCCGGCGGCCTGCGCCTCCTGCTCGAAGCGCCGGAGACGATCCGCGTCCTGCGCGAAGGACGACGGCAACACCTTGATCGCGACCTCGCGTTTCAGGCGGGCATCGCGCGCGCGATAGACCTCGCCCATGCCGCCGGCCCCGAGCAGTCCCAGGATCTCGTAGGCTCCGAGCCTCGTCCCCGCGGCGAGCGTCACTTCAGATCCCGGATGCGGTACAGCGTCGAGAGGACTCGATTGAGCCCGATCGTCATCGTCTTCCCGTCCGGCGTGACGCGGGCAGGGCCGAACGACGTGACCCCGGCAGGGTCGCTCCCCGCCAGGTCGCGAACGTGCGTTCGGGCGCCCGAGGCGATATCGAGCAAATCGACCGAGCAGGGAATTCCGATGCGGGAGACGTAGAGCCCCTTGCCGTCGTTGCTCCACCCGGCCGGGTAGTCTCCCGCCCGCGACGCGGGAAGATCCCGTGGAGAACCTCCGGAAGCGGGATACAGGTGAACCCGCGTGTCTGGGCCGACGGCGGCGATCCACTGGCTGTCGGGCGAGACGAAGAGGCGTGTGGGATTGATTCCTTCGTCGCTGATCGGGCGCGGAGAGCCCCCGGAAAGAGCCTGGACGTAGAGGCGCGTCCCCTTCCCCGGCGCGCTCGCTTCGAAGACGAATCTCTCGCCATCGGGAAAGAAAGTTCCATAGGGCGGGCGCCCCAAGCCGTCCGGCGGAAACTCACGCGGCTGACCCGTCCGAACCGGAACGACGACGAAATGCGACGGGTCCGGGAGCGTGCGCGCGAGCGCCCGGGAAGTATCCGGCGAGAGCGCCACGCCGAACCCGTCGGTCAGCCGCACCGCGGGCGCCCCGTCGGTCGGTCGCAGGTAGACCCCGCCGGCCGCGCCTCCGCCCTCTCCCGACTCGTCGAAGAGCGCGAGTTTGCCGTCCGAAGACAAGCACCGGTCGCTCGACCAGTCGAACCAGGAGAGATCCTTGCCGGCCGACTGGCCCGGAAGGAACGCCATCATGCTCGAACGGTAGTCGTCCTCCGTGACGAGCGCGCTGCCGTCGGCTCGCAGATCGAGCAGAGCCGGTGTTCCCTGCATCGTCCGGATCAGCCGAAGCCGGCCGGACAGCGTGACACCGAAGATCTCTCGTTCGATCCCCTGCTGGGCCGCCGTGAACCAGACTTCCCGTCCCTTCGGCTCCCACGCAAGCCCCTGGACCGTCGACCATCCAGGAGCAAGCTCGCTCTTCTTCCCGGCAAGATCCACCACGGCGATCGCGCCGTCGTCCCCGGAGCCCGGATGATCGATGAACGCAATCTGGCGGCCGTCCGGAGAGAAGCGGGGACCCTGAATCCACCCGGCGGTCTCGTAGAGCACCCTGCCGATCGGAAATTCGAGGCGCTCCTTGCCCGCGACGCGGTGCACGACCGCCAGATCCGAGCCGCCGGGCGACCAGTCGGCATAGCTGACGTCGGTCAGCATCTCCCTCGGGGCGCCGCCCGCGAGCGGCACGCGGGCGAGCGTACCCACGAGCGCGAAACCGGAGAGCGCCCCCCGGGGATCGAGTTGAATCAGCATTTCGCCGCTCGGGGAGATCGCCAGCAGGTTCGCACCGGGAAGCGCCAGCGCCGATGACTCGGGGACTCCGGGCCGCAGCGTGAAGATTCGAGGAGCCGAGCCTTCCCATGCAGCCCCGTAGTAGACGGTCTGGCCGTCCGGTCCGAAGCGGGCCGCGACGACCGTTCCGCGCTGGAATGTGAGCCGCTGGAACGTGGGCTGAGACGCGCCGCCGAGCCGGCGCCCCGCAAGGGCGCCCAGAAGGCCGGCGGCGAGAAGTCCCGCAACGATCGCCGCGGCCTTCAGCTTGGCCGATTTTCGAAGGGGCTCGCGCTCGTGGGCGGCCGACGGGGACGTCGTCTCGGAGAGGTGATCGCGGATCGCCTTCAGGTCCCGCGCGAGGTCCCGCGTCGAGGCATAGCGCTCCTCGGGGTCCTTCGACAGACATCGTTCCACGATCCATCGCAAGGGGGCCGGAGCGCGGGGATTCAGTCGCTCCACGGACTCGGGCTCGTCGCGAATGATGGCCGAGAGCGTTTCGGCTCCCGTCGGCTTCTGGAAGGCCCTCCGGCCCGTGGCCATCTCGTACAGGATCGAGCCCAGCGCGAACTGATCCGAGCGAAAGTCCATGGCCCTCCCGCTCGCTTGTTCGGGGGACATGTAGCCGACGGTTCCCAGAACGGTTCCCGGCTGCGTCTCCTGCGGCGCGATCGTCGCGGCGGCGGAGGTCTGCTCTGTCGGCGCGACGAAGAGCTTTGCCAGGCCGAAGTCGAGCAACTTGACGAATCCGTCCTTCGAGACCATCACGTTTTCGGGTTTCAGGTCCCGGTGCACGATTCCGGCGCCATGCGCCTTCGCGAGTCCGTCGGCGATCTGAGCGGAGACTTCGAGAAGCTTGCGTGTCGGAAGAGGACCGGACGCGAGAAGCACGCGCAGGCTCGCCCCTTCGACGAGCTCCATCGCGATGTACGAAGTGGAATCCGAGCGCCCGATGTCGTAGATCGCGATGATATTCGGGTGGTTCAGGCCCGAGGCTGAGCGCGCCTCCTGCTCGAAGCGATGGAGCCGATCCGCATCACCCGACAAGGAGGCCGGCAGCACCTTGATCGCCACCTCGCGCCCCAGCCGTGGGTCCTTCGCGCGGTAAACCTCCCCCATCCCTCCGGCGCCCAGAGGGCCGACGATCTCGTAGGGGCCGAGTCGGGTGCCGGAGGCGAGCGTCATGGGAGCGGGACGGATTCTAACGGAGGCGGCAACCGGCGCCGAGCAGACCGCGCGACCTCTCAGACGTGCATTGCGAGGAGGCGGCGAACCCGCTCCTGGAGCGGGGGGTGCGTCGAGAAAAGCGCCATCAGGCCGCCGCCGGAGAGAGGATTGACGATGCACAGGTGCGCCGTCGCGGGAGTCGCCGTCGCCAGAGGCACCTCTCCCGCAGCGACTTCCAGCTTCTCGAGCGCGCGCGCGAGCGGATGAGGATCGCCGACGAGTCTGGCTCCCGACTCGTCCGCACCGTACTCGCGGCTGCGGCTGACCGCGAGTTGAATGAGCATCGCGGCCACCGGCGCCAGCACGACGAAGAGCAAGGCGAGGGAATTGGAGGACTCCCTCCCCTCCTCGTCGCGTCTCGGGCTGAACAGGGCGAAGCGGGTCAGGAAGGTCAAGGCGCCCGCCAGTGTCGCGGCGACCGAGGAGACGAGGATGTCGCGGTTCAGAACGTGCGACAGCTCGTGACCCAGGACGCCCTCGAGCTCTTCTTCCGACATGGCTTCCAGGATGCCGGAGGTAGCGGCCACGGCGGCGTGCTCAGGATTTCGCCCGGTCGCGAAGGCGTTCAGAGCCGGGCTCGCAACCACGTAAAGGCGCGGCATCGGGATGCCGGCCTTCGAGGCGAGACGCTGAACCGTGGCGTAGAGCCGAGGAGCCTCGGCCTCGGTGACCGGCCGTGCGCCGTAAGAGGAGAGCACGATCTTGTCGCTCCAGAAATAGGAGACGAAGTTCATGACCCCGGCGAGCAGGAGCGCCCACAGCGCTCCCCTCTCGCCGCCGAAGAAGTAGCCCGCGAGCAAGAGGAGCCCCGTCAGGAACCCGAGGAGAAGAGCCGTCTTGAGGGAGTTCATGGCCGTGCCTCGACCGAGAGACCATATCGCAGGCGTCCGGGACACCCTCTCGGCGGGCGCTCGCGCCCGCCCGGTCACTCGTAGCGCAGGGCCTCGATGGGATCTAGACGCGAGGCCTTCACGGCCGGATAGATGCCGAAGAAGAGGCCGACGGACGTCGAGACCAGCAGCCCGACGAAGACCGACCAGAACGGGACGGTGGTCGGCAGCGCCGGCACGAACGTCCGCACGAGTATCGAGATCAGCACGCCGAATCCCACTCCCAGCACGCCGCCCACGGTCGTCAGGGTCACGGCCTCGGTCAGGAACTGCCGCACGATGTCGCGGCGAAACGCTCCGACGGCCTTCCGGATCCCGATCTCCCGCGTTCTCTGCGTGACGGCGACCAGCATGATGTTCATGACTCCTACCCCGCCAATCGCGAGCGAGATCAGCGCGATCAGGACCATCGCCCCGGTCACGCCCCCCGTGATGGCCCGGAATTGTCCGATCAGCTGGGCCGGTGTCGAAACCTCGAAATCATTCGGTTTGTTGAAGGGAATCCGGCGACGCAACCGAAGCGCCGCCGTCACCTTCTCGATCACGACGTCCACGTCCTCGGGCCGCCGGGGCACGGCGTTGATGTTGACGCCGCCCTCCCGTACCTGGAAACCGAACTGGTGCTCGAAGGTCTTGTACGGAAGCACGACCTTGTTGTCCGGCGAGTAGCCGAACTGTTCGCCCTTCTTCTCGAGCACGCCGACGACGCGGTAGCGCATGCCGTTGACCGTGATGTCCTTGCCGAGCGGATCCTCTGCGGGAAAGATCGCCTCCTTCACGTCCGAGCCGATGACCACGGCGAGCGCGCCGTGTTCGACCTCGGCGGGCGTGAAGAACCGGCCCAGGCCGATCGTGTAGGCCGTCGCCGTCGGATAGTACTCATCGACGCCCAAGACGTACGGATTGTTGGCCTCCAGGCTTCCGTTCTTGACGTGGATCTCCGCGTCGAAATACCCGACGAGGGCCGAGATCGCCGAGGCCTCCGGGCAGGCCTTCCGGATCGCCAGGACATCCTCCATCGTGAGGTTGCGGCGGCGCCGCTCCTCCTCCGTCTGGGCACCCGGCCCGCCGAAACGGTCCTTGTATTTCTTGAATTCGATCCGGCTGGCGCCGAAGGCCTGGAAGTTGCCGATGACGTTGTTGTTGAACCCCGTCACGATCGCGACCATCGAGATCACCGTCGCGACCCCGACGACGATCCCGAGGATCGTCAGGGCCGAGCGCAGCTTGTGTTCTCGCATGGCGTTGACGCCGAAGCGGACGTTCTCGGCGAAACCGCGGCGAAAGAGCTCGGTCAACCGGTTCATGCCGCTCTCACTCGAACCGCAGGGCTTCGATCGGCGCCACGCGCGCCGCCGAGGAGGAGGGCGCCAGACCCGCCAGCACGCCGGTCACGACGGCAACGCCGACCCCCAGCAGCGCGAAAGACAGACGAACCTGCGCTGGAAACACCTGATTCACGGCGAAGGCGAGCAGGGCGCCGAGCAGCACACCCACAATGCCGCCGGCGCTCGCGAGAAGCGCCGCCTCGAGCAGGAACTGACGCCGAATGTCGCGCCGCTTGGCCCCGAGCGCGCGCCGCACTCCGATCTCCCGGGTGCGCTCGACGACGGACACGAACATGATGTTGGCGATCACAATCGCTCCGACGACTAGGGAAATGCCGGAGATCAGGACCATGAGCGCGAAGGCTCCCGCGGTCAGAGATTTCCAGAGCGTCTGAAAGGCCTCGGAGCCGAGGATGCCGAACGGATCGTCGGCCGGATAGGGAGTCTTCCGCAGGGAACGCAGGATCGTCCGAACTTCGTCCTGGGTCGCGTCGATCCCGGCGAGGCCCGCGCGGGGGCGCACGTAGATGGACACCTCGTCGCTCGCGGTCAGGATCTTCTGGACGAAGGTGATGGGCGTGATGATGACGTTGTCCTGGTCCTGGCCGAGGACACTGCCCTTCCGGACGGCCAGGCCGATGACGCGTACGGGATATCCGCGAACGTACAGCGTGCGGCCGATCGGGTTCACGCCCGGAAACAGCTGATCCTTCACCTCCCCGCCGATGATGGCCACCGCCGTCGCGTGCTCCTCCTCGATGGGACTGAAGAAGCGCCCCGCCTCGAGATCCACGCGCAGCATCGACTGCATGTTGGCCGTCTGACCCTGGATCTGGGTGTCGGGATCCTTCTGCCGGCCGGCATGGATCGCGTCCACGTGGTTCACCTGCGCGCCGACGGCTCCGCAGGTTCGGCACTCGCGCTCGATCAGCCGCGCCTCGCGAAGGGTCACCGGCTTTCGCTTGCGCTGCAGAATGAACTCGGCGCGGCTGCGCACGATACCGTACTTCGTGAACACGAGAACGTCCGGGTTCAGGTTCAGCACCTTGTCGCGCACGTAACCATTTAAGCCGCTGATGATCGAGACGACGGCCACCACCGTGGCGACTCCGATGATGACGCCGAGCAGCGTCAGGAAGGAGCGGAGCTTGTGGCGCTGCAGCGCCTGCAACGCCACCGCCAGGAGCTCTCGGAAGCCCATACGCCTACGACGAAGAGCCCGCGGCTCCCCCCTCGGCTCCCTTCTTTTCCGTCTCGAGCTTCACGCGATCCCCGTCCTTCAGGGCGCGCAGCGTCTTGAACGGGCCGGTGATGATCTGCTCCTTGGCGGAGAGCCCGCTCGAGACCTCGACCATCAGCTCGCCGGCGAGGCCGAGCACGACGGGCACGAACTCCGCCTTCCCCTTCCGCAGGGCGTAGACCCCCGTCTGCGTCCGGATCCTTCCCGAGGCCGTCTTCGCGCCCTTGGGGTCGTCCCGGATCACCACGGCGGCAAGCGGTATCGCGAGCGCCTTCGCCTTCGAGCCCGTGATGACGTCCGCCGTGACGGAGAATCCCGGCCGGACCGACTCCGGAGGCTGCAGCAGCTTGACTCGGACCTTGAAGTTGATCGCATCCGACGTCGTGATCAGGCCCTGAAGGTCCGAGTCGTTCTTGGCGATGGGCGAGTTCTCGACCTGCGTGACGACCCCGTCGAAGGATCGATCCGGGTAGGCCTCGATCGAGAGGACGGCCTTCTGACCCACCTTCACGCTGGGCACGTCCGTCTCGTCGACCATGAGAACCCCTTCCACGCTCGACATGTCGGAGATCGTCATGAGCTGCGTGCCCGGGTTGTTCATCGTGCCGACGACCGTGACCTCGCCCTCCTTGACCGGCAGGTCCGTCACGATCCCGTCGATCGGTGAGCGCACCGTCGTCTTCGAGAGGGTGTCGCGAGACGCGTTCAGGTTCGCGCGGTTCTCCTCGATCCGCCTCTGCGCGACCTCGAAGTTGGCTTGGGCGGTCTCGAGCTCCGACCTCGCCCGCTGCGAGTCGGCCTCGGCGAGGATTTGGTTCTCGTAGTTCTTCTTCGCGCGGTCCTCGTCCCGTCGGGCCTGCTCCAGCGCGGCCCGCGCCGAATTCAGGGCGGCCAGGCTCCCGGCAAGCGCCGCGGCCGATCCGGCCTCCTCCGCGGCCGCCCGAGTGCGGTCGATCTGGAGCAGGAAGTCGCCCTTGTGCACCCGGTCGCCGTTTCGAACGGCCAGATTGACGATCTGGCCCATGACGAGCGCCGAAAGATCCACCTTCCTCTCGGCCTGGATCTTTCCGTTGGCCGTGACCTTCGAGACGACGTCCTCGGTCTTCGCCGGTGCCGCCGTCACGCGGGGGATCTTCCGGTCGCGCGCGGAGAGGGCCGCCAGGAACAAGACCACGGCGAGCGCCAGCGCAACGGCGATGAGAATTTTCCAGGTTCGGGACATGGAAAACGCCTCTAGTTTCCGGCTCTCGACGGGGCGAGAACGCGCAACCTATTCATACCGCAACGCCTCGATCGGATCGAGGCGCGACGCCTTCACCGCCGGGTAGAGCCCGAAGAAGATCCCGACCGAGATCGAAACCGCCAGCCCCACGATGACGGACCACAGCGGCGTCTCGGCGGGCAAGGCCTCGAAGATCCGCTTGATCGTGGCCGGCACGGCGATTCCCACGACGACGCCGATGGCTCCCCCCAATAGCGACAACGTGGTCGCCTCGGTCAGAAACTGCATGACGATGTCGCGGCGGAACGCCCCGACGGCCTTTCGCACGCCGATCTCGCGCGTCCGCTCGGTGACCGAGACGAGCATGATGTTCATGACCCCCACGCCGCCGATCAGGAGCGAGACGAACGCGATGAAGACCATGGCCAGCATGACCCCGCGGGTAATCCCCTGGAAGCTCTCGATCATCCGGTCGGGAGTGACGATCCCGAAGTCGTCGGGCTTGTCGAAGGAGACGTGGCGCCGCGCCCGCAGGATCGTTCGGGCCTTGTCGATCAGGACGGGGACCTGGTCCGCGCGATACGGAACGGTCGCGATCCGCAAGGCATCGCCGTCGCCGCCCCCCACGCGGATCCACGGAAACCGGCGATCGAAGGTCGTCAGGGGGATCACGACGAAATTGTCCTGAGACTCCCCGAACATCTTTCCCTTCCTCTCGAAGACCCCGATCACGGTGTAGGCGTCGTGCCCGAGCACGACGCGCTTGTTGATCGCATCCTCGCGCGGGAAGAGTTTGTCGCGGATGTCTTCGCCGATCACGATCACGTCGCTCGCATGCTCGACGTCCGTCTCTGTCAGGAACCGCCCCTGAGAGACGAAGCGGCTCGTCGCGATGGGGTACTCCGTCATTACGCCGAACACGCGCGGGAATCGCGCCTCGTTGTCGCGGTACTTCAAGTGGTAGTCGGTGTTGTTCCAGAGATAGCGCTGAGGGGAAACCGCGCGCATCTCGGGCACCCCGGCCTTGAGCGCCGCGGCATCCTCGAGGGTCAGCTCCTTGCGTCGCAGCTCGCCCTCCGGCTGTCCGCCGCCGTGCCCGAAGCGAGGCTCATACTTCTGGAACATCACGAGGGTCGCCCCGAAGCTCTGGAAGCTCCGCACCATGTTGTTGTTGAAGCCGGTCACGATCGAGACCATGGCGATCACCGTGGCGACGCCCACGACGATCCCGAGGATCGTCAGCGTCGCGCGCAGCTTGTGGGCTCTCACGGCGAGCATCGCAAAGCGCATGTTCTCGCCGAAGCCTCGCCGCAGGTTGGTCAAGACGGAGGTCATGGATCTATCGCTCGCCGTTTCGGGACCGCCGACTGCAATTGTTCCTCCTATTCATACCGGAGCGCCTCGATCGGGTCTAGCCGCGAGGCCTTCACCGCCGGGTAGAGGCCGAAGAAGATCCCGACCGAGATCGAAACGAGAAGCCCCACGAGAACCGCCCAGATCGGCGTCTCGGCGGGGAGGGCGTCGAACACCCGCTTGACTCCTGCGGGAATGGCGATTCCCAGGAGAACGCCGATCGCGCCGCCGAGCAGCGAGAGGGTCATCGCCTCCGTCAGGAACTGCAGAACGATGTCGCGCCGGTAGGCCCCCACCGCCTTGCGCACCCCGATCTCGCGGGTTCGCTCGGTCACGGACACCAACATGATGTTCATGACCCCGACCCCCCCGATCAAGAGGGAGATGCCGGCAACGAAGACCATCGCCAGCGTCACGCCGCGCGTAATGGCCTGGAAGCTCTCGATCATCTTGTCCGGAGTGAAGAGCGCGAAATCGTCGGGCTTGTCGAAGGGGACGTGGCGCCGCGCGCGCAGCAACTCCCTGCCCTTTTCGATGATCACCGGGACCTGCTCCGGCTTGTAGGGCACGGTGGCGATATGGATCGTGTCGCCGTGTCCGTTCTTGATGAATGGAAATTGTCGATCGAACGCAGACAGGGGGATCAAGAGGAAGTTGTCGTTGGAGTGCCCCATCATCCGCCCCTTCTTCTCGAGCACCCCGATGACCGTGTATTGGATGCCGTTGAAGTCGATTCCCTTTTCGAGCGGATCCTCGCGCGCGAACAGCGCCTCGCGGACGTCCTCCCCGATCACGGCGACGGGGGAAGCGTGCTGGAAGTCGCTCTCCGTGATGAACCGGCCGTAGCCGACGAAGTGATTGTTGGCGACCGAATAGTCTGCCGTCACCCCCGCCACCACCGGCGTCGTCGTCTCGGCGTCGCGGTACTTCACGTGGACGTCCGTGTGCCAGAGGTAACGTTCGGGCGAGACGGCCCGCATCTCCGGAATCGTCGCCTTCAAAGCGATCGCGTCCTCCAGCGTCAGGTCCTTGCGACGGCGCTCGGCCTCCCGGTCCCCGCCGGGTCCGAAGCGCATTTCGAACTTCTGAAACTGCACCAGCGTCGCGCCGAAACTCTGAAAGCTGCGAATCATGTTGTTGTGAAAGCCGGTCACGATCGAGACCATGGCGATGACCGTCGCGACGCCCACGACGATCCCGAGCACCGTCAGGATTGCCCGAAGCTTGTGCGTGCGGACGGCCAGGAGGGCGAAGCGAATGTTCTCGCCGAGCCCGCGTCGGACGTGGCGAAGGAGAGAAGTCACGTCGGAACGGGGCCGTCAGCCGCCGAAGGGGGATCCGATCCCAACCGGGAACCGACGGCCGGGCGCCCTACTCATAGCGCAGCGCTTCGACCGGCGGAAGGCGTCCGGCCTTCGACGCCGGCATCAGGCCGGCGATCAGGCCGGTCACGGTCGCGACTCCGATCCCGATCAGGATGAAGGAAGGCCTCACCTGCGCCGGAAAGAACTGGCTCACCCCGAACGAGAGAAGCGAACCCAGCACGACCCCGATCACGCCGCCCACCGACGAGAGCAGGGCGGCCTCGAGAAGGAATTGGTGTCGAATGTCGCTCTGCCGCGCGCCCATGGCGCGCCGTACGCCGATCTCCTTGGTGCGCTCGACGACCGACACGAACATGATGTTGGCGATCACGATGGCACCGACGACCAGGGAAATACCCGAGATCAGAATCATCAGCAGGAAGGCCCCGGCCGAGATCCCCTTCCAGAGCGACTGCAACATCTCGGCCGTCACCAGGCCGAAGGGGTCGTCCTTGTCGAACTTGGTCTTGCGCAGCGCCCGCAGGATCGTCCGCACCTCGTCGGTCATCGGCCCGACCGCCTCGACGCCGCCCTTGGGCTTGACGAAGATGCCGATGTCGGTCGACGGCGCGATGTGCTTGGAGAAGAGGGTCAACGGCGTGTAGATGACGTTGTCTTGGCTCTCCCCGAGCACGTTTCCCTGCTTGGCGAGCGCGCCGATCACCTTCACCGGGTAGCCGTCGATCTTGATTACCCGCCCGATCGGATCCTGGTTCGGGAAGAATTGATCCTGGACGTCCCAGCCGATCACGGCGACGGGAGCGGCGTGATCGTACTCGGTCTCCGTGAAGAAGCGGCCGCTCGCGATGTCGATGTTCATCATGTCGCCCATGTTGGGCGTCTGGCCATTGATTTGGACTCCCGATAGCTTGCGGTCGCCGTACTTGACCGGTCGCTCCCGTTCGGACTGTCCCCCGACCTCGGAGCAGAGATGGCACTCGCGGCGCACGATCTGCATGTCCGTCAGCGTGACGTCGCGGCGCTTCATCGCGATGAGCCACTCTTCCCGGCTCATGATGATTCCGTACTTGGTGAAGATGACGACGTCCGGGTTCAACCCGAAGACTTTGTCCTTGACGTAGCGATTCAGCCCCGAGATCACCGAAACCACGCCCACGACGGTCGCGACACCGATGATGACCCCCAACAGCGTCAAGAATGCGCGCAGCTTATGGCGCGTCAGGCCCGCCGAGGAGACCCGGAAGAGTTCGACGGTCGTCATGCCGCCTTGGACTCTTCCTTCTTCTTCTTGTCGCTCTCCTTCTCGATCACGACCTTGTCGCCTTCCTTGACCTGCCGCAGCACCTTGAAGGGACCCGTCACGATCTCGGCGCCGACGCTCGGCCCCTTCGACACCTCGATCATGAGCTCGCCCGCCAGTCCGCTCTCGACCTTGACGAACTGGAGCTTTCCTTCCTTGACGACGTAGACGCCCTCCTCGGTTTCGGGCCGCCCGGCGGACGGGCCCTTCTTGCCATCCTTCCTCGGGACGTCCCGCACCACGAGGGCCTGGATGGGAATCGCCGTGGCGCCTTCCTTCCGGCCCGTCACGACCTCGGCGGTCACGGAGAAGCCGGGACGAATCGACTCGGGCGGATTCTGCACGCGAATCTTCACCTTGAAGTTGATCGCCTCGGAGCCTTGAGTGAGCGACAAGAGGTCGGGGTCGTTCTTCGGAATGGGAGAGGATCCAACCTCGGTCACGACACCCTGGAACTTCTTTCCCGGATAGGCATCGATCGCCAGTGTCGCCGTTTGCCCGACCTTGACCTGCGGCACCGACGTCTCATCGACCATCATGACTGCCTCGACTTCTCCCATGTCGGAGACCGTCAACAACTGCGTTCCCGGGTTGTTCATCGTGCCGATGACGGTCACCTCGCCTTCCTTGATCGGCAGCGCCGTCACGATGCCCTCGATCGGCGCCGTCACGGTGGTCTTCGAGAGCGAGTCACGGCTCCCCGCCAGAGCGGCCATCGCCTGGCGCATGCGCTGGTCCGTCGCCTCCAGCGTGGCTTGCGCGGCGTCGAGCGTGGACTTGGCCTTCTGGTACTCGGCCTCCGACAGGATGTGGGCGTCGAAGTTTCCCTTGGCCCGCTGGTAGTCGAGCCGGGCCTGCTCGGCGTTGGCCCGCGCCGCGTCCAAGTCGTGCTGCATCGCGGAGAGGCTCGCCTCGCTTCCCTGCGCGGCGGCCGCCAGCTGCGTCTTGTCGATCTGCAGGAGGAGCTGGCCCCGCTGGACGTGGTCCCCCTCCTTGACGGCGAGATTGACGATCTGGCCCATCACGAGCGCCGAGAGATCGACCTTCCGGCGCGCCTGGATCTTGCCGTTGGCCGTGACCTTGGCGACCAGGTCGACTTTCTCAACTTTCGCGGTCGTCACCCGCGGCAGGTTTCGGTCTCGGCCCGTCAACGAAAAGGCCAGGATCGCGCCCAGGCCGACGACGACCCCGACCCCCACGATGATCTTGGTTTTCTTCGACATCCAACCCCCCGAATCACGAACAAACTTTTACAGTACTGCTATTTCTACGGGTGGAGAGGGAGAAAGTTCGATCCGCAGGGGCCCCGGAAAGGGCCAGTTCCAAGCCCGGCGCCGACGATGGTGCGCCCAGGAGGATTTGAACCCCCAACCTCCTGATCCGTAGTCAGACGCTCTATCCAGTTGAGCTATGGGCGCAGGGCTCGTGAGGCTACCGGACCGGAGGCGCAAATTCAAGACCGGCCGGCTACTTCCCGCGCACCCGGCCGATCCGAAGGTCACCGGTCAGGGTGCGGCAGGAGGAGCAGGAGCGGTCCTGGCGGCGCCTCTCGGTTGGCCCGGGCAAATCCCGGAGGCGGCCGCGCTTCGCCCTGCGATAGCCTTCGGCGAAATGCCCTGGAGCTCCCAAGACGAGCTTTTCATGAGCGAGGCCCTCGCCTTTGCCCGGATCGCTTTCGGGGAGCGCGAGGTCCCGGTGGGCGCGGTGGTGGTCCGGGAAGGGCGCATGATCGGGCGGGGACGCAACCGGCGGGAGGCCCTCGCCGACCCGACACTCCACGCGGAGATCGAGGCGCTGCGCGAGGCGGCACGGGCGGCCGGCAACTGGCGCCTGGAAGGCGCGACACTCTACGCAACGGTCGAGCCTTGCGCCATGTGCGCGGGCGCCGCGGTTAATGCCCGCATCGCGCGCATCGTCTTCGGCTGCGCGGACCCCAAGGCCGGCTACTGCGGCACGCTCGGCAACATCCCACAAGACCCCCGACTCAACCACCGGTGTGCGGTCGAGGGCGGTTTGCTGGCCGACCAGTCGGCCGAGCTCCTTCGGCTCTTCTTTCAGGCTCGCCGTTGAGCTCCGTCGCCTTTGGAAGGGCGGCGCCGAATCCGTTAGGATGCGCCCTCCGGCCCGACCGGAGAGGTGCTGGAGTGGTTGATCAGGCCGGTCTCGAAAACCGGTAAGCCCGAAAGGGTTTCGAGGGTTCGAATCCCTCCCTCTCCGCCAGCCTCCACCCCTCATCCCGGTTAAACTCCCGCTGGTCCCTGCCGTAGTACAAAGTGAGAACCCATGGACTCTGCCGTCGAGCTGCAAGACGTTTCGAAATCCTTCGGGAAATTCCGGGCCGTGGATGGCCTTTCCTTCCGCGTCCCGAAGGGTGTGGTGTTCGGCTTGCTCGGCCCCAACGGCGCGGGCAAGACGACGACGATCCGCATGATCATGAACATCACCGCGCCGGACTCGGGCCAGATCCTCGTGCTCGGCCGGCCCCTCGATCGGGAGACGCAGAACCGGATCGGTTACCTCCCCGAGGAGCGCGGCCTCTACCGCAAGATGAAGGTCATGGATCACCTGATGTTCCTGGCCGACATCAAGAGCGTCGACCGCCGCACGGCCCGGCAGCGAATCGGGGAATGGCTCGACAAGATGGAGCTGCGGCCCTGGCTCCGGAAGAAAGTCGATGAGCTCTCCAAGGGAATGCAGCAGAAGGTTCAGTTCATCGCGACGATCGTCCACGATCCCGAGATCCTGATCCTGGACGAGGTCTTCTCGGGACTCGATCCGATCAACGCGGCACTCGTCAAGGAGTATCTGATCGACTTCCGCAAGCGAGGCAAGACGATCCTCTTCTCGACGCACGTGCTCGAGCAGGCCGAGAAGCTTTGCGACGAGATCTGCCTGATGTCCAAGTCGAAGAAGATCCTGGAGGGCAACCTCAAGGATCTGAAGCTTCGACACGCCGGGGACGAGCTCCGGCTCGCGATCCAGGCAACTCCGGCGGAAGTGGCCGCCCTGCCGGGTGTTCATCGCTCTTCCGCGGCCAACGGCGAGTTCGTGATCTCGCTCGCTCCGGGAACGGATCGCCGCGACTTCCTGCGGCGCGCGCTCGAGCGACACGATATCCGGGCCTTCTCTCAGCGCGAGCCGGAGCTCGAGGAGATCTATCTGGCGGCCGTGCGCGAGGCGGGGCTCGAGGAAACTCGGACCATCGAGTGAGGCAGACATGAGCGGGAAAAAGATCTTCGCCGTGATCCGGCGCGAGTACATCGAGCGGGTCCGCACCAAGGCCTTCTGGATCGGGACGGCACTGATTCCGGTCTTCTTCATGGCCTACATCGGAATCCAGGTCGCCACGAGCCATAACGCCGCGGGCAATCGCACGGTCGCCGTCGTGGACGTCTCGGGCAGACTCTACGAGCCCCTCGCCCGCGACCTGGCCGAACGGGAATCGAGGGCCCGGGCGGAAAGAGGCGGGAAGAGCGTGCACTGGATCCTGGCGCCGCGCCCCGTTACCGGCGACCTCGCTGCCACCAAGGAGGCCCTTCGCCAGGAGGTCCTTTCCAAGAAGATCGACGGCTACCTGGTCTTGGATCCGAGCTTGATCGAAAAAGACCGGATCGAGTACTACTCCGGGAACGTCTCCGAATACGTGGCTCAGAATCAGCTCGAGCGGGCGGTCAACCACGTGCTCTTGAAGGAGCGCATCGAGAAACGGGGCCTGCCCGCGGATCTCTCGAGCGAGCTCGAGCGCCATGCCGACCTGAGGCCGTTCAAGGTGACCAAGGCGGGGGCTACCGAGGAGAAAGGCGCCGCCTTGTTCACGGTGCTCATCTTCATGATCATCCTGTACACGACCTTCCTGATGTACGGAATGCAGAACATGAAGGGAGTGATCGACGAGAAGACCAACCGCATCGTCGAAGTCATCATCGCCTCGGTGCGCCCGACCGAACTGATGATCGGGAAGATCGTCGGCATCGGGCTCGTCGGCTTGACCCAGTACCTGATCTGGTCGCTGATCGCCATGAACCTCACGCTTCCGGCGATCGCTGGGATCCTGACGACGCCCGAATCGGGGATCCCTCAAATCCCGATCTCCATGATTCTCTACTTCATCCTGTTCTTCGTCTTCGGCTATTTCCTCTACGCGAGTATCTACACCGCGATCGGCGCGCCCTTCAACACCGACCAGGAAGCCCAGCAGCTCTCGATGGTGCCGATGTTTTTCATCGTGTCGGTGTGGGCATTCTTCCCCTCGCTGATGAACAACCCGAACGGCGGTGTCGCGATCTTCGCGTCTCTTTTTCCCCTGACCTCGCCGCTCGCGATGTTTCTCCGCACCTCGATGGGCCAGCCGCCCGGCTGGCAGGTCGCTCTCTCGATCGTTCTGCTGATCGCATCCACTCTGCTGATCGCCTGGGTGGCGGGACGGGTCTATCGGGTCGGCATCCTGATGTACGGCAAGAAGCCGACAATTCCGGAGATCGCTCGCTGGGTGCGGTATCGTCCCGGTCAAGCCCCGCAGCCGGCGGCGCGAGAAGCCTCCTAAGCGGCGCGCGCGGTCGCGGCCGAGCTCGCCGCCTTGCCGGCCCCTCGGCCCTATGCTAATTTTGCCGGCCCGTTCGGCCCATTCGTCTAACGGTTAGGACGCAGCCCTCTCAAGGCTGAAATACGGGTTCGATTCCCGTATGGGCTACCAGATCTTGCCGCCCCTTCAAGCCTCCCGCTGCGTTGGGACGCAGCCCTCTCAAGGCGGCTGAAGTCCGCGCGGCTCGCCGCCGCGACACGGGTTCGATTCCCGTATGGGCTACCAGATCTTGCCGCCCCTTCAAGCCTCCCGCCGAGTCGGCACGCAGCCCTCTCGAGGCCGCTGAAGGCGGCGCGCCTCCCCGGCGCGACACGGTTCGATTCCC
>Ga0335085_10003814_pt1 | contig 25601 bp, 21 predicted proteins | sample Lox_Sample_45_FD_206712 | JGI IMG/M metagenome (GOLD analysis project Ga0335085, IMG submission 206712) | Soil microbial communities from Loxahatchee National Wildlife Refuge, Florida, United States - Lox_Sample_4.5 | ecosystem: Environmental > Terrestrial > Soil > Wetlands | place: USA...
GTTGTCGATGAAGAGGAGCACGTCCTGGTTCTTCTCGTCCCGGAAGTACTCGGTGATGGCGAGGCCGGCCAGGGCCACGCGCAGGCGGGCCCCCGGTGGCTCGTTCATCTGCCCGTAGACGAGGGCGATCTTGGACGCGCCGAGGTCCTTCTGGTTGATGACCCCCGCCTCCGACATCTCGCGGTAGAGGTCGTTGCCCTCGCGGGTGCGCTCGCCCACCCCCGCGAAGACCGACACGCCGCCGTGGAGCTTGGCGATGTTGTTGATGAGCTCCATGATCACGACCGTCTTGCCCACCCCGGCGCCCCCGAAGGCCCCCACCTTGCCGCCCTTGAGGAAGGGGCAGATGAGGTCGATGACCTTGATCCCGGTGGGGAGGACCTCGGGAGACGTCGACTGGTCCACGAGGGGCGGGGCCGGGCGGTGGATCGCGTAGCGCTTCTCCGCCTTGACCGGCCCTCGCTCGTCGACCGGCTCCCCGGTCACGTCGAAGACCCGGCCCATCACGCCCTCGCCGACGGGCACCGAGATGGGCCCGCCGGTGTCCGCCACCTCGAAGCCCCGCTTCAGGCCCTCGGTGCCGGACATCGAGATCGTCCGCACCCAGTTGTCGCCGAGGTGCTGCTGGACCTCGAGGGTCAGCTTGACCGGCTGCTTCTGGACCTCGTACTCCACGGTCAGCGCGTTGTAGATCGCGGGCCGCCCCTCGGGGAACTCCACGTCCACGACCGCACCGACGACCTGGACGACTCTGCCCTTGTTCATACGCACCCAGCTCTCCATGGCGGACGGCCGCCGCCCGTGGCTCAGTCGGACTGGCCGCCCGCGATCTCCAGCAGCTCCCTGGTGATGTTCCCCTGGCGCAGCTTGTTGTACTCGAGGCTCAGGTCCCGGATGAGCCCGTCCGCGCTGTCCGTGGCGTTCTTCATCGACACCATGCGCGCGCTCTGCTCGCTCGCCTTCGCGTTCAGCAGGACCTGGTAGACGAGGATGGCCAGGTACTGCGAGAGGATGAAGGCGAGGTCTCCCTCCGGATCGCGTTCGAACAGGATCTCGGGGCCCTCGGCCGGGGCAGCCGCCTCGGCTTCCATCCCCGGGATCCTGAGCGTCGTGATCTCCCCGACCGGCAGGAACTCGATGAAGGCGGCCTCCTGGGTCAGGGTGTTGACGAAGCGCGTGGCCACCACCTTGACCTCGTCCACCTCCCGCTTCAGGAAGAGGTCGCGGGCGAACGTCGCGATCGCCCTCGCCTCGGCGAAGGTCGGGCTGTCCCCGTAGGCGAACTCGGCGGCGAGCGTCCGGCCCGAGCGGGCGACGAACTGGGCCGCCCGGCGGCCGGCGGTGACGAAGACCGTCGACGCCGGGTCGAACTCCGCGGCCACGCGGAAGACGTTGGTGTTCAAGGCCCCGCACAGCCCCTTGTCCGCGGCGACGAGGACGATCCCCCGCCGGCGGACTTCGCGGCGCTCCAGCAGGGGGTGTTCGAACTGCGGCTGCTGCCTCGCCGCGCGCATGATCCGGTACAGGAGCTGGACGAAGGGACGTCCGGCGAGCGCCGCCTCCTGGGCCTTTCGCATCTTCGATGCCGCGACCATCTGCATCGCCCGGGTGATCTGGGCGGTGGCGCCGATCGACCGGATGCGCCTTCGGAGCTCGCGGGGGCTCGCCATGGCTCAGCCGATCACTTGAAGCCCTGCTTGAACTGCTCGGCGGCGGCCTTCAGCTCGGCGACGAGCGCGTCGCCGAGCGTCTTCTCCCGGCCGATCTTCGCGAGGAGGTCGGCCTTGCGCGTGCTCAGGAAGTCCACGAGCTTCGCCTGGCACTCTCGGACTCGTTCCACCGGCACGTCGTCGAAGTAGCCGTTCTGGACCACCCACATGACCGCCACCTGGACCTCGACCGGGACCGGGCTGTACTGGGGCTGCTTGAAGATCTCCACGATCCTCTTGCCGCGGTCGATCTGGGCCTGGGTCTTGGCGTCGACCTCCGAGCCGAACTGGGCGAACGCAGCCAGCTCGCGGAACTGGGCGAGGTCGCCCTTGAGCTGCCCCGCCACCTGCTTCATGGCCTTGAGCTGGGCCGCCGAGCCCACGCGCGAGACCGAGATGCCCACCGAGATCGCCGGCCGCACGCCCTGGTAGAAGAGATCCGTCTCCAGGAAGATCTGGCCGTCGGTGATCGAGATGACGTTGGTGGGGATGTAGGCGGAGACGTCGCCGGCCTGGGTCTCGATGATGGGGAGCGCGGTGAGGGAGCCGTTGCCGTACTGCTCGCCGACCCGCGCCGCCCGCTCCAGCAGCCGGCTGTGCAGGTAGAAGACGTCGCCGGGGTACGCCTCGCGGCCGGACGGCCGCTTCAGGATCAGCGCGACCTGCCGGTAGGCCACCGCGTGCTTGGACAGGTCGTCGTAGATGACGAGCGCGTCCATGCCGTTGTCCATGAACCACTCGCCCATGGCCGCTCCCGCGAACGGCGCCAGGTACTGGCTGGCCGCGGAGTCGGAGGCGGGGGAGGCGAGGACGATGGTATAGGGCATCGCCCCGTGCTGCTCGAGGGTGGAGAGGATCCGGGCGATGCTCGACTGCTTCTGGCCGATCGCGACGTAGATGCAGTAGAGCGGGCGGTACTCCTTGTCGCCCTTCGTCTCGGCTTCCTTGTTGAGCCGGGCCTGGTTGATGATGGTGTCGATGCAGATCGTCGTCTTGCCCGTCGACCGGTCGCCGATGATCAGCTCGCGCTGGCCGCGGCCAACCGGGATCATGGCGTCGATGGCCATGATCCCCGTCTGGACCGGCTGGCTGACCGACCGCCGCTTGATGATCCCGGGGGCCGTCTTCTCGACGGGGTAGGCGGCGGCGCTCTTCACCGGACCCTTGCCGTCGAGCGGCTCTCCGAGGGTGTTCACGACGCGGCCGAGGAGGCCCTTGCCGACCGGCACCTGCAGCAGCTTTCCGGTGGCCCGGACCTCGTCGCCTTCCTGAAGCTTCGTGTAGTCGCCGAGGATGATGACCCCGACCTCGGTCTCGTCGAGGTTCAGGGCCAGGCCGGTGATGCCGTGGCCGAGGTCGATCATCTCGTTGAGCATCGCGTCGGCGAGGCCCTCGATCTTGGCGACGCCGTCGCCGATCTCGCGGATCGTCCCCACGTTCTGCTTGGCGGTGGCCGCCTTGGCCCCCGCGATCTGCGCCTCGATCTCCCGTAGCAGCTTGTCCATTGGGACCTCAGGCCAATCCTTCACCCGGTGAGGACGCGGCCCGACTGGTGGCCGGGACGTCGTGCTCGTACCGCTCGCGCGGGTGGCTCAAAAGCGCTCCTCCAGCGTGAGGAGCGCCGCCCGCACGCTGCCGTCGTACACGTCGCTGCCGATCTTCACGCGCATCCCCCCGATGAGCGCGGGGTTGTCCGCGAACGACGTGCTCACCCCCGGCCCGTAGGCCCGAACGACGCCTGCCTCGACGCTCGCCCGGAGGTCGGGGGGGAGCGGGGTGGCGCTCTCCACGACCGCGCTGTGGAGGGCGCGGTCGAGGCTCACCAGCCGCTGGAAGTGGGAGAGTATGGCCAGGCCCCCGCGGCGCCTCGCTCCGGCCACGCGCTCGACCACCTGCCGGGCCCGGCCCTCGTCGAGCAGGCCAGAGACGACGCAGGCCCGGTAGAGGCGCCTCGCTTCGCGTCGGGCTCGTCGGTTGATCCTCATTCCGGTCTCGAAGCGAGCGGGCTAGGCCGAAAGCCGCTTCGCCGTCTCCTCGTCCAGCCGTCGCTGGTCCTCCGGCGTCAGGACCTTGCCGGCGACCGCGGCGGTCGTCTGCACCACCAGCCGTCCCACCTCGCGCTTCAGCTCGGCGAGCATCCGCACGTGATCCTGGGCCGCCGCCTCCCGCGCCCGGGCGACGATCTGCTCGGCGGCTGCGACCGCCTTCTGCGTCTCCTCCTGCTGCACGCGGGCGGCCGCGGCCCGCGCCTCCTCGATCAGCTTCGTCGCCTGCGCGTTGGCCTGCCCGATGACCTCCTGGCGCTGGGCCTCGGTCCTGGCCAGCTCGGCCTTGATCTGCGCGGCGTTGGCCAGCCCCATCTCGATCTGCTGGCGCCGCTCCTCGAGCATCGCGAGGACGCGCTTGTAGGCGAAGCGGTAGAGGACGGCGCAGACGATCGCGAAGCTCACGACCTGGGCCAGGAAGTGGGGCCAGTCCACGCCGAACGTACGGGCGATCTCGTCGACCTGCCCGCCGGCGCCAGCCAGCAGAAGAAGAGCGTTCATAGTCGGACCCTCACGGGCTCGTGCCTGGGCCCGGCCTAGCGCACGAGGAAGAGCGCGTAGAAGACGATCGCCTCCGCGAAGGCGATGGCCAGGATCGACTGCACGAGGATCTTCGTCGACGCGCCGGGGTTCCTTCCCACCGCGGTCGAGGCGGCCATGCCGATCAGGCCCACACCGATGGCCGCCCCCAGGGCCGCCAGGCCGACGTGGATGCTCCCGCTCATAGGTTCCTACCTTTCCTCGCCCGTGGACGCGCGGCCTCGGAGGTCGCGGTCCGGGCGTCGAAGATCGTCATTCGTCGTGCGCGGTCACGGGTGCTTCTTCCTCGTGTTGGCAGATCAGCAGGGTGAAGACGGCCGTCAACAGCATGAAGACCAGGGCCTGGACGAGGCCCACCAGCAGCTCCAGGAAGTAGAACGGTATCGGCAGCAGCCAGCCGAGGCCCGGCACCAGCCGAGCCATCGTCTCCAGCATGTTCTCGCCGGCGAAGATGTTGCCGTAGAGACGGAAGCTCAGGGAGACGGGACGGAAGAGGATCGAGACGACCTCCAGGCAGCCGGCCGCGAAGAAGACGATCACCATGAGGACCTTCATGAAGCCGGCGGTGTCGCCCTTGGCGCCGAAGAGCTCGTGCGCCATTCCCCGGAGCCCGACCTCCCGCAGCGCCCAGTAGATCCAGAGCGCGAAGAAGACGATCGCCATGGCCAGGGTCAGGTTGAGGTCGGCATTGGCCCCGCGCAGCAGCGGCTGGTCGATCTTGAAGCCGGTGGCGCTCTGGTGTCCCCAGCCGATCGTCCCCACCCCCGGTATCAGGCCCACCCAGTTCGCCGTGATGATGAAGATGAAGATCGTGGCGAAGAACCAGAACGTCCGCTGCACGAGGTGCCGGCCGATGATGCCCTCGAGGAGGCCGTAGAGCCCCGAGACGAGCCACTCCAGGACGTTCTGGGCTCCGTCCGGGACCTGCTTCATGCTCCGCGTGGCGCGATGGGCGAAGACGATGAGGCCCAGCGCCACCACCCAGCTCACGGCCATGGAGTTGGTGATCGGGAAGCCGAGGGGACGGGCGAGCTCGACCGCGCTCCGCGGGAGGCCGTGCTCTTCCTGCTCGGGGATCGCGTTCGCCTCGCCGTCCGGCTTCGCGAGAGACGGCGAGCCGGCCGCCTCCGCAGCGGGGGCGGAGCCCTGAGGCGCAGGTTCGGCCGCCGATGGTCGGACCATCCCCAGGCCCCAGCAGAGGCCGGCGAGCAGCGCCGCCACCGCCAGGCGCCGGGTCCGACCCTTCACGAGCAGCCGGCGCACCAGGATGCCAACGATAGAACGACGGTTCGCACCGAGCTTCGTGCGGGAGTGCATTCGCGAATCCGGGGGGAGGGACGCCTGCATGAGTCGCCGAGGGCGAAACGATAGCACAGGACGTCCGCCCCGAAAGTAACAACCCGGTAAGTTACGGTTTCAAGGTCCGGCCGGCCTCGGGCCCGCCTTGCGCCGCCATCCCGGGTGCGAGCCTGTTCGCGACGCCGGCCGGTGTACCCTGTGGATCGAGGCGCAGGCGGCCGGAACCTCTGGAGGGTCCTGAGGTCGCCGCCCGCTTCCCGGCCCAGGAGTTCGGCGGGCGAAGGGCGAAGGAGACCGCATGAAGGACGAGAAGCGCGACAAGAAGGCCGGCGGGAAGAGCGGCGCCAAGGACAAGCTGAAGGCGAAGGCGTACGAGAAGGAGCTTCGGCGCCTGCAGGCCGAGCTGTGCCAGCTCCAGGAGTGGGTGAAGGCCACCGGGCAGCGCATCATCGTCGTGTTCGAGGGGCGCGACGCGGCGGGCAAGGGGGGGACGATCAAGGCGATCACCGAGCGCGTCAGCCCGCGCGTCTTCCGGCTGGTGGCGCTGCCCGCGCCCTCGGACCGCGAGAAGACGCAGATGTACATGCAGCGCTACCTCGCGCACTTCCCGGCCGCAGGGGAGGTCGTCATCTTCGACCGGAGCTGGTACAACCGGGCCGGCGTCGAGCACGTGCTCGGCTTCTGCACCCCGGAGCAGCACCGCCGGTTCCTGGAGCTCTGTCCCACCTTCGAGAGGTGGGTCGTCGACAGCGGCATCCGCCTCTGCAAGTACTGGCTGGAGGTCGGCCCGGAGGAGCAGAAGAAGCGGTTCCAGGCCCGGATCGACGATCCCCTGCGGCAGTGGAAGCTCAGCCCCACCGACCTCGAGTCGCGGCGCCGCTGGTACGACTACTCGCTCGCCCGGGACATGATGCTGGCGGCCACGGACACGAAGCACGCGCCCTGGCACGTCGTGAGGTCCGACGACAAGAAGCGCGCCCGGCTGAACTGCATCGCGCACTTCCTGAGCCAGATCCCGTACAAGCGCGTGCCGCGCGAGAAGGTGAGGCCGGTGGAGCGGTCGCGCAAGCGGGCGTACGACGACGAGACGCCGATGAAGAGGCGCCGCTGGATCCCCGAAGTCTACTGAGCATCGGCGCGGAAGCGCTGTACCGGACCGGCACTCTCCTCCGTCGGCAGGTCAGCGTACGCTACCCGGCCGGGCGCGGGCGGATGGTCCTGCGCACGGAGCTCGACTGGGACCGGGACGTCCCACCCGACGCGATCTCCGACGATGGTGAGACCTCGACGTTCACGCTGGAGGCGAGGAGGCCGTTCCTCTACGTCAAGCCGCTCCTGAGGTCGGGCGACGGCGAGGCGCGCTGGTCGGTGGGGCCCAACGTCCTCGTGCCCTTGACCACCGACGAAGCTGCCTCTGTCTTTCCGCACTTCGATGCCCCCGACACGGGCTCGCTCTCGCCGGTCATCGAGCGCGACTCCGCGATCCTCGGCCGCAAGCACCTGGTGCGCGTCTACCTTCCCCCGGGCTACGACGAGAACACGCTCCGTTCCTACCCGGTGCTCTACATGCAGGACGGCAAGAACCTCTTCTTCCCCGCGGAGGCGTTCCTGGGCCGGGAGTGGGGCGTCAGCGAGGCGCTGCACCTCCTCGACACCATGAGCGCGGTGGACCGGGTGGTGGTGGTGGGAATCCATTCCGGGGACCGGATGAGCGAGTACACGAAGCCGGGCTACGAGGCCTACGCCCGCTCCGTGGTCACGGAGGTCAAGCCCGAGATCGACCGTCGCATCCGGGTCCTCGCCCCTCCTCGAGAGACGGGCGTGATCGGCTCGTCCCTGGGCGGCGTCGTCTCGTTCTTCATGGCCTGGGAGTACCCGGAGGTCTTCGGCTACGCCGCGTGCATGTCGAGCACGTTCTCCCACCGGGACGACCTCGTCGACCGGGTGCTCTCGGAGCCGAAGCGTTCGTCGAAGCTCTACCTGGACAGCGGGTGGCCCGGGGACAACTACGAGGCGACACTCGCCATGGCCACGGCCCTCGGCGGGCGCGGCTACCGCGTGCGGGAAGACTTCCTCCATCTCGTCTTCCCCCTCGAGGAGCACGACGAGAGGGCGTGGGGCCGGCGGCTGCACCTGCCCGTGCAGCTGGGCCTGGGGACCGTCACGACCGCTCAACGCCGACGGTCGGTTTCGTAGGCGCCGTCGGCCTCGGGCCACGCCGGAACCGGCGGTGCCCCTCCTCGCTCCGGGAGGCCGCCCCGGCGCCGGATGGGGAGACGGTCAGGGGCGCGGCTGCGCGAGGTGCCGCTCGACCGCCTGCGGCACGGTGAAGAACATCCTCTCCCGGCCCAGGCGGGCGCCCAGCGGCGAGCCCTGGACGAGCGGGAGGGCCTCGGGGCTGAGCGCGGCCAGCCAGAGCTCGATCCCTTCCTCGCGCAGCTTCTCCTCCGCCTCCCCGAGCATCTTGAGGGCGGTGAACTCGAAGTCGGGGATCCCCCCGCAGTCCACCAGCAGCACTCGGGGCTTCGCCTCGCGGACGAGGCGCCACACGCCGTCGCCGATGTTCTGCGCATTCCCGAAGTAGACGCGGCCCTCGGTCCTCAGGATCAGGAGGCCGGGGAAGGACTCGTCGTCCGGGTGGTCCGCCGAGAGCGGCCGGAAGGCGTCGCTGCCGCGCTTGCGCCTCATCACGTAGACGCGAGGGTTGTTGGCCTGGGACAGCAGGCTGAGCATCGACAGGATGACGGCGGCCAGGATGCCCCTCAGGGTGCCGAGCAGCACGACGCCCACGCAGGCCACGAGGGCCCAGCGGAACTCCCGGGTCCGGAAGCGGCGGATCTCGTGGAAGTCCGCGGGGCTGATCAGGCCGACCGAGAAGGCGATCACCACCGCCGCGAGCGTCGCCTGGGGCATGGGCCCGACCAGCGGGGCCAGGAAGAGGAGCGTGGCCAGGGCCACGCCTGCGGTGACGAGGGCCGCGACCTGGGTGCGCGCTCCCGCCTTGCGGTTCACCGCCGTCTGCGACGTGCCGCCCCCGCCGGGCATGGCCCCGAAGAGGCCGCCCAGGAGGTTCGCAGCGCCGGTCGCGACGAGCTCCTGGTTCGGGTCGGGCCGCGGCTCGCCGGGCGCGGTGAACGCGCGCCCGGCCGCGATCGTCTCCGTGAAGCTCATGAGCGCGATGGCCACCGCCGGGGCCCAGAGCGCCTCGAGGAGGGAAAGGTCCGGGCGCACGAAGGCGGGGAGGCCGCCCGGGATGTGGCCGACGATCCCGACGCCCCTCGCCTGCAGGTCGAGAAGGGCGGACGCCGCGATGCCGCCGCCCACGACCAGGAGCGGCGAGGGGAACCGCGGAGCGAAGTGCTCCAGGCCGAGAATGACCACGAGCGTGGCGAGCCCGACGACGAGGGTGGGCGGCGAGGTCTCCGGCAGGTGCCGGACCAGCGAGGCGACGTCGCGGATCCAGCCCGCCTTGTCGTAGTGGATGCCGAACAGCTTCGGGGCCTGGTCGAGCACGATCACGAGGCCGATGCCGGCCTTGAAGCCGGTGAGGACGGGATCGGAGATGAAGTTGGCCACGAAGCCGAGCCGGAGGAGGCGCGCGAGGACGAGGATCGCCCCGACCAGGACGGCGAGGGTCGCCCCCGCGGTGATCAGGGCGGACGGCTCGGCGTGGGGCACGGCCGCGTCCAGCGCGTTCGCGCAGAGGATGCCGAGGGTGGTGGTCGTGCTGACGCTCAGGGGTCGCGACGTGCCGAGGGCGGCGTAGACCGCCATCGGGACGAGGACGGTGTAGAGGCCGATCTGGACCGGAAGCCCGGCGATCGTGGCGTAGGCCATGGCCTTCGGGATCACGACGGCGGCGGTCGTGAGCCCGGCCAGGACGTCGGCCTTCAGCCAGGGCCGCTCGTACCGGCTCAGCCACCCGACGGCAGGAACGAGAGCGCCGTTCATCGGGTCTCCCTTCTCGGAACGAACTAGAGCCGTTCTGAGCGCCCCTCCGCGGCCCGAGGGCGAGCCACGGGCCCAAGGCTCCGCCGCCGAGCGGAGCCCCGGGCAGTGGCGGGTCGTCCGGTGCCCGTCTACTCCGGGCGCAGGCCGCCGATCGCCGTGTTGGCGGTGGTGATCGTGTCGTCGATCCGCCGGACGAGCTCCTTCGCCTGCTCGTTGATCTTGGCCGCTTCCGGCTTGAGGCTCGCGACCGCCGAGGGGTTCAGGTCGTGGCCCAGGTAGGTGACCTGGTCCTGGAGCGCCTTCATGAAGGGCCCGTAGAGGTCGGCCGCCTTCTGGCCCACGGTCCCGATGCCGGCGTAGCTCGCCTTCGTCTTGGCGATGCGATCCTGGCTCTTCTGGCGGAGGCCCGCGTCGGAGATGGCGGCCGCGGAGTCGGCCCAGCTCTTGAAGAGCGTGTCGGCCTCCGCCTTCATCTCGCCCGCGCGGACGGTGATCTCGGCCCGGCGCTTCTCGGTCGTCGCCATCTCGGACTGGAGCTTCTTGTAGAGGTCCTTGCGGTCCGTCGCGCCGTCCGCCATCAGGCCGTTGTAGACGTCCATCGTCTTCATCAGCTGGACCTTCGTGTTGCCGATGGCCTCAACGGTCGCCCCGGCCTTCTTGGTCAGCTGCTCGACCTGCTTGACGCCCTCGTCCTGCGCCCGCGCCACTACCGCGCCCGACAGCACGATCGCCGCCGCCGCGAAGCCCTGCCCGAACCGGAAACGCTTCATGGTTCCTCCCTCGTGTCGTGACCGACACCAACCGAAGAGACGACCATACGTCGGCCCGCTCATGCCGTCAAACACCCAAGGGCGCGTGCCCACCCTGGGGGACGGGTGAGGCTCGGAGCCAGGCGCGGGAAAGCGGCGGCTTGGACTTCGGTCGCCGGTTGGTGGATGATGTCGGCCGCCGGCGCGATCCGGCACGAGGAGGTCCTGCGCATGTCTCGAGCGACGAGGGGCGGTCTGGTCCTGGCGGCGGCGGTGGCGGCGTTCGCCTGCACTTCGACGACGTTCAACTCCACCTGGAAGGCGCCCGGCGCCGAGCCCCTGAACTTCAAGGGCAAGAAGGTCGCGGCGCTCGTCGTGAGCAAGGAGCAGAGCGTCCGCTTCGGCGCGGAGGACGCCCTCGCCCAGGAGCTCACGAAGAAGGGGGCGGTGGGCATCGCCGCCTACACCCTCATCCCCAAGGAGCTCGTCCAGGACAAGGAGAAGGCCAAGGAGTTCCTGGAGAAGGCGGACGTCGCGGGGGTCGTGGCGATGAGGGTCGTGGGCAAGGACAAGGAGATCAGCTCGAGCCCGGGCACCTACTGGGGCGGGCCGGCCTACGCGACGTTCTGGGGCGCCGGCTACTACGGCTACGGCTGGGGCGGCGTCTACGACCCCGGCTACCTGCGGACGGACACGATCGTGACGGTGGAGATCCTCGTGTACAGCCTGGGGCAGAACAAGCTCGTCTGGGCCGGCCAGTCCGCGACGACGAACCCGTCGAAGGTGGGGCCATTCATCCAGGAGCTCGTCGGCAAGGCGGCGAACGAGCTGAAGAAGCAGGGCCTCATCCGCTAGGGAGCGCCCTCCGCGGCCAGTGTCGCGACTCTCTGTCGGCGCCGCAGCTTCGGTCCTGATCCTCGGGGGTTCCGTTCCCGGGCTCCGCGCCCAGGACCTCTCTCCGCGCGCCTACCTCATCACCCCGCTGCACTCGAACGCTGTCACCCTGAGCGACGTCTTCAACGACGGCCACCTCGAGTTCCAGGGCGCGGTCCCGATCACCGACGCCACGGCGAGGCTGAACATGCCGCTCGTGGCCCTCTACCACTCGCTGAGCTTCTTCGGCCGCTCGGCCAACGTCACCGCGACGCTGCCCTACGGGGTGGGGCACTTCAAGGGGACGGCCTTCGGCACGGAGACCACGGTCTACCGGTCCGGCCTCTTCGACTCGGTCTTCCGGTTCGCGGTGAACGTGAGGGGCGGCCCCGCCATGAGCCTGGGCGAGTTCCGGAAGTGGCAGCAGAAGACGCTCCTGGGCGTGAGCCTCAAGGTCGTCGCCCCCACCGGCCAGTACGACCCCACCAAGCTCATCAACCTGGGCAGCAACCGCTGGTCCTTCAAGCCCGAGCTGGGCCTTTCCCAGCGCTGGGGGCACTGGATCCTCGACGCCTACGCCGGAATCTGGTTCTTCACGAGGAACCCCGAGTTCTTCTCGCAAAACCAGTACTTCCCGGGCACCCAGGACCAGACGCAGAAGCCGATCGCGGCCTTCGAGACCCACCTCAGCTACGACGTGAGGCCTCGACTGTGGGTGTCGCTCGACGCCAACTTCTGGCGCGGTGGGCAGACGAGCCTCAACGGTGTCGAGAACCCGGTGACCCTCCAGAAGAGCTCCCGCGTCGGGGTGACGGCCTCGTTCCCCCTGACCCGGCGACAGTCCCTGAAGGTCGGCTACGCCGATGGCGCCTACGTCCGGTTCGGAGGCGACTACACGATCGTCTCGGCGGCCTGGCAGTACTCCTGGGTCGGCAAGCCGAACTGAGCGGCCGGGGCCGGCTCCGGTCCCACCGCTTCGAGCGGGGCCCTGGGATCAGTCCAGCGCGAGGCCGGCCTTGCCGAGGCCGTCCACGACGAGCTCCAGCAGGTCGGGGAACTTGATCAGCCGGCCGATCAGCGTCCGCCCGCGGCGCGCGAAGTCGGGCTTGGCTCGGAGAAGCTCGCCCACCTCGACCTTCGCCTCGGCGGGCTTCCCGAGGTGGCCGAGGCAGCACGCCCGCATCAGGGCCCTCTGGAAGAACGTCGGGTCGTGGTACTGGAGGGCCGCCTGGTAGGCCTCCTCGAGATCCCCGCGACGGAGGTGAGCGAGCCACAAGGCGTGGTGAGCGACGGGGATGACGTGGGGATTGCGGGCGAGCGCCCGCCGCACCAGCTCCGGCCCTCGATCCCACTCGCCGAGCATCGTCATGAGCCAGCCGATCCATTCGAGGTAGACGAGAGAGTCCGGGTTGAGGTCGAGTGCGCTCTGCGCCTCGTCCCGGGCGGCCGCGAGCTCGCCCTTGACGAGGCGCGCCCCGGCGAGCGCGCACTGGGCCCTCTGGCTTCCCGGTTCGAGGCGCACGCCGTTCTGGGCGTAGGCGACGGCGTCCTCGATCGGAGTATCGACGGGAGCGACCTCGAACACGTGGTTCGCGGTGAAGAGGCGGGACAGCTGGACCCACGCCAGGCCGCACTCGGGCTCCACGGCCACGACGCGCTGCAAGGCCTCGATCGCCGGAGCGAGGTCCTCCGGATCGCGGTTGAAGAAGAACTGGTACGAGGCGAGGATTCCGCCGTAGGGGGTGATCTCGGCCTGGGGCCGGGCTCGGCGCTCGACCCAGAGCTGCCTCGCCACGAGGCCCTGCTCGGAGGCGACGCGTGCGGCGATGACCCGCGCGGTCTCCTGAATGAAGCCTCCCGTCGGCCCGCCCCGGTATTCTTCCGCCCACACCTGGCTACCCGTGCGCCGGTCCTCGAGCCGCGCGACCAGGCGGAGCCCGCCCTCGTCAGGTGCCAGGCGAGCCGAGAGGGCGAACATCGCGCCGCCGGGGGCAGATGCCGGCGCGGGAGCGTGCTCGTGCCGGGACACGACGCGCACGTCCCGGTACCGGCCCAGCTCGAGGGTCAGGTGGTCCAGGAACTCCGCCGCCGCGTCCTCGAGGTCCTGGTCAGAGCCGGCTCGGCCGGAGACGCTCACGAGGACGGTGGGCCAGCCGACGAGCGCCGGAGTGTGTCGCGCATCCGTGGCGCCCGCCACCCGCTCGCGCGGTGTCGCGAACGTCGCGACGGGCGCGTACGTCCCCCGGGGCAGCTCGATCCGGACCGCATCCCCGGCCCCCGAGAGGAGGTAGTAGCGCTCGAGGGAGCGCCGCAGCCGCCCGGCCTGGATCCGGACGATGGGGTCCACGGTCGGGTCGAAATCCTCCCGGCGCCCGAACACCCGGATGGCGATCGCGGCCTGGGTCAGCCCGGCAGGCCTGCCGGCGAGGGTCTCCGTGACAATGAAGCGGAGGAAGGCGCGGGAGCGGGGAGAGGCGTCGAAGTCCCCGTTGGCGAGGATCCTCTCCAGCTGCTCCACGACGGCCGTGACGCCTGGCGACCGTCCGCCGGCCCCCTTAGCCCGCATGTGCATGAGTGAGGGCCCCTCCACGACCATCGCGTCCGATCCTCCGCCATCCCTATTCCGGATTCTGTTGACCCCCAGAGTCTACCAGCGCCCTTCCTGTGCGGCAAAGGTCCACTTGTGCAAAGATTTGTCGCAATCCGCGCCACGTGCTACCGTAAGTCACCGGCCTGTTGCTTGCGGTCGACGCGCTTCGGTTCGATCCTCACCGCCAAGTCGAGGACAGCCGTCGCTCAGCCCCGTCCCGGGCGGTCTCGGGGGCTCACCAAAGCCACGGAGGGAACGCACCGATGTGCAGAAGCCTTATCGCTCTCCTCCTCCTCGCGGCCGCCTCGCCACTGCGGGCGGAGACGAACCCCTTCCTTCAGACAGCGCCCTCAACAAGCGCCCCGGCCTCGATCTCGAGCGGGTCAGGATCGTCCTCGATCGCCGCGGAGGACCCTCGCTGGGGCTTCAACCTCACTTTGGGCTACGGCGGCATCACCGGCGACTTCAGCACCGCCCTCCAGAAGCCGCTCTCGGGCGACTTCAGCCTGTTCCGGACGGCGGGCCCCTGGCGGTTCGGCCTTGGGCTGAACTTCGGCTCGTTCGTCCTTCGCTCGCCCTACGACCAGGTGAAGCCGCAGGTGACGATCGTGGGCTACCCGGTGGGTGACGACTGGGCCTTCCACCAGATCTACCTGTCGGCGACGAGGACGTTCCGGATGGGCCACACGGTGCGGCCCTACCTGCAGGTGCGGGGAGGGCTCGCCCGGATGCACCCTCGGAGCCTGGTCTTCGCGCCCGACCCCACACCTCCGGACTTCGTGCCGGAGTCGAGCCCGACGAAGGCGACGAACGGCTTCGCCGTGGGGGTGGTTCCCGGGATCGAGTGGAAGTTGTCGCGCTCGATCTCTCTCGACACCGCGTTCTCGTGGACCTACTTCGACACCGGGTCCTACGACCTCTCTCCCATAGGCCTTCCGCCGGAGTCGTGGGGCGAGTCGTGGGAGGCGCGCCTCGGCCTCGTCTGGCACCTCGATGACGGGCAGCCCTCCGGTCCGGCGGGCAAGAGCGTCTCCCCGGACCGGGTCCGCGACGCCTGGGGCGTCGAGCGCAACTACGGGTGGGCGGCGGCGGAGGTGCTGGCGATCAACATCGTCGCCACCGAGATGGAGGAGTTCAAGTCGAACCTCAACTACACCCAGACCTCGGACCGGAGCTGGTGGCGGAACTTCGAGACGGGCGGAACCTACGACGACAACCTCTTCCGCAACAACCAGCTCATCCATCCCTACAACGGGGCCACGTACTTCAACGGCGCGCGGGCCAACGGACTCAACTTCTGGACCTCCTACGCCTACGCCTTCGCCGGGTCCTTCTTCTGGGAGTGCTGCAGCGAGAACCACCCGATCGCGCTCAACGACCAGGTGTCCACGGGGATCGGCGGGCCGGCGATGGGCGAGGTGCTCTTCCGCCTGTCGTCGGAGATCCTCGACAACCACTCGACGGGCTTCGGCCGGGTCGGTCGCGAGGCCGCGGCGTTCCTCGTCGACCCCGTGCGCGGCCTCAACCGGGGGCTCTCGGGACGGTGGGGGGCGCAGGACGACAACCCCGTCAGTCCGATGGACTGGAAGCCGTCGGGAAGCTCCACCTTCGCGGCCTCGGGGATCCGCACCATCGGCGAGGGGGACTCGATCAAGAACAGCACCGACAGCTACGCCTTCGTGGAGTTCGACCACGCCTTCGGAAACGAGTTCGAGAACCCGCGGCGCAAGCCCTTCGACTACTTCGACACCGAGATCCAGTTCAACTTCGGCGACAAGCACCCGATCGGCGAGTTCCGGATCCGGGGCGATCTCTGGACGAAGCCGCTCGGCTCCGGGGACCACCCGAACCACGTCTTCTCGATCGTCCAGCACTACGAGTACATGAACAACACCGACTACGAGTTCGGGGGGCAGAGCTTCGGGCCGAGCCTGCTGTCGCGCTTCCGCCTGTCGGACAGGCTCTGGCTCCAGACTCGGGTGGACGGCATCGGCATGCTCCTGGGAGGCATCAACTCCGACTACTCGCACTTCGCCCAAGTCGCGGACGTCACGCGGCTGCGCGAGTACGACTACGGCTCCGGTCTCGGCGTCGCGGCCGAGGCCACGCTCGCCCTGTCCCGATGGCCGCTCGTCAAGCTGGCCTACCGCTTCCAGTGGCTCAACGTGCACAACGGATCGGTCTTCGACCGCGGCCCGAACCTCCAGGGGGAGGACGCCGACCACTACATCCAGTTCGCCGGGGCGAGGCTGTCCGTGCCTCTCTTCCGGGGGCTTGGCATCGGCGGCGACGCGTACCTCTTCCTGCGCGACAGCCACTACCAGTTCCAGATCCTCGGCGCGACCGTCCCGGAGAACCTCCACCAGCGCAACCCGCAGGTGCACGTCTACCTGAGCTGGGGCTCGAGGGGCTGAGAGCCGGCGGCGCCTCGGCGCTCGCCACCGGCCGGGCTGACCGGGAAGGCCCCCGCACGGAGCCACACGCGGCTGGCGGTGCGTCGCCGTGGCCCGATCGCCCGTGCAACGGTAACTCACCCTCCCTGCCACTTCCGCCGGGCTCGCCCCTGGTTTATGCTTCGCCCGCAAAGATGACGAGCCCTCGACGCTCGCTCCGCCCCGGACTGGCTCTGGAATCGGACGGCACGTAGCGGATCCACACGCCCCGCGCCTGGGTGGGGAGCGGCGATGGCCTCAAGGAGCACATCGATGAAGAAGAGCCTTGCCGCACTCCTCGTCTTCTGGGCCGCTACGCCACTGCGAGGCGGGACACCCGAGACGAACCCCTTTCTCGAGCCTCCGGCCTCGACGTCGATCGCGGCTGCCGCGCCTTCGAGCGCGTCGGACGAGCCACGGTGGGGGTTCAACTTCACCCTGGGTCTCGGGGGCGTGGGCGGCGATCTCAGCACCGGGGTCGAGAAGCCGATCTCGGGCGAGTTCGGGCTCTTCCGGAGAGTGGGGTCCTGGCGCTTCGGCGGGGGAGTCAGCTTCGGCTCGTTCGTCCTCCGATCCCCCTACGACCAGATCCCGTCGCGGGTGAAGATCGTCGGCTACCCCGTGGGGGACGACTTCGCCTTCCACCAGATCTATCTGTCCGCCACCAGGATGTTTCGGCTGAAGCAGAGCGTGAGGCCCTACCTGCAGGTGCGGGGCGGAGTGGCGCGGCTCCACCCGAGGAACCTCGTCTTCGCCCCTTATCCCACGCCGGAGGACTTCGTGCCGGAGTCGAGCCCGACGAAGGCGACGAACGGGTGGAGCGTGGCTCTCGTCCCGGGGATCGAGTGGAAGCTCAACCGCTCGCTCGCGCTCGACACGTCGTTCTCGTGGACGTATTTCAAGACCGACGACTACGACCTTTCGCCGATCGGCCTTCCGCCGGCAGGGTCGGGCAACGCGTGGGAAGCGCGGCTGGGGATGGTGTGGCGGCCGGACGACGGGCGCCCGTCGGGAGTCGAAGGGAAGACGCCGGGCGACGACCAGCCCCGTGACGCCTGGGGGGTGGAGAAGAACTACGGGTGGGCGACGGGCGAGGTGCTGGCCATCAACCTGCTCGCGACCACGCTGACGGAGTGGAAGTCGGACGTCAACTACTCACAGGTGTCTCCGAGGAGCTGGTGGCGCAACCTCGAGACGGGCGGGACGTACGACGACAACATGTTCCGCAACAACCAGATCAACCACCCCTACAACGGGGCCACGTACTACAACGCCTCCCGGACGAACGGGCTCAACTTCTGGACGTCCTACGCCTACGCCTTCGGCGGAGCGTTCTTCTGGGAGTGGTGCGGGGAGAACCACCCGATCGCGATCAACGACCAGGTCTCGACGGGCATCGGCGGAGTGGCGGTGGGGGAGGCGCTCTTCCGGCTCTCCTCGGAGGTGCTCGACAACCACTCGAAGGGCTTCGGGCGGATCGGCCGGGAAGTGGGTGCGTTCTTCATCGACCCCGTGCGGGGGCTGAACCGCGGGCTCTCCGGGCGCTGGGGGGCTCAGGACGACAACCCCACCGATCCCATGGACTGGAGGCCGCCGGGCAGCTTCAGCTTCCTCGCTTCAGGGGTGCGGACGATCGGCCAGGGTAACTCCATCAAGGAGAACACGAAGAGCTACGGCTTCCTCGAGTTCGACCACAGCTACGGGAACGAGTTCGAGAACACGCGGCGAAAGCCCTTCGACTACTTCGACATGGCCCTCCAGTTCAACTTCCGCGACAAGCTGCCCCTCGGCCGGCTCCAGATCCGGGGCGACCTGTGGACGAAGCCTCTGGGGTCGGGAGACCAGCCGAACCACGTCTTCTCGATCGTGCAGCACTTCGACTACGTCAACAACGACATCTACGAGTTCGGAGGCCAGAGCTTCGGCCCGAGCCTGATGTCGCGCTTCCGCCTGTCGCAGAAGGTCGGGCTCCAGACTCGAGTGGACGGGATCGGCATGCTGCTGGGGGGCATCAACTCCGACTACTCGAAGTTCGCCAACGTGGCCGACGTCACGCGGCTGCGGGAGTACGACTACGGCTCCGGGCTCGGGGTCTCGGCCGAAGCGATGCTGTCGGTGTCGCGCTGGCCGCTCCTCAACCTGAGCTACCGCTTCCAGTGGATCTCGGTGACGAACGGGTCGGTCTTCACCCGGGGAGAGAACCTGCAGGGCGTGGACGCCGACCACTACATCCAGGCCGCAGCGGTGAGGCTGGCGGTGCCGCTCTTCCGGGGCCTCGGCATCGGCGGGGACGCGTTCCTGTTCCTGCGGGACAGCCACTACCAGTTCCTGGTGCTGGGCCAGCCGGTCCCCCAGCACCTCCGCCAGCGCAACCCCCAGGTGAGGGCCTACCTGAGCTGGAGCCCGAGAGGCTGAGAGGCGCGGCGGCGAATCGGATCAGGCCCCTCGGTCATCCGTCCTCTCCGTTCGATGAGAATCGACGTGTGGGAGAAGAGGAGAACCGGGCGGCCTTGGCGGTGCGCAGCCGCCTCCGAAGGGAGCGGCTGGTGGCCCACCGGGCTTCGAGCCACGCCGACGCGGAGGCGTGGGACCTCGACTTCTGGCAGGCGCAGGGTCCGGAGGTCCCCTTCGCCGCTCTCGTGGCGATTCGCCGCGACGTCGAGGCCGTGGTCGCCGGACGGGGCCGCAGGCGCGACTGACGTGGAAGCGATCCAGGACTTCGAGGACTTCCTGGAGCTGCTCGATCGCCACCGCGTTCGCTACCTCATCATCGGCGGCCTCGCCTTCATCTACCACGCGAAGCCCCGCTTCACGAAGAACATCGCCACCTGGCTCGGCTCCGAGCCCGACGACCTGGCCCGTGCGAACGACGCCCTCGCCGAGTTCGGGAGCCCCTACCTGCTGAACGTCTCGGACCAGGACGAGATCCTGCAGCTCGGCGTTGCCCCGAATCGCATCGACCTGCTGCGGACGGCCGCGCCCCTCGTATTCGAGGACGCGTGGCCCCGGCGTGTCGAGGGCACGTACGGACGGGCGCGGGCCTGCTGGGTCGCCATCGAGGACCTGCTGGCGATCAAGGAGCGCATCGACCACCCCCGTCACCAGGAGGATGCGCGTGATCTGCGACTGGTGCTCGAGCGGCGACGCACCTGGTAGTGAGGGCCCGGCGGCGGTGCGGGTCTACGCGAGCCGGAGCGCGTGGGGCGAAGGGCGAGGCCACCTCTGCCTTCGACGCCCGCGGGCGGGGCCGACCGGGGCGGGGAGCTGACGCGCAGGGCATCTCACGAGAACGGCCTCTCGGGCAGCCGTAACTTACCGCCTTGTCACTTCCGGACGGGCTCGCCTCTGGTCCATCATTGTCCTGCAGGCCAGAGGACACGTCGTCGTCGCCCGGTCCCTCCCCATGGGGGCGGCATCCCGGACTCCCACGGCGCGGGCTCTGTTGGCCCTGCAGGGAGCAAGCCGATGAAGAAGAGCCTTGTCGTCCTCCTCGTCCTCGTTGCCGTTCCTTTGCTCGCCGGTCAGAGCGCCGCCCCCGCGGCCCAGGCGGCCCCCGCGCCGCAGGCGCCGCCGAAGCCGGCGACCCTCGGGATGTTCGTCTACCCCGGCTCGGGCCAGGACGCGGCCAAGCAGGGCCTGGACGAGAACGAGTGCTACTCCTGGGCCCGCCAGCAGACCGGGATCGACCCCACGGCCGCGCCGACGCCGGCCGAGACACCCGACGCGCCGAAGGGAGGAGCCGTCAGGGGCGCGGCCCGCGGAGCGGCGAGGGGTGCCGCGGTCGGTGCGGTGGCCGACAACAACACCGTCGGGGACGAGGGTCATCTCGACGCCGGAGAGGGCGCGGCGGCAGGCGCCGCAGCCGGCGCCGTCAAGGGACGCCGGGCGCAGAAGAAGGCCGCGAAGCAGGCCGAGGCACAGGCCAAGCAGGCCGCCCAGACCCAGGACGCCCAGAGGAAGGAGACCTTCAAGAAGGCCTGGGGGGCCTGCCTCGAGGGCCGCGGTTACAGCGTAAAGTAGGCAGGTCACCGAATCTGGAAGGGAGCCCATGACGAGAACGCCTGTCGTCGCGGGACGGACGCCGATCGCGCTCGTCACCGCCCTTGCCCTCGCCCTCGCCCCGTCGGCGCCGCTCGTCGCCGAGCCGTCGCAGGCATCGAGCGGCGCCGCGCCCTCGCAAGCGAAGGCCGCGCCCCCGCCGCAGGCGAAGGGAGCGGCGACGGCCGCCACCGCGCCGGCCAAGCCGGCGGCCGGCGCGCCGGCGAGCACCAAGGGCCAGGTCGACGGAGGCTGGCCGCGCGCCTACTCGACTCCGAGCGGCGGGCGGATCATCGTCTACCAGCCCCAGGTCGCGAGCTGGCCGGAGCAGCGCCGTATGACGGCGTATGCTGCCGTGTCGTACGAGGCGAAGGGCGCGACGAAGGCCGCCCTCGGCAGCATCAAGATCGAGGCCGACACCAAGGTGGCTCCGTCGGAACGCCTCGTCCGGTTCTCGTCCTTGCAGATCACCGAGTCCAACTTCCCCACGGTCAAGAAGGAGGAGGTGCGGGAGGTGGTGACCGAGATCGACAAGGCGATCCCGGACGACGAGCGGGTGATCGCCCTCGACCGCGTCCTGGCCAGCGTCGACAAGAGCCAGATCCTCCCCCGGAACGCCGAGGGCGTGAAGGCCGATCCGCCCAAGATCTTCTTCAGCGACCGGGCCGCCGTCCTCGTGAACCTCGACGGGGACGTGATCTGGAGCCCGATCCGCGACAACGACCTGAAGTTCGCCGTCAACACCAACTGGGACCTCTTCCAGCACCGGCCCACGAACACCTTCTACCTGCGGAACGAGAAGACGTGGCTGAAGGCCACCGACCTCGCCGGGCCGTGGACCCCGGCCGGGAAGCTGCCCGAGAGCTTCTCGAAGCTGCCCGTCGACGACAACTGGAAGGACGTCAAGGCGGCGGTTCCCGGGGAGAAGATCGCCGCCGACAAGGCGCCCCGGATCTTCGTCAGCACCACTCCGGCGGAGATGATCCTGCTCGAAGGACCACCGCGGTACAAGCCCGTGACCGGCACCGGCCTCACCTGGGTCAGCAACACCGAGAGCGACGTCTTCCGGATGGGGCAGTCGGGGACGGTCTACTACCTCGTGGCCGGCCGGTGGTTCTCGGCCCCGGGGTTCGACGGCCCCTGGACCTTCGCCACCCCCACCCTGCCCGTCGACTTCCAGAAGATCTCCCTCGAGCACCCGCGCTCGCGCGTCCTCGCCGCGGTGCCGGGCACGCAGCAGGCCGCCGAGGCCGTGCTCCTCGCCCAGGTGCCACAGACCGCCCGCGTCAAGCGCAAGGAGCTGAAGGCGCCCGAGGTCCAGTACCAGGGCGAGCCGAAGTTCGAGCCCATCGAGAAGACGACCATCTCGCACGCGGTGAACACCGACAAGCAGATCTTCAAGGTCGGCGACCTCTACTACATGTGCTTCCAGGGGGTGTGGTTCATGGCGAAGGGCGCGGGGGGGCCGTGGGAGGTCACCTCCTCCGTCCCGAAGCAGATCTACGAGATCCCCGCGAGCTCGTCGGACCACAACGTGACCTACGTGACGGTGGTGGAGGAGGACTCCGACGACGAGTGGGTGGCGTTCGCCACCGTGGCCGCCTACACGGGCCTCATGATCGCGTGGGGCTGCGCGGTGTGGGGGACGGGCTACTACCATCCACCGTACTGGGGGATGGGGCCGATGTACCCCTACTACTACCCGCGCTACCCGACCTACGGCTACGGCGCCTGGTACAACCCATGGAGCGGCGCCTACGGCCGCAGCGCCGTGGCCTACGGTCCGTACGGCGGGGCCGGCGTGAGCGCCCGCTACAACCCGCGGACGGGCACCTACTCCCGCGGCGCCGCGGCCTGGGGTCCGTACGGGGCCCGCGGCTACGGCGAGGCCTACAACCCGCGGACCGGCGCCTACGGGCAGACCCGCCAGGGCTCGAACGTCTACGGCAGCTGGGGGACGACGTCCGTCCAGCGTGGCGACCAGTGGGCGACGACCTCGCGGGTGACGAGCAACCGGACCGGCAACACGGCGCGCGTCACCCGCGGCAGCGAGGGCGGGACCGCCATCACGAAGACCGGGCCGGGGGGCAGCGGCGGAGTCGCGCGCAGCGGCAGCGGCGACGTCTACGCGGGGCGGGACGGGAACGTCTACCGCAACCAGGGCGGTAGCTGGCAGAAGTACGACAACGGCTCCTGGGGCAACGTCGAGACGCCGCAGCGAGCGTCCGGGCAGGCGGCGACGACGCAGCAGGCCCGCGACCGGGCGAGCCAGGCCGGGGCCCAGGCCGGGACGGCGCAGGCCCGCGACCGGAGCTCAGCCGCGGGGCCGACCTCCGGCGCGACGTCGGCCAGCAGCCGACGGACCGACTCCGCGACGATGGACCAGCTCAACCGCGACTCGAGGGCCCGTTCGGACGGTGCCCAGCGCACACGCGACTACAGCAACTACCAGAGGACCGGCGGCAGCCGCAGCAGCGCGAGCTCGTACCGCCCGAGCGGTGGCTCCCGGGGCGGCGCCCGCGGGGGAGGCGGCCGGCGACGATAGGCTCGGCTATTTCGACGCCGTCTGCACCGCCACCGCGCGCTGGAGGGTGGCCGGCTGGGCCAGCTGGAACTGGACGGAGGTGCCTGCGGAGAAGGCGATCTGGTTGCCCTTGGACTGCGAGGCGGCGGCGACGCCCGTGACGGCGCCGATGCCGGCCCCCCAGGCCGCGCCCTCTCCGCCGTCGATAGCAGCCCCGATGCCCGCCCCGACCGCGGCCGCGCCGAGGATCTTGCGCCCGGCCTTCTTGCCCTCGCCCTCGGCCTGGACGCGGTTGCTGACGAGCGGCACGACCTTTCCGCCGACCTCGATGTCGGTCAGCTCAAGCGCGAGCTTCGGCGCCCCGCCCATCCCCGTCCCCGCGACCGCCTCCGCCACGCGGCCGTAGACCGGCGTGCCGCGCGCGGCCACGAGCAGGCCGCCGACCATCAGGTCTGCCTCCAGGTTGGCGTTGAAGCGCGCGCCCGTCTTGCTCGTTCCCGAGCTGACCTCGGCGGCGAGGCGCACGGACAGGGTCGTCCCGGCCGGCACGGTGAGGGGAACCGTCTTCGCCGGCGCCGCTGCCGCGCGGGCCCCCGGCGCGTCGACCTGGACGTACTCCTCCTTGCCCGTCGCGTCGAGATAGGGCTGGTAGTACTTGCCGCCGGCGACGAGGTAGGTGATGTCGCCCGCGGCCTGCGCCTGCACGTCGGCGGGGAGCGCGGCGAGTGTCGTCACCCCGGCCGGCTTGGCGACCACCACGTACGTGAGCTGCCCGCCCGAGACGACCGACTTGTAGAACGTGTTCGCGTACAGGTAGTAGGTCGTGCCGGACACCGTGACCGTGGGTGCGGCGGCCGGCACCTGCGCCTGCGGGAGAGTCGCCCCCGCCGGAGGCGCGACCACCTTGTACTGCTCCTCGCCCTGGACGTAGGTCTTCTCGTAGTAGACGCCGTCGGAGTAGAGGAGGGCGGCGCCGGCGACGGTCAGCGCGAAGGCCGCGACCATGGCGCCGCTGTTGTAGCAGCAGTACCCCCACGGCGGCGGCACCATGTAGTAGCCGCCGGGGTAGGGCCGGTAGTACGCGCCTCCGTAGCCGTAGTAGGGGCGCCCGTAGTAGCTGTACGGGCGGTAGCCGGACGGCAGCTGGGTGACGTAGCCCCGGCCGCCGTACGGCTTGTACGCGCCCACGGTGCGGTCGCCGTAGCGGCCGCCTTCGACGTCGGCCACCACGCCCCGCCCGCCGTAGCCGCGGCCCGCGACGCCCTCCGCCGAGACGTCCTGGCCGAAGCGATTCTTGCCCTCCCCCTCGAACTCCCAGCCCGCGCCCTCGCGCTCCGCCTTGCCCTCCCAGTTGGCGGTCTGGCCGGTGCGGCTGCGGGCGCTGACGTCGCGCTCGACCGACTGGACGCGCCCGTCGTCGAGCTCGTACTCCTTGCTCTTGCTGACGCTGCCGCCCTGGCTGCCCTGGACGTTGCGGTCGACGGTGACCGTGTCCCCGTCCTTGCTGACGTTGCGGGTGCCAGTGGCGCTCCGGCCGTCCCTGCCCTCGACCGTGGTCGTGCGCGAGGAGCTGTCGCCGGTCCGGGTCTGCGACGTCTGTCCCGACGTGCGCCCGCCCGACCAGCTGCCGCCTCCTCCGCCCGGATTGCGGTTCACGCTGCGCACCGACCCACGGGAGCCGCCGCCTCGGCCGCCTCGCTGCGCCCACGCGTCCGGAGGCTGGGCCACGAGCACGGCGGTGAGGATCGCCACGGCCTGTCCCGAGCGTGAGATCGGTCTCATGGCTTCTTCTCCTCTCGCTTCGGCGCGTCGGGCTTCGGTGCGCCGAGGTCCGCGGGGGCCGCGTTACCGCCGTCCGACGCCCTGGTCTCGACCCGCTTCGCCCCCTCGGGCGGATCGAAGCGGAAGAGCTGGTCCGTGAACGCGGGCTTGAGGCTCCACCGCTTGATGGTGGCCGAGTACTGCGGCACGCCCGGCTCGTCGACGTAGGCGATGAGCAGCTTGCGGGGCAGCGGCTCGTCGCCGGCGTCGATCCAGATCTGCCACTCGATCTGCTCCTGCGTGAACGCCAGGTGGTGACAGGGGACGCCGGCCGCCAGGTGGATGCCCCGGTACTCGCCGTACAGGACGCCCTCCATCAGGACCGCGTACGGGTCCGCGTACAGGAAGTCCGAGAGGGGCACAACGAGGCCCAGCTTCTCCTCGATCGCGTCGAGGGTGGAGTCGATGGTCGCGGGAGCCTGAACCGTGAAGTAGACGTTGCGGGCTTTGTCCAGCGTCGACAGCGTGTGCCCGTCGTAGACGACGGCCCGGTTCAGCGAGTCGCCGGTGGCGTCGGCGGCGAAGCGGTCGGGTCGGGCGACGGCCACACGGCGCAGGTTCGTGAGCTGGAGGCGGGGCGCGCTCACCGACACTTCGTCGACGGCCTCCTCCGCCTCGAGGGCGAAGCGCGGCGTCCGGGCCAGGAACGCGCTCATCCGCTTCATGATCTCGTCGGACCGGGCGTCGACCTGGCGCGGGCGGGCCGCGTCGGCCGTCGGCGGCTCCGGGGCGGCCGGAACCTGGGCGGCGGCCGAGGTGGCGAAAGCGACGGCGGCGAGCAGGACGCCCGCGCGGGGCCACGAGCCAGGGGCGACCTCCGGGACGGCGTGTGCAGGACGCATCGGCACATAGCCTCCTCTCCGAGTCGGATCGACCCCGGAAGCTGCCGCGCGAGGGTGACGGACGGCATGCTAGCACACGGCAGTGCGGGCGATCGGACATCGCCCCGTGGGCGGGGGACGATCCTGCTCCGAGCGCGTCGGGCCGCCGGTGCAACCGTAGCTTGCGTGGCTGTAACTGGACTCGAACT
>Ga0335085_10003815_pt1 | contig 25600 bp, 26 predicted proteins | sample Lox_Sample_45_FD_206712 | JGI IMG/M metagenome (GOLD analysis project Ga0335085, IMG submission 206712) | Soil microbial communities from Loxahatchee National Wildlife Refuge, Florida, United States - Lox_Sample_4.5 | ecosystem: Environmental > Terrestrial > Soil > Wetlands | place: USA...
TCGTGCGCGGCTCGTCGCGGAGCAGGTTCCACACGTGGTGGCCGTGGCCGAGCGAGACGGGTGCGGGGAGGCGGGTCGCGTGCTGGGCGTTGCTCGGGAGGTCGCGCCACCAGGCGTCGGCGAGGGCGGACGGCGCCGCGGTGACAAAGACGACACCGGCGACGAGAAGGGCGGATGCGAGGCGGCGGGGCTGCAGCGAGGCGAGGTTCACGGTGTTCCTCCTTGGTCGGCGACCGCGCAGTGCGGTCGTGTCGCAGAGGAGTGCATCCGGGCGCGGGAAAGGACCGGCAAGACGCCGCTAAAGAAACGGCAAAAAGCCGGTCGCTAGGCGGCTTCCGCAGCTGCGGCGGCGGCTGCCCGGGCGACGAGCTCGTACGAACGAAGCCTGTCGGCGTGCTCGAACACGTTGGTCGTCAGCATCAGCTCGTTCGCGCCAGTCCGTGCGAGGAGCTCGCGCAGCTTCGCGGCGACCGTCTGCGGCGACCCGACGACGTGTGACGCCGTCCAGGTCTCGACGAACTCGAGCTGCTCGGGCGAGTACTCGAACGCGTCCGCCTCCTCCGGGGACGGGAGCGTGCTCGGGCGTCCGCTGCGAAGGCGCAGGAACGACAGCCGCGCCGGTCCGTGCAGCCGCCGCGCCTGCTCGTCGCTGTCCGCGCACACGACGGCGACGCCGATCATCGTGTGGGGCTCCTCGAGGGCCGCCGACGGCCGGAAGCTCCGCCGGTAGAGCTCGAGTGCCGGCTCGGTGTTGAGCGGCATGAAGTGGTGCGCGAACGAGAACGGGAGCCCGAGCTCGCCGGCGAGCCGCGCGCTGAAGTCGCTCGACCCGAGCAGCCAGAGGGCGGGCTCGTTGCCGGCCCCCGGAACCGCCCGGATCCGCGGGTACGTGCCGGCGAAGAACGCCCGGAGCTCGGCCAGCAGGACGGGCAGGTCGTCGGCGGCGGGAGCGAGGCTCCGCCGCAGCGCCAGTGCCGTCACCTGGTCGGTGCCGGGGGCACGTCCGATGCCGAGGTCGATCCGCCCGGGATGGAGCGCCTCGAGCATCCCGAACTGCTCCGCGATCACGAGCGGCTGGTGGTTCGGGAGCATCACGCCGCCCGAGCCGACGCGCAGGGTCGAGGTCGCCGACGCGAGGTGCGCGATCAGGACGGCGGGCGAAGAGCTCGCGATCCCCGGCATGTTGTGGTGCTCCGCTACCCAGTGCCGCAGGTAGCCCAGGCGCTCGACGTGGCGGGCGAGGTCGATCGAGCTCCGCAGGGCGTCGCCGACGGTGGAGCCCGTCGGCACGGGGGCGAGGTCGAGCACCGACAGCGGCGCGGAGCCGAGGGAGAGCATGGCTGCAGTATCGCGAGCGGCGTTGCATGCGCGTCCCCACAGTGATGAAGTACGCACACCAACGAACCAAGGGGGCGTATCGACTTGAAGACGCGACTCTCCGTGCTGGTGGCGATCGGCGCGGCACTCGTGCTCGCGAGCACCGTCTCGGCGGCGCCGCAGGCGGGCAAGGACAAGCTCAAGCTCGACAGGAAGGACATCTCGGCGAAGCAGTGCAAGACGACGGGCGAGGCGAAGAAGCTCGTCGACGTCACGTTCACGCTGCTGAACGACTCCGACCAGGGGGACAACGGCGACCTCGCCTGGGCGAACGACACGATCAACCGGCGGCTGCGGATCTGGTCGCAGGGCGACGGTACCTACTGCGCCCAGCTGAAGGATCAGGGGACGTTCGTCACGTACGCGGGTGAGAGCCCGGGGGCGACCGACTCGCAGATCCCCGCCGGCATCGAGGGCACCATCGACGGCGGCTCCATCACCGCGGACATCATGGGCACCTTCGACCCGTCGCGGCCGACGAGGGGCGACCTCGGCACGTTCGACCTCATGTGCGACCGCAGTTACAACTGCCCCGGCGACCTGCCGACGTGGAACGACTACTTCGACGCCGGCGCCAGCGGCACCGACTTCGCCCAGTGGGGGTTCATCTACAAGGCCGGGAGCCACGGCACCTGGCTCGCGGAGGACACGACCGACGAGGGCGACATCACCGCCTGAGCGGGCCGCGCCGCGGAGCCGGGGTCAGCCCCCGGCTCCGCTACGCCGGAAGCGGCAGGTCGACGCCGGCGGTGAAGTTGATGTCCTGGACGACGTTCCCCATGCCGATCAACACGATCGTGCAGGGGCCCTGCTCGGCCGAGCACCACACGCGTGCGCTCGTGTTGCCGGCGCGTGCTGCCGCCGCGCTCGCAGCGAGGCGCGTGCTCGCCGACCTGAGGTCACGCCCCAGCTGCGCGGCGTCGTGGGCGAGTGCAGCGGGCGGCTTCAGGGCAGCGAGCCGGGCGGCTGCCCTCGTGGCGGCGGCCGCGGCCGCGCTTTGCGCGGCGCCGCACGACGCGGTTGCTCCCTTCAGGCACGGCCGGTAGGCCTGCACGTACACCTTCGCGAACGACCGGTAGGAGGAGGCCCAGGACGCGACGTACTGCTGGGAGCTGCTCGGGGAAGCGGCGGCGGCCGCGCTGCAGGCGCAGGCGGCGGCGACGGCAACGCCGACGAGGAATGTGTGGAAGCGGCTCATGGGAGCACTGATACGCCGCGCGCCCGTTTCGCGCAATACGACGGATGTCGTATTCTCGGCCGATGCCGGCCTTTCGCGCGGCCGACGTGCGGCGTGCCGTCGCAGTCGCCGAGTCGCTCGCCGAGCCGGAGCGGATCGACCCGTTCCGCTCGACACGCTGTGCGCGCTCGGCCGCGTCGTCGGTGCCGATGCGGTCGGCTACTGCGAGTCTCCGCGAGACGACGGCTTCGGCGGCTACGAGCTCGGCACCCGGCCGCAGCCGTCGTGGCTGCTCGACGCGCTCCGTGCTTTCGCGCGCCAGGATCCGACCCATCCCGTCCACTGCGGCGGCCTGGACCGGAGCGTCGCCGTCTCCGACTACCTCGCCCCGCGCGCCCTCCGGCAACGCGAGGTCTACGGCGCGATCTGGAGGCCGCTCGGGGTCGGCGACAGCCTCCGGCTCTACCTCGCCGGTGGTCGTGACACGAGCCGGTTCTTCTTCTTCGACCGCTCCCGTCGCGGCTTCCCCGAGACGAGCCGGCGGCTCCTCGAGCTGTTACGCCCGACACTCCAGAGGGCGCGCTCCGAGTGGCTCGGGCCTCAGGCCGGTGCGGCGCCGTTGCTCACGCCGCGGGAGCAGGAGATCCTCGGCTGGGTGGCGCTCGGCCTCGGCAACGCCGAGATCGGACGCCGGCTGTGGCTCTCGCCCCACACCGTCCGCACGCACCTCGAGCACGTGTACCGCAAGCTCGGCGTCCGGACGCGGACGCAGGCCGCCGCCGTCGCTAGCGGAAGAGCTCGCGGAGCTGGTCGAGGCTGATGTTCGCGCCGCTCTGAATCAGCGCCACGCGCCGTCCCTCGAGCCGGTCGCGCAGCCTCAGAGCGGCCGCCAGGGGTGCCGCCGCCGCGAGCTCGCAGAGGTTCGAGGTGCCGGCGATCATCGCGAGTGTCGCCTCCTGCAGCTCCTGCTCCGAGACGAGGACGAAGTCGTCGAGGTGCTCGCGCAGGATCCGCTGCGGGAGCTCGAAGCCGACGCGCGTCGCCAGGCCCTCCGCAGCGGTGCCCATCCTGTCCTCGGCGATCGCCGCCTCCCGCCACGAGCGGTAGGCGGCCGGCGCCGCCTCCGACTGCACGCCGATCACCTCGGTCGCCGGCCGCAGCGCCTTCGCGACGACGCAGGCGCCGGCGGCGCCGCTGCCGCCGCCGACCGCCACCACGATCACGTCGATGCCCGGCTCGGCCTCGAGCAGCTCGAGCACCGCCGTCCCGACGCCGGCGATCAGGTGGGGCTCGTTGCCGGAGTGGACGTAGCGGTAGCCGTGCTCCGCTGCCAGCCGCTCGCAGTGCTCCCGTGCCTCGTCGAAGTCGACGCCGTGCACGACGATCTCGGCCCCGAGGGCCCGGATGGCGCCGACCTTGACCGGGTTCGCGCGCTCCGGGACGCAGATCGTGGCCCGGACGCCGAAGAGCCTCGAGGCGAAGGCGATCGACTGCCCGTGGTTGCCCGTCGAGGCGGTCACGAGTCCTCGCTCCTTCTCGCCGTCGCTCAGCCGGGAGACGAGGTTGACGCCGCCGCGCACCTTGAACGCGTTCGTCGGCAGCTGGTTCTCGTGCTTCACCCAGACCTCGGCGCCGACGAGGTCCGAGAGGGCCGGGTACCGGCGGAATGCCGTCTGCGGCAGGTACGGCGCGATCCGGCGGGCCGCGTCGCGAACGTCGGCGAGCTCGCACATCAGCGCGGCTTCAGGCTACCCCGATCGAGGGGGACCGGGCCTTCGAGAACGGCCGATAGTCGAATGAGATGCTGCTGCATGTCGACGCGCCGGCGCTGGGGGCGCTTCTGGTGTCGGCCGCGCTCGGCGCCACTGCCTTCCACGCCTATCTCCGGCAGCGCCGGGGCCGTAGGCACCTCGAGTTCCTCTACACGTCGATGCGGGCGATCCAGTCGGCGCCGAACCTCCGGCTGGCCACGCACGAGCTGCTCCAGGCCGCGCGGCTCCTGCTCTCGGCGGAGGTGGCCGAGCTCGTGATAGTGCAGCCGGGAAGCGCGGCTCCGGTGAGGAGCACGATCGACGGCAACGCCGAGCGGTTGCTCGAGGCGACGGAGGTGACGCCCGCGCTCGAGCAGGCGATCGGCGGCGGAGAGCCCGACGCGTACCTCGACGAGCGAGGGTTCGCGACCGCGACCGCGGCCGTGGCGCGGATCCGGGGTGAGTTGGGTCTTTCCGGCGTGCTGATCGTCGGCGCGCGGACGGCCGGCGGGAGCTTCTCCGGCGACGACTCTCAGCTCCTCGAGACGTTCGCGAGCCACGTCAGCGCCGTGCTGGAGCACGATCAGGCGCGCGAGCAGCTGCAGTACCAGGCCCATCACGACGATCTCACGGGCCTCGCGAACCGCGGCCTCTTCACGGCGCGCTGCGCCGAGGCGCTGGCGGTGAAAGGCCGGCGGACGCCGGCGATCCTCTTCCTCGACCTCGACGACTTCAAGACGATCAACGACAGCCTCGGCCACGGCGCCGGCGACGACCTCCTGGTCGCGGTCGCCGACCGCATCCGCGCGTGCGCCGGGGCCGACGTCCTCGCGGCGCGGCTCGGCGGCGACGAGTTCGCGCTGCTGCTCCCTTCGGCGACGCTCGCGCAGGCCGAGCGGCTCGCCGTCCGGCTGCTCGCGTCGTTCGACTCGGCCATCGTCCTCGACGGCCGCGAGTTCCGCATCCACCCGAGCATCGGCATCGCCTCCTCGCAGGGCCCCGAGACGACCGCCGAGGAGCTCCTGCGGAACGCCGACGTCGCCATGTACAGCGCGAAGGACGGCGGCAAGCGTCGCTTCGCCCGCTACGAGACGGAGATGCACGCGCGCGCACGCCGGCGGCAGGAGCTCGCCTCCGACCTCGAGCGGGCGATCGAGAGGCACGAGCTCACGGTGCAGTACCAGCCGATCCTGGAGCTCGGGACCGGCCGGCTCTTCGCACTCGAGGCGCTCGCGCGCTGGGAGCACCCGGAGCACGGTGTCCTCCCGCCCGGAGTGTTCATCCCCCTCGCCGAGGAGACGGGCCTGATCGGCGCGATCGGCCGCCTGGTTCGGCACGACGCGTGCTCGCAGCTCGCCGACTGGCGCAAGCTCTTCCCGGACCTGCCGGACCTGAGCGTGACGGTGAACCTCTCCCCGCCCGAGCTGCAGGATCGCGAGCTCCGGCGCGAGATCGAGTCGATCCTCGCCCAGTCGGGCCTACCCGCCCGGAACCTGATCCTCGAGATGACCGAGAGCAGCGCCGTCCAGGACCCCCAGGTCACGATCGGGCACCTCCGCGACCTGCGCCGGCTCGGCGTGCGGGTCGCCCTGGACGACTTCGGCACCGGGTACTCATCGCTCAGCCATCTGCGCGACCTGCCGCTCGACGTGATCAAGATCGCGAAGCCGTTCGTCGACGATCTCGCCGGCTCCCGGACGGCGGAGCACCTCCTGACCGCGATCTTGCAGCTGGCGCATGCGCTGAGCCTCGAGGTGGTCGCGGAGGGGATCCAGAAGCGCGTGCAGGCGGAGATCCTCGAGCGCCTCGGCTGCCGCCTCGTCCAGGGGTACCTCTACTCGCGGCCGATGACGGCTGCGGCTGCCGGCGGCTACCTCCGCGGCGTCCCGAAGGTCAAGCCGAGGCCCGTCACCCCGCGCGTTGCGCGCGCGCGGCCGCTGACTGTCCGCGCACGTTAAGGGACCCCGGGGGTCAAATCGTCGCCCCGATCGGCCGATAACCGTCGCAGACGGATGCAGTTCGCGTACAGGATCGAGCTCGACCTCGAGTCGAGCCCCGAGGAGCTCTGGCCGGTCGTCTCCGACACCGACCGCTTGAACCGGGATGCTCACGTTCCGGCCGTGGAGCGGCTCGGCACCGGCAAGAACGCCCGTCGCCGGCTGCGCCTGACGCGGTTCGGCCTGCCGATGGAGTGGGAGGAGGAGCCGTTCGAGTGGGTCAGCCCCCACCGCTTCAGCGTCGTGCGGCGCTTCACCAAGGGGCCCGTCGAGAGCCTGCAGACGACCGCGAGCCTCGCCGCGCGCGACGGGGGCGGCACGCAGCTCGTGTACGAGATCGAGGCGAAGCCGCGCACCCTGCTCGGGTGGCTTGCGATCCCGGTCCAGATCGGCCGGTTCAGCCGCCGCCGCTTCGAGGACGTCTTCCGCCGCTACGACAACGCCGTCCAGGACGAGCGGACCCCGCTTCCGGCGCCGCGTCCGCGCCTCGCGCCGCGCGCGCAGACGAAGATCACGGCGGCCGGAGAGCGGCTCGTCGATCAGGGCATCTCGCCGGAGCTCGCGGCTCGTCTCGCGGCGGTGATCGCCGGCTCCGACGACCTGACCGTCTCGCGGCTGCGGCCCTACGCCCTGGCGGAGACGTGGGGGACGGGGCGTCGAGAGACGCTCGAGCTGTTCCTCCAGGCGACGCGCGAGGGCATCCTCGAGCTGCGCTGGGAGCTGCATTGCCCGCTCTGCCGAAGCACCGCCGGCAGCGTCGCCACGCTCGCCGACGTCGCGGCGCGCGCCTACTGCGAGACGTGCCAGCTCGACTTCACCGCCGACTTCGGACTCTCGGTCGAGGTCACGTTCCGTCCGACCGCCGCAATCCGCCCGGTGGAGTCGCGCGAGTTCAGCGTCGGCGGGCCGCAGCTGACCCCGCACATCGTCGTGCAGCAGCTCCTGCCGCCGCGGGAGCGCCGCGCGATCGAGACGGAGCTCGAGCCCGGCACCTACCGTGTCCGGTCGCTGCTCGCGAAGGGCGTGCAGCCCGTGACCGTGAGCAGCGGCGGCAGCGACACCGGCGGCGTCCGCGTCGGAGCCGACGGCTGGGCGAACGGCGGCCTGACGCTGGCCGAGCATGCCACGCTGACGCTCGAGAACGCGACGGCCGAGGAGCAGCTCGTCGTCCTCGAGCGCACTGCCTGGAGCGATCGCGCCGCGACGGCGGCCGACGTGACGTCACTGCAGCTCTTCCGCGACCTCTACGCCGCCGAGGCGCTCCGGCCGGGCGAGGCGATCCCGGTCCAGAGCCTGACGGTCGTCTTCACCGACCTTCGCGCCTCGTCCCGCTACTACCGCCAGGTCGGCGACGCGGCCGCCTTCGGGCGCGTGCTGAAGCACCTCGAGGTGCTTCGGAGCACAATCGCGGAAGGCGACGGTGCGGTCGTGAAGTCGATGGGCGACGCCGTGATGGCCGTCTTCCCGCGCCCGGCCGCCGCGGTGCAGGCGATGCTGAAGGCACAGACGGTCGTGGCCGGGAACCCGCTCGACCTCAAGGTCGGCATCGACACGGGCCGCTGCATCGCCGTCAGCCAGAACGGCGTGCTCGACTACTTCGGCTCGACCGTGAACCTCGCCGCGAGGCTCGCTTCGCTCTCTTCGGGTGGCAATCTGATCGTCACGAGCGCGGTGCTGGACGACCCCGACGTGGCGGCGCTGAAGCTCCACGCCCAGCCGGTCGAGGATGCCGGGCCGCTCAGGCACCTCGAGGACGAGGAGCCCGAGCTCTGGCGCCTCTGGCCCTGACGAGCTCCCGGTCGGGAGGAGTCGGCGCCCGACTCGCCAAGTCGTCGTCGTGAGGTGCGCGATTGCCCTCCTCGCGCTGCTCGTGGCCGCCCTCGGCGCGTCCTCGGCTCGCGCGAACCACGCGGGGATCGCCGTCACGCTCGAGTCCCCGCCCGCGGGCACGGTCGTCCCGTACTACGGAGCCTCGCCGTGGTTCCGGTGGCAGCTCGCGTTCGCGAACGGGGGACAGCGCGGGACGATCTGGCTCGAGGTCTCCGCCACGCGCACGTTCCGCCAGGAGGCGCTGCGGATGTTCGACTGCGGGTACACGCCCGGCCCCTGCACGACCTCGTTCCGCTGGCCGGACCGGCAGCCCTACTGGTACGACCTGAGTGACAGCTGCGCCGACCTGCCGCCGCTCGGCGCCTGCAGGGGGCGCACGGCCGTCTTCTACTGGCGCGTCCGGTTCGAGCCGGAGGGGACGAGCAGGAAGGTTTCGAGCCCGATCGGGATGATCCGCCGCGCCGGCGTGGGCGACGCGCGGCCTCCGACCGCGACCGCGATGCCCGGCACCGGCGCCTACGGCGTCCCCGACCGTTTCTTCTACTACGCGTCGGCCCGCTCCGGGGCGAGCCGCGCGGAGTTCGAGCTCTTCCGGGGCGCCGACGTGGTCTACGGCGCGCGGAACGACTGGGACCGGTCGGGCATCCGCCGCGAGCGCTACGAGGACCTGATCCTGCCGGCCTCGGTGCACGCCGGCAGCTACCGCTGGTGCCTCACCGTGTACGACTACTCGGGCAACCACTCGAGGAGCTGCGCGCCCTACACGCTCACGGGCTGAGCTTCCACTTCGCCGACGAGCGGCTGCAGCCGGCTCAGCGCTGCGCGAGCATCTTCGCGAGCGTGTCGAGCAGGCGCCAGGCGACTGACGCGTTCTCCTGCACGATCGGCCGGAACGCCCAGCTCGCGATCGCCCAGCTCACGACCGGCGTCTCGGCGGTCACCGTCGCGGTGCGAGGCGTGTCGACGATCAGTGCGATCTCCCCGAAGTAGTCGCCCGGCCCCAGCACGCGCCGCTCCTGACCGTCGACGGTCACCTTCGCGGTGCCGCTCTCGATCACGAAGAAGCCGATGCCTTGTGTGCCCTCGACCGCGAGCGTCTGTCCGGTGTCGACGCGCCGCTGCGTCATCGCCCCGGCGACCGCTTTCACCTCGCGGTCCTTGAGCTCGGCGAAGAGCGGGATCCCGCGGAGGAGCTCGACGGGTGCCTCGGCCATGGCGGCGATTCTACGGCTCCGTCGCAGCGCTTGCGTAGGATTCGTGCGAGGTGAAGCTCACGGTCGTCGGCTGCTCGCCCGCTTGGCCCAACCCGGGCGGCGCCCAGTCCGGGTACCTCGTCGAGGCGCCCGGATGCGGACGGCTGCTGCTCGACTGCGGGCCGGGCGTCCTCGCGCGCCTTCGCCTGCACGACGACTGGCCGGAGATCGACGCGATCGCGATCACGCACTTCCACCTCGACCACTGGGGCGACCTCGTGCCGTGGGTCTGGGGCGCGCTCGCGGGGCCGGGCGCGGGCGAGGTGAAGCCGGAGCTGATCGCGCCCCCGGGTGGCCGGGAACAGCTCGCCGACCTCGCCGTGCGGCTCGGCGGCTGGAGCAACATGTTCGAGCAGGTCTTCCGGATCCGCGAGTTCTCCCAGAGCGAGCCGACGGAGGTGTGCGGCTACGAGCTCTTCGCCCTTCGCGTACCGCACTACAACCTCGAGGCGTACGCCTTCCGCGTCAGCCAGAACGGGGTGAGGATCGCGTACTCCGGCGACTCCGGGCCGAGCGACCAGCTGCCCGAGATCGCGCGCGACTGCGATCTCTTCATCTGCGAGGCGACGCTCCTCGACGGCGAGCCGGACATACGGGGGCACCTGACGCTCCCGGAGGCCGAGGAGGCGTTCGAGCAGTCGGGCGCGCGGCGGATGCTCGTCACGCACCGGCCGCGCGAGCGGCCGACGGACGGCGCCCACGAGCTCGCCTACGAGGGCCTCGAGATCTCGATCTAGTGCGGCGTCTCTAAACCTTTCACCTGAAACTCCGCGCTTGCGACGCCGCACTTGGCGGCCGCTACGCGGCCGGTTGCCTTTCGATCTTCAGCAGGCATCGACACGCTGCGCTCCGGTTGCCACACCGTGGCCGCATCGCCTCGCGGTGCCCAAAGCCATCTTCCACCGGCCGCGCAGCGGCCGCAAGTGCGGCCTCCGGAGGCATGTGTTTCAGGCGAAACGTTGCGAGAGGCCGCACTAGACGGTGAAGCGGCCGTCGCGGTAGATCACCTTCGTCCGTCCGGACGGGAGGAGCGCGGTCACCTGGCGCCGTGCCGTCGACACGATGTCCGTGTGGACCGACGACTGGTTGAAGCCGAGCTGCTTCAGGTCCCGCTTCGTGAGCGTGCCGGGGTCGCCGGCGTAGGCGTCGCGATAGGCGTTGCCGACGGCGAGGTGGAAGTTCCCCTGGGGGCCGCCGCGGTTCTCGTCGTAGAGAGTCTCGCCCATGTAGCGCGTGAGTGGGCTCAGCCGGCCGTCGGTGAGCGAGATCTCCCCGACGGCGCCTGCGCCGGGGTCGCTCGCGATCATCGCCGTGAGGAGCTTTTCGTTCGCGGTCGCGGTCGCCTCGACGACGCGTCCGCGCTCGAACGTGAGGCGGATCCCCTCCATCATCCCGCCGTAGCGGTGGAGCCGCTCGGTGAAGGCGACCGTGCCCTCCGTCCCGCGCCAGTCGGGCGAGGTGAAGATCTCGAAGCTCGGGATGTTCCTCGCGGTGCCGCCGAGCCATCGCCTGCGGTCACCGATGGTGACGCGCAGGTCGACGCCGTCGCCCTCGACGTGCACGCGCTCGATCTCGAGCCGGTCGAGCCGGCGCTTGATGCGCCCGACCTCGCGGAACGTCTCGCGCCAGCGCCGGATCGGGTCGGCCTCGTCGAGGAAGCAGCCCCGTGCGATCTCGTCCCAGTAGTCGGCGAGCGGGAGGTGCGCCTCCTTCGCCATCGCCGGCGTCCCGTACAGCCCGAGCGTCCAGCTGTAGAGGCCCTGCGCCTCCTTGCGCGCGAGCCACTCGCGGTAGAGCCGGACCGAGCGCCGGCCGGTGAGCGCCTTCCGGGGCTCGACGCCGTCGAGCTCGCGCGGGTTGCTCGTCGAGATGATCGAGACGTGGCCGTCGAGCGTCCGGGCGAGGCCGCGGTAGTAGTCGCGATGGAAGGTCTCGAGCTGCCTCATCGAGGCGAGCTCGAGCGCGGAGCGGGCGGCGCCGCTCGGCGCGTAGTTGCCGATGACGGTGCCGCCGGCACGGATCACCTCGTCGCGGACGGCCACGTACAGCGGCTTCGCGTCGTCGAAGGCGGAGACCATGACGACGTCGCCGGCCTTCATCCCTTTCCCGCCGCGCAGAGCGAAGCGGACGAGGACGCGGGCGTACCGCTCGAGCAGCTCGGAGGGCGGCTGGTACGCCATCGGCACACCGTACCGGCACCGGTGCGCCCCTCATGTTTGGTCGGGTAGGGTGAACCGGAACGTGGCGGACAAGGAAGTTCCGGTGACGGGAACACCCGGCGGCCCGCCCGTGCGCCCCGAGCCCGAAGAGGACTGGCTGGCCGAGGCGCACGCGGACGACCTGGAGTGGTTCGGGCTCCCCGGCGACACCGTCGTGCAGTCGCCGGCCCGCGGGGCCGGCAGGCGCCAGCCTGCTCAGCGGCAGGCTCGCCCCGCCGGGCCCGTTCCCGCGGGCCCGTCCGACCTCCTTCGCCGCCGGGGCATCGCGATCGCGCTGCTCGCCCTGGTCGTGCTCGCGGTCGTGCTCGCGATCGTCGCGTTCGGCGGCGGCGGCGGTAGCTCGAACCCGCCGGCGACGACGGCGCAGACGGGCACGACGTCGTCGGGCTCGACGACGACGCCTCCGCACACGAGCTCGACACCGACGACAGGCACCACGACCTCGACCGGCTCGACGACGACGCCGTCGTCCACGTCGGGCCTGACGGTCACGCTGCCCGCGAGCGGCTCGCTCCGCTCCGGCGACACGGGCCCCGAGGTCGCAACGCTGCAGAAGGCGCTCACCCAGCTCGGCGTCGCCTCCCTCACCGCCGACGGAAACTTCGGCCCCGCCACCGAGAAGGCCGTGGCCTCCTTCCAGCAGGCCCACGGCCTCACCGCCGACGGCGTCGTCGGCCCCAAGACGGCCGAGGCGATCAACGCCGCCCTGAAGTCGCAGGGCTGAGCTTGCCCTGTCTCCGTGGGCCATGTCCCGGGGCCAGGCCCCGGGACGGTGTCTCCGTGGGCCATGTCCGGGGGCCAGGCCCCGGGACAATGGCCGTGCGGGACAGGTCGGGGTGCAGGCCGCGCGATCTGCTGTAGTCCGTCGCGATGGCGTGGTGGCAGCTGATCGTCAAGAACCTGCTCCGCCGGCCGGCGCGGACCGCGTTCACCGCCGTCGGGGTGGGGCTCGGGGTGGGGCTGATCGTGGCGCTGCTCGCGATCACGAACGGCGTCCACCGCACCGCCGACGACCTCACACACGTCGGCCGCGCCGACTTCGGCCTCTACCAGGCCGACGTCACGGACTTCACGCGCTCGCTGCTACCGCAGTCGATGGCGGCCAAGGTCGCCGCGCAGCCGGGGGTTGCGGCGGTCGCGAAGGTGAAGCTACTCGTCGACGGCGGGCTCCTCGTCTTCGGCTTCGACCCGTCGGAGTTCGCGTACCGCCGTCTCGTCGTGATCGACGGCACCCGCGGCGAGGCCCTCGCCGGGGACCACTCGCGCAAGCGCGTCGGCGACGTCGTCCGCCTCGGCGGCCGGTCGTACCGCATCGCCGGCGTCTACCACTCCGGGGACCGCTTCGAGGACCTCGGCATCGTGCTGCCGCTGCGGGCGGTCGAGACGCTCGCCAGGCGGCCGGGCGACATCACGTCGATCGGGGTCGACGTGAAGCTCGGCCAGAACGTGAAGGCGGTCGCCCAGCGCCTGCAGGAGCGATTCCCCGGCGTCGCGGCGATCACCGAGCCGGGGCAGGCGATCAAGGTCGACACCTCGAGCCGGCTCATCATCTCGACCGGCTGGATCGTCTCGATCCTGGCGCTGATCGTCGGCGGGATCGGCGTCACGAACACGATGGCGATGTCGGTCTTCGAGCGCACGCGAGAGATCGGCATCCTCCGCGCGGTCGGCTGGCCGGTGCCCCGGATCGGCGCGATGATCCTCTCCGAGGCCGTCGGCATCTGCCTGCTCGCGCTCGGCGTCGGCTGCGCGCTCGGCGTGCTCGCGGCGCAGGCGTTCGTCGCCCGCAGCTCGCTCTCCGGCCTGATCAGCCCCACGTACAGCGCCTCGACGTTCGCCTGGGGACTCGCCTTCGCACTCGGCGTCGGCGTCGTCGGCGCGCTCTACCCGACCTGGCGCGCCGTCAGGCTGGAGCCGGTCGAGGCGCTCCGTCACGAGTAGCCGACGCCTCGATCACGCCGTCGCGGAGGTGCAGGCGCCGGTCGGCGTGGGCGGCGACCGCGTCGTCGTTCGTGACGAGGAGGATCGTCATGCCGTGTTGCTCTCGCAGCTCCCCGAGCAGCTGGAGCACGTGCGCCCCGGTGGTCGTGTCGAGCGCCCCCGTCGGCTCGTCCGCCAGCAGCACCTGCGGCTCGTTCGCGAGCGCGCGCGCGATCGCCACCCGCTGGCGCTCGCCGCCCGACAGCGTCCCCGGGCGCGCGTCGACCCGTTCGGCGAGCCCGACCTCCTCCAGCAGCCTGCCGGCACGCGCGGCACGGTCGCCGCGCCCGAGCCGACCGAACATCGGCATCTGCACGTTCTCGGCCGCCGTCAGCGTCGGCAGCAGGTTGTGGTGCTGGAACACGAAGCCGACCGTCTCGGCGCGGTAGGCCGCCGGATGCTCGAGCCGCCGCAGGTCCATCCCCGCGACCACGATCGTCCCCTCGTCGGGGGTGTCGAGGGCGCCGACGAGGTTGAGGATCGTGCTCTTCCCGGACCCGGACGACCCCGTCAGCGCGACGAGCTCGCCCGGCGCGACGTCGAAGGTGACGTGCCGCAGCGCCGGCACCCGACCCCCCTCGAACGACTTCCGGACGCCCTCGAGGACGATCGCGGCACCCGTCACCGCGGTGTCACGTGGTAGGCGATCACCTTCTTGGTGCCGCCGCTCGTGACCGTCAGCCGGAAGGTGAGCGGGATCCCGCGCGAGTCGGCGGGCCAGATGACGAAGTCGTGAAACGTACCCTTGAACGCCCAGTTCCGCACCGGCTTCGTCGTCAGGCCGAAGTCGACGGCGTGGACGCCGCCGATGGGGTCGACGATCTGCGCGGTGATGCGAGCGGCCGCAGGCTTGCCGCCCGTACGGACCGAGACCGAGTAGGGCCAGTGCGTCCCCGTCTTCGGCGCGTGCCCCGCGGCGGTCAGCGTGACGGTGGGAGCCGAGGCAAGGGCGAGGGCGGCGCCGGCGGCTGCGAAGGTCACCCTGTGAACGCTACCGCCGGTAGCTGACCGTGCGGCTGAAGGCGCCGAGGTAGCCCGCGCCCGCCTGGTTCACGCTCATCGCGACGCGGACGAGCGAGGTTCCGCGCGGCAGCACGAGCGCCGAGAAGACGCCGCCCGACTTGTCGTTCAGCCTCACGCGGGCCACCGTGACCCAGCGGTTGCCCGGCAGCAGCCGCTGCAGCTGCACCGTCCGGCCGGCGAACGACTTCCCGGCGACCACACGCGTCGCGAAGCGGTTGCCGGTGATCACGCGCAGCGACACCGCAGGCCGCACCCCCACCGTGATCGTGTTGCTCGCGCCGTCCGTGACGCTCGCCTTGTACGTGGTGAGGAGCTTCGGCCGCGCCTGGTAGCTCCACGTGCCGCCCGCCCCCGTTTGCACCGACGCGGCGGTCGAGAACGACGGCGAGCCGAACGGCTGTGCGAGCACGTTGACCGTGACACCCGTCTGGCGGCTCGCGACGACGCCCGAGAGCGTCACCGGATGCCCGTAGACCGACTGGACGGTCGACGAGAGCAGCGTCAGCGCGGCGACGGTCGTGAAGGTGACGTCGCTCCCGTAGCTCGTGCCGCCGCTATTCGTCGCGACGAGGCGGTAGTGGTAGGTCGTCCCGGCCGCGAGGTTGCCGATCGCGGCCGAGACGCCGGTCGGCGAGGTGCCCGAGCCGGCCGACTTCGCCGGCGTCTTCGTGCCGTAGGTGGTCGTCGCACCGTACTCGAAGTACCAGTTCGTCGCGCCGCCGCCGGGGTTGACCGAGCCGGTCAGCGTCACGCCGGTGGTCGAGGCGCCCTGCGCCGACCCGGTCTGGACGACGGGCGGGCCGGCGCTCCCGAACGAGAGGTCGCTGCCGTAGGCCGTCCCGGACCCGTTCGTCGCGACGAGCCTGAAGTGGTAGATGCCGGCGCCGAGCCCGGTCACGCCGGCGGAGACGTTCACGTTCCTCGTGCCGCCGTTGATCGTCGTGACCGGCGTCTTCAGGCCGTAGGCGGTGCTCGTGCCGTAGTCGAAGTACCACGTCGTCGTCTGGCCGCTCGGGTTGACCGTGCCGTTCAGCTTGGCGCTCGTGCTGGTGACGGAGGTCGCCGCCTTCGTCGTCGCCGCGGGGCCCGTGCCGCCGGTCGTGAAGCTCACGTCGCCCCCGAGAGCCGTGCCGGCGTCGCTCGTCGCGTCGAGCCGGAAGTGGTAGGTCTGCCCGCTGGCGAGCCGGCCGATCACGACCGAGACCGGCGTCGGCGCGGTGCCGGAGCCGGCGTTGCCCACCGGCGTCTTCGTGCCGTAGCTCGTGGTCTTCCCGTACTCGAACCAGTAGGTCGTCGCGCGCCCGTTGGGGTTGACGGTGCCGTTCAGGGCGGCCGATGTCGCGGTGACCGAGACGGCTGCGGAGGTCTCGACGACCGGCTGCGCGGAGGTCGTGAAGATGCCGTCCGCGCCCTGCGTCGTGCCGCCCGCCGACGTGGCGACCACGCGGTAGTGGTAGACCGTGCCCGGCGTCAGCCCCGTCAGGTTCGAGGTGACGCTCGAGTTCGCGGTGCTCGCGCCGATGCTCGTCGACGACGTCGACGTCCCGTAGGACGTCGTCGTGCCGTAGTCGAAGTGCCAGCTCGTCGCGTCGCCGTTCGGGTTGACGGTGCCGCTGACGGTTGCGGTCGTGGCGCCGACGGCGGTGACGGGGCCGGTGATCGCCGCCGGCGGGCTCGCGGCATGCGCGACGGCCGCGACCGCGAGAGCCGCGACGGTGGCCGCGACGGCCACAGGGCTGCGGAGCTTCCTCGACACTCCACCCATGGGATAGCCATTGTCCGTGAGGGATCGGATAAGAAACCGGAAAGGTTCCCGTCAACGGTCGAGGCCCAGAAGCGCGGCGACGGCCTCCTCCACCGACCAGCACAGGCTCCCGGCCGACCGGATCGCGCCGACCACGAAGAGGTTCATGCCGTCGCCGGTGGTGTTCCCGCGGCGGCGCTCGAGGCGGAGGTCGGTGACGAGGCCGACGATCCCCCGGTAGCGCGGGTCGCCGCCGCGCACGAGCTCGGCGAACGCGCCGATCTCCGCGGCGGTGCCGTCGTCGACGAGCGGGCCGTCGAGCCAGGCGAGGAGCGCGTTCGACTCCCGCAGCGCGCCGCCGTCGACGCGGTAGACCTCCTCCGGCGTCAGCTCGGCCACGGCGCCGAAGTGCTCGTGCGGCACCCATGCCTCGAGCCCCGCGGCACGAACCGCGGCCGCGAGCGTGTCGAGCCAGTCGCGTTCGGCCTGCGAGAAGAGCGGCCCGGCGACGTAGACGCGCAACCGACGGCTAGGAGATCGTGAAGACGGTGAGCTGCATGCCGCCGTGCTCGCAGACGGGCGTCGGCGGCGTGATCGGCACGACGGCGGCGCCGCCCCCGGAGGGGGCGACCCGGAGCTTATACGCGGTCGGCTCGCACGCGCGCTTCAGCACCGGCTCCCCGGGACCCGGCACGTCGGGGGAGAAGCGGGCGGTGAGCGAGGCGGACTTGCCGGGCCCGAGCGGCACCATCACCGCCGTCAGCGTCCCCGGCCTGCCGCCGAAGACGGCGTGGGTCGACAGCTTCTTGCCGCTCTTCCCGAGCAGCGTCAGCGACGGGATGCCGGTGACGAAGCACGACTGGCCGCCCTTCGTCGCGAGCGTCAGGCGGTAGACGATGTTGCCGGCGCCGGCGCTGCCCGGGACGGCCTTGAACGTCCCCCCGAGCATCTGGCCGGTGCACGGACCGAGCACCGGGCGAGCGAGCGAGAGCGGGGCGGAGGCTGCGAGCGCGGCGCCTGCCGCCGCTGCGAGGAGCGCAAAGCGGAGCAGTCGTCTCACATCTACGAGAATAGCCTCGCCTCTGGCCGTCCGGCCGCCGGTCCTACACTGAGCCCGGGTGCTCGAGCCCTGCATCTATCTCGGCGACAACCTGGAGCTCCTCGAGCGCCTGCCGGACGGTGCGTTCGCGCTCGTCTACGTCGACCCGCCGTTCAACACCGGCAAGGAGCAGCGCCGGCTGACGCTCGCGACGGCCGCCGACGACGGCGGTGACCGCACCGGCTTCGCCGGGCGCCGCTACCGCACCACCGTCCTCGGCTCCGCGAGCTACGACGACCGGCACGACGACTACCTCGCGTTCCTCGAGCCGCGGCTCCGCGAGGCGCGGCGCGTCCTCCGCAAGGACGGCACGCTCTACGTGCACCTCGACCCGCGCGAGTCGCACTACTGCAAGGTGCTGCTCGACGGGATCTTCGGCCGCGAGTGCTTCCTGAACGAGATCGTCTGGGCCTACGACTACGGCGCCCGCTCCAAGCGCCGGTGGCCCGCCAAGCACGACACGATCCTCGTCTACGTGAGGGACCCGCGCGCGTACTGGTTCGACGCGGACGCCGTCGACCGGGAGCCCTACATGGCGCCGGGGCTCGTGGGACCCGAGAAGGCGGCGCGCGGCAAGCTGCCGACCGATGTCTGGTGGCACACGATCGTCTCGCCGACCGGACGCGAGAAGACCGGCTACCCGACCCAGAAGCCGCTCGGTGTCCTGCGCCGCATCGTCGCCGCCTCCTCGCGCCCGGGCGACCTCTGCCTCGACTTCTTCGCCGGCAGCGGCACGCTCGGCGCTGCCGCGCTCGAGCTCGGCCGGCGCCCGGTGCTCTGCGACTCGAGCCCGGAGGCGGCCCGGGTGATGCACGAGCGGCTGGGGCTGCCCGTGCGCGGCGTGGGCGAGGCGCCGGCGCCTCTCGCGGAGGCGCCGGCGACCGGATAGAGATCAGGCAGGGACCGCGGCCTTGCCGTGGATGACGTTGTGCACCGGCGTGAAGGAGGGCTCGATCTCGCCCAGGCGGCCGGCGGCCGCGGGCACGATCTCCTCCTCGGCGAACCTGCCGAAGGCCTCCGGCGACTCCCAGAGGTCGACGATGTACATCCCGCCGTCGGCCGCGATCCCGGCGACGTGCGAGTAGACGGGGTGGCCCGAGCCGTCGCCCTGGTGCGTCGGCATCCGGGAGACCATGTCGTCGTAGAGATCCGAGCCCTGGTCGATGTGCACCTCCATCACCACGTTCGGCTGCGTTCCCTTGCCGCGCGGGATCATGGCGTGCACCGTGTAGACCTCCGGGCCGCTCGTCTGGATCCCGTGCTCGGCCAGGGCGCGGCCGGCGCGCTCCTCGAAGAACCGGTTCAGCTTCTCCTCGGACTCCCACACGTCGATGACGACGATGCCGTCGTCGGCCTCGGCGGCGAGGTGCTGGATGAGCCCGTCGGGCGCGTCCGCGTCGCTCGTGACGCCCATCGTCGCGTTGACCCGCTCGTAGTCCTCCACGGTCGTCCCCGGTGCCGTGAACTTGACCAGGATCGCCATTGCTGCTCCTTTGTCGCAGATTTGAAGGGGATTACCTTGCGCGTGGTTCGCCAGCCTGACCCATCCGGTTCGCCGTTACAGTCAAGAGGTGGCCGCGTTCGGCGTGCGCGAGGCCGTCGAGAGCCGCGGGGGCGAGAGCCTCCAGCTCTGGGCGAAGACGATCAACCCGCAGTTCGCGCGGGTCCTGAAGACGATCGGCTTCGACCGCACCTGGGCGCGCGCCGAGGGCGCGTACCTGTGGGACGCGAAGGGCGTCCGCTTCCTCGACATGCTCGGCGGGTTCGGGATGTTCAACGTCGGCCGCAACAACCCGCGGGTCCGCGCCGCGCTCGTCGAGGCGCTCGAGCTCGACCTGCCCGGCGCCGTCCAGCTCGGCGCCTCGCCGCTGCCGCCGCTCCTCGCGGAGGCGCTGCTCGCGCGCGCGCCGGACCGGCTCGGCCGCGTCCTCTTCACGAGCAGCGGCACCGAGGCGGTCGAGGCGGCGCTGAAGCTCGGCCGCGCCGCGACGCGGCGGCCGCGCGTCGTCTCGCTCGAGCATGCGTTCCACGGCCTGACGCTCGGCTCGCTCTCCGCGAACGGCAACCCGGAGTTCACGCAGCGCTTCGGGCCGCTGCTGCCCGGCTTCGACCGCGTCCCGCTCGGCGACCTCGACGCGCTCGAGGCGCAGCTCCGTGCGGAAGACGTCGCGGTGTTCCTCGTCGAGCCGGTGCAGGGGAAGGGGGTGCACCTGCCGCCGGAGGGATACTTCGCGGCAGCGCAGGACCTCTGCCGCCGCTACGGCACGCTCTTCTGCGTCGACGAGGTGCAGACGGGCCTCGGGCGCACGGGGAAGATGTTCGCCTTCGAGCACTGGGGGCTCGAGCCCGACCTCGTGCCCGTCGCGAAGTCGCTCTCGGGCGGCTACATCCCCGTGGGTGCGCTGCTCATGTCGAAGGCGGTGCACGAGGCGGTCTACGACTCGATGGAGAACGCGTTCAGCCACGGCTCGACGTTCGCTCCGAACGAGCTCGCGATGGCGGCGGGCCTCGCGACGCTGCAGGAGCTCGACGAGCAAGGGCTGGTCGAGCGCGCTGCGACGCTCGGCACCCGCCTGCTCGGGCTGACGGCGCCGCTCCGTGAGCGGCACGAGGTCGTGGAGGAGGTGCGCGGGCTCGGCCTCATGTGGGCGATCGAGTTCCGCGAGCCGTCGCGGCGCGGCCGCTCCTACCGGCTCGTCGAGCGGCTCCAGGCGGGTCTCTTCGCGCAGCTCGTCGTCGTGCCGCTCTTCCGCGACCACCGGGTGCTGATCCAGGTGGCGGGTCACGGGCTGCCGGTCGTCAAGGGGCTGCCGCCGCTCGTCGTCGGCGAGGACGACCTCGTCCTGTTCGCCGATGCGCTCGACGCGGCGATCTCCAAGGCGACGAAGGTGCCGCGCTCGATGGCCGGCTTCGCGCTGACCGCAGCCGGCATCCGCTGAGGCGCGGTTTGGCCGCCCGTCTGGCAGCGTCGATCCTGGCGCTTGCCGCCGGCGCCGCAGGCATCGTCGTGGCCGTCCTGCTCCTGCGCTCCGAGCCGTCGCCGCCCTCGAGCGGAGTCTCGTCGACGGCGGCGGCGCCCGTCGCGACCGCGCCTGCGGTGGCCGGCGGGCGCATCCCGACGCCGACCAGCCCGGGCTTCCCGTCGCCGCCGCCCGGCGCGGTCGTCTTCGCCCGCGAGGCGGGCGTTCGCGCGCTCGGCCTCGCGATCGTGCCCGGCGGGTCGACGCCGCTCGTCCGCGTGTCGGTGCTGAGCGGCGAGGGCCCCGGCGCCTCCGGGCTGCGCGTGACGCTGGTCGCCGACGGGCGCTCGACCAGCCTCCCGGCGTGCGGTGCGGGCTGCTACCAGGCGGAGGTGCCGCAGGGCGATCTCCGCGGACGGGTCACCGTCCGGCTCAACGGCGCGCCGTACCCGTTCGAGCTGCCGGCGCGGCTCAGGCTCCCGGACGGCACCTCGACCGTCGAGCACGCCGGCGACGTCTGGCGCGCCCTGAAGACGCTCGTCTGGCACGAGCGCCTCGCCGCGACGCCGACCGACGCCCTCTTCACCACGTACTCCGCCGTCGCCCCGGACGAGCTGGCCTACACGATCCGCGGCCACTCCGCCTCGATCATCATCGGCCTCCGCCGCTGGGACCGGGCGACGCCGACGTCGCGCTGGGTCGTCTCGGTGCAGAACCCGCCGGTCCGCCAGCCGGTGCCGTTCTGGGCAGGCGTGGCGGATGCGCACGTCCTCGCGTCGGGCACCGTCGGCGGGCGGCCGGTCTGGGACGTCACGTTCTTCGACCCGATCACGCCCGCATGGTTCGAGGCGCGCATCGACAAGGCATCGGGTCGGACGCTCGTGCTCGACATGATCACCGTCGCGCACTTCATGCACCACGTCTACGGGCCGTTCGACGCCCCGTTCCGGCTGCATCCACCGCGCACATAGGATCTTCGCGAATGAGCTCACCCGTCCTCGACCCGCAGATCTCGGCCTATCTCCGCAAGGTGGAGGACGCCGGCTTGCCGCCCGTGGAAGCGGTGACGCCGGAGGAGGCGCGCGCGAGCTACAACGCGGCCGCCGCGGGTCAGTTCGGGCCCGTCGACGAGGTGTTCGCGGTCGAGGACCGGGATGCCGACGGCGTCCCCGTGCGCATCTACCGGCCGGCCGAGACGGCGGAGCCGAGCCGCGCGCTCGTCTACTTCCACGGGGGCGGCTGGGTGCTCGGCAACATCGAGACCCACGACGGGATCGCGCGCGCGTTTGCGGCGCGGACGCCGTGCATCGTCGTCTCGGTCGACTACCGCCTGGCGCCCGAGCACCCGTACCCGGCCGCGCTCGAGGACTCGTGGCAGGCGGCGAGCTGGGTGATCAGGAACGCGAGGGAGCTCGGCATCGACGACGAGAGGATCGGCGTCGGAGGCGACAGCGTCGGCGGGTGCCTCGCCGCGCTCGTTGCGCGCCGCGGCCGCGACCACGGGACGCCGTTCGCCGCACAGCTCCTGCTCTACCCGACGACGTCGTCGCGGCACGACACGCCGTCGTACTCGTACTTCGCGCAGGGATACGGCCTTTCGCGAGAGGCGATGGTGTGGTACTGGAGGCAGTACCTCGGCGACTACGACGGCAGCGCCGACCCGGACGTGTCGCCGGCGGCGCTCGACGACCTGCGGCGACTGCCGCGCGCGATCGTGATCACCGCCGAGGCGGACGTGCTGCGCGACGAGGCGGAGACCTACGCCCAGCGGCTGTTCCTCTCGGGCGTCGAGACCGAGGGCTACCAGTACGAGGGGATGATCCACGGCTTCCTGCGACTGGCGGCCGACGTCGACCGTTCGCGAAAGGCGCTGGACGAGATCGCCGAATCGCTGGGGCCGTTCCTCGACAAGGGCTGGCGCGACGACTACCGCGTCACGCTCGAGCCACCCAATCCGGCCGCGGCCGAGGCCTAGCGCTTCTTGCGCTTCTGCTGCTGCGAGCCGCCGCTCGGGCGCGGCCGTCCCGTCTGCGCCAGGCGCTGCTGGCGCCGCCGCTGCTCGCGGTTCGCCGGCTCGGGCATCGCGCCCTGCTGCTCGATCGCCTCCATGTAGGCGCGCCGCTCGGTGGGCGTGAGCTGCGAGAGCGCCGCCTGCGCCTTCTGCGGGTCCGGGTTCCGGCCGACGCGCTCGAGCTTCCGCATCGCGCTCGCGAGCTCTGGGTTCTGGCGCTCGATCGCGGCCTTGCTCACCTTCTCGAACTGCCGCCGCATCCACGGGATCTTCGAGAGCCACGCGATGATCGGCCGGAGGTACTTGCCGTTCCTGAACCGCGCGAGCAGCACGAACAGCCCGAACACGATCAGGATCGCGCCCAGGATGATGATCGGGATCAGGAAGTAGCTCATCGGCTACCGATGGTACCCCGGGCGCAGTGAGTCGTTAGGAGCCGACGACCTTGGCGAGCCAGCGCCGGTCGCGCTCCCGGTCGAGCTCGATGAAGAGGACGCGCTGCCACTGGCCGAGCTGGAGCTCGCCGTCGGCGACCGGGATCGACTCGCTCGCCGAGCCGAGGATCATCGACATGCAGTGGGAATGGCCGTTGCCGAAGGCCATGTCCTCCTCGCAGATGTTCTCCGTGCGCCGGTCCCAGTCGTCGTGCGCGTAGTAGGTGTCGTGCGGGATCAGCCGGCGGAGCAGCGCCGCGAAGTCCTCGAACATGCCGCTCTCGAACTCGTTGACGCGGATGCAGCACGTCGTGTGCGGCGAGTAGACGGCGCAGATGCCGTCGACCACACCCGACTCGGAGACGATCGACTTCACCTCGTCGGTGATGTCCGTGACATGAAGGCCGCCGCGGGTCCGGAACTTCCGTTCGCTCTGGAAGACCTTCACGCGCGCGAGTGTAGACGACCGGAACGGACTGCGCGCACGAAGGCGAGCTCCCCGAGACGCGTCAGGGCGGGCAAGGCATTGAGCACCCGGTCGACCCGGTCGCCGGCCCGGAATGCGGCCAGCGAGGGGGAGCGGTAGACGGTCGCCGCGAAGCGGAGCGTGATCCGCTTCCCGTACACGCGCTCGAGCTCGAACCCGGCGTCCTCGACCCGGCTCGTGAGGAAGCGCATCGAGAAGCGGAACTCGTGCGGGTGCCCCGGCACGGGCGCGACGCCCGTGCGCCCGACCCGCAGCGAGCAGGGCTCGGCGGCGAAGAGGCGCCCTCCCTGACGCACCACGCGGTGCGCCTCGCGGAGCGCCGGCAACGGGTCGGGCACGTGGTGGAGGCAGCCGACGAACATCGCCGCGTCGAAGCTGCCGTCCTCGAACGGCAGGTCCTCCATGTCGCCGACGACGTTCTCGGTCAGGAGCGGATCGGCCTGCCGCTGCTCGATCATCGAGCTCGAGATGTCGAGGCCGACGACCGTGACCGGCGCCGTCCGGACGATCTGCGAGGCGTAGTAGCCGCTGCCGCCGCCGATGTCGAGGATCCGCGCCCCCGGCTCGACGTGCGACACGATCCACGGCACGAGCGTCTCGGTCAGGTGCACCTTCGACGGCTCCTCCTCGAACCGCTGCCGGTCGTGCTCCCGCTGCGTGTCGTAGAACGCCCGGTTCTCGTCCTTGTCGACGCGTGCCATCGCCGGTTGATGCTACGCCCGGCACCTTGCCGAAACGAGAGCCGAGAGTTAGGGTCCGGCCGTGCTGCGGCGATCGGCGCACGTGGCCGTGGGCGTGCTGGCACTCGTCCTCGGCGGGACGGCCTCCGCGCGCGGCCTGCGCGCCGCCGACTCGATCACCGTCTCGAACACGGTGAGCACGGCGGTTAGCTCCGGGATCGCGCTCGATCCGACGCACCGGTACCGCCTGGTCGCGACGGGCACCGTGTCGGACTGGTGCACGACGTCGAGCTGCCCGGCAGGCAACGCCGACCAGACGGCGCAGCCGAACGTCGGCGTCGACGCCTTGTACTGCTATGCGAAGTGGCGCTGCCCGACGCCTGAGCTGTGGCGCCAGCTCCAGGTGAACAGCATGGGCATCGACCAGCTCGCGAAGATGGACGGGAAGATCGCCTACAGCGGGGGCCACTCGTACACGATCGAGTTCACCGGCGTGAGCGGGAAGCTGTCCTTCGTGGCCGCCGACGCGGTCGGCTCGGCGGGCGACAACAGCGGCTCCTTCAAGGTGCAGCTCACGGATCTCGGAGCGAGCGGAGCCTCGTCGTCGACCGGCAAGGTGGACGCGGCGGCAGCAGTCAGGAACACCCCTCAGTACCGGACCTTCCTCGGCCTCGACGATCCGAAAGATCCCAACTGGAAGGCGGATACGTCCAGGCGCTGCTCCGACCTCGCGTCCACTGTCAACGCCTTCCCGGGCGTCCACTCGACCGGACACCTCGCCGGCGAGGAGGCGACCGGCGTCCACAGCAGCCAGCTCTACTACCCGGGCAGCGACCTCTTCGTCCTCCTCTCGGGCAACGACCCGCCCGCCGACCTCTTCAAGGGCAACGTCTACGCCCGGGCGACGCCGTACTACGAGAGCCAGCTACGCGAGAAGATCGTGGCGAGCAGCGGAGACCTGCAGCCTGCCGACGTGATGCAGATGGCGCTGCAGGCGACCGGCGGCAGCTACGGCCTGGCCGTCCTCACCGCGCACAACCTGCTCAAGAACGTGACGAAGACGGGGCGCGAGACCCTCGGCGAGCTCGCGCAGGACCAGAACTGGAACCGGCCGGCCAAGCGCCAGAACCTGCTCGACCAGATGGACAAGCTCGATCAGGTCGTGGGCAAGCTGTCGAGCCTGAGGGCCGATCCCGCCGATCCGGCGAACCAGGACAAGATGGGCCCGTGGTACCACGCGTTCGCGATCCTGACCGCCGGTGCCCTCATCGACCCGGCCGCGGGGATCGGCGTCACGCTCGCCGAGCACGGCGCGAAGGCGCTGAAGGCGTTCGGCAACGAAGGCGGCTTCAACGCCGAGAAGGCGGCGATCGATTCCTGCTTCGCCATCCGCGCCGTCACGGACCTGAAGAGCGTCTCACGGTGGACCGGCAGCCGTAGCAAGTGAACTGACGGCCTGCGCTACCGTCCTGGAGGCGCGGGCCCGTAGCTCAGCTGGTTAGAGCAGGGGACTCATAATCCCTTGGTCCTTGGTTCGAATCCAAGCGGGCCCATACCCGGTAACCGTGGCATGAGAGT
>Ga0335085_10003816_pt1 | contig 25599 bp, 26 predicted proteins | sample Lox_Sample_45_FD_206712 | JGI IMG/M metagenome (GOLD analysis project Ga0335085, IMG submission 206712) | Soil microbial communities from Loxahatchee National Wildlife Refuge, Florida, United States - Lox_Sample_4.5 | ecosystem: Environmental > Terrestrial > Soil > Wetlands | place: USA...
CGCAACGGACTCGCCGCGTCACGACCGGCGAGCATGGAGGTTGCGCGATGAGCGATCTTCTGGACAACGCGCGGGCCCTTCGGCGGAAGCTCCATGGCCTCGAGCTGCTTCTCGAGATCGAGAAGGGTCCCCGCACCCGGAGCTGGTTCGCCGGCAAGGCCCCGCACGACGTGGAGCGAGCCGAGGCGGTGAAGCGGCTGACCGACACCGGGCTCATCGAGCCCGCGCCTCCTCCCGATCACTTCCGGCTCACGTCCGAGGGATGGGAGTTCCTGAGGAACGTCCGGGCCAAGGTGGGCGGCGGGGGCGAGCTGGACTGGACCCGGGTGGACGAGATCGACTTCTCGAAGCTCTGACGGGCAACCACGCTCAAGGAGGCCACGCCCATGCTGCAGCGACAGGTCGGCGACATCGTCATCCACCGGATCATCGAATCCGAGCGCCCGGACTTCGACGCCGCCGCGTTCTTCCCGCAGATCACGCCCGAGCAGTGGGCGCCCTACCGGCCGCGGCTCGCCGGCTGGGCCCTCGACCCGGCGGTGAACGGTCTGGTCTTCCCGATGCAGTCGTTCCTGGTGCGCACCCGGCACCACACCATCATGGTGGACACCTGCGTGGGCGACCACAAGGAGCGGGCGCGGCCCAACTGGAACATGACGTCGAGCGGCGAGTACCTCAAGCGGCTCGCCGAGAGCGGGGTGCGGCCCGAGCAGGTGGACTACGTGATGACCACCCACTTCCACACCGACCACGTCGGCTGGAACACGCGCTTGGAGAACGGGCGCTGGGTGCCCACCTTCCCCAACGCCCGGTACGTCATGTCCGAGAAGGAGTGGGCGTACTGGTCGGCCCTGCACAAGGAGACGCCGCAGAATCAGATCGCGGACAGCGTGATCCCGATCGTCGAGGCCGGCCGCGCCCAGATGGTGAAGAATGACTTCGCGATCGACGACGAGGTCCGCTTCGAGTCGACCTGGGGGCACACCCCCGACCACATGAGCGTGCACATCACCTCCCGGGGCCAGCACGCGGTGATCACCGGCGACCTGATCCACTCCCCGGTGCAGCTGCAGGAGACCGACTGGGTGCCGCGGCCCGACTTCGACCCCAAGCAGGCCGCGGCCACCCGGCGCGCCTTCCTCGAGCGCTACTGCGAGCGCGACGTCCTGATCTGCGCGTCGCACTTCCCCTCGCCCTCCTTCGGACGCGTGGTGCGCGAGGGCAACGGGTTCTGGTTCGAGTACGAGAAGAGCTGAGCGGACCCCGAGGTGACCGTCCGGCCCCGGAACCACGAGTGGCTCGCCCTGACCGTCGAGGAGCCGCTCGAGCCCGACCTGCCCATCTGCGACCCGCATCATCACCTGTGGGACCTCGAGACCGCCCGGGTCGCCCCTCGCTACCTGCTGGACGAGATCCTGGTCGACGTGCGTAGCGGGCACAACGTCGTCTCCACCGTGTTCATCGAGTGCGGCGCGATGTTCAAGACCGACGGGCCCGAAGCCCTGCGCGCGGTCGGGGAGACCGAGTTCGTCAACGGCATCGCCGCGATGAGCGCCTCCGGCCTCTACGGCAAGGCGCGCATCGCCGCCGGCATCGTGGGCACCGCCAGCCTGCGGCTGGGCCGAGCCGTCGGACCCGTGCTCGACGCGCAGATCGCGGCCGGCGGGGGCCGCTTCCGGGGCATCCGCCTCGGGGCCGCGTGGGATCCCGACGAGGCGGTGCCCAACCACCGCACCCGTCCTCCCCAGGGGCTCTTGCTGCGCGATGACTTCCGGGCCGGGTTCGCGGAGCTGGCGCCCCGCCGGCTGACCTTCGAGGCGTGGTGCTACCACCGCCAGATCCCCGACGTCACCGCGCTGGCCCGCGCCTTCCCGGACACCACGATCGTGCTGGATCACTTCGGCGGGCCGGTCGGGATCGCCTCCTACGCGGGCCGATCGCGGGAGGTGTACGACGAGTGGCGTGGCTACATCGGCGAGCTCGCCACGTGCCCCAACGTGGTGGCCAAGCTGGGCGGGATCAACATGGAGGTCAACGGCTTCGGCTGGCACGAGCGGCCCCGGCCGCCGTCGAGCCAGGAGCTGGCCACCGCGACCCGGCCCTACTACGACTTCACCATCGAGAAGTTCGGGGTCGACCGCTGCATGTTCGAGTCGAACTTCCCGGTCGACGTGGTGAGCTGCAGCTACGTCGTGCTGTGGAACTCGTTCAAGCGGCTGACGTCGGGATTCTCGGCGGCGGAGAAGGCCAAGCTCTTCCACGACACCGCGGCCCGGGTCTATCGCCTCGGGCGCTGAGTCACTCCCGGCTCTCCCATCCCTCAAGCCCGGGGGGCGCGGGCGGTGTGAATGCCGACCAGGCGGGCGACCAGCACCGCCAGGTAGAGCTGTCCGGTCAGCCCCTCCAGCACCGACAGGTTTCGCGCGCCCGCGCTGAGCGGGGTCACGTCCCCGTAGCCGAGCGTCGCGAGCGTCGTGAAGCTGTAGTACAGCAGGAGGGGCGTGAAGGGCGTGAACGCGTCGCCCCACCCACTCGCGCGCGCGAGAGCGGGGGACACGGACAGACTGTCCGGGGAGACGATCACGAGCAGCGCATACACGGTACCCCAGGTCAGGCCGATCAGAAAATAGGCGCACACCGCCCCGACGATGGTGTCGGCCGTCACGGCCTGGTCGTTGAAGACGGCGACGATGATGACCAGGGTCAGGAAGGCGAGGAACGCACTCGTCAGGGCGAAATCGATGTAGCGGTACGCGGCGAGCTCGCCGTGCCAGAGCAGCCAGTGGGCCAGCAGGGTAGGGACCGCGAACGTCACCGTCACGATGCGGACTCGCCGGCCGACGCTCAGGATGGCGAAGACCAGGAGCACCGAGAAAGCCAGGCCGACCGCGAAGTCGCGGACGTCACGGCTCTCGATGGTCGTACCGGCCATCGAGAGGAGCACGAGGGACAGCGTCAGGACCGTGAACCGCCCGCCTAGCACGCGCGCGACCCGGACCGACACGTCAGTGGCTCGGAGCGACCAGCAGAGCGTTGAGGATGAGCACGGCCGAGTCGATCCTCCCCGGGGAAGAAGTCACGGCGTTCGGGTCCGGCACGGCCATGCCAAAGCCGACCCCCGGACTCGTCGTCACGAGCCACGGTCGGTACGCTACTTCAGATGTCGCGACTCCGCCTGTTGGACTTTGGTCTCATGCCGGGCGCCGGCGGCCCAGATGGGCGGTTGACATGGCCTGCGCGCTCTTGCTAGGGTCCGCGTGTCCGAGCGTGCGAACCGTCCGAGTCCGCCTCGGCCCATCCTGAGACGGCGCGAGCTCAGGTCGTCCGTGGTGGCTTTCCGGAGCGGCGGGCCCCATCAAGGCCCGGGGAAGCGCGTATGCCCCGAAGACGAGGTCCTTTCCGAAGGCCTCCACCGCGGGCTGGTTCCGCGCACGCCCTACCCTGTCCCCACTCCGTCCTAACGTCCCCGGGAGGTGCCCCCATGACCGCTCCCATTCGACGTCGCCCCCTCTTCGTCTCCCTCGTTGTGCTCACCCTGCTCCTGGGCTCGCTCGTCGCGACGATGCCCGGGGCGGTGCACGCCGCGGACACACCGCGCCGCGGGGGCGTCCTGCTGGCGGTGATCGGCGCCGATCCGCCGAGCCTCGACCCCCACCAGGAGAGCACGTTCGCCAATATCGAGCTGGTCGCCCCTCTCTACAGCACCCTGTTGCAGCTCGATCCGTACAACTACCCGAAGATCATCGGGGACCTGGCCACCGAGTGGAAGATCTCGCCGGACGGGCTCACCTACACCTTCAAGCTGCACCCGGACGTGAAGTTCCACGACGGCTCCCCGCTCACGTCGGCCGACGTCAAGGCCAGCTACGACAAGATCATCTTCCCGCCGCAGGGCGTGCGCAGCGTGCGGAAGAACGCCTACACCGAGATCACCCAGGTCGACGCGCCCGACCCCACCACGGTGGTGTTCAAGCTCAAGTTCCCGTCGGCGTCCTTGATGGCGAACCTAGCCTCGCCGTGGAACGTCATCTTCCCGAAGAAGTACCTCGACCAGGACCCCAACTACTTCAAGACCCACGCGATCGGCTCGGGCCCGTTCAAGTTCAAGGGCTACACCCGGGGCTCCACCTTCGAGGGCGAGCGCAACCCCGCCTACTTCGTCAAGGACCGCCCCTACCTCGACGGCTACAAGTTCTACATCAGCCCGGAGACGTCCGTTCGGGCGGCGGCCATCCGCTCGGGGCGTGCCTACATCGAGTTCCGGAACCTGCCCAACGCCGAGGTGGACGCCATCCGCAAGCAGCTCGGGGACAAGGTCGCGGTCCAGGAGACCCCGATGACCGGCGAGTGGGGCATCGCGATCAACAACACCAAGAAGCCGTTCGACGACGTGCGGGTCCGACAGGCGCTCTCCCTCGGCATCGACCGCTACACGATGGCCAAGGTGCTCTATCCCCTCACCGGCCTCCGCTACGTGGGCGGCCTGATGCGGCCGGGCTCGGAGTGGGCGATGCCGGAGGCCGAGCTGGAGAAGCTTCCCGGCTTCGGGCGCGACATCGAGAAGAACCGTGCCGAGGCCCGCAAGCTCCTCGCCGAGGCGGGCTATCCCAACGGGTTCAAGCTCGTCCTGAAGAACCGCAACGTGAAGCTGCCCTACCAGGACTTCGCGGTGTTCCTGATCGGGGAATGGCGCAAGATCGGGATCGAGGTGGAGCACCGCCCGCTCGAGACCGCGGCGTGGTTCTCGGACGGCCAGGACACCGGCAACTTCGAGCTGATCGTCGCGCCGACCGTGGAGTTCATGGACGAGCCTGACCAGTTCCTCGGCCGCTACGCGACCGGGAGCACCCAGAACTGGGGGCGTTTCTCGGACCCGCAGGTCGACGATCTGTTCTCGCGCCAGGCCCGGTCCCTCGACCCGGTCGAGCGCAAGAAGCTCATCAACGAGATGGAGAAGCGCGTCCTGGGCAACGCGTACTTCATGACCGGGCTCTGGTGGTCCCGGAACCTGGTGCACTGGAGCAAGGTGAAGAACTACGTGGCGCCGCCCAACCACTACACCAACCAGAAGCTGCAGGACGTCTGGCTCTCCGAGGACTGAGGGCCCGCGTGCGCACCTACCTGGCCAAGCGGCTCCTGCTGATCGTTCCCACCCTGTTCGGGGTCGCGGCGGTGGTCTTCCTGATCATGCGCGTGATCCCGGGGGACGTGACGCTCCTGATCCTGGGCGGTGACCAGACCGGGCGCATCGATCCGCAGCAGCTCGCGGCGATGCGCCACCAGCTCGGCCTGGACCAGCCGCTCGCGGTGCAGTTCGGCACCTGGCTCTGGGGGGTGCTCCGGCTCGACTTCGGCACGTCGCTCTGGACGGGACAGCCGGTCATCGAGGAGGTGCTCATCCGGCTGCCGCTGAGCCTCGAGGTGGCCATCCTGGCGACGATCGTCTCGGTACTGCTGGCGATCCCGCTCGGCATGCTCGCGGCGGTGCGCCAGGACACCTGGGTGGACTACGTCATCCGGGTGGGGAGCATCGGGGGCCAGGCCATCCCGTCGTTCTGGGTCGGGATCCTGGTCATCCTCTTCCTGGTGATCTACTTCGGCTGGGGCCCGCCGCTCGAGTTCACCCCGCCGTGGGTGGACCCGTGGGCCAACTTCCAGCAGCTGATCTGGCCGGTGGTGACGGTCGGCTACCGATACGCAGCGGTCACCACCCGCATGACCCGCTCGACCGTCCTCGAGGTCCTGCGCGAGGACTACATCCGCACCGCGTGGGCCAAGGGGCTACGGGAGCGGGCGGTGGTGATCCGCCACGCGCTCAAGAACGCGATGCTGCCCGTGATCACCCTGGTGGGAACCGAGTTCGCCTTCCTCATCGGCGGCCTCGTGGTGACCGAGACCGTCTTCACCCTGAACGGGGTGGGCCGCTTCGTGGTGGACGCGGTGGCCCACCGGGATTACCCGGTGGTCCAGGCCCTCGTCTTCCTGATCGCGCTCTGCTTCGTGATCGTCAACCTTCTGATCGACCTCACCTACGCGTGGCTCGACCCGCGCATCCGGTATCACTGAGATGGCCGTCGACAGCTCGCTCATCGGCGCCACCGCGACCGCCCCGCTGGCGCCCCGGCTCACCTGGCCCGAGCAGGTGTCGAGCTTCGTCCGGGCCAAGCCGCTCGGGGCGGCGGGGGCGGTCATCATCCTGGCCATGCTGCTGGTGGCCCTCCTCGCCCACGCGCTCGCGCCCTACGATCCGTACCTGCCCGACTACGCGGCCCAGTTCTCCCGGCCCGGGGCGGACCACTGGTTCGGCACCGACGAGTTCGGCCGCGACGTGATGAGCCGCATCATGTACGGCGCGCGCATCGCGCTCTTCGTGGGCTTCGCCGCGTCCTTCGCCGGCTGCTCGCTCGGTGCGGCGCTCGGCGTGGTGAGCGCGTACTGCGGCGGCACGGTGGACCTGCTCCTCGAGCGGGTGATGGACGTCCTGCTCGCCTTCCCGCAGCTGATCTTGGCCCTCGCGGTGGCCTCGATCCTGGGCCCGGCGGTGCCCAACGTGGTGATCGCGGTGGCGATCCCGATCATCCCGCGGGCGGCGCGAGTGGTCCGGGCCACCGCGCTCTCCATCAAGGAGAACCAGTACGTCGAGGCCGCCCACGGCCTCGGGGCCTCCCACTGCCGCGTGGTCGCGCAGCACCTCCTGCCCAACGTGTTCGCCCCCTACCTGATCATGCTGACCGCGCAGCTCGGCACCGCGATCCTGGCCGAGGCCGCGCTCTCCTACCTGGGGCTGGGCGCGGCCGAGCCCACGCCGTCGTGGGGGCTGATGCTCTCGGGCTCCGCGCCGGCCTACGCCGAGAAGGCGCCCTGGATCGGCCTGTTCCCGGGCATCGCGATCAGCCTGGCCGTCTTCGGCTTCAGCCTCTTCGGCGATTCCCTGCGCGACGCCCTCGATCCGAAGCTGCGCGGAAAATAGTCGCGCCGAGGCGCGGCGCCCGGCATCGGGCTGGCGCAGAGCGCCCCCGACCACGTACCCTTGCCGGGTGACGCCCGCCCGCCTCGTGACGCTCGTGTGCATCGCCCAGGTGTGTGCCCAGATCGGGGCGTACACGTGGCCCGCGCTGCTTCCCGGGTTCATCGCCGACTGGCGCATCAACAACGGCGAGGCGGGCTGGATCACGGGTCTGTTCTACGCCGCATACACCGTGTCCGTCCCGTTCCTGGTCACGCTCACGGACCGGGTCGACCCACGCTCGGTCTATCTCACGGGTGTCGCCCTCACGGTGGCGAGCCACGTGGCGTTCGCGGCGTTCGCCGACGGGCCCGCGAGCGCAGCCGCGGCCCGCGTCCTGGCCGGCGTGGGCTGGGCCGGCACGTACATGACCGGCCTCAAGCTCCTGGCGGATCGAGTCGAGCCCACCCTCATGTCACGCGCCGTCGCCGGTCACGCGGCCAGCATCGGCATCGCGGGCGCCCTGTCCTTCCTGTTCGCAGGCCTCGTGAGCCGCTGGCTCGGCTGGCGCGGCGCCTTCGCGGGGGCGGCCGCGGCCGCGGCGATCGCGTGGCTGATCGTGTTCCTGTGGGCGCCCGCCCAGAAGCGCCGCCATGACGCGCCGGCCGCCGGCGCCCTGTTCGACTTCCGCCCCGCGCTGCGGAACCGCTCCGCCATGGCCTACGCGGTGGCGTACTGCGCCCACACGTGGGAGATGAACGCGCTGCGTGGCTGGGCGGTCGCCTTCCTCGCCTACGCGGCGACGGCCACCGAGCGGAGCTCCTGGCTCGCGCCCACCGTCGTGGCCACCGCCATGGGCCTCGTCGGCACGTGGGCCAGCGTGGCGGGCAACGAGATATCGATCCGCCTCGGCCGCCAGAGGCTGGTGCGGCTGGCCATGACCTCGTGCGTCGTGTGCGGCGCCGTGATCGGCTTTCTCGGCGCCCGCTCCTACCCTCTCGCGGCCGCGCTGGTCCTCATCTACGGCTTGCTCATCTGGCTGGACTCGTCCTCGCTCACCGCGGGCGCGGCGGGGAACGCCGACCCGCGCCGCCGGGGGGCCACGCTCGCGCTGCATTCGATGGCCGGCTATGCCGGGGGCTTCCTCGGCCCCCTCATGATCGGCTGGATCCTCGACCTCGCCGGGGGCATGTCGCCGATCGGCTGGGGGCTGGCCTTCCTGCACGTCGCCATCGTCGCCCTCATCGGCCAGGTGGGATTCATGGCGCTGCGGCCGCGCGATCTCGTCGGGGACCGGAGCCGCGGCCCACGCTGAGGGGAACATGCGTATGAAGCACCGCCGCTGGATGTGGTTGCTCCTCCTCGTCGGCTTGAGCGGCTGCGCCCAGCCGAGCTCCCTCCTGCGAGACAGGAACTGGCAGCGCCCGTCCGGGACGGTTCGAGTGGTCGTCATGCCGCCGGACGTGGAGCTGAGCGAGCTGACGGCGGGTGGACTTCTCGAGCCAAAGGCAGACTGGACGGAGCTGGCGCGGCAGCACGTGGCGGTCGCGCTCGAGCGACAGCTGCGGGCCCGACGCGCCGTCGTCGTTCCTTACGAGGTCCCGTCCAGCGGCGGCGAGGAGGAGGCCGCGGACGATCAGCTGGTCAAGCTGAACGACGCCGTCGGCACCGCGATCATCCTGCACAAGTATCTGCCGGCGCTGGCGCTCCCGACGAAGACCGACAAGTTCGACTGGACGCTGGGTGAGGGCGTGAAACCGCTCCAGGCGAGAACGGGCGCGGACTGCGCGCTCTTCGTGTTCTTCCGCGACAGCTATGCGAGCTCGGGGCGTGTGGCCATGATGGTCGGCGCCGCGATCCTGGGGGTCGGGGTACCGGGCGGCCGGCAGATCGGCTTCGCGTCCGTGGTCGATCTTCGAACCGGAGACATCGTCTGGTTCAACCGCCTCGTCGACCCGTCGGGCGACCTGCGAACCGCCGGGCCAGCCGAGAAAGCGGTCCAGGGTCTCCTGACCGCGCTCCCCCTGTGAAGACACTCGTCTCGCTGGCCCTGCTCACGGCCTTTGCCGCCGCGGGCTGCGCCACCCCTCGCGGGGCTCCGGGCGCCCTGGCCGACATCCGGCCCGGCCAGCGGCCCGCCCTCGACAGCGACGAGGCCGGCCTCTGGATGCAGATGGACCGCGTCGAGGGCAACCTGAAGACATCAGGGCAGCTCATCACGGACCCCGCGCTCCGCACGTACCTGCGCGGCATCGTGTGCAAGCTGGCCAGCGAGCACTGCGTGGACATCCGGCTCTACATCGTCCAGACTCCGCACTTCAACGCGAGCATGGCGCCGAACGGCATGATGCAGGTGTGGACCGGCCTCATCCTCAGAGCCGACAACGAGGCGCAGCTCGCCTACGTTCTCGGCCACGAGCTGGGCCACTACCAGCGGCGGCATTCTGTCCAGCTATGGCGCGATGCGAGGACCAAGACCAACGTGGCCACCGTGTTCGCGGTCGTGGCGGCCGCCGCCGGACAGGGTTATGTCGGCAGCCTCGCCCAGCTCGTGGCTCTCGGCTCCGTGATGGCATTCTCGCGCGACAACGAGCGCGAGGCGGACGAGATCGGGTTCGAGCTCATGGCGAGGGCCGGATATGATCCGCGTGAGGCGCCGAAGATCTGGGAATCGCTCGACAAGGAGCGGAAGGCCGGCAAGGACTCGGAGCCCTCCATCTTCTTCGCGACCCACCCGCCAACCGACGAGCGGATCGAGACCCTGAAGGAGTCGGCCCGCAAGGCCTACACCCCGGACCGGGCTTGGACGGACGGCCGCCAAGCCTACCTCGCGGCGACACGTCCGCTTCGCGCCACGCTCCTTCAGGACGAGCTGCGCCGCCGCGACTTCGCGAGGATGCAGGTCCTCCTCGACCATCTCATGGCCGCCGAGCCTGAGTCGGGTCAGCTCCAGTTCTTCCAGGGCGAGCTGTACCGCCTCCGCAACGCGGACGGCGATCCAGGCCGGGCCGTCGAGTCGTACGAGATGGCCCTGATGATCGGCGGGGCCCCGCCGGAGACCAACCGCGCGCTCGGTCTCCTGCTGATGCGCCTGGGCGAGAAGCCACGGGCGCGCGCCGCCTTCGAGCGCTACCTGACCGACGCCCCCGAGGCGGAGGACAAGGCGATGATTCGATCCTATCTGGAGCAGCTGCGATGACGGGCCGGCGACGGGTCGGGCTGGCCGTCGCGGTGCTTGCCACGCTTCTCGGGGGCTGCGCGCGCTACAGCCTCGTCGAGCCGAAGCCTCGTACGATCGCCGACCGCTACACGGTCGACCCTCAGATCAGCTGGAGCGCCCTGACGGACGGCAAGTGGGAGCTGTGGACGGTCGACGGCTTCGGCCTGGAATCGATCCAGTTCCTCGGCGGCCTCAACGACGGAGAACCGCTCTTTCGCACCGCCGATGATCAGAAGCGGTTGAAGTTCAGGAAGGACATGTCGGCCAGCGAGCTGGTCGAGCTTCTCGTGGACGGACTGACATCGATCGGCGCCCAGAAGATCACGGTGACGAATCTCCGACCCCACCGGTTCGGCTCGGCCGACGGGTTCCGGTGCGAGCTGGCGTTCGTGACCAGGAATGGCCTGGAGAAGCGCGGGATGGCCGCCGGCGGCACCATCGACGGTCGCCTGTACCTCGTCCTCTACTCCGGTGCGAGGCTCCACTACTACGAGACACATCGCGACGACGCCGAGCGAATCATCCAGTCGATTCACATGAAGTAGGAGGCGGCGGTCAGGCCGGACGATGGCCGGGGCCGCGCAGCAGCGCGCCGGGCAGGCGGCCGGTCGACTTGCCGTTCTCGAGCGTGACCTCGCCGTTGACGACGGTGGCCGCGATGCCTTCCGCCTTCTGCACGAGCCGGCGGGCTCCACCGGGCAGATCGCTCTCCACGGTGGGCATCGCCGGCCTCACGCGTGCCTCGTCGAACAGCACGAGATCGGCCCGGTAGCCGGCGCGCAGCAGGCCTCGGTCGGTGATGTCCCAGGCCGCCGCGTTGTCGAAGGTCAGCTTGCGTACCGCCTCCTCGAGCGTGAACGCCTGCTTCGCGCGCACCCAGTAGCTCAGCATGTGAGTCTGCAGCGACGAGCCCATCTCCTGGCAGACGTGCGCGCCCGAGTCCGAGAACGTGGCCAGGGTGCGCGGGTGCTTGAGCATGCCCAGCACCTGATCCGGCTGCTCGTTGACGAGCGGCTGCACGAACACCTGGTTGTCGTTGGCGAGCGCCAGGTCGATCATCACGTCGACGGGGTGCTGGCCCCGCGCCGCCGCGAGCTGGGCGACGGTCGGATCGTTCCAGTCCACGTCCTTCATGGCGTAGAGGTTGTCGTAGTCCGGCCGGCGCGGATCGGTGGTGGCGGCACCGCCTCCCTGGAACACGTTGTCGCGGGGCTTCATCGTCGCCTCCTCCGCCACCAGCCGCCTCCGGGTCGCCGGATCGGCGAGACGCTGCTTCTGCTCCGCCAGCGGCAGGCGGCGCAGCTCGCGCCAGGCCGGCAGGACGTCGAAGGGCAGATAGGACTTGAGCGAGAAGATCGCGTTGATGGAGCGGGTGGTGGTCTGGCCCCACACCCGCGCGCCGGCGGCGGCGCACTCGTCCAGGTAGTCGAGCTGGTAGGTCCACGGGTTCGGGTCGTCGCCCTGACGGCTCGCGATGGTGCCGAACATCACCGGGCGGCCGCTCTCGACGGCCACCCGCTTCAGCCGCGCCAGGAAGGTCCGCTGCGCCAGGCCGCCCGAGATGTCCGGCCCCACCTGGAAGATGCCGGCCCCGAGCTCGGCCATGGCGCCGACGAGGCGATCGACCTCCGACCAGTCGGCGATGCGGCTGGCCACCGGCGTGTTGTCCGGCGTGACGTGGGTGTTCGCGCGAGAGCTGGAGAAACCCATGGCGCCGGCGCGGATGGCCTCCTTCACCGCGGCCGCCATGCCGGCGACGTCGTCCTCGGTGGCCCTCTCGCTGAGCGCGCGCTTGCCCATGACGTACATGCGCAGGGCGGAATGGCCGATGTAGGCGCCGTAGTTGATCGCCTTGGGCAGGCGGTCGACCGTCGCGAGGTACTCGGGGAAGGTCTCCCAGGTCCAGTCGATGCCGGCGAGCATCGCCTCGGTCGGGATGTCCTCGACCGCGGTCAGGCAGCGGGCGAACCACTCGCGCTCCTCGGGCCGGCACGGCGCCAGCGCGAAGCCGCAGTTGCCCATGATCACGGTGGTCACGCCGTGCCAGCACGAGCAGCTCCCGATCCGGTCCCACGCCACCTGGGCGTCCATGTGGGTGTGGCCATCGACGAAGCCCGGCGCCACGATCAGGCCGTCGGCGTCGATGACGCGCTCCGCTCCCGACCGGATGCGCCCGATCTCGACGATCCGGCCCTGCTGGACCGCGACGTCGCCCTGGTACCGCGCGGCGCCGGAGCCGTCGACGATCGTTCCGTTGCGAATCAAGAGATCGAGCATGGTGTTCCTCCCCCGTATTTGGCGCGGCCGATCCGCCGCGGTCGCCAGCGGCGGCTCATTCTACCTGTGGACTTGCCGATCGGTCGAGCACAACGCCGGCGCCCGCCTTGATCGACCCGGATGAGGCACCGACGCCCCGGCCCACGTGGGCTAACCACTGACCGAACCGATCCGTCTCCAGCCAGAGATCGCCAAGGAACCGTGATGCCGAAAGCGTGCTAGGATCGCCCCGCCGATGACCTGCGCCGACGTCAAGGGACTCGCAGTCTCCACGTCATCCTCGGACGCGCTCGCGGCCTACGAGCGCGGGCTGGATCTCTTCCTGCGCTGGCGCGGCAACCCCCTGGAGGCGCTGAACGCGGCGGTGCAGGCGGACCCCGGGTTCGTCCTCGCCCACTGTGCGCGGGCGCTCATCGCCTGGCGGATGGGGCAGGTCGCGCCGGCCTCGTCGGCCCACCGGGCCGTCATGGCCCTGGTCGACCAGGTCCACGACGATCGCGAGCGCGCCCACGTCCAGGTGGTCGACGCGCTCCAGCGCGGCGAGCGCGCGACGGCCCAGGATCTGCTGGAGCGCACCTGCCAGCGCTACCCGCTGGACCGGCTGATCGTCCGCATCGTCGGGCTGAACTGCATCGCCCGGGGCGACTACGAGGGGGGCATCACCATCGCACGCCGGAGCCTCGAGGCGGACCCCGGGGAGCCCCAGTTCATGACGATGCTGGGCTTCTTCCTCGAGCAGTCGGGCTACAACGAGGAAGGCCTCGAGCTGAGCGCCCGCTCCCTCGCGCTCGACCCCACCAATCTGTACACGTACCACGCAGTGGCCCACGCCCATCAGGCCCGGGGAGACTACCCGAAGGCCCTCGAGACGTTCGAGCGCGCCGCTTCGCTGGAGCGCCATCCGCACGTGCTGTGGCACCTCGCCGAGGCTCGTGCGCTCCTGGGTCACGAGCGGCTCACGCGCGACTACTGGCGCTCCACCGCTCCCCCGCTGCCGCTGCACGAGCGCGTCGACCTGCTCTGGCGGCTCGAGGTGCTGCACGACGCCTCGACGCCGACCGTGGTCTGGAAAGAGCTCGCCGCCGAGGCGGACCGGCTGCTCGAGCACGCCGACGCCCTCACGCTCTGGATGCATCACTGGATCGCGCTGGCCTTCGCCCGCGCCGGCGAGACGTCGAAGGCCGAGCGCGAGGTGGCCTATCTCCGGCGGCAGCCGGAGGGATCGGCCAGCGGCCACTGGTCCACGCTCGGCGCCGACATCCTCGAGGGCGAGCTCGCGATGCTGCGCGGAGATGAAGCGGCGGCGGTCGCGCTGATGGCGCCCGCGATCGAGCGCCTCCACGCCATGGGCGGCGGCAGCCGGGAGCAGAAGGACATCTTCAAGGACGTGTTCCTCGAGCTGCACCGGCGCCTCGGCCACACGCGCGAGGTGCTGGCGCTGGCCCACGAGCGCCTGCTGCAGAATCCCAACCACCTGCAGTCGCTGACCGCGCTGGCGTGGGCCTACGGGCGAACCGGCCAGGTCGCGGAGCAGCGACAGGTCTGCAGCCAGCTCGTCCGCAAGGCCGAGGCCGTCGGCCTCGCTCCCGACGCCCCGGCGCTCGCCGAGGCCCGGCGCGTCCTGCACGCCGCCGGCTAGCCCGGGTCGAGGGCGCCTCGTGCCCTGGCTGGCGTTCGCGGCGGATGCCCACCCCGACGGCCTCCCGTTCGCCGTCGGCGAAGGCGGCGAGCCGATCGTCTGGTGCAGGCGTGAGGCCGACGCGAGATTCCTCGCGGAGGCCGAGGAAGCCGCCGCGGAGATCGCGGCGCTCGCCGATCCCGGCTTCGACCGGCTCGACGAGCCCCGGCGCCGGCGCATCCGGGCGCTGGTGGCGCGCGCGGCCACGAAGGCAGCCGCCTGGAGCTGCCGCCGCTCCCAGGTCCATCCGGCCGACTTCCCGTTCGCCATCACGGAGGAGGACGAGCTCATCGGCTACGCCAGGACCCCGGCGATCGCGGCCTTCGTGGTCGAAGCCGGTCCCGCCTTCCAGGACCTCGCCGCGATCACCCAGAAGGGCGCCATGTACCGCGACGAGGACTGGACCGCCCAGGACACCGCGATCGTGATCACGCTCGCGGGCCGGCTGCAGCGACGGCTTCGCGCCCTGCGGGCCTAGCCGCACCACGATCGCCGACACCGAGACGGTGGGGGGACCCGCGCCCAAGCCCGTGGTCCCCGGGTGGTAGAATCGGTGCCCATTTCACTCCGGCCCATTCCTCTAGGGAGGATTTGCGATGCGACTCGCTGGCAAGATCGGGATCGTGACCGCCGCCGCGTCAGGCATGGGACGCGCCGGCGCCCTTCGCTTCGCCCGCGAGGGCGCCCAGGTCGCGGTGGTGGACGTGGATGCGGCGGGCGTCCAGCGCGTGGCGAGCGAGATCGCCGCCGCCGGCGGCATCGCCCACGGGCTCGTCGCCGACCTCACGAATGACGAGGACTCGCGGCGCATCGTGTGGGACACGGTGAGCCGGTTCAAGGGTCTGGACTTCGTGTGGAACCATGTCGGCCACCCCGGCCCGGCCGCCGTCGAGGGCATCGACATGAATGCCTTCGACCTCGCCATCGATCTCAATCTCCGCACGGTCCTGCTCACCACCGAGGCGGCCATCCCGGAGATGCGCGCCCGGGGCGGCGGCAGCCTGCTCTTCACCGCCTCCACCTCGGGGCTCCAGGGCTCCTCGTACAGCCCGGTCTACTCGATGTGCAAGTTCGGGGTGGTAGGGTTCGTCAAGAGCCTCGCCGTGCGGCTCGCCCCCGAGAAGATCCGCGTCAACGCGGTGTGCCCGGGGCCCATCGACACGCCGATGCTGCGGGTCTTCGTGGCCCGGCCGGATCAGAAGTCGACGGCCGGCATGGACCCGGAAGACCTGGTGCGCCGGCGGGCCGCCGGCGCGGTGCCGCTCGGCCGCACCGGCCGGCCCGAGGAGATCGCCAACGCCGCGCTCTTCCTCCTGTCCGACGAGGCGTCGTTCATCACCGGCGCCGCGCTGCCCGTCGACGGCGGGGTGACCGCGGCTTGACCCCTCGCTCACCTTCACCCTCCCGGTGGAGGGAGCGATTCAGACGCCCTGCATCACGAACTGGATCTCGTCCCGCCCCGTAGCGGGCCGACCGGGTATCCGACCAGGAGGCATCGATGCCGACCCACACTCCGCTGGCCCCGCAGATCGAGCAGTTCATCCACGACAATCCGCAAGGGGTGCTGACGTCGTTCCGGCGGAACGGCCTGCCCCAGCTCAGCATCGTCACGGTCTACCCGCGCGACGGCGGCGTGGGCATCTCGATCACCGAGAACCGGATGAAGTTCAAGAACCTGCTGCGCGACCCGCGCTGCTCGGTGCTGATCTCCCACGCGGACTGGTGGTCCGGCTTCCTGGTCTTCGAGGGCAAGGCGGAGCTCACCCACTCGGGCAACACCGACCCCGAAGCCCTCCGGATGGCCCGCCGTCATATCTACAGCGCCACCACCAGACGGCGCAGCCGGGACTGGGACGAGTACGACCGCATCGCGGCGGCCGACAAGCGGGTGGCCATGGTGCTGCGCCCCGACCACGTCTACGGCACCGCGCTCGCCAAGATGCGCGAGGCCCTGGCCAAGTAGCCCGGGAAGGGAGCGGAGCAAGGCGCCGCGGGTTGGAGTAACATCCCCCAGCAACCGACCACCCGACCCCTTGCACTGGAGGCCTCGACATGAGCCACAACGGCCACCTGGACGCCCGGACACTTCGCGGCCGCCTCACCCACCCGGTCATCGACGCCGACGGCCACTGGCTGGAGTACGCGCCGGTGATGCGCGAGGAGTTCCGCCGCATCGGCGGCGAGGCCGCCGTCGAGGGCTTCACCCTGGCCAGCCAGCGCGTGCCCAATTCCCTGAAGATGACCGTGGCGGAGCGGGCGCGGCGCCGGGTCGGGCAGGAGGCGTTCTGGTCCTCGCCGTGCGAGAACGTGCTCGACCGGGCGACCGCCATGATGCCGCGGCTCATGTACGAGCGCCTGGACGAGCTGGGCATCGATTTCTCCGTGGTCTACCCGACCGCCGGCCTCAGCTACCATCGCATGCAGGACACGCGGCTTCGCCGGGCCATCTGCCGGGCCTACAACGTCTTCGCGGCCGAGCAGTTCCGCGGGCTCGAGGATCGCGTCATCCCGGCCGCGATCATCCCGATGTACACGCCCGAGGAGGCCATCGAGGAGATCGAGTTCGCGGCCACCCAGCTCGGCTACAAGGTCGTCATGGTCGGCGGCATGATGCGGCGGCCGGTGCCGGCGCTCGCCGAGGAGCGGCCCGACGCGGCGAGCCTGGTCGAGTGGTACGACGTCGTCGGGCTCGACAGCCCGTATGACTACGACCCGGTCTGGCGCAAGTGCCGGGAGCTCAAGCTGGCCCCGACCTTCCACAACGGCGCCCGTTCCATCCTGCTACGCAACTCGCCGTCCAACTTCTGCTACAACCACATCGGCCATTTCGCCTCCGCCGGCCACGCGGTGGCCAAGGCGCTCTTCTTCGGCGGGGTGACGCGCCGGTTCCCGGACCTCAACTTCGCGTTCCTCGAGGGCGGGGTGGGCTGGGCCTGCATGCTCTACGCGGATCTCATCGGCCACTGGGAGAAGCGTAACGGGCAGGCCATCCAGTCCACGCACCCGAGCAAGCTCGACCGCACCCGGCTGCTGGAGCTGGCCCAGAAGTACGGCCGGCCCGAGCTGATCGAGGCGGTGCGCCGAGGCGAAGGCCTGGAGGGCGATTCGAACTCCACGCTGACCGGCGGGGTGGAGGACGTCGACGACTACTTCCGGTGCAAGATCGAGAAGAAGCAGGACATCCGGGATCTCTTCGTGCCGCGCTTCTACTTCGGCTGCGAGGCCGACGATCCCGCCAACGCCTGGGCGTTCAACACCGGCGCGAACCCGATGCGCGCGCGCCTCAACGCGATCTTCAGCTCCGACATCGGGCACTTCGACGTGCCGGACATGACCGAGGTGGTGCCCGAGGCCTACGAGCTGGTCGAGCACGGCCTGCTCACCGACGACGACTTCCGGGACTTCATGTTCGGCAATGCGGTGCGATTCTGGGGCGAGGTCGACCCGGAGTTCTTCAAGGGCACGGTCGTGGCAGGCGCCGCGGCCGAGGTGCTCGCGCAGCCGGGGGCCCGCCGCTGACCGTCACCGCGGGGCGGACGCGGCGCCTCATGGCGGCCGCGCTCGCGCTCCTCGCGTGGGCGATCACGGCCGCCTCCGCACCGGCGGCCACCTTCCTCGAAGGCACGCACGAAGGCGCCGATTTCCTCATCGGCATGCCGGAGAAGTGGAACGGCGGGCTCGTCATGTTCGCGCACGGCTACGAGGGCGAAGGCGACGGACGCGGGAGCGTTCGCGCCTCGCCGCTCGCTAGCCATCTCGACGCGCGCGGCTACGCCTGGGCCGCCTCCGGCTATCGCAGCCGCGGCTATCGCCCGGACTGGTTCCTGGCCGACGTCGCCGCCCTGCGCACCCGCTTCATCAAGCAGTTCGGCTCGCCCAGGTGGACCGTACTCCACGGCCAGTCGATGGGCGGCCACGTCACGATCGCGTCCCTCGAGCTGCATCCGGAGATCTACCAGGGCGCGCTCATCGAGTGCGGCATCGTCGACGGTGTGGGCCTGGTCGACTGGCTGTATGCCTACACCGCGGCCGCGGAGTATCTCTCCGGAGTGCGCCTGCTCGACGCGCCGGATCGCCAGGTGTTCAGCGCGCTGGTCAACGGCCCCTGGCTCGACGCCTTCGGCACCCCCGGCAGCTACACGGATCGCGGGCGACGCTTCGACAGCGTGGTGAAGTATCTGGTGGGCGGCGACTTGCCCCTCCGCGCCGAGGGGATGCCCCAGCGCTACATCATGAATCTCAACTCCCGAGACCCGGGACCGGATCGCGCGCGGGAGTTCGCGCGCCACGCGAGCACCGCGCACATCCGGTATCAGATCGACCCCGGCCTCGGCGTGACGGACGACGAGCTGAATCGGGGCGTCCGCCGGATCCTGCCCGCGCCGGGCGCACGCTCACGCGAGGGCAATCCGGTGTTCGCCGAGCTGACCGGTCGGATTCGCGTGCCCCTCATGACCATCCACGAGACGGCGGACTTCCGCGTCCCCTTCCGCCTGCAGCAGGACTATCGACGCCGCACGGTGGCGGCCGGCACATCGCATCTGCTCGTGCAGCGCGCGGTGCGCTGGGCCGGCCACTGTGCGTTCGACGGTACCGTGCGTGAGCGCGCCTTCGACGATCTCGTCGGCTGGATGGAGCGGGGCGCGGTGCCGCAGGGCGACGACGTGCTCGCCCCGGATCTCTCGACGCTCGGCCTGCGCTGGACTCCGGCGCTGCTTCCGGCGGATCCCCTGGCGCCTCGCGCGCGCTGATCGGCGCCGCGCGGACATGGTGACGACGGGACTTGTCGGCCTGATTCTGCTAGCATCCAACGCCATGATCGACATCACTGCCGCCGTCCGCGCCGACCTGGCTCCCACCGGAACGCTCCGTGCCGCCATCAACTACGGCAACTTCATCCTCGCCACCAAGGACAGGACCACCGGCGAGTCCCGGGGCGTGGCCGTCGACCTGACGCACGAGATCGGCAAGCGGCTCGGGGTCCCGGTCGAGATCGTCCCGTACGACAGCGTGGCCGTGATGGGCGACGCGGCCCCGAGCGGCGCGTGGGACATCGCGTTCCTCGGGTCCGACCCCGCGCGCGAGAAGATCATGAGCTTCACCGCCGCGTACCTCGAGATCGAGGCAACCTATCTCGTGCCCGGCGCGTCGCCGCTGCGCGCCGCCGCCGACGTCGACCGCGACGGCGTGCGGGTGGCCGCGCCGAGCCGCGCGAACTACGAGCTCTACCTCAGCCGCAATCTCAAGCGAGCCCGGCTCGTGTCGACGCCGGGCGCCGACGCGGCGTTCGAGCTGCTGGCGACCGGCAAGGTGGACGCCCTCGCCGGGCTGACGCAGGCCCTGCTCGGCCTCGCCCCGAAGCTGCCGGGATCGCGCCTGGTCGAGGGACGGTTCATGGGCGTGCAGCAATCCATCGCGGTGCCGAAGGGCAAGGACGCAGGGCTGCGCTCCCTGCGGGAGATCGTCGAGGAAGCCAAGAAATCCGGCCTCGTGGCGCGCGCCATCGAGCGCACCGGCGCGCGGGGCGTCTCCGTGGCGCCGCCCGCGACGTAGCGACGGCGGGCGAGACGGGGGAGCGAGGCAAAGGGCCGATGCGCCTGCAGGGTCGGGTGGCCGCGATCACCGGAGGAGCGCTTGGCATCGGGCGCGCGACCGCGCTCCTCTTCGCCGAGGAGGGCGCGATCGTCGCGCTCGGCGACATCCAGAAGGAGGCCGCGGAGGCGGTGGCGCAGGAGATCGACCGGCGCGGCGGCAAGGCGATCGCGGTCGACCTCGACGTGGGCGACGCGGCGCAGGTGCAGGCCTTCGTGGACTCCGTGGTCGCGGCGTTCGGCCGGCTCGACGTCATGTTCGCCAACGCGGGCATCGCCCACTCCGCGCCGTTCCTGGAGCACCCCGAGGCCCAGTGGAACCGGGTCCTGCGCGTCAATCTGACCGGGGTCTTCCTCTGCTGCCAGGCCGCCGCGCGCCAGATGGTCAGGCAGGGAGGCGGCGGCCGGATCATCACCACCGCGTCGATCAACGGCTTTCGCGGCGTCGAGAACCTGGTCGGCTACAACGCAGCCAAGGCCGGCGTCATCGAGCTGACCCGCACCATGGCGGTGGAGCTGGCGCAGCATCGTATCGCGGTGAACGCGATCGCCCCCGCCCAGATCGACACCCGGCTCACGCGGAGCCTGCCCGAGGGCGCGCGGCGCCGGCGGGTGGAGCGGATCCCGATGGGGCGCTTCGGCGAGCCCGACGAGGTGGCCCGGGTCGCGCTCTTCCTCGCCTCCGACGACGCCAGCTACGTGACCGGCCACACCCTCGCGGTGGACGGCGGCTATCTGGCCGGCGGCCTCTGGTCCGTCGCGCCGAGTGGCCCGGCTCCCGCGGTCACGCCGGACTAGCCCCCGCCGCCGCCCGCCCGCGACCGAGCCCACGGAAGGTACGATGGATCAAGCCCTGAGCGACGTCACCGTGCTGGACCTGGGCCAGGTCATCGCGATGCCGTTCTGCACGATGCTGCTCGCCGACCTCGGCGCGCGCGTGATCAAGGTCGAGTCGCCCGAGCGTGGGCGCGAGCGCGTGTCTCTCGGCGTCAAGCGGCGCCGCGACGGCGTCGAGGAGCGGGTGCCGGCCGCGCAGTACCGCGACCGCAACAAGCTCGGCGTCACCCTGGACCTCAAGACGCCGGCCGGCGCCGAGCTCTTCCGTGAGCTGGTGAAGCGCGCCGACGTGGTGAGCGAGAATTTCAGCGTGGGCACCATGGAGCGCCTCGGGCTCGGCTACGAGGACCTGCGTCGGGTGAACCCGCGCATCGTCTACGCGTCGATCACCGCGTTCGGCCAGACGGGACCCTACGCGCCCCAGCGCGGCTACGACATGCTCGCGCAGGCGATCAGCGGGTACATGAGCATCACCGGCTACCCCGACGGGCCGCCCACCCGCTCCGGCCAGTCCATCTCGGACTACTACGCGGGCATGCTCTGCGCCTTCAGCATCGTCTCCGCGCTCCACTACCGGCAGCGCACCGGCCGAGGACAGCGCATCGACCTGGCGCTGCTCGACAGCCTGGTGGTGGCCCTCGACAACCTGGGGGAGCGCTACACGGTGGGCGGCGAGATCCTCACCCGTGCCGGCAACGTCTCGTTCGCCGGCTCCGCCACCGGGATCTATCCGGCCGCCGACGGGCACGTCGCCGTCGCCGCCGCCGCGAGCAACGCGATCTGGGCGCGCTTCTGCGCGATCATCGGCCACGACGAGCTGACCCGCGCGCCCGAGTTCGCCACCGCGGCGGCCCGGCGCGACCGCCGCGACCAGATCGCCGCCATCATCCAGTCGTGGACCGGCCCGCGGGCCAAGGCGGAGGTGGTGCGCATCCTCGCGGCGGCCGGCGTCCCGGCCGCTCCGGTCAACAACGTAGCCGAGATGGTCGCCGACCCGCAGGTGCAGGCCCGCGAGATGTTCGTGGAGCTCGACCATCCCGTCTACGGTCCCCTGACCACGACCGGCACGCCGCTCAAGCTCTCGGAGACGCCGGGCCGCGTCCGCTGGCTGGCCCCCATGCCCGGCGAGCACAACGAAGAGGTCTTCGTCGGCGTTCTCGGGCACTCGCGTGACGACCTCGAGCGCTGGCGCGCCGAGGGCGTGATCTAGCATGGTCGGCGTGTCCTCGAGCGGCGTGGTGATCGTCGGCGGCGGCATCGCGGGAGTGGTCACCGCCTACTACCTGGCCAAGGCGGGCGTCGCCAGCGTCGTGGTGGAGCGCGACGCCATCGGCAGCCATGCCTCCGGCTTCGCCTACGGGGGGCTGAGCCCGGTGACGGGCGCCGGGATCCCCGGGCCCCTCGCCGAGGTCGCCCAGGCGGGGATGCGGTTGCACCGCGAGCTCGCCGAGACCGTGGTCGAGGAGGCGGGAATCGACATCGAGTTCCGGGTGCGCTCCTCGCTGGCCCTGGCATTCACCGAGGCGGAGGCCCGGCGCCTGCACGCCGCGCTACCGTGGCAGCAGAAGCAGCCCGGCTGCGCCGCGCGCTGGCTGGACTCCGCCGAGGCCCGGCGCGTGGAGCCACGGGTCTCGGAGGAGGTCCTCGGCGCGGTCTCGATCGATGGCACGGCCGACGTCGAGCCGTATCGCCTCGTGCTGGCCCTCACCCGCGCGGCCGAGCGACTGGGGGTGAGCGTGCGTCACGGCCGGATCATCGGCCTCCGGCGTGAGCTTGGAAAAGTCACGCACGTGGTCCTCGAGCGGGGCGAGATTCCCTGCGACGTGGTGGTGCTGGCACAGGGCCCGTGGAGCGCGGAGGCGTCGGCCTGGCTCGACCTGCCGATCGAGGTCCGTCCGCTCAAGGGCCAGATCCTGCGCCTGCAGGCGCCGGGCCCGCCGGTGCCCTGCTCGGTCGGCTGGGGTCACAACTACGCCACCACCAAGCCCGATGGCCTCCTGTGGGCCGGCACGACCGAGGAAGAGGCCGGCTTCGACGAGGAGACGACTCGCGAGGCGCGCGACGAGATCGGCGCCGCGCTCGTGAAGATGCTGCCCGCCATGGCCGACGCCCAGGTCGTCCACCAGACCGCCTGCCTGCGGCCGGTGGCCTCCGACGGCCTCCTGGTGCTCGGGCGAGTGCCGGGCTTCGACTCCGTCTACATGGCCACGGGCGCCGGGCGGAAAGGCATCCTGCTCGGCCCGGCGATGGGCCGCGCCGTGGCCGACCTCATCCTGACCGGCAAGAGCACGCTCGCGCTGGAGGCCTTCTCGCCCGCGCGGTTCGCCCGGGCGCCGCGCTGATCCGGCTCACCCGTGACCGGGCGCCCGGCGCACCGGCACGTCGACCGGGACCTTCATCGCCCGGCTGATCCGACAGCCCTCCGCCGCCTCCTGCAGGCGCCCGAGCTGCGCGTCGTCGAAGGTGCCCTCCACGAGGAGCTCTCCCGCGACGCCGGCGATCTGCCCCTGGGCTTCCGTCGCGGTGAGGCGGGCCTGGAGGCCACGCAGCACCCACTGCTGACGCTCGGCGAACCGCCGAACGTTGTTGATGCGTCAGGCGCCGATGGCGCCCAGGAGGAGCTCCGCGGGCGAGGGCGCCTCGTCACCGCCTCCCGCCTCGGCCGGCGCGTCCATCACCAGGCGGTGCGGACCCACCGCCCCCTCGACCTTCATGCCCTTCACCCACTGCACCGTCACCGATCTGCCCATTGGAGTGCCTTTCGCCCGACCGGGGTGTCATGAAGGTGGAAGAAGTCCAGCACGTTGCCGCTCGCGATCCGGAACGCCTCGTCCGCGGGCAGGCCGGCGAGCAGCCGCTCGGCGAACGGGCGCGTGTTGGGCCAGTCGCACTCGATGTGCGGGAAGTCGGTGGCGAACATGACGTGGCGATCGCCCAGGTGGTGGCGCAGCTCGATGGCCACCCGCTCGACGTGCTGCACGCTGAAGAGGATGTGCCGCCGCACGTAGTCGCTGGGTCGCTCCGCGGGAGGCCGGAAGCCGAGCAGGCGCTCGGACCAGTACCGGTGCCGCTCGTACCAGTAGTCGGCTTCCTCCATCCAGAAGGGGACCCAGCCCAGCCGGGTCTCGGCGAAGAAGATCTGGAGATCGGGCAGGCGATCGAACACCCCCGACAGCGTCAGCTGCGCCATGCTCAGCGCGGGCGCGATGCCGAGGAACGGGAGCGCCACCCAATCCACGATCTTGCGCGGGCCGACCTTCTTCAGCATCTCCGGATCGGCGCCGGGATACTCGAACGTCGGCTGAGCGGCGCGCGGGCCGAGCCGGTCGAAGCCGACGTGCACGGTCAGGGGCATCCGCATGGCGATCGCCTCCGCCCAGAACCGGTCGTCCTCCGGCGTCGGGTACGACCGGCCGCTCGGGAACACGCCGAGGTTGACGCCCCGGAGGCCGAGCGTCGCGCAGTGGTGCAGCTCGGCGATGGCGTCGTCGAGACCGGTCCACGGGATGACTCCCAGACCAACTAGACGGTCGCGTGAGACGGGGCAGTACTCCTCACCGAGCCAGTCGTTGTAGGCGCGCACCGTCGCGCGATAGAGATCGTCGTCGGCCATCCCCCGCCAGAGCCGCGGCCCCACCTGCATGTTCGGGAAGAGCACCTCGGCGAGCAGGCCGTCCACGTCCTGCTCCTGCAGGCGCTGCTCGGGCGGGCCGACCCCGGCGGTGTCGTCCACCGTGGCGCCGAACGGCTGCCACGTCTCGTTCGTCCGGCCGCCGCGGAGGTCGAGGAAGGGCGCCGGATAGGGGGCCTGCCCCTCGACGAGGATCGCGTCGCCACCGTCCGGGAGCTTGACGGTCCGCGGCGCGCGCTCCCGGTACCGGGCCGGCATCCGCGGGGTCCAGCGCTCGGGCCGGACCTCGAGATGCCCGTCGCTGGAGATCAGCGGTGGAAGCGCAGGCGGAGCCATCAGCGGAACCGCGCGATCACGTCCTTGCCGTAGCGCAGGACGTCGTCGGGCGTCTTGACCTGCGCGGGCAGGCCCGCCGCGGCGCTGACGGGCACCGCGACGCGCGCGACGCCCTGCCGCGCCAGCGCCGCGATCTCGGCGACGTCGGTCGGGGCCGCGACCGTGATCTCGATGGCATCCGGGTCGCGCCCGGCCGTCTCCGCGGCGCGCCGCATCTCGTCGAGCAACCCGGGCGGCGGCGTGCGGGCGGGGAAGTAGCCGTCGCCGAGCCGCCCGGCGCGCCGGGCCGCGGCCACGGTGTCGCCGCCCACGACGATCGGGATGCGGCGCCCGGGTGGTAGCGGTCGGCAGAACACCTGGTCGAACGAGATGAAGCGCCCCTTGAACGTCGCGCACTCCTGGCTCCAGAGCGCCCGCATCGCCGCCACGTACTCGTCGGTGCGCGGTCCGCGGTCCGCGAAGGGCAGTCCGAGCGCGGCGAACTCCTCGGCGAGCCAGCCCACGCCGATGCCGAGCAGCACGCGGCCGCCGCCCGCCAGGTGATCGAGCGTCGCCACCGCCTTCGCGGTCACCACCGGGTTGCGCTGGGGCAGGATGAGGATCGCGGTGCCGAGCTTGATCGTGCGCGTGGCCGAGGCGACGTAGGCCAGCCAGATCAGCGGGTCGGGAATGGGATAGTCCTCGAGACCCGATCCCATGCGCCCCGAGGGCGAGTACGGATAGCGGGACTGATAGCCGTGCGGCACCACCACGTGCTCCACTGTCCAGATCGACTCGAAGCCGGCGGCCTCGGCGGCCTGCGCCAGCTCCACCGCGGCGGATCCATTGCTGTAGCGCCCCAGGCTCGCGTATCTGAGTCCGAACTTCATGGCTGTCCCCCTTTGCAGGTGAGGGCCGCGAGCACCCCGACGTCGGGGAGCGCGGACAGGTACCGGAGGGTCTCGAGGAGCCGCCCGACCTGCGCCGCCGGCAGCACGACACCCGCGAGCCGCCGGAACTTCTCCTCTACCTCCTGCCGAGAAACTGGGCGGCCTGGGGTGCCGCGGGCGGCGCGCACGACCTCGTCGAGCACGCGGCCGTCAC
>Ga0335085_10003819_pt1 | contig 25585 bp, 27 predicted proteins | sample Lox_Sample_45_FD_206712 | JGI IMG/M metagenome (GOLD analysis project Ga0335085, IMG submission 206712) | Soil microbial communities from Loxahatchee National Wildlife Refuge, Florida, United States - Lox_Sample_4.5 | ecosystem: Environmental > Terrestrial > Soil > Wetlands | place: USA...
TGGATCGGGTCGATTTCAGGTTCAAGCAAGGGACCGAGATCGTCATGCAGAGGAGGCGCCAGTGGCTGCAATAGTGGGACCTGGCCTGTTCGGGCGTTTGGTTCGTCGAGAGCACGTAAACCTACTGGCGAGAGACAGGAGTTCACGATGAACGTTGGAGCCATGCAACACACGATTTCCGTGCCTGATGATCTGCAGCCCCACCCGATCGAGGAAAACCGCGAGGAATTGGACGAACTATTTTCCCGTTATCGGGTCCGCCTCTATAACACCGCATTGAAACTCTCGGGGAATCCAGATGACGCGGAAGACATCCTGCAGGATGGCCTGCTCGCCGCCTTTCGCACATTCAAGACGTTCCAAGGCCGTTCCCAACTTTCTACGTGGCTCACCCGCATTGTTATTAACGTAGCGTTGATGCGCCGGCGACGAAACCGCGTCTGCCTGATGGTTTCTATTGATCATAGTGTTAAGCACAACCATCAAGTCGCAGCGGCCGACTTTCGCGACCCTGGACCCAACCCGGAAGAGATCTACGCACGGCAGGAGCAATTTCAGTGTCTACAACGAGTATTACAGACCATGCCTAAGGCCTACCGGGAAGCCCTGCGGCTCCGTCACCTTGAAGGCATGTCGGTCAGAGAAGCGGCGGAAGTGATGGGTTTGCCGACGGGCACTCTCAAAAGTCGACTCCACCGTGCGCGTCAATGGCTTAGCCGGAACTGCCGCGGATGGCTGGCCGAGGCAGGGATTCTTGCAAATTCGCTTTCGGCAACAGCCAGTTAGCCGGAGATCAGAAACCTATGTACATCATCCTGGAGTACACCGTTTGCGTGGCAATGGTTGTCGTCGTCGCGACACTTCTGTGTGGGGCCTGCGCCGCACTTGTGCTGATCGAAGAAGCAGCACGGTTATCCACCGGCATGATGGGTGCTTTGATGCGCCGTCGCGTGCGAGTCGTGAGGTCAGCAATTCCCCTGAGTATGCGTCTGGGATAGGCGATGCAGTAAGGGGAATATGTACGCATATCGCTGTTTTGCAACCTGGAGGTACGAAGATTATGGACACTATGATTGCACCTACTCCCGTAGAAGCGGGCTCTGAAACTCAGAGTTCGATGTTGGCGGCGTTGCTGGGCAAGATTGTCCGGCGGGAAGCGCGCGTCGGGGTTATCGGTCTTGGGTATGTCGGCCTGCCACTGGCAGTAGATCTGGCACAAGTCGGCTTCTCAGTGACGGGATTCGACCTCGACCGCAGGCGCACAGACCAGGCCAATCGCGGGAGCAGTTACATCGCGGATGTGGACGACCAGACTCTGAAACAACAGATCCAGCATGGTCGTTTTCACGCCACAGACGACTTTGCTGAACTTTCCGATTTGGATACGGTCTCCATCTGCGTTCCGACTCCTCTGAGCAAAACCAAAGAGCCGGACCTCTCCTACATCATCCAGGCTGTCCAGTCTGTCGCCGACCACTTGCATCTCGGGCAACTGGTCGTGCTCGAGAGCACGACCTACCCGGGTACGACGGAAGAAGTCGCGTTGCCCATGCTGGAGAGCAGCTCTCTTACTGTCGGAAAAGACTTTTTCCTGGCCTTTTCGCCGGAAAGGGTAGACCCCGGCAACGCCACCTATCAGACGGGGAACACCCCAAAAGTGGTCGGCGGAATCACACCGCGATGCACCCTGGCGGCGACAGCGCTCTATAACCTTTGCACAAGCCGCGTGATCAAGGTTTCCTCAGCACGGACGGCCGAGATGGTGAAGTTGCTCGAAAACACGTTTCGTAACGTCAACATTGGCCTGGCCAACGAGATGGCCCTGCTTTGCCACAAATTCAACCTTGATGTCTGGGAAGTGATTGAAGCCGCCAGCAGCAAGCCTTTCGGTTTCATGCCGTTTTATCCCGGTCCGGGCCTGGGCGGACATTGCATTCCCATCGACCCGGTTTATCTCACCTGGAAGGCACGCGCGAATGGCTTTGAACCACGGCTGATCGAAGTTGCCCAGCAGATTAACAATCGCATGCCCCACCACGTCGTGGACCGCATCGGCGTCGCCCTGAACGATCAAGGCAAGCCGCTAAAAGGCTCGCAGGTCCACATCCTGGGTGTGGCTTACAAGCGTGACGTGGCGGATGTGCGGGAATCTCCGGCGCTGGACATCATGCACCTGCTGGCGGAAAGACAAGCTCGACTCTCCTACAGCGATCCTTACGTGCCGCGGCTTTCGGAAGCCGGACTTGAACTCGAGGCTGAGCCGCTGTCGGCGGTAAGCGAAAAGGATTGTGTGGTCATTGTCACCGACCACAGTTGCGTCGATTACCAAAAGATCCTTCGGGTAGCGCACTTGATAGTCGATACGCGAAATGCTCTGCGCGGATGCAAAGACGAGAAGATTTTCAGGCTCTAGGAGTGAACTATGGCTAACCGGCGAGAAAGATTTATTGTTGTCGAACGATGGGCGCAGCAACGTTGCCCAAGCTTCTCTCCTTGGCGGATTGGGAACAGTCTTTTCAATTTGGAGGTCAGCTCGCGGAATCTCGCGCTCTTCCTTGCCCTGATGGTTGGGGCGGCTTCGGGATTCGCCCAGACCGCCAAAGTCGCTGTACCGGAGCCAGCGACGGCTTCAATTGAAGGGATAGTCGCGGTCGCGGGACAGGGACAAGTGGAAGCCGTTCCGGGCCAACTCGTGAAACTGACCGACCCCTCGTCAGCGCTCAATCCCCTATCGGTCACAACTGATGCTGAGGGGCGCTACAGGTTCACTAACTTGTCCCCCGGTAGCTACACGTTAGAAACACGCCTGGAGGGTTTCAAACCCGTAGTCGAAACGGTTGTCCTCAAACAGGGAGACGCCAAGATCGAGAACATCAGTCTGGAGTTGGATAAGGTCATTCAAAAGATCGAGGTGCGGGATAAGGCCGCGGCGGTCTCTACCGAGAGCAGGGATTCAACTGCCACGGTCAGTACCCGGCAATTCACCACCCTTCCGCTGGCCGAGCAAAAATTCACGGCCGCCCTTCCGCTGGTCCCGGGTGTGGTGCGAACGAGCGACGGCAAGGTTAATTTCAAGGGGGCACCGGAGAACCAGGGCATGCTCCTGATGGACTCGGCGCACAACGTTGATCCAGTGACGGGGAGTTTTTCGATTCCGATACCTCTCGATGCCATTCAGACGATGAATGTCAACGAGACTCCTTACAGCGCCGAATACGACGGTTTCTCGGGCGGCTTGACAACCATCGAGACCAAGCCACCCTCCGGCGATTGGCACTATGGAGTGATGGACTTCCTTCCGGGATTTCGGGGCAAGGCAGGCCATCTCGTCGGTGTCTCAGGGTTTACCCCTCGCCTGTATTTCGGCGGACCCGTTGTCAAAAACAAACTCAACTTTTCGGAAGCGCTTACGTATGACCTGAAGAAGATTCCGGTCCGAGGACTGGCCTGGCCCCACAACGAGACCAAGCGCCAAGGGTTCGACACGCTGACGAGCTTTCAGGCCATCCTCTCACCTCAGCACCTTCTTTCGGCGAACATCAACGGATTTTCGAACCGCCGTCAGTTCGCAGACATCACGGCGCTGGTTCCCCAGGCCGCCTCGTCGGACCAGGGGTGGAAGGGCGTGTCGATCGGGGCCACCGATAGCTACCAGTTCAGATCCGGCGCGCTTCTAAGTACGACGTTTCAGTACACTCGGTTTGACAGCAACGCCCACGGCCAGGGGCCCGCAGACATGCTTATTACCCCAGAAGGGTGGGGCGGAAACTTCTTCAATACTTGGTCGAGGACCGCCAATCAGTTCGAGCTGCGGCCGCTGTACAAATTCCCGCTGAAAAAGTGGTGGGGCCGCCACGAGTTGAAAGTGGGGGCAGATCTCGGCCATGCCTCCTACCATGGGACCAGCTACTCACACCCTGTTCAGCTATTTAGACAGGGCGGCTCTCTGGCCGAGCGAATCGACTTTCAAGGAGGCGGCCATCTCCACGCCCAAGGTACCGCCGCGGGTGAGTTCGTCCAGGACGATTGGAGGCTCAATGACCGTTTGACGCTGGACCTCGGTGGCCGCCTGTCCAGTTATTCCATCGGCCGTTCGGCCTCCTTCGAACCCCGCGCTGGCTTGGCGTACTCGCCGGGCGAAGACCACAAGACGATCATCCGTGTCGGTGCCGGTTTTTTCTATGGCGTCGTGCCGCTGCAGGCCGCAGATTTTCTGGATAACCCGACACGGGTCGCGAGCTTCTACGGCGAGAACGGGTCGTTGCTCTCGGCACCGCTCGTGTTCCAAAACGCCTACGTGGCCAGTATTCGCGGCGATGGATTTGTCCCGGTCGGCCGCCGCTTCGACACCAACCCGCGCAATTTCACCGGGAACTTCGAGGTGGACCGCGAACTTCGGCGCGGCATGGTAGTCAGAGCCAGCTATCTCTACAGCCGGACCCAGGACCTCGATTTCGTGACTTCTGTCCCAGGGGTTCCCGGCGGAACCTCTCTGCTCGGGCTGGCCAATAACGGCGGTTCGCACTATCACCAGTTCGAAACGACTCTGCACTACCAGCCCAGCGAGCGGACCGAGCTTAATGTGTCCTATGTCCGGAGCCAGGCGCGCGGCGATTTGAACGCTCTTTCTGACGTTTACGTGCCACTGGAGCAACCGGTGATCCGTCCCGATTTCGACCGCATCCTTAAGCAGGACATGCCCAATCGGGTCATAAGCTGGGCAGTGATTCCTTTGCCCCGGAATTTCACGGTAAGCCCGGTGGTCGATGTCCATTCGGGTTTACCTTTTTCGCAAATTGATACTTTCCAGAACTATGTGGGCACGCCTAACGCTCAACGGTACCCTGGATTCTTCTCGCTTGACCTGAAGGTGTACCGCGAATTCAAGATCGGCAGCCTGCCCCTGATGGGAGGGTTGAAGGGCGGCATCAGGGAACGCAAACTCCGCTTCGGTATATATACCCTTAACCTTACGAATCACGCCAACCCGCTGGAGGTCTATAACAACGTCACGTCTCCGAATTTTGGTCACTTTGTGGGATTGCAGCACCGTGTGAACGGTTTGGTGATTGATATTGTGAATTGACCGTATTGGGCTTGAGCTTTGAAAGCCAGGCAGGAAAGCTCGAAAGCCGGCGGAAACGATAACGACCGATGAAACAGGAAACGAGCAGTTGCGGTAACAACTCGAAGGGAGCCCCAATGACAAAGATCATTACAGCACTGATCGTCCACCGAAATTCCGAAACGCTGGCTACGCTCAAAGGAGCTTTGGAGCGCCAGGGTATGTCCATCGTGCATGCCGATTCGCGGGCGCAGGCCAAGCGAATGCTGGGTGGGCAAAACCCCGTCCCGCTGGTCTTCACGGATGTGCAACTGCCTGACGGCACGTGGGCCGACATCCTGGCGGAGACCGAAAGGGCGGCTCAGCCCATCAATGTGATCGTTGTGTCGCGTATCGCGGATACGCGTTTTTACGTCGAGGCCATAGAAACCGGCGCCTTCGATTTCCTTGCACCACCCTTTGTCGCCGACGACCTGGCTTACGTGGTGCGGAGCGCCCTCGACAATGTCGCCGCGCGCCGCGACGCCCGGGTTCAGCCCGCGCAGACTGCGTAAAACGGTGGCGCGACGTCACATCCTGGTGGAGCCTGGAATTGACTTGTACAGAAGGGAAACAGCTTATGGCAGCAAATCATAGTTGGTCAAAAAAGGCCCTGATGGCCATCGTCTTGTTTGGATTAACGGTGTCGGGGGGCCTGGCAGCAGACAAAACGAGCACGGGCGGAGTCTCGCAAACCCTTTCACCGCTCCAGGGCCGCCTTCAAAACATGACGGGCGACGACTTGTTCGCGAAGCTTCTGGAACATAACCGCATGCGAGACCGGCGCTTGCAGCAATACTCGGCCTCAAGGACGTACGCAGTGACCAACGATAAAGGCAAGGTCTATGCGGAAGAGACCGTAAGAGTGGAATACCAGGCACCTGACCACAAGACGTTCGTCACCAATTCTGAACAGGGCTCCGCGGTCATTCGTGACCTGGTTCTCAAGCGCCTGATCCAAAGTGAGTCGGAGACCTCTTCCGGGCGCGCGCATCGCGACAGTTCGATCAAGCCGGCAAACTACGAGTTTGAACTGCTCGGAGGGCAGGATTTGGGGCCATACCACTGTATTGTCGTTGCCGCCCACCCCAAGCGGGAAGACAAATACCTGTTCGACGGGAAGATCTGGATCGACGCGGAGGATTACGCAATTGTCCGGATCGCCGGTCAACCTGCGCAAAAACTCTCCTTTTGGATTACGCGGGCAGATTTCGTGCGGCAGTACCAGAAAATCGGCGACTTCTGGGTCCCTGCGAAGGACGAAACGCTTGTGCACGTGCGGCTTTACGGGAAGAAGATCCTGACCATTGATCATCGCGACTACGCCATCAACGGCGGCCCAGGCGATAGAGCCCGGAATCAGACCACTGAGAACCGAGCGAACGGTGATTCCGCAATTTGCAAGAAGTGAAGGGAAGGGGATTTTGAGGTTGATGAAACGACGGGCCAGCGAAAGTAGCTAAAGAGGTGAAGGACCAATGCCAGCGAATGTGACAAGAACCCAGAAAATTGTTGCCCTGTTGATGATTGTGGTGCTCGGTCTCGCGCTGCGCATCGGCGGCCTGGATCGCGTGGGATTCAACGAGGATGAAGTTCACAAGGCCGAGGCCGGCCGCGCCTACCTTGGCGGGAATTTCCTGGTCAACCTCGAACATCCCATGCTGATGAAGTCGCTGATCGCGATCTCGCTGGCCGCCGCGGACACCTGGAACGGGAGCCTGGGACACTTCCATCAAATCTCAGAGGAAGTCGCCGTCCGTCTGCCCAACGCCATCTTCGGTTCCCTGACGGCGGTCGTGATTTTCTTTTTGGCCCAGGAGTTCTTCGGGTTCGAGGTCGGTATGCTCAGCGCCTTGCTGTGGTCGATCGGAACCATTGCCATTATGGTCAACCGTGAGGCCAAAGAGGACACGCTGCTGGTGTTCTTCACCTGGCTTGCCTATTACCTCTATCTCCGGGCCAAGAAAGTCGCTACGACCGACACCCGGCGGGCGGAGTGGTATTACTTAGCGAGTGGTGGGAGTTTTGGCCTCATGCTGGCCTCCAAATACTTCCCACACTACCTGGGCCTGATCTTTCTTTTCTTCGTCCTACGACGCGACAAGGAGAAGTTTCCGCCGCGCCGGAGGCGCGACACCCTGCTTCTTCTGGGCGCCTGCGCACTGGGGCTCATCCTGGCTGACCCCGTCGTTCTTCTGCCCGGTACTTGGACCTACATGCTTCACTATGTGGGAGAAGGCACCATGACCCATCATGGCTACCTGGTCATGGGGCGCCTTTACTTCGACGATCCGGCACACCTGCGAGGCGGAATGCCCTTCTACTTTTACCCGTTATTTCTGATCCTCAAAACACCGGTTTCAGTCCTTGTAGCGCTACTGGTCGGCTTGGTCGAGGTTTGGAAGCGCCGGGGCGAGCATGGTGCTTTCTTTCTGATCTTCATGTTCCTGTTCTGGATTGTGCCCTTCTCGCTGCTCAGCGCCAAATGGTTGAGATATATGCTCTCCTGGATGCCCACGGTTTACATGATAGCCGCCCTGGGCGTCTTCAAAATTTTTACTTGGACTTCAGCCCAGGTGGGGCAGAGGAATCGCCGGTGGGTTCCGGCGCTGGCCGTGGCGGTCGCACTAGTTTTTCTGGTAGAGCCAGCCTCGATGAGCGCTCAGAACGCCCCCTATTACACTCTCTACCTTAATCCTTTGGGACTGGGTCGCACTGCGTACTATTTCCCCCACGACGAGATGAATGACATGGGGCTGCGCGAGGCCATCCAGCAGATCTGCATGCGTGCGCCCAAAGGGACGAGTGTCGGCGGCCAAACCGCACCGGTCTTCGCCTACTACTTCCACAGGTTCGGCCGTAACGACTTGCGTTATTTCGATCTCTCTGACCAAGCCCAGAGGATGGAAGCTCCTCCCATGGCCTATATCGTCGTCCAGGACGGAAGAAAGTACTACGAGAATATCTCTTTCATTCAAAAGGTCGAATCTTACCAGACGCCGATACAGACGGTTGAGATCGGCGGAGCTCCTGCGGTGCGCATCTACCGCGACGAAACGTTTGCAGAGCTGAGGATTGGTCGATGAAGAAAACTTTCCATCAGCTACGGCCGCTGGCATTCATCGCGAGCTTCGCGTTGTTCGGCTATGTGCTGCAGCGAAGTGGTCCCGAGGCGGTTTTCCATAAGATCCGCCTGCTGGGATGGGGCTTTGGCTTCCTGATCCTGCTTTCAGGCGCCAGGAATCTCTTAAGGGCAGTAGCCTGGAGTTATTGCGTCCCGACCCCAGGACTTCGCCCAAACCCGCTCGACCTCTTTGGACCGAGGGTGATGGGCGACGCGATGTATGACCTTACGCCGGCAGGACCCTTGCTCGGCGAGACCGCCAGGATCGCTGTGACCTCAAGGTTGATTCCGGGGGACGCGGGCGCCTCTTCCGTAGTCATCGAGAACATCGTCTACCTTCTTGCCGCTGTGTTGTTCATCCTGAGCGGACTCATACTGGCGTTGCTCAAGCTTACTACGCCCCACGGGTTTCGTTTGATCAGTGGCGAACTTGTGATTTGCTGCCTTGTTTCGATCGCAGTTGCATGGTGGATTATCGGCCGGCGGATATTGGTTTTGGGAAGAACGCTCGACTACCTCAAGCGCGTGGGACTGCGGTGGACTTTTCTCGATCGTTACCAACACTACTTGCGTGCTGTCGAGCAGGCCACTTATGACTTTTTCCTGACTCGCAAGCGTATCTTTCTTGCCGTCCTGGGAATCGAGATCATCACCAATTTCACCGGCGTCTGCGAGGCCTACTTCATTCTCAAAGTCACGGCGGCACATACTTCGCTTTTCGCCGCTTACCTTGCCGAATCCGCAAGCCGTGCTGCCCAACTTGCCTTTTGTTTTATTCCGCTGGGATTAGGGGTGCAAGAAGGAGTGGCCGCGGCCACCCTGAAGGGGCTTGGCTATGCTGCAGCCGAAGGTGTTTCCTTGGCCATTATCCGCAAGATCCGCACGGTGTTCTGGACAACCATTGGACTGCTTCTGGCGGCTAAGTACTCAATTGCCCCACCGGCAGAAGAGGGGAGCACAACCTAGCCATGAGGCAACTCATTGTCAACGCCGATGATTTTGGACTTACCGAGCAGGTGAGCAGGGGCATTGTTGATGCGCATCGTGAGGGCATTGTCACTAGTACGACCCTTATGGCAAACGGCGGAGCCTTCGACGCTGCCGTTGCCATAGGACGCCGGGAGTACCAACTGGCTATCGGAGTGCATTTGAATCTCACGCAAGGCGTGCCAGTTTCGCCGGCGGTGAAAATTCCCACTCTCGTCAACCGCCAAGGGCGGCTGCACTTGAGTCCTCGTCGTCTCGCCCAGGGCATTGTGACCCGGCAAATTAATCTGGCCGAAGTCGAAAGTGAGCTACGACAGCAAATTTGCAAAGTGTTGGGCGCCGGGATCCTGCCGACACACCTCGACGGCCATAAACACGTGCACGTTCTGCCCGGCGTTTCGGACGTCGTCCTTCGTCTGGCGCAGGAGTTTTCCATCCGGAGCATACGCTGCCCGTGCGAGGCGGCTCCCCCGTTGCCAACTTTGCTGCCCAAAGGAAATTCCCGCACGGCGACCGCCAAGCAGTATCTCTTGGGCCGGGCCGTTTCTCTCTTTGCCCGGCGCTTCAGGGAGAAATTGACGAAAGCCGCGCTGCTCTCTCCCGCGCACTTTTGTGGTCTTAGCCAGACCGGATTCTTGGATGCGCAAATCATTCTGGACATCCTGGGGGACCTGCCAGAAGGCGCGAGTGAGCTGATGTGTCATCCCGGGTACCTTGACGCGGATCTTGCGAAGACCGGCACTCGATTGCTGGCCCAGCGTGAGGTTGAAATCCGAGGGTTGACCGCACATCCGGTGAGGAAACTCGTGGCTGATCGTGGAATTCAACTGATCAACTATCTCTATCTGCAGCTCGAAACAAACGCACGCCAGCGCGAAGTTGCGGCGCAAGAAGTAACAATCGGGTTCTCGAGAATCAATCGTGGATCACTTCAACAAGGATGGTCAACAAGATGAATCGTGACATTAAATTCTCCATCGTCGTACCGCTTTATAACGAGGCCGCAAACGTCACCCCGCTTTACGTGCGCTTGACTCAGGTAATGACGGGGCTCGACGAACCGTATGAGATTGTCTTCGTCGACGACGGCAGTAAAGACAACACTCTAAGGACGCTCTATGAAATCTGTGAGAGCGATTCCCGCATAAGAGTTGTTGCGTTGCGCCGCAATTTTGGCCAAACTCCGGCGCTCAAGGCAGGCTTTGATGCCGCCTGCGGCGAGATCATCATCTCCATGGATGGCGACTTACAGCACGACCCGGAGGAGATCCCCACCTTCATTGCCAAAATCGAAGAGGGATATGACATCGTGAGCGGATGGCGAGCCGAACGGCGGGATACCTGGCTGACGCGCCGTCTGCCGAGCCGCATCGCGAACTGGACGATGGCCAAGCTCTCCGGAGTGGAAGTCCATGATTTTGGCACGACCTTTAAGGCCTATCGGCGAGAAATTATTCAGAACATTCCACTCTATGGTGAATTGCATCGGTTCATCCCGGCTCTCGCCGCATCGTCGGGAGCACGGATTACGGAAATCCCGATCAATAACCCGCCGCGCCAGAACGGCAAGTCCAACTATGGACTGTCGAGAACGCTCCATGTGTTCCTGGATCTCCTGAGCACCAAGTTTCTGCTCGATTTCTCAACCCGGCCATTGCATTTCTTTGGCTTGTTGGGGTTGCTGCTTGCCGGGCTGGGCTCCTTCCTTGGCTGTTTCCTGGCGTTCAAGAAGCTGGTCCTCCACCAGGTGATCATGTTGCAAAACGGACCGCTGATGTTTGCCGCCACGTTGCTCATTTTGGTGGGGGTTCAGACTCTCTGCTTGGGGCTGGTGGCGGAGATTCTGTCGCGCACGTATTACGAATCACAGGGTAAGCCCATCTATGCCGTGCGAGAGATACGAAGCGGCAGCCTGCCAACAACTCGCGTCCCTGAATCCGACCTTGAAGGATTTCCGAATGGAGTGGACGAAGGCCAAACCATCCTTGGCACTCGGTAAGAAAGTAGTCTGGGACGGGGCGCAGTTGAGGTGTGAACTTCTCCCGCGACTCAACAGACCGCGAGAGAATCGAATGGCAAAGACAAACGGAGAGCGGCATGCGGCCAAATAGATTGTGTAAGGCGATTTTGATAGGGATCTTCCTCTTCGCCTTGCCTGGAATCGCTGCCGCGCCAGACGAGCGGAGCAGCAGAAGCGATCACCGCGACATTGGTAACGAGACGATCGTGGTTAGCGTGTGGGCGGCGGCCGACAGCCCTTCTGAGGAGTCGCTGTCACGAGGTTTCGCGGTTGCTGGTTTGAAAGCCACTACCTCGCTCAGGGAATGGCAGCGGCGCATTGCCTACAACATCCAAATTCACCTCCCGCTCTGCGAGCCCTGCATAGCCGTCGATCGTGACCAAGCGGCTGACGCCGTGAGTTTGGCGAAACTGGCTGCCTCGACCAATGCTGATCGGGCCGCGCTGCAGCAGCTCCTGAATCTATCCGAGAGTCTCCGGCGCTGGAGCGATGCACTGGTAGAAGGCAATAGAAATTGGAGGCTGGGACAGTACTACATGTCTCCCACGGCGCTGACCGATGACCCATTGTTTAAGAGAACCGAACAGTGCGCAAAATTTTTGGGTTCAATGTTGGCGAGTGGGCAACTAGCGGAAGATCGCTCGTGCCAATGAAGGGGTCAATGGAAACCCAATAGACAAATGAGGGAGAACCCGAATGACCATAGAAATTCAAGAGCCGCAAAATGCCGAGACGACTGTTCAACCATTTCGAGTAGACGTTCAGCTTCACGATCTGCTCAAGAAGCCTCACCCGACCCGACCCTCTGTTCCACGTCCGGCCATGGATGCGCCTGAAAAGCTTCCCGAGCCTGTTTTCCCCCAGCGTCCGGAGCTCCTTACTCATGGGAGCATAGCGAGTTTCATCGGGGAACCCCACATCCCTCCTGCTCGAAGGCACTGGTCCGCTCCGCTAATCTACCGCGCCATACGGGGATGGGGATTGCCCTACCTCAAGTCACGCCTGCTGCCCGGAGATTTCCACCCGATCATTTCTTACCTGTTCACGGAGTTCAAGTGCAATCTGGATTGCCACTACTGCTGGGCTTTCGACAATCGCGTCAAGGGAATGAGCGAAGATGTCGCAAAGCGATCCATCGACTGGTTGCACTCCACAACCTGTCGCGTTCTGGCCCTCATGGGAGGCGAGCCGCTGCTGCGTCCGGCTTTTGCCCACAAGGTGATCTACTACGCCGCGAAGCGGGGCTTCTGGGTCTACCTGCCCACCAACGGCAGGCTCATGCGGCCTGAGGTTCTCGATCGAATCCTGGATGCAGGAGTGGCCACAATCAACCTTGCCGTGGATACAGTGAACGAGAAGCCCGGGCTACCGAAAGCACTCAATCCCATCCGCAGAAATTTTGATTACCTGGTGCGAAAACAATATGCCTATGGGGCTACGGTCTTCTTTAATATCAACATCTGCCGCAACAACCTGGACGACGTCAAGGCCCTCACCGAAATTGCGCACGACAACGGGATTGCCACGGACTATCACATCAACGAAGAACCCATGATCGAGCAGGACCACTTCAAACACGCGGAAGAAAACCCCACATACATCGGGCCGGAGGACTGGGCGAAGATCGATGGAGTGCTGGACTGGCTGATCGAGAAGAATTGCAGTGGATACAAGATGGTGAACTCGCGGGCTCGGCTCGCAGATATAAAGAAGTTCATGCGGGGAGGGCTGCAATCGTGGGACTGCCGGGCCGGGCAGAACTCCTTGATCATTCGCGTGGACGGCTCCCTGGCGCCCTGTTTCCCGATGTATTCCTCAACTTGCGACTGGGGATGTGCGGGGAACCCGCGCTTCGACAAGCGGGAACTTGGACCCATAAAGAAGGCGTGCCAGCCTCGTTGTTTCTCTACGCTCAACCATAATCTCGCGTTTTGCTACGACGGCGCCCGGGCCATGAAGTGGGTTGCGCGGCAGGCGCTGCGAGGTTTCCAAGGGTTGACCGGAAGTTTTGAGTGACGAGTTCCGAGAGTAAGCGCGGTTCGTCTAATCCATGATCGCGGACCCACCCTGCGAGGTTCATGACGAGCCTCAACAGTGTGCCAGGTGTTTTACGCTCTCCTCCACTAAGCCGGGACGTCTGCACGACATCCGTGTGTGCTAAAAGAACAACGTGCGAGTCCGGTTCTCAACCGTTGCCGGTGAGGTCCTGTGCATCTCCTTAACCGTTGCCATCCCTGGTGCCCGCGGATGGGCGGCCGCCATCCTTCGGGCACCCGCGACCCACTCCCCAACAATGAGATAACCGAAACCACTTGGATAACAATAGCATACATAGCTGCTAAGTATGGCATATAACCTGCACTTACACGGGTCGTGCTAACACTCCCGGCTCTCTACGCTCGAGATCGAGTCAAGGCTGAATTGAGCAGGATGTCTGCGCAACCAGCAAGATTTATTGAAATCGATTGCGACGGCATCCGTTGTGCGACCTGGGTTTCCCATCTCCCGTGCCTCCCCTTACCCCTTTCTCTGTCCTCTGCGGGAGGCTCCGACGAGCTTCCCGCGGCCTCGCCGCAAAGCAAGGAAATGTTTGCGCATGTGTCGGTCAAGGAAGTCTGGCAGAGGGACGGGGTGGGACACCTTCGGTCGAGCGGGTTCAGACTGAACCTTCCAACACAACTTAGAGAGGGATGTAAAGGGTGCGGCAGATTGTTTATTTCCCAAAGGAGAACAAAAGAACTATGAACATTCGAACGATAAGAACTGGTCTGGCCGTCATTGCGTTTTTGGTGATGGCAGCCAGTCTTAGCTTCGCAGGCTGGGGACATTTCCGATTCGGGAAGTCTTCTACGAACACCAAATCATTAACTGTGACGCTCTCAAGAGCCACGCGGCTCAACAACGAAACAGTGTTGGATGCTGGCGAATACACCGTCAAATTCTCCACCGATACTCCATCACCGGAAGTCGAGGTTTACAAAGGCGTAACACTCGTTGCCAAGGCCATTGCCAAGGTAGAGACCCAAACCGAGAAAAATTCCTTCACGTCTGTCGAGCTCGAACAGAAGGAAAACACAGACGTAATTTACGGGATAGCGCCGGAAGGCTTGGCCGAGAGGCTTGTTTTCGCCGAGCCTCAATAGGCTTATGAGCCTCGCCCGGAAGGCAATAACCACGTCGATTAAGGAGGACGCGGGGGCCCGAAGAAGGTGCGCGTCACGCTGCTGTGAATCGGGCGACACAAGGGCCCCCGCTAAACCCAAAGCAGAACTCAGTGAACGAGATCCTATGAGGGTCTCGGTTTTCGCGGGCAAGGAGCAGGTCATTGATGAGGCTGCGGGAGGCAGAGAGCAAGGAATTCTCTGAAGCGTTCGAGGCGCCGCCGTAAGCGGCCACATATGGGAACTGCGTGATGTCGGTCGCCGTCTGCCAACCTGGATCATTGGTTTGTTTCAGGTCGCTTCTTCACTGCCTTGGCTACTCAATGAAGGGAGAGCGTAATAGTTATGGGTAATGGAGATCATGGCTTTGGCTACGAAGTGCTGGGATTGAATGACCCGGCGTCGTTCCAGGCTGCTAACCAGGCGGCTGCCAATTCGACTTATGCACCGGGCCCGCGCGTTGCCGCGCCGGCTCCCCGATACGTTTACGTACAGGCTCCGCCGCCGAATACATTGGCGCAGACGGCGCCACAAAACCGGACGGGCATTTACCTGCTCGTAGCGGCCCTGATGGCCATCTCAATGGTGAACTTGTATCTGGCGTTCACGGCCAGGGATCGGTCGAAAGAAGCTTTATTGAGACAGTCGGACGAGATCAACCTGCTGACCCGTCGCCTCGATTCGAGCGACCAACGCTACGCTCAGATGCTCGGGGAGTTCGAGGTGACCGCTGAGAAACTCGGGCTCACCCAGAAAGAGGCAGCTCGGGCGCAGGGGCTTGCTGCCGATTACCAAAGACGGCAGCAGCAGGCTGTGAGCCAGCTCAATGCCGCCATTCAGGAAAAGGCAAGCGCTTCAGACGTGGATAAGCTCCAGGCCGAGGCAAATGCCAAGATCGGCGGGCTCTCGAGTGATCTTGCCGGCACCAGGAAGGACTTGGAATCTACCAAGGCTGAATTCTCAGGGGCGCTGGCGGGGACAAAGGGTGAACTGACCGGCGCGATTGCGCGCACGCACGATGAACTTGTAGCCCTGGCGCACAAGACCGATCGTGATTATTTTGAATTTACCGTTGCGCGCAAAAGCCGGCAAAGGATTGGCAATTTGACGGTTGAGCTCACCAAGACCAACGTTGGGAAAAACCAATTCACGATCAACCTTTATTTCGACGATAAGCGTACCGAGCGCAAGGATAAGGCCATCTACGAGCCTGTCTACTTCTATATGCAGAGTGCTCCGAGCGCTTTGGAGCTGGTTGTGAACCATCTGGGGAAAAACAGTATTGCAGGATATATCAGCACTCCCAAGGGGTTCTTCGCCAATACGCCCAACATCCTTTCGTCCCGGCCGGGAGCCTAGCCGGTGATCGATATGACGCTCGCCAATCGACAGTGAGGTACGCTCTGGAAACCCATATCGTCTTCATTTGGGATCTCGACGCTCAAGAATCCGCGGTTTGAACAAATCGCTTGTTCATTCTCACCAGGCGCCTGCCTCAAGGCGCCTGGAAAGCTTTTCGGTGGTCGCAGCTCCACCTGGTCCGTCAGAGTAAAGACAAGTTTCTCCCCGCAAATCATCCGTTCGGGTGTTTAGCCGCCAATTCGGCTGCTGGCGGCACATTCCAGAAAAGCACCTGAGTTCGGTGTTGTCTCGCCCGGAACCTCGTTAAGCATTGCCATCTGTGGTGCCCGCGAGTGGGCAGTCGCCAGCCCTCCGGCACCTGGGGACTCGCCCCTGGAATCAGTGCTGATGCTAATCGTTTATTTTTCAGTTCCTTACGGGCTAATCAAGAATGGTAAAGAACCTGCCTATCACGAGGTCATGATAACACCCACGGCGCTCAACCTCCGCGATCAAAGTAAGGCCGAATCGAGCAGGAAGCTGTCTGCGGACTCGGCGAGAGTTATCGCTATTGATCACGACGACATCATTCGTGCGGCCTGGGTTTCTCTTCTTTCTCCCTCCCCCGCTCCCTCCCCATGTGCTGCGGGAAGCTCCAGCGAGCTTCTCGCAGTCTCGCCCCAGAGCGCGGAGAATTTTGTGGAGCTCCCAGTCAACGAAATGGTCAACGGTTCGAGTGTTTCGGGTCGGACGACTCGGTTTGAATTGAGCTCTCGATGCTTACTTCCATTGGGTGTTACCTGGCAGGTCGAGGAGTGATTGCATGAAGAAAGAAACGCAGAGAAACGACAAACCAAATTCCGTTCTTCGTCGGGCGGCGACGGCACAATTGGCGTGCCTCATTGGAATGGGGTTGCTGGCAATGGGTTTGGCCCCCGGGGTTCTGCAATTATCGGCGTACGCCCAGGAAAAAGGGGTAACAGCGGAGTCGGCAGGCACCACTTCCTCGGTGGCGGTGCACGTGCTGGGTTTCGAAGGCGCGAAGCCCAACGCGAATGGCAAATTGGCCATCCAGAGTGCGGGGCTGCAATTTGAGTCCGGAAAAACCAAGGCGCAAGTGGGTTTACCCTCCATCCGAGAAGTCTTCACGGATGACGACAACCGGCTGGTATTCGGCGGCAAGTCCGGCACGCTCGTGAGAGCGGCCATGCCGTACGGGGGCGGGCGCGTTCTGGGCCTTTTCCAGGAAAAAGTTAGCGTTCTCACGGTGGAGTATGAGGACGCGAATGGAGCACTCCACGGCGCCATTTTCAGGCTCCCCAAGGGACGAGCCGCGGAAGTCAAAGGGCAACTGGCGATGGCATTACTGGCCTGTGGCTGCACTGCTTCGGTGAAGTCGATTGATCCGATGCTCAGGCCCATCGCGTGGAGGGCAAGCTCTGAGGCTGAGGCGCATCGGGACGGCCAAAAATTCTCCTCTATTCAAATCGAGCCGGTTGAGTCGGGTGACGTGGCTGTGCCACCGGACTTCCGTATGGCGGTATATGAGTACCTTATCCAGGAAGTTCAGAAGACGGGTAAGTTTGAACACGTGTATCGCAGCGGCGATCGTGCGGCGCGTGTCATTCCCGATCTCGCCGTGCTGCGCATGAAGGTCGAGGGCTTCCGCCAAGGCAGCGAAATGAAACGCGCCGTGACCACCGTCAGCGGAGCCACCTCCATCAAAATGAGCGTGCGCGTGCTAAGTCGCGATGGTCACGTGGTGATGGATCGCACCGAGGAAGGGAAGGTGCGGTTTCTGGGAGAGAACGTCCGCGCCACTTACGATTTCGCGATGAAAACCGCCAAAGTTCTTAAACAGAGTCTCTAGCAGGGTGCGAAGAGTCGTAGCGGCGGGTTTACCCCGCCATCCTGGCGTGGAACAAAGGCGATGGCGACGTAAAGTCGCCGCTACACTGCAAACCACGCGTCTTCTTGCAGCGTGCTGGGCGATTAAACGGACTGTGTGAATCTGAACTGGCCAACGCTCTTGCGGTGGCTATAGGAAAGGCGGATGCATGACAAGCGAGAATGTGCTGATAACAGGTAGTTCGGGCTTTATCGGTTTCCACGTTGCCCAGCGGCTTCTCAGCGAAGGAAAGAACGTGCTGGGACTGGATAACATGAATACTTACTACGACGTGAACCTTAAATATGCCCGCCTCGCACAATTGATGAAGCAGCGGCGGTTTCGCTTTGTCCTTGCAGATCTCACGGATCAAGCGCGAATGGAGCGGCTGTTCGCCGAAGAACCTTTTGATTGTGTCATTCACTTAGCTGCCCAAGCCGGAGTGCGTTACTCAATAACGAACCCGTCTACTTACATTCAGTCAAACGTGGTCGGGTTCGGTCATGTGCTAGAAGGTTGCCGGTATGCGCGCGTCAATCACCTGGTCTACGCTTCCTCCAGTTCAGTTTACGGGGCCAACCTCAAGATGCCGTTTTCGGTCCATGACAATGTCGACCATCCCGTCAGCCTTTATGCGGCCACCAAGAAAACCGACGAACTTATGGCCCATGTCTATGCTCATCTATACCAGCTTCCCTCCACCGGGTTGCGTTTCTTCACCGTTTATGGTCCCTGGGGCCGGCCGGACATGGCGCTTTTTCATTTTACGGAGTCAATCCTGGACGGCAGGCCGATCGAGATTTACAACTACGGCAAAATGCGCAGGGACTTCACTTATATCGATGATGTTGTGGAAAGCATCGTACGGGTCGCGGAGAGAATTCCGCAACCCAATCATCAGTTGAGCGTCGAGGCCTTGGATCCCGGCACCAGTTCCGCACCCTACCGTATCTACAACATTGGGAATAACAACCCTGCCGAGTTGAATGACTTCATTTCGATTCTGGAAGCAAAGCTGGGCAGGAACGCAAAACGCATCCTTCTGCCCATGCAGCCCGGAGATGTGCCAGCCACCTTCGCGGACGTGACGGATACGGAAGATGACATTGGATTCAAGCCCCAAACCCCGCTGCGCGAGGGTATCGGTCGGTTTGTGGATTGGTACCTCAAATACTACCGCCCGGACGAGATACCTGAAGGCCGGAGAGACTTGTGCAGCCAAGTGGCAGTCAAAGCATGAACTTCGCCAGAGACTTACATTAAGGACCAGGGAACAAAGGACTATGCTGACTGTACAACACTGATTGTCTTGGATATTGCGCGAGGTGCAGGCCAGATCGAGAGAGACGGGAACGATTTCAACGAGCAAGAACAGCAAATGGCCCAGGACGAAACGTCGTGGCTCTATGTAGAGGAAGAGCTGGAAGGCGGCTTGAGAGAATGGACCGGGAAATAAAATGAGGGTGCCCCATCACGTCGCAATCGCATTCGTTCGGTTTGGCTCTGCCCCAATCCTTGCCGCGCCCCGGCTTACCCCTCAAACCAATATTGGGCCAACCGCCGACAGACGTTCCATCCGTAAGGTTGTCAGCAAGTTCCTCTTCAGGGCCTTAAAGAAAAACGTTCATGGCGATGGAAAACCTTAGATCGAAACCCGGTCAGGTCTGGCTGTCATGGCCGCGAACGTCGGCCAAGCCGGCCGCCGCAGCCTCTTTCCGGAGAATTCGCGCCATCAAGAGGCTATCAAGAAACTGATCGATGAAACGTATTGGTCTAGAGCCGTTGCCGGCGTGGTCTTGATCGTCTCTTAGGCAGGAACCCATGCAGCGTGTCCGAATCGCAAGAGGTTTTGGGCTGATTGTTTTGATCATCGCGTCCCAGATGCTCGGCTCCGCCCAGTCTTTTTCACCGGCGCCAAGACTGTATCGCGCTAAGCCGGAGGACGTGCCGCGATGGGCGGAGCAGGGCAATTTCCGTTTCATTCGGCTGGACGGCGGGCAAATCGAGAGCTGGAAGGCTGAGCGGACGTGGTGGGGGCGCAAATTTAGTGTCGAAGAGAAGGAGGTATTGGCCCACATCTATGATCGCGATTTCGAGCGAGTGCTCAGGCTGCTCAAGCAGGCAGAGTTCAACTGGATCTGGGTGACTTGGAGCAGCGGCTGGTCGCTTAAGGATGAGCGCGAGAACCGGGAGAACCTGAAAAACGTGATTGCTCGCTGCCATGATAACGATATCCACGTCACGGCTTACCTTTCGGCTTCCAACATGTTCCGCGAGAGCGCCTTCCGCGACGACCCGGAGACGAAGAATTACGGACTGTGGATGCACGGCATCCCATTGTTCTACGCGGGCTTGACCAGGACCGGGCTGCACATCTCATGGGAGCGCCGGCTGGCCGACACACGCAAACCCGGCTGGCGAGCATATCTATTGAAGAAGGCGGAGCTTGCGGTCGACGCGGGAGCAGACGCGATCATTTGGGACAATGTGATCGGATACAACGACGGCATGGCCCAGCTGCTTAATGACACTCAGCGGATGGCGGAGCGGAAGGCGCGGGAAACCGGCCGGCCCAAGGTTATGGTTTATGCCAACATCCATATTGCGCCGCGCCGGTTTGGGCTGAACGACATGGACGAGGTCATCTGGGAGGAGGACGGCAAGGATACACCGGGGGTGTGGAAAGGTAATTGGCAAGTGGGCAATGCGCGCAAAATCAAATTCCTCAGCGGCGAGAAGCAGCTTTGGCAGCCCCTGATGTACGAGAACGACGTTTATCACTGCGGTCGGCGCGAGCGCTGCATCCCCACGCCGGCCGAGCAGAAGCTTTCCATCGCTGAGGCCTATGCGTTCGGCGCCGCCACCTCCCGCAACATCGAGGGCCGATTTCTCTTTGCCCTAATGGAGGGCGAACCGGAAGCCCAGAAGGCTTGGACGGCCATCGCTCAATACAACCATTTTCTGGTCGAGCATCGGGAACTGTATCACCAGGTTGCGCCGGTATCGCGAATCGCCCTGATCTCCGCGGAGCCGCGGAACCGCCTGGCCGACGAATTTCTCAAGCAGAGCGTGTTCTTCGACACCAAAGTGCTCGCGCACCTGGAGAAGGGGATCCCCCTGGACCGGTTCAAGGTGCTGGTGATCCCCGCTGACCTACCCACGCTCAGCGAGGAGCAAAAGAACCGGCTGAAGACGTTCACAGCCGGCGGGGGCGTTATCATTAAAGTCCGAAAGACGGAGCCGGTAATAATGGCTCGTATCGAAGTTACAGCCGGAGGCCCTCGCCTCTGTTTGGAGCCACGCGGCTACGTGCTGGGCCAGTTGACTCGTAAGCCTGACGGTCGGACGTTGATTCTCCACTTGCTCAACTACAATCACCAAGCCACTGCAAAGAACGTGAAAGTCCGGCTGGACCTAAGCGGGTTGGTCCAGGATCTGAGCCGCTGGCAGGTGAAAGTTCTTTCGCCGGACGAGGCGCACCCTCGGCTCGCCGGCCTCTCTCTAAAGGGGAGTGTTAGCGAGTTCACCCTAGACCGGATCGAGCACTATACCGTGGTGACTTTCTCCGCCAGGTCAGGCCGATAGGTTGATCGGACAGCGTCGGCTTGCTGCTCTCTGCGCCACAACCAGATGAGTTATCCTCTTTCGCGTCAGCCGCTATAACCTCTATTATATTGGCAACGACGCAGTCGTTTGGGTTCCATTGGTCGCTACGATTTTACCGTTCGGTGCGCACATTGGGGGGCTGGCCCCAAGGCTCGCGGTACAAGGACGGTACAAGATAAGCATGTTCCCTAACGTTCCGCCGGGTCTTTACGGGGCATTCGTGAGCGACCGCTGCCTTGTATTTTCAACCAGTTCCGGCGGAAAATCGCCCTTTCACGGCGCTAACACGGACTCGGGCCTGCCGCCAAGAGAGCCGCATGCCGCTTCCTAATTCTGCAGCCAGGCTTCATGCCTACGATGAGACGCAACCACACGGCAGGCCAAGTATAGCGATTTTCATAACGCTCCGAGACCATGATGGTCGGACTGCACCGAAGCACTGCACACTTCACGCATAGAAATCCTCATTGATCTGCTTGCAAACGGAACAAAACACGGGATCGCTGGCGCGGTAGCCGCTGATGGGCGAATCAGTGGCCTGGGCCGCCGGTTGGTAACAAGATCGGTCCGCAGTCAGCCGGATTAGGCTCACTACGCTCACGTGGTGATGGGAATGCCCGAGAGCATCAGTGTCTCTGTGCGCCTTTGGCCAGAGGCCGATACGTTAGCTGTGTTACAGATAGAAATTGCTGGTGCCCCGCGCATCATTGAAAGGCCACAGTCCGAGGCAAGTCCTTGCCCATTTCATTGTCCAAAATGCTGCCGACTACGCCCAAATGAGGGTGTTATACCCCACCAATGCCGCCTTAAACCACTGAAAACACACGCACCCGCATCATGACAAGGACATTATGAGTCCGCTGCTCTAACCAACTGAGCTATGGGCCCGTGTTTTATTTTCAATCACTTATAAGCATAATCGCATCTTCTGTCGTCCTTTTGTTGTCCAAAACTTGCCAACACGCCACCTAATCCGTTGCTTACCATCTCTAGCAGGATGCTGAAAAACTCTTTTTCGGGCTAACTATATTGCTAGCCTCGGATGAAAACAAAGGACTTACAGATACCGAAGTAGGGCAAAGCAGGCTTCCTTTTGAGTTTTTCAGCATCCTGCTAGTATCCCGCTGATTCTATTTGTTGGCAATCGGGATAAACACGAACTCCTGCCTTTGACGTGCGGACTAAACACCGATAGTCAGATGTTGTCCGCGGCCCTCCTGTGGGTTGCGGGATTTTCGGGCTAACTATATTGCTAGCCTCGGATGAAAACAAAGGACTTACAGATACCGAAGTAGGGCAAAGCAGGCTTCCTTTTGAGTTTTTCAGCATCCTGCTAGGTCAAACAAGAATTGCCTCGGCCCAATTCCGATGGCGATGCTGGTGATCTTTTTCAAAGCATTTGCGAACAGGATAGTTCGGGTCCACGGTAATGACGATACCGCTTTAAAGTCCCTATCCTGGACACTAAGTGCCTGCCCCGCTGGACCTTAAGCGGGGCCGACGCATCTGCCCTCGCCCTACCTCCGAGGAGCATTCCCTACCTTGGCCACTGACTTCCCCCATCAGTAGCACCCACTCAAGGCCCCCATAGATATTGATCTCCGCAGCGATTGTGTGCGGCTTGTGTGCCCGACTCCGGGCAGGAGGGTTAGTATGGCCCGGAAAGTAGGCCGACTTTTTGCGCGCGGTCCACGCACGTGAGGGGTCGGTGTTTCCCTCGTCCACGACCAGGAATCCGGAACGCGGAAGCACAGCAGCGACAGCCAGTTTTGTTTTTAGACGACCTGCTCTTGTCCACCCGTCATGATTTCGTTCTTCCGCGTGAGAGCATAACCACGTGGTGATCGCCTTGCGGCTGCGTCCACGCCACGAAGATTCGCCCTCCACTTCCGAGTCCGATCGTAGGGTAGGCAATCGAGTTCTCGCTTCCCGGCACGGAAATCGGCAGCGAGGGTGTCTCTCCGGAGTCAATTCGAACGATATAAGCTCGAGTCTTGCTCCAATTTCCGTTCGTGGTTGGGGCGCGTCCCTGAAAAGTGAGCCACATGGTTCCGTCATCAGCGGTTTTAATAGCCGGATGGTCAGGGTCTAATATTCCACCGGAAACTTCGACAGGTTCGTTGAACGACCTTGCGCCGTTACCTGAGCGCGCAAGCTCGATGCGGGGCCGTTCCTCTTTCCCCTCTGTCATCCAGGCAATATACAAGACACCATTTGCTTCAGCCAGCGTTGCTCCGCAGTCCGGGCAGCCTTTCAATCTCCAGCCATCGTCATGAACTCGGGCGGGCTCGGCGAAAGTCTTACGTCCGTCCTGAGAGGCTGAGACGACGAGATCGCGAATCTCCCCCGGAAACACGCGACGCCACGCCACAAAGACCTCGCCGTGAGCGCCAAACGCCAGACTGGGACGGCAGCATGGACACGCTTCTTTGCTTACGGTAGCATCGCGACGGCGCTTGAGGCCGTACGACGGGGAGCAGATAGCTACCTCACCAAACCCGTTGACGTTGACCAGATTCTTGCTGCCTACGAAACAGCCAGTGCTCCGAAACCCACTGATTCACTACCGCCCGCCACCGTGCCGACTCTGGCACGGGTAGAATGGGAGCACATTCAGCGCGTTCTTACGGATTGCCGGGGAAATGTCTCGCAGGCCGCCAAGCTGCTCGGGTTGCACCGGCGGTCTCTCCAGCGCAAACTCTCCAAATACCCACCGCGAACCTGAAGTGTTTTTTCTGGCAGATACGAGTACCCCAGATATGAGTACCCCTGCTAATCATTGGAGATTCGTGCTACACTTCACTCAAATTCACCCATTGGAGAATCAGTAAGGGAGGGCATTTATGGACAGACGTCAATTGCTGCGGACGGTGGGAGCTGTTGGTGCCGTCGCGGCTCCGGCCGCGATGCTTGCACAGCAGTCACCCCATGTGCACGGCGCGGCGCCCCACCAATCTCTGGTCGTTGCTGCAAGCGATTGCGTAGCCAAAAGCGAAATCTGCCTCGCGCACTGCCACCAGAATCTGGCGGAAGGCGACAAGTCGCTGGGAGCGTGTGCAAAGTCTGTCAGCGAAATGTTGGCTCTTTGCGGCGCCCTGGGTTCCATCGCGGCGCAGGACGCCCCATCCTTGCCTAAGCTTTCTGCGGTTGTGCTGGAGGCCTGCCGCCGATGCGAGGCGGAATGCCGCAAGCACCAAAACGAGCATTCGCAGTGCAAGGATTGCGCGGATGCTTGCGTGGCGTGCGCGGCCGAGTGCCGGAAGGTCGCATCCGCTTAAGCGTGCGCCGAGGGAAGCCGACGAACCCGCATCCGACTTTATGCTCTTCGCGGGCTCGGGGACAATGCTGAGCTCGCTCATGTACATAATGGCGCAATAGAATTCCATTCGGCTCCGGCCGGGCCGCTCTGGGTGATCTCGCCCTCGGCGCGAGGTGAACACCCATACCGCAATGAGGGTGGAGCTGCCACGGAAAAGTATCTCTCTTGCATCCGGCGTAAATTAAATAGCGCGCAGAATCGAGTTGATTCCCACCTGTGTAATCACTTCTGCTGAAGTGATTTTACGTAATCCGTAAGATTAGCGATCCGTTGACGTACTTCGGATTCGTGCCCGTGGCTCATGGACGTAAATACTGGACCCCAGATGGGCATTTCCCTGGAGCCGTGGGCCGACGTACCGACTGGGCCCCTGATGGTATTGACAACCAGTAACCAGGGATACTCACCGTTGTTCCGTCTCGAAAGGTCAGTGAGGTTCGGCGGCGGAGTCTTAAGTGCAGAGGCAACGGGTCCATCACCCTTTCCCCCTTTTCCGTGACAAGCGGCGCAATATGCTTCATACATTTCCTTGCCCGAGGTAGCCGAGGTAGGGGGCACAGTGATATTCAAATTTGTGGGATTCTGGGCAACAGTCACCACGCTTACCATAATTAGTAAAGAGCAGAAGAGCACGATCTGTAACTTCATGATGTCCTCGTTTCTGTTTCCGCCCACGGTGTTTTCCGGGGCTTCCGCATCATGGCAGAAATCTCCCTTAATCTGGGACTTGCATTTTCAACTTTCCACCAACCAAGCACCTACAGCCGAGCTCCCATACAATCGAAGGGCGGGCTTTCGGTGTTCAATCGTTCCAGTGATCGCACCCGGCTCTTGTCCTATGCGGGCATCGCCAGAATCACATTGCACCGGTAATAGTTGACGCTACCGCGAGTCTCCAGAAAGACCTCCCGGCAAGGCTCAGAAAGCGATGCCAAACTGCGCCCGAAAGGTGCGCGGCGCAACGAAGTGCGTGCCGGAGCAGGTGGATAGGAAATTGAACAGCGCATATTTGTCCGTGATGTTCAAAGCCTCCAG
>Ga0335085_10003820_pt1 | contig 25578 bp, 23 predicted proteins | sample Lox_Sample_45_FD_206712 | JGI IMG/M metagenome (GOLD analysis project Ga0335085, IMG submission 206712) | Soil microbial communities from Loxahatchee National Wildlife Refuge, Florida, United States - Lox_Sample_4.5 | ecosystem: Environmental > Terrestrial > Soil > Wetlands | place: USA...
TCCCCAAGGCCGCTCCCGCGGGCTCCGAGAACGTGGAGCAGCCGCGGGGCGGCTGGAGCAGCATCCCGGTGCGCTCGTCGCTGCACGGAACGCTGATCGGCACCGCCATCGCCCAGCCGGCCAAGTACTCGCTCTGCCAGATCACCAACCCCGACCTGAACGAGACCCAGGTCTACGGCATCGGCGACAAGTACCAGGGCGCGCGGATCTACGCGATCGAGAAGGAACGCGCGCTGATCGACAACAACGGGGTCAACGAGTACATCGACAACAGCGGAGCCTCGGCCCTCAACCTGGGGGTGATCCCCATCCCCGGCCAGGTGCTGCCCCAGGCCGGCGGGGGCGAAGGGGTGCGGCAGCTCTCCGAGAACCAGTACGTGGTGGCGCGCAACGAGATCAACAACGCCCTCACCAACCTCTCCGACCTGGCCACCAAGGCGCGCATCGTCCCCTCGTTCAAGAACGGGGTGGCCAACGGGTTCAAGCTCTTCTCCATCGTCCCCGACTCGCTCTACGCCAGGATCGGCATCCAGAACGGCGACGTGATCCGGCGGATCAACGGGTACGAGATGAACAGCCCGGACAAGGCGCTGGAGATCTACCAGAAGCTGCGCGACGCCAGCCGGATCGAGATCGAGCTGGAGCGTCGCGGCGAGACCTTGCGCAAGACGTACTCCATCGAATGACCCGGGAGATCTTCGTGCACCACGAGCGCTGGGCTCTCCTCATCCCCCTGGCCGCCGTCCTCGCCGCGGCAACGGCGCTGGCGCAGACGGTGCCTTCGGCGCAGCCGCCCCGCCGCCCCGGCCAGCTCACGCCCCGCCCGCCCTCCAGGGGGCAGGCGCAGCCGGCGGCGCCCGCCACTCCGGCGCAGAAGCCGACGCGCGACACCGAGCCGCCGGCCACCGCCCCGGTGAACAAGAAGGAGATCCACAGCCGGGCGAGCACGGTGGTGATGTCGTTCGACAAGCGCGACCTCACCGAGGTGATCCAGTTCGTCAGCCAGTTCACCCAGCGCAACTTCATCCTCCCCGAGCGGGTCTCGGGGAAGATCACCATCCTCTCCAACTCGCCCATCCCCGCGGACGACGTCTGGAACGTGTTCGTGGCCGCCCTGGACGCCAACAACTGGGCCGTCTACCCGGTGGGGAAGTACTGGAAGCTGGTGGAGAAGAAGCAGTCCTCGCGCGCCAACGTCCCCATCTACCTGGAGCGGGGACAGGAGCCGCCGCCCACCGAGCAGATGGTCACCAAGCTCTTCAAGCTCCGCTACGTGGAAGCCGACCAGATGCGCAACGTGCTGAACCAGTTCACCTCGCGCGACTCGGACTTCCAGATCTTCCCCCCCGACACCCTGGTGATCAGCGACCTGGGGCTGAACATGCGCCGGCTGGAGAAGCTGGTCTCCCAGCTCGACCAGCCCGGGGGGTCCGAGGAGATCCACATCGTCTCCGTGCAGTACGCCGGAGCACAGGAACTGGCCCAGAAGCTCACCGAGATCTTCACCGCCCAGGCCACCGGCCGGGGCACCGCAATCCGCCACCTGGGGGTGGCGGAGCCGGTGGTGCAGCCCGGGCAGCCCATCGCCGTGCCCGGGCAGCCGGTGGGGTCCACCACCACCGGCCCGGTGCAGATCGGGAAGATCATCCCCGAGGAGCGGACGAACAAGCTGATCGTGATCGCCGGGGCGCGCTCCTTCAACCGGGTGCTGGCCCTCATCCGCCAGCTCGACGTCCCCGCCGGCGAGGGCGGGGTGCACGTCTACTACCTGGAGAACGCCAAGGCGGAGGACGTGGCTTCCACGCTGCAGGCGCTGGCCCAGGGCCGGCACACCACCGGCAGCGCTCCCGGGGGGCGGCCGCCCACGGTGGGCAGCCTGATGGGCGGGGCCCCCGCCAGCGCGGCGGCGCAGGCCGGGGGGGCGGTGAGCGCCGACCTCTTCAGCGGCGAGGTGAAGATCACCGCCGACAAGAACACCAACTCGCTGGTGGTGATCGCCTCCCAGGCCGACTACCGCAACCTGGTCAAGGTGGTGGAGCGGCTGGACATCCGCCGCCGCCAGGTCTTCGTCGAGGCGGTGATCATGGAGGTGGACCTGGAGAACGACCTCGACCTGGGCGTCTCCATGCACGGCGGCACCCTGATCAACGACGTCAGCTTCCGCGGCGCGCGCGGCGACGCGCCCCTGGTGGTGGGCAGCGAGCTGGGCGGCCTCAGCTCCATCGGCGGCATCTCCTCCCTGGGATCGCTGGGCGGCTTCCTCGCCGGCCTGCAAGGTCCGCCCATCACCGTCCCGGGCCTGAACGTCTCCTTGCCCTCCTTCGCCATCCTGGTCAACGCGCTGCAGACCTCGAGCGACGTGAACGTGATCAGCACCCCGCACGTGATCATGACCGACAACACCGAGGGCGAGATCACGGTGGGGCAGAACGTCCCCTTCCAGGCGGCGTACGCGCCCGGCGCCTCCGCGCTCACCGCCCTGGGCGGCACCGGCACCACCACCACCACCGGCACGGGCACCAGCGCCGCGGTAGGCTCCTTGGTGGGGCTGGGCGGCCTCAACTCGCTCTACGCCCCCATCCAGCGGCAGAACGTGGAGCTGCGCCTGCGCATCAAGCCGCAGATCAACGAGAGCGACTACGTCCGGCTGGACGTGGACGAGCAGACCGAGGAGATCGCCAGCGTCGACAAGATCCTGGGGCCCACCACCTCCAAGCGCAGCGCCAAGACCACGGTGGTTGCCAAGGACCAGGAGACGGTGGTGATCGGCGGCCTGATCCAGGAGCGGAGCATCCGCGACGTGCAGAAGGTGCCGGTGCTGGGGTCGCTGCCCGTGGTCGGCTGGCTCTTCCGCAACGAGTCGACCAAGAAGCAGAAGACCAACCTGCTCCTCTTCCTCACCCCCTACATCATCCGCGACCAGTCGGACTACCGGCGCATCTTCGAGCGGAAGATGGCCGAGCGGTCCGAGTTCGTGAAGCGCTTCTACGGCGAGGACGCGCAGTACGAGGCGAACATCGACTACGAGCGCAAGCCGGGTCCCCTGGCCCGGGTCCGCCGAGGCGTGAACCAGGAGCTGAACCGCTACGAGAACGGGGGCCCCGGGACCACCGACGAGCGGGTGATCCGCCCCCAGCAGCGCTACGTCCCGCCCGAGATGGACAAGGGACACAACCCGCCGGCGTCCGCTCCCTCCCCCGCCCCGCAGCCCGCCGAGCGCCAGGGCGAGCCGGCGCCGGGCGTGCAGCTGCCGCCCCAGTCGCCCGCTCCCGCCCAGGAAGGCGCGCAGCCGGAGGAGAAGCCGGAGACGCCGGAACCCCAGCAGCAAGCGCCCGAGCAGCAGCAACAGAACCCGGAGGACGGGGCGGAACAGAAGACTCCGCCCCAGGGTTGACCGCCGATGGAAGAAACCTCACCCGCCTTCGCCCGGACTGCCGCGGAGACCGCTCCGCGCAGCCTCTCCGGGCTGCCCCTGGGCCAGATCCTCCTCGCCCAGCAGGCGATCACCCGCGATCGCCTGGAGGAGGCCCTGGCGGCGCAGGCGGAGCGGGGCGGCCGCCTGGGCGAGGTGCTGGTCTCGCTCAAGGCCTGCTCCGAGGAGCAGGTGCTCAAGGCCCTGGCCGCGCAGCTCGAGCTGCCCTACCAGATGCGCCTCTCCACCGAGGAGGTCTCGCAGGAGCTGGTGGCCAAGGTGCCCATCAACTTCGCCAAGCAGGCCCGCCTGCTCCCCTTGCGCATGGACGGGGATCACGTGCTGGCCGCCGTGGCCGACCCGCTGGACACCGGAGCGATGGACAGCGTGCGCATGCTCCTGGGCGCCTCCGTCTCGCCGCTCCTGGTCCCCACCCAGTCGATCCTCGACTGCATCAACTCCGTCTACGACCGGGCGAAGAACGAGGCGGAGCAGCTGGTCGGCGACATGGCCGGCGACCTGGACCTGGTGGCCCACGAGCTGGAGGAGCCGCAGGACCTGCTCGACTCCAGCGACGAGGCGCCCATCATCCGCCTGGTCAACTCGCTGCTCTTCCGCGCCGCCAAGGAGCGGGCCAGCGACATCCACATCGAGCCGCAGGAGAAGGACATCTGCGTGCGCTTCCGGGTGGACGGGGTGCTGCAGGAGGTGATCCGCCCGCCCAAGCGCTTCCAGAACTCCATCATCTCCCGCGTCAAGATCATGGGCGGGCTGAACATCGCCGAGAAGCGCCTCCCCCAGGACGGCCGCATCCGGGTGAAGCTGGCCGGGCGCGACATCGACATTCGCCTCTCCACCACCCCTACCGTGTTCGGGGAGCGGGTGGTGATGCGCCTCCTCGACAAGAGCACCGTGCTCCTCGACCTGGTGGAGATCGGGATGGACAAGGAGCAGCTCCGCATCATGGAGTCGCTCATCCACAAGTCGCACGGGATCGTGCTGGTCACCGGCCCCACCGGATCGGGCAAGACCACCACCCTCTACGCCGCCCTGAGCAAGATCAACCGGCCCGACCTGAACATCATGACCATCGAGGACCCGGTGGAGTACCAGCTCCAGGGGATCTCGCAGACGGCGGTGAATCCCAAGATCGAGCTCACCTTCGCCAACGGGCTGCGCAGCTTCCTCCGCCAGGATCCGGACGTGATCATGGTGGGCGAGATCCGCGACCTGGAGACGGCGGAGATCGCCATCCAGGCCTCGCTGACCGGCCACCTGGTGTTCTCCACCGTCCACACCAACGACGCCGCCGGGGCGGTCACCCGCCTGGTGGACATGGGGGTGGAGCCGTTCCTCGTCGCCTCCTCGCTGATGGGGGTGCTGGCCCAGCGCCTGGTGCGGGTGCTGTGCAAGGACTGCCGCATGCCTTACTTCCCCACTCCCGAGGAGCTGAAGGAGATCGGGCTCACCCCGGAGGAGGTGCGGGAGGGAAGCGGCGGGATGCTCTACAAGCCCGCCGGCTGCGACCAGTGCAACCACACCGGCTACCGGGGGCGCACCGGGATCTACGAGATGATGCTCCTGGACGACGACCTGCGGCAACTGGTGCTGAAGAACGTAGACAGCGGCACCATCAAGCGGCAGGCGGTCTCCAAGGGCATGCGCACGCTGATGGACGACGGCGCGCAGAAGGTGCTGCGCGGCATCAGCAGCGTTGCCGAGGTCCTCAGCGTCACCCAGGAGGACATCTCCTAGAGGAAAGATGCCCGTCTTCGAGTACACGGGCCTCACCGAGGCCGGCAAGAACGTCCGGGGGATCCGCGACGCGGAGAGCAGCAAGGTGCTCCGCCAGATCCTCCGCAAGGACGGCGTCTACCTCACCGAGGCCCGGGCCGCCGAGGCCGGGGCGGTGGTGGGCGAGCAGAAGACCGGCCTGGCCCGCGAGGTGGACGTCGGGGCGATGCTGGGCTTCACCGGCGTCTCCGCCCAGGACCTGGCCATCGCCACCCGCCAGCTCGCCACCCTGATCGCGGCGGGCATCCCCCTGGTGGACGCGCTCACCGCCCTGGTGGACCAGATCGAGCAGCCCCGGCTGAAGCGGATCATGGGGGTGGTGAAGCAGAAGGTGAACGAGGGCTCCTCGCTCGCCGACGCCCTCCAGGAGCACCCCAAGGTCTTCTCCGACCTGTACTCGAACATGATCCGCGCCGGCGAGAGCTCTGGCGCCCTGGACGTGGTGCTGGTGCGGCTGGCCGACTTCACCGAGGCCCAGGCGCAGCTGCGCAACAAGATCATCGGCGCCATGCTCTACCCGGCCATCATGCTGGTGGTGGGGATCGCCATCGTCAGCATCCTCTTCGTGGTGGTGATCCCCAAGGTCACCAAGATCTTCGAGGACATGAACGTGGCCCTGCCCTGGACCACGCGCATCCTCATCGCCGTCTCCTCCTTCGCCCGCGACTACTGGTACGTGATCCTCGTCTCCCTGCCCCTGATCGTGTTCGGCATCCGCCGCTGGGTGAAGTCGCCCAGGGGCCGCGCCCGCTGGGACCGGGCCAAGCTGCGCGCCCCGGTGTTCGGCGAGCTCACCCGCATGCTGGCCCTCTCCCGCTTCGCCAAGACCCTGGCCACGCTGCTGGCCAGCGGCGTCCCGCTCCTGACCGCCATGGACATCGTCAAGAACGTGGTGAGCAACACCCTGCTCGCGGACGTCATCGAGCACGCGCGCGACTCCATCCGCGAGGGCGAATCGATCGCCGCGCCGCTGAAGCGCTCCGGCCAGTTCCCGCCGCTCGTCTACCACATGATCGCCATCGGCGAGCGCAGCGGGCAATTGGAGGAGATGCTGCAGAACGTGGCCAGGAGCTACGAGGCGCAGGTGGAGATGCGCATCGGCGCCCTCACCTCGCTGCTCGAGCCGGTGATGATCGTCTGCATGGGCGGCGGGGTGGCGTTCATCGTCTTCTCCATCCTCATGCCCATCATGCAGCTCAACACGTTCGTGCCGAAGTAGGAGGGGGCATGCAGATCGTCCTGCACGAGCGCAAGGTCACGAACGCCACCTTGGTCAAGGGCCTCCTCCTCGGTCTCCCGCAGTACTTGAAGGACCTGCACGCTGACCCTTGGGGTCGCAACTACGCCCTCTATCGCGGTGAGGGCGGCATCGCGATCGTTTCCGCCGGTCCCGATCGCGACCTCGGCAGCCCGGACGACGTGCTCCACGTCGTCCCCAACCCTTGAGGAGAAATCCATGCTCGCAGAATGGAGAAGGAAGCTTCTGGAATCGTTTGCGCGCGCACCCAAGCCGGCGCGGGGCATGACGCTGATCGAGATCATGGTGGTGCTGGTGATCCTCGGGCTGATCGCCGGGGCCATCGGCTACAACGTCTTCAACCAGCTCAAGGAGGCGCAGGTGCGCACCGCGACGCTGGACCTGAAGGCCATCTCCAACGGCGTGGACCTGTACCACGTGGAGACCGGGCAGTGGCCCGACGGGCTGCAGCAGCTGGTGCCCAAGTACCTCAAGGAACTGCACAAGGATCCCTGGGGGAGCGACTACTCCTACGTGCGCACCGGCGAGGGCTTCGACGTCTACTCCTACGGCCCCAACAAGGCCCAGGGGGGCGGCGACGACATCGCCATCCACGGGGGCGAGGCCGCCGGCCCTTCGACGGCGGGGAAGTAGCGGCAGGATGGGCGCGCGGCGGGACAGGGGCATGACGCTGATCGAGATCGGCGTCGCGCTGGCGGTGGCCGGGCTGATGCTGGCCGTGGCCATCCCTGCCCTCTCCGCGGTCACCCGCGCCCAGCTCCGGCAGAAGAGCGGGCAGCTGGCGGGGGCGGTGCGCGCGCTCTACGGGAGCGCGGCCATCGGCGGCCACACCTGCCGGCTGGTCCTGGACCTGGACGCCAACGCCTACTGGTCGGAGTGCGCCAAGACCAACGTGCGCCTCTCCCGCGAGGGGGAGCGGTCGCAGAACGGGGTGCGCATCGCCGGCCGCAACGAGGAACTGACTCCGCGCGACGCCATGTCCGAGGAGGAGCGGGAGAAGCTGGAGCTGCAGCAGAAGAGCGCCTTCGCCCCTTCGCCCGACATCCCCAAGACCGAGCTGGGCGGAGCCGTGCGGTTCGCCGACGTCTGGGTGCAGCACCAGCCCGAGCGCTACGTGGCCGGCAAGTCGTTCCTCTACTTCTGGTCGAGCGGCCTCACCGAGGAGGCCGCCATCCACCTCTCCCAGGGCGACGACGTCTACTCGCTCCTCGTCTCCCCGCTCACCGGGAGGGTGAAGATCGTCTCCAGCCGCGCGGACGCGCCGGGGCAGCGGCGATGAGGCGCGGATTCACCCTGCTGGAGGTGATGATCTCCCTCGCCATCCTCGCCATCTCCCTCGTGGCCCTCTCCGGGCTGAACGGGGGCGCGGTGGCGATGCACGCCTACGGACGCAAGGCCACCGAGGCCACCCTGCTCTTGCGGGGAAAGATGCTCGACGTCGAGGAGGACTTGCAGAAGAACGGCTTCTCCGACTTCGACGACGAGAAGCACGGCGACTTCACCGACGACAACGCGGCGGGCTACACCTGGAGCGCGGAGATCCTCAAGCCCGACGTCCGGCTCGACCCGGCCCAGCTCATGAACCTCATCGGCGCCTCCGGCCAGGGGCAGTCCGGGCAGGCCAAGGCGAGCAACCTGGCCGGCGCCGCCTCCGCGCTGGCGGGATCGCTCCTCGGCGGAGCCTCCGGGCCGCAACCCGCCGCCGGTGGAAGCGCGCTGGGCTCCATGCTGGGCGGCCCCCTCGGAGGGGTGATGCAGACCCAGGCCACCACCTTCATCGAGACCCTGAAGAAGAGCGTGCGGGAGATCCGCCTGACCGTGAGCTGGGCGGACGGCAAGGACCAGCGCTCGGTCTCCGCCTCGCAGATCGTGGTCATCCTCCCCGAGTCGGTGGGGCAGACGCCCGCCACCTCCACGACGCAAACCACGCAGCAGGTCCCCACCGTTCCCCTGCAGCCGTCGCCGGGGGTCCCCGGACGCCCGGGAGCGCAGCAATGAGAGCCCGCGGCTTCACCCTTTTGGAGATGATGATCGCCGTGACGGTGCTGGCCATGATCGGCGGCCTCACCTGGAAGACCTTCGACAGCGCCTACGACCTCAAGCAGCGGGTGGAGCGGGCCGAGGAGCGGGACCAGACGGTGCGTGGCGCCCTGGAGCGCATCGCCCGGGAAGCCTCCATGACCTTCCTCTCCGAGCACTACGACCACAAGCGCTTCCGCGAGCGCCCCACCTTCTTCCGCCTCAAGGACGGCCGGAGCGAGGCGCAGCTCACCATCACCTCCTTCGCCCACGAGCGCCTGCACATCGACGCCAAGGAGTCGGACCAGGCGATCTTCGAGTACCGCCTGGACCGCGACGACTCCGGCAAGACTTCCCTCTTCCGCCGGGTGAAGCCCTTGATCGACGACCAGCCCGACCGGGGCGGGGAGAGGGCGCTCCTGGCCGAGGACGTGCTCCGCTTCACCGTCCAGGCCTGGGATCCGCGCGACCGGGAGTGGCGCGACGAGTGGGACTCCAATTCCCCCCAGCGCACCGGAGGGGCCCTGGTGCCGCCGCGCATCCGGGTGGCCCTCACCGTGCGCGACGAGCAGGGCAAGGAGCGGACCTGGTCCACCCAGGCCCGCTTGCTGCTCGGAACCCCCCTGGACTTCTGACCATGCGCTCCGCTCCCCTCCCCCAGCGCGGCGTGGCCCTCATCCTGGTCCTGGTGACCATCGCCATCCTCACTTCCATCGGGGTGGACTTCAGCTACGGGTCCCGGGTCTCCCTCAAGCTGGCGGAGAACCTGCGCGACGAGACCCGCGCCGAGTACCTGGCCCGGTCGGCCATCAACCTCAGCCGCCTCCTCCTGCACTTCCAGAAGCAGGTCGACCAGCTCGGCGGGCAGGTGGGAGCGATGCTGAGCAAGGCCATCGGCGCTCCCGCCCAGCCGGCTCCCGCTCCCGCCCCGGCCACGGGGACGCCCGCGCAGGCCATCTCCGCCGCGCCGGCCGCCAACAACCTGGGCATCCGCCTCTGGCAGGTCCTCCCCATCGACTCCAATGCCTTCGGCGCCCTGCTCGCGGGGAACATCGCCGGGCTCGATCAGGCGCAGGCCGAAGCCTCGACCCTGCCGCCGCCGCCCGCCGAGCGACGCGCGGTCCGCCATTCCTTCGGCGGGTTCGACGGCTCCTTCCACGCCCGCATCGTCGACGAGAACAGCCGGATCAACGTGCAGGCGCTGGACAACGTGGGCAACACGCCCCAGGCCGTCTTCACCCAGCTGCGGGCGATGATGGCCGACCCCAAGTACGACTTCATCTTCGACGAGGAGGACGCCAACCGCGACCGGGTGCGCCGCGACGACGTCATCCTGGCGATGAAGGACTGGATCGACATCGACGAGACGTCCACCGCCCTCGACCCCACGAACCCCCAGCGCCCTTTCGCGAACGGCTTCGGCGACGAGAACTCGGCCTACTCCCGCTACGAGCCGCCGTACGTGGCGAAGAACGGCCGCTTCGACAGCCTGGAGGAGCTGTACATGGTGCGGGGGGTGAACGACCGCTACATGGCCGCCTTCGGCGACCGCCTCACCATCTGGCCCGACATCAACTCCCGGCTGAACATCAACACCGACGACCCGCAGCAGATGCTCACCAACATCCTCATCGCCGCGGCCAACCCCAACGACCCCACCCTGCGCGATCCCCGGCTGCTGCAGACCATCCTGCAGGAGATCCAGGTGCGGAAGATGTTCTCCTTCTTCGGGATGTCGGCGCAGGACTTCGTCGCCATCCTCCAGGCCAACGGCATCCGCCTCCGCCCGGAGATCGACGCCCGGCAGGGCGGCAACCCGGGCAACCTGTTCGGCTCCACCAGCGACACCTTCCGCATCACCGCCACGGGCCGGGTGGGCCGGGTGGAGAAAGAGCTCACCGCCGTCGTCCGATATGACGACGCCTTGGGGAAGTTGTTGTACTGGAAGGAAGACTGATGCACCGGAACGTGGGCCTCGATTGGGCGCAGGACACGCTGCGCGTGGCGACGCTGGAGAGCGGCTTCCGCGGCTTCGCCGTGCAGGGCGTGCGCTCTGCGCCCTTGCCGGCGGAGGGCAGTGCCGCCGAGCGCCTCAAGGCGGGGCTACAGGCGCTGGAGCTTTCCCCGCCGCTCGGCCCCGACGACGTGGTGGCGGTGGCCCTGCCCGACGCGGTGGTGGCCACGCACCTGGTGACCCTGCCCTTCACCGATCCGCGGCGCATCGAGCAGGTGCTTCCCGCGGAGGTGGAAGGCGCCATCCCCTTCGACCTGGCGGAGGTGGTCTGGGACGCGGCCATCCTCGGGCAGTCGGGGGGAAAGACGGACGTGCTGGTCGGGGTGGTGAAGAAGTCCGATCTGCGCGAGCACCTCGAGGCCCTGGCGGCGGCCGGAGTGGAGCCGCGCGTGGTCACCCTCGCCCCCCTGGCGCTGGCGGCGCTGGGAGAACGCGGGATGCTGGGCCCCGCGCCCGGAGCGGTGGCGCTCCTCGACGCCGGGCCCGACCGCGCCGATCTTGCCTTGCTCGACTCGGGCCGCCCGGCGCTGGCGCGCGCTCTCTCCACGGCCGGGAGGCAGGCCTGGGACGAGGCGGTGGTGGACACCCACGCGCGGGCCCGGCTCCTCTCCACCTTGGTGCGCGATCTGAAGATCTCCCTGCGCGCCCGCCGCGCCACGCCCTCGCGCCTTCTTCTGGCCGGGGTGCTCGCCGCCCTTCCCGAGGCGCAGGAGCGGCTCTCGGCCGAGATGCAGCTCCCGATCGAGCCGGTCTCGCTCCCCGCCGGCGATCCCACCGGCGCGCTCGCCCTCGGGCTGGCCCTGCGGGCGCAGCTTCCCCGCGGCCGGGTCAACCTGCGCAAGGGCGAGTTCGCCTTCACCAAGGACCTCTCCCAGCTGCGCGGGCGCCTCTTCCGCCTGGCCGCGGCCGCCGCGGTCCTGCTCGTGCTCGGGTTCGCCCTGGGCATCGCCCGCCTCTCCTCGCTGCGCCGGCAGGCCGCCGCGTACGACGAGGCGGTGTGCAACGCCACCCGCCGCATCCTGGGCAACTGCCTGACCGACTACCGGCAGGCGGTGGCCCAGCTCTCCGGCGGCCGCTCCCGGGCGGCGGGGATTCCCCGGGTCTCCGGCGCCGACGTCTTCGCCGAGCTGGTGGCGTACATGCCCGAAGGCTCCCTTCCCCTCCTCGACGACGTGGAGGTCACCACCACCGCGCTGCGGGTGAAGGGAACGGCGGACAGCTTCGGAAAGGTGGACGAGATCGTCTCCGGGCTGCGCAAGGACAAGTGCTTCGGCGAGATCAAGCAGCCGCGCACGGAGAAGGCGCGCGAGGGGACCAAGGTGGCCTTCGTCCTCGACTTCCCCTACACCTGCTCCGGCGAGACCCCGGGAGGTGCATGATGCAGCGCCTGCTCCTTCGCCTCCGTGCCCTCTGGGACGACGCGCTGATCTGGCTGCAGGCCGCTTCCCCGCGCGAGCGGCGGCTGTTGCTCCTGGCCGGGAGCGGCGTGCTCCTCTTCCTCGTGCTCATCTGCTGGGGCGCCTTCACCGCCGCCATCCACGGGGCGGAGGCCTCGCTCGACGAGAAGCGATCGGACTTCGAGAAGATCTCCCGGCTGGCCGCCGGGTACGGCGCCCTGGAGCAGGAGCGGCAGCTCCTCGAGGCCCGCCTGCGGCAGAGCCCGCCGGCGCTGATGGGCTTCGTCGACACCCAGGCCCGCAACGACGGCATCGAGGTGGGGGGGATGAGCGACCGGGGCGTGGTGGGCGGCGGCCAGAACGGGCGCCCGCGGGAGATGTCGGTGGAGGTGAACCTCGGCAAGGTCCCGCTCGACAAGCTGATCAAGCTGCTCACCGACATCGAGCGCAGCCCCGGGGTGGTCCGGGTGCGCCGCCTGCGCCTGCAGAAGGCCTACGACAACAAGGACGCGCTGAACGTCTCGCTGTCGGTGAGCGCATGGCAAGCGTCCTGATCGCCCCGGCCAGCGCCTTCCTCAACCAGCACCCCAAGGTCCGGCGGCTCCTGCTCCCGGCCGGGGCGCTCTTGGCGTTCCTCCTCTTCCTCGTCCTCACCTTTCCCTACGACGTGCTCGCCCGGCGCATCGAGATGGAGGCGCAGCGGGCGGGAGTGGAGCTCACCATCGGCAGCGCCGGCGCGGGCGGTTTCGCCTCGCTCAAGGCCCGCGACGTGCGGGTCCGGGTAGTGCCCGCCTCCGGCGAGCCCTGGCCCGAGCTGCGCTTCGATCGGGCCTCCTTCAGGCCGGATCTGCTGGCCCTGATCCTGCGCCGCAGCTCCTTTTCCTTCTCCGTGGCCGGCTACGGCGGAGCCGCCAGGGGACACGTCTCCTTGAGCAGCGACCCCCGGCTGCCCGGCGTCTCCTCCTTCCGCATCGACGCGGACGACCTGGACCTGTCCACCCTGCCTTTGCGCGAGATGATGGGCCTCGCCGCGGGGGGGAAGCTGCGCCTCAACGCCGACTTTCCCGCGCTCCAGCCGGCGGAGGCCGCGCACGGCAGCCTGGGCCTCCAGCTGGAGGGGGCGGCGATCACCGGCGGAGCGGTGCTCGGCTTCATCGTCCCCCGCACCTCCATCGGCCGGGTGGAGGGCTCGGTGACGATGGATAAGGGCGTGGCGCGGGTGGAGAAGGCCTCGGCGCGCGGCGGCGACATCGAGGCGGACGTGGATGGAAGCGTCAGCCTGCGCCCCCTGCTCTCCCTCTCCCAGGCCGACCTGCACCTCCGCTTCCGGCCCAGCGATCGCTGGCTGAACGAGAACGCGGCCATCAAGGGCATGATGGGGCTGATCCAGAACGCCCGGCAGCCCGACGGCAGCTTCCTCTTCACCTTCACCGGCCCGCTCGCGCGCCTGCAGTCGCGGCCCGGGCGGTGAGGCGCCCCCTCGGTTGATCAGCCCATCGGCCTGTGCCACCGTCGGCACGATGCGCCGCGCGCTGCCGCTCCTCGCTTTGCTGGCGTGCACCTCGCGGCCACCGGCGCTGCACAACGACCCGCAGGCGATCGCCTATCGCAGCCGGAGCAAGGTGCGCGACGCCCATGCCCGGCAGATCGCGGCGGAGGCGGTGGGGGACGCGCGGCGCCGGCCGGCCTGGAGCGAGCCGAACCACGTGCACGCCGCGGACGGACCGATCGGCGACGGCGAGGACAAGTTCCTCTTCGGGGAGGCGCGGCTCTACCTGGGCGAGTACGAGACCGACCCCGGCAAGTTCCGCGAGGTGGACCCGAAGGACGACGCCCTGATGGCCTACGCCGACGCGCTCTTCACCGTGGAGCAGCTGAAGGAGTGGGCCGGGAAGTTCGACATCTCCTGGGACATCCAGCTGGGCCGCCTGCGCGGCCGCGTGGACGCTTCGGGCGCCGACCCGGCGGCGCAGAAGCTGCTGGCGGATCTCTCGAAGAAGGCGGGCGTCTCCGCCGCTCAAGCGGAACCGCAGCGCCAGCGGATAGACGAGAAGTATCGGGACCGTCGTTGACGTGAGCGTTGACGTGGACGGCGACGGCGACGTGGCCGCCTACCGCTTCACCCCACCCTTCACCCTCTGCCGCGCCGCCACCATCCGCGCCGGCTTCGGCGGCGCGACGACCTCCGCCTTGGGCTCGTCGATGGGCAGCTGGCTGCGGATCTCCTTCCACCCGTTCTCCGCCAGCCGCTTTCCTTCCGCCCACGCCAGGGGGGCCGCGCTCCGGGCGGCGCTCCACAGGTCGGGGGCCGCGCTCCGGGCGGCGCTCCACAGGTCCAGCAGCCTCTCCTGGTAGATGGCCGCCGACGCGCCGCCGGCCGCTACCAGGACGACGACGATGAAGGCGACGGCGCTGCGCCGCACCCCCCGCGGAGGCTGGACGAAGGCCTGATCGCAGCTCGCCACGGACCATGGTCTCTTCATGCGCCCGAATCTACCCGAGGCCCGCAAGCCGATTCCCTGCGGGCAAATGGTCCCCCTTCGCACCTGCGCGCAGGCCCGCCGATCGCCTCGCAGCGGGTGGCAGGTTGCACTTCTGCAAATCTGCACCGCGGCGGGAGGATCAGCCTCCGGCCGCCGCGATCTCCTTCGCGATCGCCTCCGCCGCCGCCCCGGGATCGGGCGCATCGCGCAAGGGCCGCCCGATCACCAGGATGCTGGCGCCGGCCCGCACCGCTTCCGCGGGCGTCCCCGTCCGCCGCTGATCGCCGCTGGCCGCTCCCGCGGGCCGGATCCCGGGCACCACCAGCAAGGGGCCCGGGCCGAGGGCGCCGCGCAGGGATGCGACCTCCTGGGGCGAGCAGACCACCCCGTCCGCCCCGGCGGCCATCGCCAGCCGTGCCAGCCGGGGAACGGCGTCGCGCGGAAGGCCCACCGCGTCCAGATCCTCCGGCCCGAGCGAGGTGAGCGCGGTCACCGCCAGCAGCTTCGTCCGGGGCAGCGCCCTTCGCGCCGCCCGGATCATCTCCGCGCCTCCGCTGGCGTGGACGGTGACGTAGTCCACGCCCAGCGCCGAGGCGGCGCGCGCCGCGCTCTCCACCGTCTGGGGAATGTCGTGCAGCTTCAGGTCGAGGAAGATGGGGAGCCCGAACCGGCGGACCGCGTCGACCGCCGCCCGGCCGTGGGCCACGAACAGTTCCAGCCCCACCTTGAAGAGCCCCACCCGCCCTGCCAGCCTCGCAGCCAGCCGCGCCGCCTCCTCAGGATCCGGGACGTCGAGGGCGGCGCAGATGCGGTTCACCGCCGCAGCCTTCCTCCGCCATCGCGGACGGCCTGCGCCGCGCGTCCCGCCGCCTCCGCCAGGCCCACCATCTCCACCTCCTTGGTCCCGCGCGGTTTCCACTCCACCTTGCCTTCGGCCAGCCCCTTCTTGCCCACGGCGATGCGCAGGGGAAGGCCCATCAGGTCGGCGTCCTTGAACTTCACCCCGGCGCGCTCGTCGCGGTCGTCGAGCAGCGCCTCCACGCCGGCCTCCCGCAGCTCGCGGTAGAGCTTCTCCGCCGCCTCCCGCACCGCCGCGTCCTGCATCTGCAGGGGGAGCAGGGCGACGTGGAAGGGGGCGATGCTCATGGGCATGCGGATGCCGTCGGCGTCGTGGTGCAGCTCCACCGCCCCGGCGAGGATGCGCTCGATGCCGATCCCGTAGCTGCCCATCACGATCGGCAGCTCCTTGCCGCCCTCGTCGAGCACCCGGGCGCCCATGGTCTCCGAGTAGCGGGTGCCGAGCTTGAAGATGTGGCCCACCTCCAGCGCCTTGCCCACCGCCAGGGGATGCCCGCAGCGCGGGCACCCTTCGCCGGCATTCACCGTGCGCAGGTCCGCGGGCGCGGCGTGGGAAAGATCGCGGGCGACGCTCACGTTGCGCAGGTGGAAGCCGTCCCGATTCGCGCCCGTCACCAGGCCGGAGAGGCCGGCGAGGCGCTTGTCGATGAACACGCGCAAGCCCTTGCCCCCGAGCCCCAGCCCTCCCAGCGAGCCGGGCTTGGCGCCCATCCAGCCCTGGATCTCCTCCGGCCGCGCCGGGCGCAGCACCGAGGCGCCGGTGGCGGTCTGCAGCTTGGCCTCGTTGAGCTGGTCGTCGCCCCGGACGATGGCGATGGCCGGCTTCTCGTCGGCCACGTAGACCAGCGTCTTCAGCTGCTGGTCGGCCGGCACCTCGTACGGCTTCGCCGCCAGCGCCTCGATGGTGACCACGCCCGGGGTGGCGAACTCCTGCGCCGCCGACGCGCCCTTGTACTTGTCCGGCGTCTCCACCCGCGACTCGGCCTTCTCCGTGTTCGCCGCGTAGCCGCAGCTCTCGCAGGAAGCGATCAGGTCCTCCCCCGCGTCGGTGGCCACCATGAACTCCGTCGATCCCGACCCACCCATCGCCCCGGAGTGCGCGTCCACCTGGATGGTCTTCAGCCCGCAGCGGGCGAAGATCCGCGCGTAGGCCTGGCGGTGCGCCTCGAAGGCCTGGTCCAGCCCCGCGCGGTCCAGGTCGAAGGAGTAGCTGTCCTTCATGGTGAACTGCCGCACCCGCAGAAGCCCGCTCTTGGGCCGCGGCTCGTCGCGGAACTTGGTCTGGATCTGGTACCAGATCTGCGGGAGCTGCCGGTAGCTGCGCAGCTCCGCCCGGGCCAGCACGGTGAAGACCTCCTCGTGCGTCATGGCCAGGCAGAGGTCCGTCCCCTTGCGGTCCTTGAGGCGGAACATGCTCTCGCCCATCACCGTCCAGCGGCCCGACTCCTCCCAGATCTCCCGCGGGTTCAGGGCGGGAAGGTAGAACTCCTGCCCCCCGATGCCGTTCATCTCCTGGCGGACGATGTGGGTGATCTCCAGGATCGAGCGCTGCCCCAGAGGGAGGAGCGAGTAGATGCCGGCGGAGAGCTGGCGGATGTACCCGGCGCGGACCAGCAGCTGGTGGGAAGCGACCGTCGCGTCGGCCGGAACTTCCTTCAGCGTAGGGGTGAAGGACTTCGACATTCGCATGCGGCGATCACCCCTTCTGGTTCAGCTCCCGGTCCACCGTCTGCTTCATCTGCTCGTAGGGCTGCGCCCCGTTGACGAAGAGCCCGTTGATGAAGAACGCCGGGGTCCCGTTCACCCCCGCCGCCGCGCCCGCCTTCAGGTCCTCGTCCACCAGCGGCTTCTTCTCCCCGCTGTCCAGGCACTTGTCGAACTTCGCCGCGTCCATCCCCAGCGACTTGGCGTACCCCTTGAGGTCGTCCACCGCCAGCTTGGACTGGTTGGTGAACATCTTGTCGTGCAGCTCCCAGAACTTCCCCTGGTCCTGGGCGCAGGCGCCGGCCTCCGCCGCCTTGGCGGCGAAGTTGTGGAACTCGAGCGGGTAGTGGCGGAAGACCAGCCGCACCTTGCCGTCGTACTCCTTCATCAGCCGCTCGATCACCGGGTACTCGCGCCCGCAGTAGGGGCACTGGAAGTCGCTGAACTCGACGATGGTCACCTTGGCGTTGGCCGGGCCCCGCACCGGGCCCTTCGCCTCCACCTCGATGCGCGGCAGGTCGGGCGGCCCCAGCTGGACCTTCACCTGATGTTTCTCCTTGAGGTCGGCGAGGATCTTCCCCATGTTGTCGCGCAGCTTCTGCTGGCGGATGGCGTCCTTGATGCGCGGCTTGAGGTCCTCGAACTTCTGTCCCGGCACCTCCGCCTTGTGCTCCTCGAAGAACGCCTTGGCCTCGTCGTCGGAGGGCTCGGCCACCGACGTCATGAATTCCGTCTGGTACCACTGCTCCAGCGTCTTGCCCTTGGCCTTCGCCTGCTCCTCGAGCAGCTTGCGGCTGATCAGCTCGTCCAGCAGGCCTTTTCGCTGCTCGTAGAGCTCGGTGAGCGCCTTCACCTCCGCCTGGCGCAGCTTGGCCCCCACCTCCGGGTCCGCCTGCAATTCACCGTAGGTCAGTGCCTTGCCGTCCACCTCCGCCACCTGGGTTGCGGGGTCGATGGCCATGCTCCCCTTGCCGCCGCCCGAGCCGCCGCCTGTCTTGCAGGCGACGAAGGATGCGGCGCAGAGGACCAGGGCGTGCAAAGTGCGGCTCTTCATGACAGTCTCCGAAGCGAGGCGGACCGCGGACCGTAAGCGGGCGGCGCCCTTCCGTCAACAAGCGGGAGGCTCTTGGCGTTCCAGAACCCCAGCCCCGGCGAGATCAAGGCGCTCTTGCAGCGCGCCAAGACCGTCGCGGTGGTGGGCCTCTCGCCCGACCCGGATCGGCCCTCCTACAGCGTGGCCATGTACCTGCAGAACAACGGGTACCGCATCGTCCCGGTCCGTCCCGGCGGGGGGGAGATCCTGGGCGAGAAGGTCTACGAGCGGCTCTCCGACGTCCCCTTCGCGGTCGACGTGGTGGACCACTTCCGCAACAGCGCCCAGGTGGGCGCCCACATCGACGAGGCCATCCGCCTGCGGGTGCCCGCCATCTGGCTGCAGGAGGGCGTGATCGACGAGGCGGCGGCCCAGCGGGCGAAGGCCGCCGGCCTGTTCGTGGCGATGGACCGCTGCATGCTCAAGGAGCACCGCAAGGCCGGCCTGGGGTCCAGCAAGCCCCCTCCTTCCTGAACCGATTGACAGCGGCCGGGCTCGCTGGTTCAAGGCGTCGGTGCGCAAGGTCGCCGCCGCCCTGCTCCTGGCGCTGCCCGCCCTGGTGCTCCGTCTCGGCGGGATCCGCCTGCCGGCATTCCCCGCCATCGTGGTTTTCGGCTCGGCCGTGGTGGCCTGCGCCTTCCTCCTCGTCTGGGCCGCCGAGGCGGCGCACCACGACATCTCCGGCAGCCTGGCCACCGCTCTGCTGGCGGTGATCGCCGTGCTGCCCGAGTACGCGGTGGACCTGTTCTTCGCCTGGAGCGCGGGCCACGTCCCCGGGAACGCCCGCTACGCGGCGGCGAACATGACCGGGAGCAACCGCCTGCTGCTCGGGCTGGGCTGGCCCTTCGTGGTCCTCCTCTTCCTCGCCGGCGCCCGCGGGCGCGGCGAGCGCCCGGGCGGCATCGCCCTCAAGCCCGGCCGGCGGGTGGAGCTGGCGTTCCTCGCCGCCGCCAGCCTCTATTCCCTGGTCATTCCCCTGGCCCGCCGGATCGCCTGGTACGACTCGGCGGTGCTGCTGGCGATCTTCGCCGCCTACCTGGTCCGGGCGGCCGCGGGCGAGCGCGAGGAGCCGGAGCTGATCGGGGTGGCGAAGCTCATCGGCGATCTCCCCCGCCGGCGCCGCCGCTGGACCGTCGCCGCCCTGATGCTGGCGGCGACGGCCATCGTCATCGCCGCCTCCGAGCCCTTCGCGCAGGCGCTGGTCGCGGGCGGCCGGGAGCTGGGCATGGACGAGTTCCTCCTCGTGCAATGGCTGGCGCCGCTCTCCTCCGAGTCGCCGGAGATGCTGGTGGCGGGGGTGCTGGCGCTGCGCGGGCACCAGGACACCGCCCTGGGCACCCTGCTGGCCGCCAAGGTGAACCAATGGACCTTGCTGGTGGGCAGCCTCCCCATCGCCCATGCCATCGGCGGCGGGGGAAGCGCGGGACTTCAGCTGGACGCCCGGCAGACCGAGGAGTTCGTCCTCACCGCCGCCCAGACGGTGCTGGGCTTCGCCGTGCTGGCCGATCTCCGCCTGCAGCTCTGGGAGTCGCTGGCCCTGCTCCTGCTCTTCCTCTTGCAGTTCCCCTTCCCCCAGCCCGAGGTGCGCGTGGGGTTCGCCGCCGCCTACGGGGCGCTGGCCGCGGCGCTCCTGGTGCAGCGGCGGCGGGAGCTGCCGGGAATCGCCCGTGCGGCGCTCAGGCCGAGAGGCTCGCCGCCGGCATGACGGGAGCGTCGTCCTCCACCATGCGTGCGGCGGCGTCGGCGTCCACGGCGGGGCTGAAGAGATAGCCCTGGACGTAGCTGCACCCCAGCCGGGTGAGCACCTGGGCCTGCTGCTCGGTCTCCACCCCCTCGGCGATCACCTCCACGCCCAGGTTCCGGCCCAGGGCGAGGATGGTTTCCACGATCCTCCGGTTCTTCTCGTCGGTGGCCATGGACTGGACGAAGCTGGCGTCGATCTTCAGGAGGTCGATGGGCATCCGGTGCAGGTAGGAGAGCGAGGAGTAGCCGGTGCCGAAGTCGTCGATGGCCAGCTTGAGCCCCAGCTGGCGGAGGCGATGCAGGCAGCGCCCCGCCGCCGCCTCGTTCTGCACCAGGGCGCTCTCGGTGAGCTCGAGGCGCAACAGGCGCGGGTCGAGGCCGGTCGCCTGCAGCACCTCGGCCACCTGCTCCACCAGGTCGGGCTGGAGGATCTGCCGCCCGCTGACGTTGACCGCCAGCGAGAGGCCGGGACCGCGCGGGCGCAGGCGCTGCAGGGCGCGCATCTGCTTGCAGGCTTCCGCCAGCACCCACTTGCCCACCACGCCGATCACCCCGGTCTCCTCCGCCACCGGGATGAACTCCCGGGGAGGCACCAGCCCCCGCTGCCGGTGCTGCCAGCGGACCAGGGCCTCGAACCCGACGATGCGCGCCGATTGCAGGGCCACGATGGGCTGGTAGCGCACCCGCAGCTCCCCTCGCTCCACCGCCCGGCGCAGGTCGTTCTCCAGCTGCAGCACGGCCACCGCGTGGTCGTGCATGGTGATGTCGAAGACCGCGTGCTTGGCGATGCCGTGCGCCTTGGCCCGGTACATGGCGGTGTCCGCGTCGCGCAGCAGGTCCTCCGGGCGGTGGTCGGGCACCCCGCCCAGGGAGATGCCGATGGAGGCGCTGGTGAACACCTCCTGCCCGGCGATGTCGAAGGGCTGGGCCAGCTCGCGGTGCACCCGGTCGGCCACCCGCCCCGCGGCCGGCGCGTCCTCCACCCCTTCCACCAGCACCGCGAACTCGTCGCCGCCCAGCCGGGCCACCGTGTCGCCCGCCCGGCGGATGCGGTCCAGCCGGCGGGCGATGGCCACCAGGAGCTGGTCGCCCGCCCGGTGGCCCATGGAGTCGTTGACCAGCTTGAAGCGGTCGAGGTCGAGGAAGAGCACCGCGAAGGCGCCGCCCGAGCGGCCCCGGGCCCGCGCCTGCGCCTGGCCCAGCCGCTCCATGAAGAGGGCGCGGTTGGGCAGGCCGGTGAGCGCGTCGTAGAAGGCGGCGCGCCAGAGCTTCTGCTCGGCGCGCAGCCGCTCGGTGACGTCGTTGGCGATCACCAGCCGCGCCTGCCGGCCGGCGAACATCAGGGCGTGGGAGGTGATCTCCACGTCGATGGCCTCGCCGCTCTTCTTCTGGTGGCGCCAGATGCTGGGGGCGGCGCTCTCCTCCTGGCTGCCCGCCAGCCGCTCCTCCAGGAGCGCCACCTCGTGCTCCGGGCCCACCCCGGCGATGGTCATCTCCGCGAACTGCTCGCGGCTGAAGCCGTAGTGGTCGACCGCCGCCTGGTTCACCGCCAGGAAGCGCAGCGTCTCCTGGTCGTAGACCCACATGGGAAGGGGGCTGACGTCGAAGAGAAGGCGGTAGCGCTCCTCCGACGCGCGCAGCGCTTCCAGCGTGCGCGCGCGCTCGTTTGCGTCGCGCCTCGAAGACTCTTCCAAGTGGAACCCCCCGCTCGCCGGACGGCCGCCGGCGGCGATGGGGAAAGTAGAACGCGCGATGCTCCCGGGATCAACGTCGGAGAGGGTGCGCGATCATGCCACCTGCTCTTCCAGTCCCAGGACCGGGAGCAGGCTTTCCTGCAAAGCGTGCAATTCGCCGGCTTCCCGCGGCTGCACCACCTCGCAGGCCTCGGGCTCGGCCAGCACCTTGCGCACCAGCTGCTGGTTCAGGGCGTGTCCCGACTTCAGGGCGGTGAGCTGCCCGATCACCGGCATGCCCAGAAGCGAGAGGTCGCCCAGAGCGTCGAGGATCTTGTGCCGGACGAACTCGTCCGGGTAGCGCAGGCCCTCGGGGTTGAGGATGCTGAAGTCGTCCACCACCACCGCGTTCTCCAGCGATCCGCCGCGGGCCAGCCCGGCGCTGTGCAGGCTCTCCACGTCGCGCTTGAACCCGAAGGTGCGGGCCCGGGCGATCTCCTTCTGGAACGACTTCTCGTTCAGCTCCACCCGGTAGCTCTGGTCGGAGATGAGCGGGTGGCGGAAGTCGATGGTGTAGTGCACGGCGAAGCGGCCGCGCGCGGGCGAGAGGCGGGCCAGCTTGTCGCCCTCCGTCACGCCCACGCTCTTGCGCACCAGAAGATACCGCCGCGTCGCCCGCTGCTCGTGGACCCCCGCCTCGCGGATCAGGGCGACGAAGGGCTCCGAGCTGCCGTCGGCGATGGGGATCTCCGGGCCCTCCACCTCGATGCGGGCGTTGTCGATCCCGCAGCCGGAGAGGGCCGCCAACAGGTGCTCCACCGTGCCGATGCGCACCCGGCCCCGCCCCAGCGAGGTGTTGAGGTTCGTGTCCACCACGAACTCCGAGAGGGCGGGCACCTCGACCCCCGAGCTGACGAAGACGATGCCGCTGTCGGCCGGAGCCGGGGCGAGCGTCAGCCGGACGCTCGCGCCGCTGTGCAGACCGATTCCCGACATTGCTGCGCGCTGCTTGAATGTCCTCTGGCGGAACGGGTGGAGATCCATGAAGTGCGCGTCTCCTCCGGTTGGGTCCGGCAGCTGCAACTGCGGCTCTTCAGCAACAACCGTGCCGGGGGAGACCCCCGAGCTGCGAAATGTAGTGACTCTGCGGTGATGGCGCGCTCGGTCACATGCCCGGCAGGCGCGGGCGGTGGTTCAGCACCTGCCACACTGCGACACCCATGTCGCAGTGCAGGATAAACAGGCGCCTCCCTTACCGTCCCTTCTGCACTTTGGCAAGCGCTTCCCGATACATTGCCTCATCTATCGGAATCTTTTGCAGCTCGGTGCGCCTGGAGACCAGGTCGAGGGCCCGGTCGAGGATCTCCGCGAATCGGTGGCAGTCGTCGCGCAAGCGCGCCATGCGGATCTGCGGGCTCTCCCCGCGCCGGCCGGCCCAGCCCTCGAGCAGGTCGAGGAAGCGGTCGAAGAGCTCGCGATCGGAATGTCGCAGCAGCTGGTAGCCCACGTCGCGAAACTCGGTGGCGTACTGGCGCAGCGGCTCGGCGGCCTCGGGGGTGGCGTCGGGTTTCTCCAGCGAGGCGGCGGTGTAGTGGCACATCTCGCGGAAGATCCACAGGTCCTTGCGCAGCCGCTCGCTCTGGTCGGTGCGGGCCGAATCGTCCTCGAAAAGGGCGTAATGGCCCATGGCCGGATCGAGGGCGTTGGCGAGGATGCCGACGCACTCCTTGGTCGCCTCCACCAGCTTGTCGCGCTGGAAGTCGAGCTGGGCGCGATCGGTGAGGGGCTGGGCGAGCAGGGCCGGCACCGCCGCCAGCACGTCGCGAACCTTCTGCGCGGCAGCCTTGCCCGCCGCTGCAACCGCTGCCGCCCCGGACCCGGAAGGCGAGAGGCGGGGAAGGTCCGTCTCCAGGTAGCCGACCAGGTCCAACAGCTCGCTGCGCACCAGGGCCAGCACCACCAGCACCCGGCGGGTGTGGGGGATGGGCGGCGAAGGGACGTAGCGGAGCGCGCGCAGGGCGCGGAAGGAGGCGAGCAGGCCGAGGGCAAAGGCCTTGCGCTTCTTCTCGTCGTCGAGGAGGCGCAGAGCCTCGAGCAGGAGCACGGAGCCGATCCGGTCGTACTCCGCGCGGAACTCCAGCGGCGCCGGCGGGCAGAAGTAGCGGGAGACGAAGAGCTCGTGCTGCAGGGCCCGGCCCACGTCGAAGAAGAGGGACTGGGGGGCGGTGTCCACCCGCAGCAAGTGATCGAGGACCCCCTGGTGCGCCGTCAGGCCGCTGCGGAGGAGGAAGAGCGAGTCCTCCGGGGTCCTCTGCTCGCGCATCTCCGAGCCCATGCGGGTGCGGGCCCGGTCGTCGGAAAGGGAGCCCTCGACGAAGCTGCGGAAGAGCAGCGCCTGCTCCTTCTCCTGCTCGATCAGCTTGCGGGAGAGGTGGACGGCGCGGTGCACGGCGTCGCGGGTGGCTTTCAGCTCCTCGCGCCAGTCGCGCTCCTGGGGCGGCTGAAGGTCGCCGAAGAGGTTGCGCAGGTTGAAGAAGCGGTCGATGCCCCGCAGGAGCATTTCCAGCTCGAAGAGGATCTCCTCCCGGCCGCTCACCGGCAGGCTGCGCACCCAGCGCTCGCGCTCGGCCAGGTAGACGCCGCGCACCCGCTGTGAGTCGCGCATCAGCTCGAAGAAGAAGTCCTGCGCGAACGGGCGCCTGTCGGGGGCGGTGGCCATCAGAGCAACGATCCCTGCAGGCCCGCCGGGGCCCGCCGCCCCAGGTGCTCGAAGGCGCGCGGGGTGGCGACCCGTCCGCGCGGGGTGCGCGCCAGGTAGCCCTCGGTGAGCAGGTACGGCTCGTAGACGTCCTCCAGCGTGTCGGAGCGCTCGCCGGTGGCCACCGCCAGCGTCTCCAGGCCCACCGGCCCTCCCCCGAACTTGTCGACCAGGGCGACGAGGATCTTCCGGTCCATGGAGTCGAGCCCCTGGGCGTCCACCTCCAGGCGCTGCAGGGCGCGATCGGCCACCGCCTTGCTCACCTTGCCGTCGCCCTCCACCTCGGCGAAATCGCGCACCCGCCGCAAGAGCCGGTTGGCGATGCGCGGCGTGCCCCGGGCGCGGCGGGCGATCTCCTTCGCCCCGCCCTCCTCCAGGCGGACGGCGAGCTTCTGCGCGGAGCGGCGGACGATCTCCTGCAGGTCCTCGGCCGGGTAGTAATCGAGGCGGCTGACGATTCCGAAGCGGTCGCGCAGAGGACCGGTGAGCAGGCCGGTGCGGGTGGTGGCCCCGATGAGGGTGAACCTCTTCAGGGGCAGCTTCAGCGCCCGCGCGCCCGCGCCGTCCCCGATGACGATGTCGAACGTGAAGCTCTCCATCGCGGGGTAGAGGTTCTCCTCGATCGCCGGGTTCATCCGGTGGATCTCGTCGATGAAGAGAACGTCATTCTCGGCCAGATTCGTCAAGATTCCCGCCAGGTCGCCCTTCCGCTCCAGGGCGGGGCCGCTGGTGACGTGGATCTGCGACCCCAGCTCGTTGGCGATCACGTGGGCCAGCGAGGTCTTCCCCAGCCCGGGAGGGCCGCAGAAGAGGACGTGGTCCAGCGGTTCCTTGCGGGCGGCGGCGGCCTTGACGAAGACCTTGAGGTTGTCGATCAGCGGGCGCTGCCCCACCACCTCGGCGAAGTTGCGCGGGCGGAGCGTCAGGTCGAAGCGCGCGTCGTCGCCGGAAGCCGAGGAGGCGATGGGACGTTCACCGGAAAGTTCTTCGCTCATCCCGGGGCCAACGTACCACAGCGCACAGGTTTGCTTGGTGAACAGAGCGGGCCCGCGGATCGCTCGCCGCGCCTCTCGCCTGCTAGAGCGGCGCGGCGGGAATTCCCCTTCCCGCGAGGTGTGCACACATGCGCTTCCAGCCCCTCTTTCGCGGCCTCCTGCCGGCGTCCTTCTGCGCCCTGGCGGCGTTCGCGTCCTGCAAGACGTCCAGCGCCAGCGGCACCGCCGCGGCGGCGTCCGATGCCGGGAGCGTGGCGAAGGACATCGGCCAAGGGGCCGGGACGGCGGCGGGCACCGTGGCGCAGGGCATGGAGAACGCGGGCCGGGCCATCGTCGACGCCGGCGGAGCGGCGGTGGGAGCGGTCTCCGGGGCGGCG